>Ga0182024_10000459_pt1 | contig 104256 bp, 96 predicted proteins | sample P32metaG_FD_120480 | JGI IMG/M metagenome (GOLD analysis project Ga0182024, IMG submission 120480) | Permafrost microbial communities from Stordalen Mire, Sweden - P3-2 metaG (Illumina Assembly) | ecosystem: Environmental > Terrestrial > Soil > Wetlands > Permafrost | place: Sweden: Stordalen... | reverse complement strand
CCATTTGCCCCCGGCCAGCCTTTCGGTTGGTAGGGCGCGTCACTCCGTGCGCGCCGTCTTCGCAAATCAGAAAGCATTCGTTGGCAGACGGCGGCGCGCAGAGGACTGCGCTCCCTACCAGCCGTCGTCAAGATTGTAGGAAACGAGGTGACGAGACTCATTTGTTTTATTCCGCACTCGCAATTCCGCATTTGAAATGAGACTCCTCACGTCGTCACCTACGATTAGACCCCGAATGCGTGAATTTCACGCATTGGGATAATGGGCACGTTCAGCCGGCCGGATGCAGTTTTAACGTTATTTTTACATTCTCGGGGAAATTCCGCCCGAAAATGGCTAAATTTGAACATCGAGACGATAGTATTCGTCGCTGTGTTGGTAATCGGCGTCGTCGTGTTGATAATCGGCGTCACCGTGACGGGGATCGCCGTCGTCGTGTTGATAAACACAGCCATGCCGACGATAATCACGATGTCTGTGATTATAATCAACGCCGCCGTGTTGATAATCACGGCCACGGAGACGATAAACACGAACCCTTTGCTTATAATCGGCGTCATCGTGTTGATAATCGGCGTCACTGAGACGGTAATCGGCGCCATCGTGTTGGTGATCGGCGTCGCTGTGTTGATAATCGGCGAGACGGAGACGATAATCTCCGTCGTCGTGTCGGTAATCACGGTGAGCGTGATTATAATCGCCGTGACGGAGACGATCATCTCGGCCGGGATTTTGCGGCCAGCCACTGCCTGCGGCCGGGCCAGACCTTCCGGTCGGGCATCTGCCTGCGCTGCGCTCCGGCGCGACGGTCTTTGCAGACGGCCACCAAAGTTAGTTTGAACAACCATCCTCACCCTCCATAGCCGCTGTCGCTGCTCCTCCAGGAGAGGGCAATCACGTTCCCCGCGTCCTTGGAAAAACCGGCGCGGGATTGGTCGCCAGTCATTCAAGCCAACGGAACCATGACCAGTAAAATCATCTCCCCGGGGGAGAGGACACAGGTGAGGGCGAGCGTCAAAACAAAATTGCGGCTTGACATACATTGCATCACAATGTATTGTGTCGCTATGTTAAATAAAGAACTGGTGGCCGCCTCCACGGAACCGTTGATTTTATCGCTCCTGGCCGGGGGCGAGAGCTACGGTTATGCCCTGACGCAGGAGGTGAAGCGGCTGTCCGGGGACAAGATCGAGTGGACGGACGGGATGCTCTACCCGGTGTTGCACCGGATGGAACGCCGGGGGTTGATCAAGTCGCGCTGGGGCGAAAGCGAGACCGGACGGAAACGAAAATACTATTCGCTCAAAAAAAACGGCAAAACGGCGATGGCCCGGCATCACGAGCAATGGTCGCTGGTGCATTCCGTTTTGGCCGGCTTGAGAAAGGAGCAATATGTTTGACCTGGAACAATCCCTCGCGGACTGGCGGCAGCAAATGCTTGCCGCCGGCCTGCAAACGCCCGTGCCGCTGGAGGAACTGGAAAGTCATCTGCGCGATGAAATCGAGCGGCAGATGGAATCGGGATTGAACGCACAAACAGCCTTTGAGATTTCCAGCCGGCAGATCGGACACCCCCAAACCCTCAACCGTGAATTCAAAAAAAGTGAAAGGGCATTTATGAACCGAACCGCAAAAATATACACCGGAATCATCGGCCTGTCCGCCGGCGCGGCCTTGCTGATTCCCGGAAGCATTCAACTGCGGGATGAATTGGTCATGGCCAACGGCAGGCTCGGCTTGTGGCTGATCGGCGCATTTTTGCTTTGCTGGTCGTCGGCCTTGTTCCAGCAGGTTTTTTTTCCAAAAACATTCAACAGCGAATTTGATGAAGCCAAAAAGAAGCCGGCAAAGCAACCCGTGAAGACTGGTGCGGGAATGGTCGTCCTCCTGATAGGCGCGGCGTTGGTCATGCCCGCCGTCGCGCAAGCCTGGCAGAAAGACGGGGTGGAGTTTGCCGCCTTGGGGCGGATGGTGTTTGGCTTCGCGCTCCTCATCACCGGCAGCTTGTTGACCTTCTGTCCATACCAAAAAAGCCGGGCTTGATTTTGTATAACCTCGAACAAGCCATCACGGCCAGGCCACCTTGCCCATGGTTATCATCTTTCGCCTTTACATGGCTTCGGTTTGAAATCCGGGTTCAGTGCCCGGGCGCTTGCGCACGGCCCCATGGCCCCGCCATTCCCCCGTTTCTTGCGGCGGGCTGGTCTTTGCCGACGGCCATCAAACAAAGTGTGGGTTTCTACATCTGCACTTGGGGCGGTTTTTGATTTGGCTCGTAACCTGTGATGATGAGGCTGGCAATTTCTCCAGCCTTAACCATTTCACCCGCATCCCGGGCTTCTATAAATGCGGGGTTGGCACACAACCTTATCCATTGTTTTGCGTTGTATTGGTTTTGGAACTCATCCATTTCGCTGTTCATATTTTTTTATTAAATCCGCCAGTTCTTGACCCGCTATTTCTGCAATCCAGCATCCGTTGCGTTGGCAATAGGATATTTCTTTGAGCCTAAGCCTGGGAATGAACGAGTGCCATGGGGTGTAACCCTATCTCCAAATCGTGCGGGCGCGGTAAATTTACAACGGCATTCCCCAGTCGCGCTCCGGACTCCTTGCGGCGTGCCCGTCAGACGATGATTTCGGAATGCGGCGTGCGGCGTGCGGAATTGCCGGCCAAGTTAGGTAGGGACTGGCGCGCTGCGCCGCTCCTTGCGGAGTGCCACCAATGTCCGGCGCTTTCCCGTCCGCCGCCGGACAGCTCCCCGTTCCGCTGGCCAATGTGGGGACTGCGCCAGCGGGGACATCGCAGCGCGATGGTCCCTACCAGAGTGCCGGAGGCGCGGCAGAAAATAGCCCACGGATGATGGCCAGTCCGGCTCGGACTCGTGGGTTAACCGTCCGCAGAAGATTCAAGCCCCGGAAGGGGCGGCAGAAAGCCAACGGACAAATATTCTTTCGCCCCCTCCGCCTTTGCCGGTAGCGGGGAATCACCTGCGATCCAAGGACGGTCTCAATCGTTTATGCCGTAATCAACGAATCCCTCAACCGTTTTGAGGGTGGTCGTTATGGCGGAGGCGCGAAAGGCAAAATTCTCCAAAGTCGAGTTGGATGGATCCCGTTTGACCGTGGCTGAAGACGATTCAGACAACAGCAATTTGGATGAATACGCAACATTAAAAAAGCGGCTGGCGGCGTCGGGTGATGTATTTGTTGGGAGATGGAGGTCATATATTTCATCGGGTTGATTTTATGGCTGTCATCTTCCCAAAATGATTTTAAAAGTATATGGGGTGTTCACCCCATAGACAGACCGAATCCGTCCGCTGATAATTTTTGGGAATCGCGGTTTGCGATCGCAGCATCAAGCGTTCTGCTTGAATCGTTTACGCGCAGGAGGAGGCGGTTGACGGCGGCCGCTGGAAGCGTACATTGAATTATTATGAAACGAATCACGGTTTTACTGGTGGAAGATCATACCGTTGTGCGCGAGGGATTGCGCAACTTGATTGAACTCGAAGAGGATTTTGAAGTCGTCGGCGAAGCGCACACCGGTCGCGAAGCCATCGTTCAAGTTGAAAAACTTCAGCCCGACGTGGTGTTGATGGACATTGCCATGCCGTTGCTCAATGGTTTGGAAGCCACCCGCCAAATGCTCAAAGCCAACCCCGCCGTCAAAGTGCTCATGCTTTCCGCCCACAGTGATGATGCTTATGTGAAGAACGCGACCGAATCCGGCGCCCGGGGTTTTCTGCTCAAACAATCCTCCGCCCACGACGTGTGCCTGGCGATCCGCGCAGTCCATCAGGGGAAACATTTTTTCAGCCCCAGCATTTCCCGGCGTCAGGAACGCATCCATCAATTGGTGACCAAGCGCACGGGCGGGTTCACAAAAATCACCACGTCATTGACCACGCGCGAGATGGAGGTGCTCCAGCTCATCGCCGAAGGCAAAGCCAACAAGGAAATCGCCGCCGAACTCGGCATTGGCATCAAGACCGTCGAGAAGCACCGGGAACATCTCATGGATAAGCTGGACATCCATGACACCGCCGGTCTCACCCGTTACGCCATCAGCGGCGGCATCATCGAGAGCAGCGTCCAGTTGACCATTGTCTAATGGCAACCCTGGCGGCTATGACCGGTTTTGACATGACCATGACGGTTTTAAGGATATTGTGATATTCTTTGCTGATTTTAGCCCGGCCAAGCCCCTGCGGAATCAGATTTCGGCGGGACATGTTTCGTCCCAAAGGGACAACCGGAAATTAGCCAGACACGAAGTGTCTGGTGCCTCGCCAAAATGGAATCCGTCCTGACGGGACGGCGGAATCCAGCGTCCTGTCAGGACGAACAAACATCCCGATAAAATACCAGCCACTTCGTAGCTGGCTAATTTCCATCGTCGCGTTGCGACAGTCCGCAATTCCCGAGGGGCACCGGCAGGAAATCGCACCCGGTTAACCGCGTCGGTTCCAATAGTAGCCGCCGCCGCCGCCGAGCAATAACACCAGAACCACAATGAGTAGAATTGACATGTTAAAACTCTAGGACCGGCAATGGTTTTGCGCCATGGGGTGTTTCCCTACCGCAACTGCCGCCGCAGCCTCCATTCAAAGGTAGGGATGGCGCGCTGCGCCGTCCGCTGCCCGCGCTTTCCAGTTCCCGGCGGGCAGGTCCCCGTTCCGCTGGCCAATGAGGGGCTGCGCCAGCGGGGACATCGCAGCGCAATGTCCTTACCAAATCAGGGTAGGAGACGAGGTGACGACCTGCCGCGACGGTGCGCGCGCACGGCGGGGACTCATCATTTTAATTCCGCATTCAAAATTCCGAATTCCGAATTTGAAATGAGACTCCTCACTTCGTTGCCGGCGGTTGCCTAGCCCTCCGAGGGCTGTCCCGTTTTACCCGCGTCTTTGGAAATGCACCAAAATTAAAGCAGGCCCCGGGCGAGAGCTTGATCCGTCGACCGGGGCTGAAAGTTTGAAGCCACATGCAGTTGGCTGGCAGGCTAAATAAGTTAAAAGAGAGAACCGGACACTACTCCGGCTCCCCATGAGAACTTACACTGAGCACGACATTATGATTTAATAACGCAAGCCTCAATGGGGTGTTCTCCCCAGAGGCGTAACATGATTCAAAACTGATACGCGGGATCAAGTCGCATGAAATCATCCAGGGCGTCCGGTCTGGCGTAGTGCTGCGGGTTGAGACAACTCGCGCCCCGCCGGCAAGGCAGAGGGAGACTGGCGCGCTATTGACGGGCGGAAACATTGCAGTGCAATGGTTCCTGCCATCCGTGGGCCGGTCATGATGGGGATTATTTTAGCCAGCAGCCGGCGATAAAAATCAATCAAAAATTTAATTTTGCCCCCCCCTTGGGACGACGTTTTCAGGCCCTGTAACGCGGGCGTCACCACGTCGTCATTTTTGCCGCCAGATTATCACAATTGTCACGTTTACTTCGTGGGATGGGTTGTGATTAAGTCGGGTTGGGATGCGAGCCGGATAGAGCGGTTCGCATTTCACTGACAACCACAACCAAAAGTGAAAGGATGATTATGAAAATGAAAAATATGATGAACCGTTCCAACCAAACACTTGGAACTTCCGGTCAACTGCCGGGCTGGCTCCGGCGCAACACCGTGCTGTTCGGCGCCGCCATGGCCGGCGTGCTGCTGGCGGGCCAACTGGTCCGGGCGGATGACGACGGCAATCGTGGCAATAACTTCGGCAAAGTGTCGCAAGTGGGCGACATCTTTGTGATCGCGATGGAAAACCACAACTTCACCCAGCCGCCCATACAAACCAGTCCGCAACAAATCTTCGGCAACCCGGCGGCGCCTTACATCAACAGCCTGATCACGCCGGGCAATCCGAACGCGGCGCAGGTTTCCTATGCCGTGAATTACCTGAACACCGGCACGGGCGTTCACCCGTCCGAGCCAAACTATGTGTGGGACGAGGCCGGCTCGGATTTCGGGTTCCACTCGGACGCCGATCCGCTGGCCGCCAACGGCAACAAGTTCTATGACAATTCACCGTCCTTGGTCAGCCAGTTGACCGCCAACGGCAGCACCCTGTCCTTCTGGCATCAGAACGACACGCCGCACTTCACCGGCCTGTTGAACGCCGCCGGCGTTCCCTGGAAAAACTACCAGGAAGATGTCCAGTTGAGCGTCAGCCCGATTGTCAGCGCCTCCGGCACCAACGGCCCGGTCAATCCCTTCAACGGCTCCACGCAATACAATTATGCGGTGAAGCACAACCCGATGGCGTTCTTCGCCGACACGGCGTTGCAGAACGTCTATCCGCTGGCCCAGCTCTTCACGGATCTGAATGGCAACAGTGTCGGCCAATACAATTGGATCACGCCCGACCAGTATAACGACGCCCACACCGCGCTCAACGGCGGCTTCTTCTACAACGGCGTTCAATACACCGGCGACGCCGCGAACATCGCCCAGGGCGACAACTTTCTCGCGCAGGTCGTCCCGCAGATCCTGGCTTCCAAGGCCTACCAGAAAAATGGCGTGATCATCATCTGGTGGGATGAAACCGAAGGCGGCGACGACACCAGCCGCACCCTGCAGGAAATCGTTATCTCGCCGCTGGCCAAGGGCCGCGCCCACGCCAGTTCCGTAGTGCTGAGCCATTCTTCGGACACCAAGACCTGGGAGGAAATCTTCGGCCTGCCATTCATTAACAACCCCATTCCGGCGACCGAAACCAACAACTTCAACGGCTATAACCAAATCGCCACCGTCAATGACCTGAGCGACCTGTTTGTGCCCGGCGTGATTCCGGCCCCCGCGAACCTGACGGTGACGGGCTACGGGTTCCAGACGGACCCGCATTCGCAAACGGTCTCCCAGACGGTGCAGATCACGAACAATGGCAGCACGCCGGTTTCGGCCCCGCTGTTCCTCGTGCTGGATAACCTGGCCAATGCGACACTGGCCAATGCGGACGGCACGACGGCCCTGCTCGCTCCGCTCGGCAGCCCCTATGTGAGCGTTTCGCTTGGTGAAAATGGTGTCCTTCGTCCGCACGAAAGCCAGACGGTCAGACTGCAGTTCCTAGACCCCAGCAATGCCGCCATCAGCTACTCCGCGCGCACGCTCAATGTGACGCCGGCTCCCTGATGTAGTGTCGTATCGCTGGAAACAACGGTTGGCACAGGTTGACTGCACCACAAAACAAGGGCGGTCTCTGGAAACAGAGGCCGCCGTTGATTTTTTAAGGTAGGACGATTCGAGGCCATGCTCCGCTTCCTTGCGGCATGCGCTCCCCAAATCTGGAAGGGCGCTGCACCATTGCTGACTAAGTTCCGCTGCCGGTGCGCGGCGTTCACGCCGCCTCAACGTCGAAAGGCCGTCACGCTTTCCGTCCGTCATGCCTTGGCTGAACATGGCCGTTCCGGTCAGTCCGGTAACGGTCATTGCGAGTGGCGTGGTTCCGCCAATCCGGATGGCCGCCTTCCCAGTCATGAAAACGCTCCAATCGGAAGGGGTCGCAGAACAGCCAGAGATTGCCCGGCCCGAGATAGTAATACTGGTCCCCCACGAGACCGACATATTCGTATCCATCCCAAGCGTAACTGTCAGGAACCATTACCGGGCCGGCATAGACGATCGGCGGCGATGAGGCATATGTCACTGGCGGTGGGGCGGCATAGACCACTGGTTGCGGAGCCACTATTACGAAGGGCCAAACCCCCACCACCCGTCCATCTGGCCCAACGACACAGCCGGATAACAACCCCGATCCTCCGGCCGCGATGGCCAGGGCAAACGAGCGCAATATTTTTGTTTTCATAATTAACAAGACTAAAGGTCGGGCAGGCGTCTCACAATGGGGTGGACACCCTGTATGTCATTGTGGGTCGCCGGATTCAAAACCGGCAATCAACGGTCGTTAGGAAAGCATGAACCAAGCAGGCTAAGGCATCTTGCCGGCGAAAACCGACACGACAATCAGCATTATCAATAGCATTTCCTCACCCATAACCGGTCAGCCTTTTGTGGCGCGGAAGCCACCGGCAAGATAGATGACCAGGCAGATCAGCAGAATCAGGCCGAGCCCGCTGCCGCCGACGACAGGTCCGCCCAGGTAAAACCCGCCGCCACCGAACAAAAGGAGCAGAACCACCATGATTAATAATATATTCATGGCGGTAATATAACCCGGCCCGCCCCGGTTGCCATGGGGTCTTCACCCCATGGAAATAGGCCGGGCGCCCGGCTAATTCCATGGGTAAAACACCTGATAGCCGCCGGGCGGGCGGCGCGATAATCTCTCACTAACAAACCCGCTTGAGTTGTTCATGCCGGAACAACGGCAAGCCTCGGCGCAACTAACCATCAACCAATATTTATCCCAAATGAAACTTAATCTAATCGTCGCGGTCATTGTCACGGGGTTGACGGTTTCGGTCGCCAGCGGTCAAGGCACCTTGAATTTCACCGGTATTAATGAGGTTCAATTCAATGCAACTGGGAATACCTTTGAATTGAATCCTATCGCGGGTTCCAGCACCACGCCAGAATTCATCTTTACAGGTGCAGATAGCGGAGTATCCGGCTGGATTACCGGTGCGCCATGGGTGGTCAATCTGGCCAGTTTGACTTCCGCCTCCGGCGGGGGACTTACTTATCAGCAGGCATCGGTATCCGGCGGCGGGCAACTAAACCTGTTCGACGGGGTGAACACCCTTACCGGCAACCTGAGCTGGCTCACGATCAATTTAATGTCGAATGGTCAAGGGGGGTTGGCGGATTCCTTGTCCGTCAATCTGACCGGCATGGCCTACGCTGGTGCCAATGTGGATTTGCGGGCGCTGGCGGCCGATGGCAATGGCAATCTAAATGTGACGTTCCAGTTCTCCGGCACAGCGCCTACCTTGTCCAGCCTCTTTGACGGCACCACGACCACTTCTTTTTCGGGGGCCATTTCGGCGGCACCGGAACCCTCGACCTTGGCGCTGCTTCTGTTGCCGGTGATTTTCGGGGCCTTGCGCCTTTGGTGGAAACGCTGCCCGTCGCTTTAGCGCCGGAGTGCTGGTGTCTAGCCACCATTGCCCGCCATTCCAGGCGGGGTCGGTTGCCTAAAAACAGTTCCCAACCGCCGCATCGATTGAAAAAGAGGAAACCCACATCGCCGTTTGCTTGGCGATGAACATTTAATTCGTGCCGGCAGATTTGCTTTGATTGGTTTTATTGGTCAGCCAGGCCAGCACCGTTGGCGTCAGGTCAGCCATAAAGTAGGTCAGCGTTTCATGCGTGGCGTCGGGCACCACGATCAGTTTGCTTTCCCGGGCGGCCAGGTTCCGCAGTTGTTCAACGTCGGCTTCCGGCATGATTTCATCCTTCCCGCCCGCCACAAACAAGGCGCTGATGGGATGTTGGGCCAAGACCGTGGTGGTATCCAGCTCACGAGCGGTTGTCCCCAGAACCACCGGCAGCTGGGTCAGGCCGGCCCGCAAAATTATTTTCGGCAGCCAGTCCGCATATTCCTGGCGCAGGTTCATGACGGCATTCGACAAACTCGCATACGGGGCAATCGCCACCACCGGCCCGACGCGCGGATCCACCATCTTCCACCGCAACGCCATCACGGCGCCATAGGATTCCCCCATGGCCGCGACCGGTTCCTGCAAGTTGCCATCCCGTTTGAGCTGGTCCAGCAGCCGGCCCAGATCATGCGTTTCTTGCAGGCCATAATAAATTCGCTTCCCGGTGGATTTGCCGTGCCCCCGCAGATCAACCAAAACACACCGCCAGCCCGCTTCGGCCAGTCGCAAAGCCCAGGGCGCCATGGAAAACTGGGCCAGTCCATAGCCATGCAGCAAAATGACCGTGCCGCGCGGGGTTGAAGTCCAGCGGTTGGTCTGGCCCGGAATGTCGGCATGAAAATCAAATTCGGTCTCCGTTTTTCCATGTTTCAGCCAGTTGGTTGAGGAAACCTTCAAATGAAAATCCGCCGGCTCGACGAGGCGATAACACAGTTTTGCCGCCGGCGGGCCGGCTTCCACGAACTGCCGGGGAAAGTTGGTGAGAAAATTGGAGCTGAAACCCAGCAGCACCGGGGCTTCGGGAGCAAACCAGTCAGGGTAGGTGTTCGGGGCCTGCACCAAACGATGCGCCATGAAGGTGCCGCAACCCGCCGTGCTCAAGCTGAGCAGAACCGGCAAAAGCGCACACAGCATTTTTCGACGCACACCGAAGTGTTTAACCCAATTCAGCCCAATTGACAAATCATTCGCTGTGGCTGAATGAGCTTCCGGGGAACCCATATTGGTAGTGGTCATAGAATTCTGGTTCCTATTGCAAATGAATCTGGCTTTAACGGGCCGCTCGATCAACGGTTCAGTTATTCGACAAAACCGCTTTGCTGGCGGTTGCAACCCGCCAGCCAGGCTTGGTGTTCAGCGAAGAATCCAGAAAGATTTCAAAATTCGAAGATGTGGTGCTTTAATTTGAAATTCCGGGATGTCTTGCATTTGACAAGATTGGGGTTGTGAGTCGGATGGGCTTGTGAGATTGTTTACCTGTGCCAAAAGAAAATATTGGGAATCAAAAGAAAATGCCGAAAGCGGAACTGCCTGCGCTTTACCACCAAGTTTTGTTGCAATGTGAAGGCTTCCGGGGTTTGGCGTATCGTAATTTCGCGGGAAAATGGAAAACCGTGGCCGATAATCGAACTTTGCCCGAGAACGTTCAGATCCTGACACCCAATTAGTCGGTTTCCAAATTCATGGGCGGGATGAAAGCCGGACAGAAGTCCGGCGGATATTTTTCAGATTTCTAAACGTTGCCCCTGACTGTCTTCGCTTCACTTCGACGTGCGAAAGAGATCCAGGCGGAAGATGATGCGGCAGGGCAGCACGAGGCTGGCGAAAATTCACGGCAGCGTGGATGACAACAACCGGCAGATCAAATAGAAGATTGCGGCAAACAAGGCCAGGGCCAGCACAATAATCACCACCGTGGCCGAGCGCATCTTTTTTTGATGCCACGACGGATTTCGTTTTTGCCTTGGTTTTCCCATGTTCCATTTCTCCCGCGCGAAATTAATTTACAAGCACATGGCACCGGCGTCAAACAATGCAGGATTGAAAAAATGGCATTCCCGGCAACTGCAGCTTCATTCAGGAGTCAGCCGGCTTGGACTGAGTGGCGGCCTGGCTTTCGGAGGTGTAGAGCACCACCGGCCGGGAGATCAGCACCGCCATGTAAAGCGTGCCCGTCAGGCTTCCGTCATGGCCGGGGCCGCGCAGCAACGCGGCCCAGCCGAAACAGTTTTCTAAACCGACCGGAGGCCAGCCTTCGGACGCTCATTCGCCCAAGCTTTTTTTTACTTCCTTCAGCAGCTTTTCATACGGTCCCTTGCGCAACGGCGTCAACTGATGGTCGCCCTCAAAGACCGGATCGTCCTCGCCCTCGTCCATCCACGCATCGCAGCTCACGCCGACGGCGCCGTCCGGCAGCGGGTGCATCAGCACCGTGACCTTCAAGGTGACCGTGTCGGTGAACATGTAGCTTCCGTAAATCATCTTGTCCATGGAGCCGCCCTTGCGCGTGAAAGTGAAACTGCTGTCCCCGGTGGAGATGCCGGTAAAACCATGCGCGTGAAAAACCTTCGTGATTGCCGCCCGCACGTCGGCGGGCGGCCGGTTGGTGATGGTGACGAAGGCGAGATTTTTCTCCGGCGGCCCGCTGTAGGTCTGGCAGCCGCAGACCACCAGCCAGAGACCGGCGAGCAGGGCAAATCCGATCCAACCGAGCTGGCGTCCTGAATTTTTCATGGTTCTTTTGCGGGATTTTGCGGGCGGGGCATTTGAGCGTCAAACTGTATTTGAATGCGGCCGCTGCCTAGCGTCCTAGTCATAATCGTCATCGTAATCTTAATCCGACCAAACCACGATTACGATTAAGAACAAGATTAAGATTAGGAAAGCACCTGGTTGTTGCTTTGTGTCCTAGATTGTCTTCACAATCATGAACTGGCCAAAGCGCCTATTCGGAGAACAGCCTGACCAGTTTTTCCTGGACGGCGGGGACGTGCAGGTTGCCGAGATGTCCGCCGACCGGATAAACCGTCAGGTTGGTGCCGAGGTTCGTGCGATACCAGGAAATGTCCTGGTGCGACAACAGGAAATCATCCGCGCAGATCTGCACACGCACCTTGGGATTGTTCCGGAGGTATTGCGTGCCGTTTTCCAGATCGGTGGCGGCCAGCAGCGTGTCGCGATTCGTGCCGCGCCCGGTCTTGATCAAATAAGGAATAACGAAGCGGTCCATGTATTCCGCGTAGCTGATCTGGCGGATTTCATCGTAGGATTTTTGACGGACGAAGGTATTGGGATTCACCTTCAACACGCCCAGATTGTCGCGGCGCTGGCTGTCCACAATCACGCTCATGAGCGTGTAGCGGAACACCAGGCCGATGAGGAACTGCGATTCTTCGCGGCTCAAGGGAATGTTGCCGGATACAGCCAGCCCGTTTTCGGCGAAATAAAGCGCCTTGTAAATTGAGTCGAGCATCCGCTTCTGCCGCTGGTCCGCCGGCCACTGCAGCGGGGCGGCGAACATTTCGTCCAAGGCGTTCAGCGCGCCGATTAACTGCACCGGCGGCTCGACCGCGACATAGCGGTCAAACGTCAGGCCGCCGAGCTGTCCCGCCGCCTCGCGTTCGGCGATCATCAGCGTGAAATAGCCGCCGTGCGAAACGCCGGTCAGATAGTTGCCGGTGATTTTGTCGCCCTGCCATTTTTGCAGGTCGGCGCGGATGAGCTTGAGGACGTTCACCACGTCGTCGCAGTCCGCCGGCCCGTAGCCGGGCACGGCCAAAGTGGAGGCGTGGTCCATGAATTCCTGTTGAAACGGATTTGAGAACACCACCACCGAATAACCGTGCCGATACATCAAATCCGCATACGCCAGCGCGGACTGGTCCAGCCGGTAGGAGCCGAGGCCAGGAATATAATAGACCACCGGTGCCGGTTGCTTCTGCATCCAGCAGTTGCAATAAAGTTTTTTGCCGGTCGCCGGAATGAAGATTTTCCGTGTCGTGGCCTGGTCCACAAAGTCCGGCGACCTCGGCTTGAACAGCACCGCGCCCACGGTCGGATCGGGATTGAAATCGCCGCCCTCGCTCGGGATGTAGTCAATGACCAGCCGCTGGCGGTTGAGCGCATACAGCGTGCGCAATGCCTGATACGGATCCACCAGCGAATCCATTTCGCGCTTCAGGAATGCGGCCTGGTCGCTGATGTCGTTCAGCTCGAAACCGGGGCGCAGGCATTGCGGCCACAGCTCGCCCTCGTCCGCCACCCGGCTGATCCAAAAACAGATGTCCAGCGGCCAGTCCGCCAGCTTGCCGACGGCATCACGGCCGTCGCTCGGGCCGACGAACGGAATCATCAGATAAAATCCCGGCCCGCAGCCCCAATGGCCCATGGTCAGCCCGAAATCCTCGTCCGAGTTGCCGATCTTCCAATGCGTCGCCGGATCGAACAAGCCGCCGAGGCCGATGGTGGAATTGATGCCGAAGCGCTCTGTTTCCATCCACGCGCCATGCCACTTTCCCTGAAGACAACTGTTCACCGCGCGGACGGGAAACGTCAGGTTGTGCCCGGCATTGCTGATCGAGGTGCGCACCGGCTTGGGCGCGACAAAGGTGTAGCCCACGCTGAACGGATAGATGATGCCGCGAAACAGGCATTCGTTCACCGCCCACGAACAGCGGTTGAATCCCTCGATGGGATCTTTCACCGCGTCGAAATACGGCATCTGTCCCGGCCCGACATTTTCCACCGCATTCGTCGGTGCCATCGGGTCGGCGCGAACATTGCCGGCCAAAATCGTCGCCACCGGGAAAACCATCATCATTGAAAGGGATTTGATTTTCATGCTGCGCCGGCTGGTTTTTTGATATTCATCCAAGTTTTTTCAGTTGCGGTTTGCAATCCGGTCTCTGACTGTGCCGTCACGGTTCAATCAATTCGCGCGGATAAAATGAAGTTAAATTACGTGCTTCGCCAGCCAATTCGCGGCCCCGCGTCAGGAGAGGCTTTGAAATCAGGAGCCATTTATTCCGCCGCCAAACCCTGAGGCCGGTGACAGGGATGGTTGACTCGTTATCGCGGGGATGGCAAAGTGATGGCATGACAACCGACGCCCCAGCGGATCCGAAAGGTGAGGAGCTCACCAAGCGCCCCCAAAGCCTTAATGAATTGGTGTGGGTTCAATGCAAAGATTTTCGTTGCCTGGCTTACACCAACAAGGCCGGCAAATGGATAAACTACTATACTGGCAAGCGACTGACCGGTTCGGTTAAAATCGTCGGCTGACCTCCTGCCAGTATTTACCGGAGTTTAATCCGGATGACTGATTAAAATCCGTTGCGGGTAGGTCAAGGCCCGGACGACTTGGTCTCATCCCGCCCCAGCTTGTTTGCGAGCAAGCGATACACCAGTCCCGCCAGCACCGCGCCGGCTATTCACCAAACCGGGCAGACCGTGCCTGATTTGCTGCGAGAAATCCGCCGCGCCGCCCGCCGCCTTGGATCGCGCGTTGATGTTGGACGCTTTTTCAATTCCGCAAACGTCAAATTCGTCACGATCATGCCGCGCTGGTAAAGCAGTTCGTCCAGATGGCCGTTGAGCAGCATCCGCCAGTTCCACGGCGCGCGGTCGGCGGCGGCGCGCTGGGCGCGGATGGCGGTGGTGCAGTTGTCGGTGATGGCGTTATACCATTCCGCGCGCCGCAGGTAGTCGAGGAAAAGTTTTTGCCCCTGCGCCAGCGTGACCTGCAAGCGATAGAGGCAGGCTTGTTCATTGTCCGTCCGGTAATTCGTCCGCAGCCGCACCACGTCAGCACCACCGCGAAACCGGCGGCGGTGACCAATGTCTTCCACGGACGGCGAACAAATATCTACACCGCCAGCATTCCCAGCCCATAAATCACGGCGAGCGGAAGTTGCAGCCAGGTAATTCTGACATCAAAGTAAAGCGCCAGAACCGCCCAGAGCGTTGCCAAGCCGAGCAGGTTCCAAAGCAAAACAAGCGCGGCCCGGTGCAGGATGTTTTTTCCTTTCATCGCCGGCGGTTCAGGCAAGCGGGTCATCGGTGCGTATGCCACCACCAGGCACCGGCAAGAATTCCGATGACGATGAGGAAAAGCAGAAACCGGATGAACGACTTGCCCGCCTTGAACACTAGTATGTTTGGTTTGGACGAGAACCCAGGGTAGCTCCTCGCCCGTCCGGCTCGGAACAACCCTGGGCTGAATGATTGAAACACCGTTGGTGTTCACGGCAGACACCAGAGGCGGAGCGCATCGGGATGGAACAACCAGGCAACCAAGCAACGAAGGAGAAAAAAATTGAAGATGCAGAGTCCGGCCGCTGGCCGAAATGAATCGAGCCGGAGGCTCGACGCTACAACTGACGCCGCTGGTGACCTGGCAGCATAAAAAACGCGCCGGTTATTGGGCCGGCGCGTGCGTAAGTTTCAACGGTTCGTTTTAGACCACGATTTGCGTGGCGGCATCGCTCCAGTCGCTGGGACCGGCGTTGCCGATGGCGTTGGCCTCCTGCGCCGGTGCAAAAAAATTTGCTATGAGTGCTTGCGCACGGCCACCTATTTATTGGTAGGGCTGCGGTGCCCCGCAGCCCAAATCAATCACGACGGCGGTCTTTGCAGACGGCCACCAAGCTCCGCCCTGCCATGATTGCGTCTTGGCGGTTCAAAATCCGTGTTCATCCCGCCTTCATTTCATTTCGGCGCGGCAAGCTGTGGCTAAATGTTTTCCACCTTCACTTTTTTACGCATCTGGGAATTCTACGGGTTTTACCCCATAGGAACCGTTGCCGCGAAACATTATCTTGGCGGTCTCTGGGCAAAAAACATCCATGAAATTATCCCTGAAACCGCATCACCTGAAACGCTATAAGGACATCGCGTTGCTTTTCTGGAAGTATGGCCATTCGGATCTGGCCAGGGAATTTGCGAATGAGGCCGCCGGCGATGGGGAAAAACTTCCGGCCGCCAAGCCCGGCCAGCCCGCGCCGGAAGAACTGGCCGACGATCTGGAAAAAATGGGGCCGACCTTCATCAAGTTCGGGCAGCTGCTTTCCAGCCGGCCCGATCTTTTGCCCGAACCTTATTTGAAGGCGCTCGCGCGTTTGCAGGACAAGGTCAAACCGTTCCCTTACGATCAAGTCGAAGAAATTGTCTCCAGCGAACTGGGCGTCCGCATCTCAAAAGCCTTTTCGTTTTTTGAGGAAAAACATCTGGCGGCCGCGTCGCTCGGGCAGGTGCATCGCGCGGCGTTGCGCGACGGCCGTCCGGTGGTCGTGAAAGTGCAGCGCCCGGACATCCGCAAACAGATTGCGGAAGATTTTGAAGTGCTCGAAGAGATCGCGGCATTTTTTGACGAACACACGGATATCGGCAAGCGTTACCGTTTCGGAAAAATTCTCGCGGAATTCAAGACCTCCATTTTGCAGGAACTGGATTATCAACGCGAGGCGTCCAACCTGACGACGCTCGCAAATAATCTGAAGGAGTTTCCGCACATCCTCGTTCCGCTGCCGGTGCTGGATTACAGTTCGCGCAGCGTGTTGACGATGGATTACGTCAGCGGCACAAAAATCACCGCGTTAAGCCCCGTGGTGAAACTGGATATCAACGGCGACGTGCTGGCCGAGGAGTTGTTCAAGGCGTATCTGAAACAGGTCTTGATTGACGAATTTTTTCATGCCGACCCGCATCCGGGCAATGTTTTCCTTACCGACGATGGCCGGGTGGCGCTGCTGGATCTGGGCATGACCGGACGGTTGAGTTCAGCGATGCAGGAGAATTTATTGCGATTGCTGCTCGCCATCAGCGAAGGCAACGGCGATGAAACGGTGAAAATCATTCTGCGCATCAGCGAGACCGCCGATGACTTCGACGAGGCGGAGTTCACCAAAAAAGCGTCGGCGTTTGTGTCCGAGCAGCGGGACCAGACTTTGAATCATCAGGACGTGGGCAAGGCCTTGATGGAAGTTTCCCACACGGCGGCGCAAACCGGACTTTATGTTCCCACCGAACTGACCTTGCTGGGAAAAACCCTGCTGCAACTGGAGGAGGTCGGGAAGATTTTATGTCCGACTTTCAATCCAAACGCCTCGGTGCGCCGGCACGTGGCCGAAATCATGGCGATCCGGATGCGGAAAGCCGCGTCGCCGGGACATTTGTTCGGGTCGTTTCTGGAAATGAAGGATTTTGTCGGCGGCCTGCCGGAGCGCGTGAACAAGATTCTGGATGTCGTCGGCAATTCGGAACTGGAAGTGAATGTCAAAACCCCCGACGCGAAACATTTGCTCAACGGCTTCGAGAAAATTGCCAACCGGGTCACCACCGGGATCATTCTCGCCGCGCTGATTGTCGGGGCGGCGCTGATGATGCGGATCAGCTCCACCTTCCAGATTTTTGGCTACCCCGGCATCGCGATGATTTGTTTTCTGGTTGCCCTGGGCGGGAGTGCATGGCTGGTTCTGGGCATTTTTTGGAAAGATTACCAGGACAAGCACAAGCCGAAGGAATGAATGATGTTCTTCCGCCCAGCATCGGTTCAATGGTTGATTTCAACCGCCTGCGCCAGGACTGCCGTCGGATTTTTTCCGGCAAAGTGGTAGGCCGGCTCGAAGGTCATTTTCCGGTCCCCGGCCATGAACCACAGCTTGAGATTGCCGTGCTGGCTGTCCGTCGGCGTGGCGATAGCCTCAATGGGCCGGCTGCGTTCGCCCTTGCCGATGGTGGTGGCGGTGCCGGTGATGGCCGCAACTTTTCCCTGTTTGAGTTTGGCCAGGGACTCGTCCGAAACGACAATGGCCAGCGTGCCGTTTTCGTTTTTTAGGAACCAGGGAAACACCTTGATCTTGTATCTGCCCAGGTAAACCCCCGCACCGCGCTGGAGCGCGCCGATGATGAGGGTGGCCCGGCCCGCGTTCACCGGCATGGAGCTGGGCTCAATCATGAGGGTCAGATTGGTTGAAGCGGAGTTGGTGGAGGCGGATGCTGCGGGGATGCTGGTCGGGTTCACGGCCGTTGAGTTCGTGGCCGCTGCCCTGGTTTTGGCCAGCAACAGCGTGAACACTTCGTGATAAAAATTGTCCATGTCCACACCGATGCCAACTAGCGCATGGGCGCGATTGGGATCCGGCTCGTATAGGCTGGCGACCACCGCCAGATGCCAGCCATAACTCAGCGCCTCGGTCTGGGTCAAAAGCAGCGTCAGCTCAAATTTGTCGACGGTCTGGTTCAACAATTCCTTTTCCTTGGTTGACGCAATCGCATCGCGCGTGGCCACTTCACCCGGCGGCAGCGAGAAGTCGTCCAGCTTGATGGTGGGGTCGTCCTTGGCGAATTGCTCCAGCAGGGTCGCCCCGGTCGCGGAAGTGGTGGCAATTTTCTTGACCAGGGTTTTGACATCGGGCTGTTCCGACTTGATGAAGCGCAACAGGCTGACGTCTGATTGCTCGGCCAGGAGCTGATGGAGCAGGCTGTAGGAATTGTTCCGGGTGGATTGCGACGCATCGTTCCCGGACGGGGTCATGGCTTTTGGCGACTGGCAGCCGGTGAGAACACCGGCGGCCAATGACATCGCGGCTAACCACGCCTTCATGAATTTGGGCGGCGGCAAAATATCAAGCGGCGAGGCTGTTGAAGCTTGCACGGTCGTCCGCCTCGAGCCAGTCGAACGTGGTGTTCGTCTCCGGGTCCAGTCCGAGCTTCTTGCATTCCTCGGCAAAGTAAGCGCGCTTGTCCGGATTTTTCATCATGCTGCCGGCTTCCATTTCATCCGACCAGGTCTTGATTTCAGCCGGCGTCTTCTTGGCGCCATTGGCCTGCAACCAGGCGCCGATGTCCTCGTAATCTTTCGCGGCGCGAACGGCGGCCTTGAACTGCCGGCCGTTGATGCCCTTGAAACTGAAGAGCATGTTGTCCAGCGGACAATCGTAATGATATTCGCCGAGATTTCCGGCAACGCTGGCGCGGCATTTGTCGGTGGTGCGGTCGGCGATGGCGAATCCGCCGATGCGGGCGCGCGGGCTGTGCGGGGCCTGCTTGGTCAGGTCGCGGTCAACGATGGGTGTGTTCATGTTTTTATTTTTTTGGTGTGATCGTGTCGAAAATGTCATTCCTTCATGGCCTTGATAACCTTGATATGCTGCAAGTGCGCTTCCACAACGGGAATGGTTTTTTCGAGGAAGCTTTTGATGTCTGCGTCCTGCGTGGCGGCAAGCTCGGCCTTGAACGCCCTGGCATCCTGCTTGTGGGCTTTGATCATGCCCTTGACATAGGCATCGTCGAATCCCGAGCCGGTCAGGGCTGACATTTTATCCACCATGCCTTGATGCGCTGCATCCAGGCTGGCGGGCAGAGACACGCCCTTTTGCGCGGCGAGCGTTTTCATGTCGCCATTGATGGCCGTGTGATCCTTCACCATCATCTGGCCGAAATCCCTCACCTCGGCGCGCAGCCCGTTGGTGGCGGCGAGTTCGCCGAGTTCCACCTCGGTAATGCCGCCTTGGGCCGCCGCGAGGATAAAGTTGGTGTCGGCGAGGGAGACGGCCGTTTGCGCCTTGGCACAGGGAACCGCGAGCAGCAATCCCGTCGCGATCGAGGCCGATAACAGAAGCATGATTGATTTCATAAGTTCGTGAAAGCTAGGGTGTGCCACCGTTCATCGCCATGGGGTATAACCCTAACCGTAAGTGACGCAGGTTCCGCGAGCGAAGGAATTTTCCCCGGCTCCGGCTGCGGGAGGAACTGGAGGAATTGTTACAGGGCGGGCGGCACTTTGCGGAGTTTGCGGGGGAGGGCGCCACCAGCACCCAGCGGATGTTCATCGCCCATCGGATGAGAGAAGCTGGCCGCAGGCCAGGTGAGGGTTGGCGTTTTGGCATCTACCATGATGCCGCGCACCATCGTGCTGGCAGCAGCGGTCTGTGGCCGGAGGTTTGGCGCCGGAGACTCGACGCTAACCCAGCTTCTTCGCAATGTCTGCGTCGGGGATTTTCTGCTCGTCAGCCGGTTTGGCCAAGGGCAGTTGCGCTTCCTCAATGACCGCCGGCAGGCAGGGCAGGTGGAACACGCTGGTGATGCCCGTTTCCCGCAGCGCCGTCCACGAGAGGTCGTTCACCGTGTTAATCCTGGTTTTGAGGCAGACCACCTGCGAACCGACCAGCATGAAGCCAAAATCCAAATAGCCTAGCTGCTTCCGGTAACGGACATTGAGCCCCACCGGCGGCGGCAGCGGAATACCCGTGGCCGTCGAACTCTGCGTCAGGGCGCGCATGAACTCCGTCACCATGACCGTGAAGCCGTGGCCAAACTGGCCGTCGAAGGCGCTCCCGAAGGGAAATTCATGACCCTCCCGGCCGGTCAGCGAGGGACAGCCGAAGTAGGCAATGCCGGATTGAAACAGCGAACGTTTCTTGGCGGTCAGATAGGTGCAGGGCAGAAACAGCCCGGAGAAACCCGCCTGCAGATAGCCGGCCAGGCTGTGGGCGATCAGGATGTTGTTGTCTTCCTGCGCTTGCAGGCACTGCTGGTAGGGAGCATCCTCGGGCTGCTGCCGGACGCCCAGCAGCTCCAGTGTGCCGCACTGCATGACCAGCCCATAGTCCGCCCCCTGTTCCGGCGGGTCGTTGCGGATCAGACCGAACGGCAGACAAGACCGGATGGCCTGCAGCAGTTCCGGCGGCGGCGGCAGCAGCGTGACTTCACCAAATTGCGTGGCAATTTTTTTCATTTCCAGGCCGGGTTTTTGGCGAGCCTTTCTCCATCGCCGCCGCAATAAACGAAGCGGGTGTCGGAGGGTTTGAGTTTGATGGGGACATCGCGCGGCGATGTCCGGTCGGCGCAGCGCGCCGACCCTGCCTTGGAAGTTTTCACGCCGGAAATCTTTTTCGCCATGACCGGAGAATAGTGAAAGGCACGCGCGGCGTCAATTCAGCGAAAAGGCAGAGGTGGTTTTGACGTGGATCATGCGACTGGTTCCATCGCCAGTTCGGCGGCGGTGTCGCGCCAGTCGGCGAGCCGGTCTGCGACGCCGATTTGGGCGAGGTAGTCCAGATTCAAGTTGTCAGCCTCGGACTCGTCGCAAAGCGCGTTCGCCACGTGGACGGCGGTGAGGGCGGAGAATTTTTTCAAATCACTTTTCTCCGGCGTATGATGAAAGGCGACGGCTTCCACAATCGCGGCCGGCAGGCCCCACAGGCCAAACAAATAGGCGGCCAGGCCGGTGTGCGTCGCGCCGAAAATTTCCAGCTCCGCCGCCGGCAGCGGGATTTTTTCCGCCTCGGCCAGCGCCAGGGCTTTTTCAAACTCATTCGGTAGACTGTCGGCCAGCATGAGCATGCCCATGTCGTGCAACATGCCGGCGGTGAAGGCGTCCTCGGATTCGGTGAAGCCGACGTGTTCCCGGCGCATGATGGTGCGGGCGAGGTCGCCGCATTTCATCAGGTGCGCCCATAACGCCTCGGCGGAAAACTTTTTCAGACGCGTGGAATGGAAGCTGGAGAAAACCTGGGCGGACAGGACGAGTGAGCGCACGGTGATCATGCCGAGCTGCTGCACGGCTTCGACTGGGTCGTTGACTTTTTCCGGCAGGCCGAAGGCGGCGGAGTTGGTGACCTGCAGGATTTTGGCGGTGATGCCGGGATCTTGCGCGACAATTTTGGCGATGCCCTGGATGGAGGAATTGGGCGATTCAATTTCCCGGATGATCTCGAGATACAGTGTCGGGAAGCTCGGCAGCGTGCGCATTTTTCCCGCGAGGCCGCGCAGCTTGTCGTCCTTGAGGTAGGTGTCGAGGCTACCGATGCGGGCGAGCGTGGCCTTGAGCGTGGCCACGTCGAACGGCTTCGGGATGAACAGGTGCGTGCAACTCAGCGAGTCGGCGGCTTCGGCCTGGTCGGTGTAGCCGGAGATGATGATGCGCGAGGTTTGCGGATGCAACTCGCGGACTTTGGTGAGCAGTTCGATGCCGCTCATGCCCGGCATTTGCATGTCGGAGACCACGACATCAAAAGCCGAACGCCGGAGCAGGGCCATTGCCGCCTGGCCGTCGGGCGCGACCGTGGTTTCCCACTGGTCGGTTTTAGCATCGAGCAAAATGCTATAAAGCTCGAGCAGCATCGGGTTGTCTTCCACAAACAGGATTCGTTTCATTCTGGTTTGCCTTCAAACAGTTGCCGCCGCGCGCAATTTCCCATTGCGGCACGGTTTGGTTCTGATATGCTGACCGCTCATTTTAGCAGAAACCCCGAGCTTTAACAAAATAATTTATGTCACAACATCGCAGCCTCCGCGCGGCATCCACCTTGGGTGGCAAGCGCAATGTCCTCAAGCGTTTTGAACGCACGGCGCTCCTCGAAAAGCGCGGCCAGCGCAAAACCGGCGACAAGATCACCGGCCTCCGCAAGACGAAACCGGAAGCGTGACGAACGCGGATTTCGGAGTGCGGAGCGCGGAATGAAAACCGCGCGCTGATTTGCTTTTCCGCACTTCGCGTTCCGCACTCCGCACTTTGAGCGTTCGTTTGCAGAAATTTCTCGCCGATGCCGGTGTGGCTTCCCGCCGGGCCGGCGAGCAGTTCATTCTGGAAGGGCGTGTCGCGGTCAACGGCCAGTTGGTTCGCCTGCTCGGCTCCAAGGTTGATCCCGACCATGACCAGGTGGCCGTGGACGGGAAATTGGTCCGGCCCAGGAAGCTGATTTATGCCGCGTTGAACAAGCCGCCGGGCTGCGTGTGTTCGCGCAAGGATGAGCTGAACCGGCCGACGATTTATCAACTGCTGCCGCGCGAGTGGGAGACGGTGCAGTCGGTCGGCCGGCTGGACTACAACAGCGAAGGATTGATTTTTCTGACGAATGATGGACAATTTGCGTTGCGACTGACCCATCCACGCTATGGCATCCGCAAACGGTATCTGGTACAGGTTCAGGGCGAGGTGACGCCGGCGATGCTGGAGCTGTTCAAGCGCGGCATTTTTCACGAGGGTGAAAAACTGAAGGCGCTGGCGGCCAGAATTGTTTCAGGCTCGCGCGCCAAAAGCGTGGTGGAGCTGGAGCTCGGCGAAGGCAAGAACCGCGAGGTGCGCCGCCTGTTCGAGTCGCAGAATTTGACGGTGAAGAAATTGCAGCGGACGCAGATCGGAAAAATCCGGCTTGGCGAATTGAAGCCGGGCAAATGGCGGACGCTGAACGCGGTGGAAATAAAAACTTTGACAACTGATTTATGAAAACGAACTGCTGGTTGGTTTTAGGAACGATGCTGGCCACGTCTGCCGTGGCGCAACTGAACACAAACGCCCTGCCGCCCATTCCCCCGCCGGCGACCCTCGCGCCCGCACCGGTCGCCGTGGCGCCCACGAACACCGTGGCGCCCGTCACCAAGAAAAAAGCCGTCGTCCACAAGAAGAAGAAAGCGGTAAAAAAGATTTCCGAGCCGACGGTCGCGCTGGTCGCCGGGCCGGCCATCGTGACTTCCGTCAATCTCAACCTGCGCGGCCAGGCTGGCTTGAAGGGCGAAGTCGTCGGCCACCTGAAGCAGGGCGACACCGTCACGGTGATTGCCCAGATCAACCTCGACAAGCACGCCGCCGATGAGCCGGCGCAGTGGGCGAAAATTGCATTGCCGGCCAGCGCCAAGGTCTGGGTGGACTCCAAGTTTGTGGACGCCGCCAGCAAGACGGTTTCCGTCAAGAAACTCAATCTGCGCGCCGGCCCCGGTGAAAATTACAGCGTGCTCGGCATGATTGAGAAGGGCACGCCGGTCACCGAGCTGTCCGCCAAGGGTGGCTGGTCGCAGATCGAAACGCCCACCAACGCCTTCGCGTTTGTCGCCGCCATGTATTTGAACCAGTCCGCCCTGCCGGCGCCCGAGCCGACCAATGCGGCTCCGCCCGTGGTGGAAACGCCGGTGGTCACCACGCCGCCGCCCACCCCCAGCACCGTGGCGGAAGCGCCGGCCATCGTGACCCAGCCCGCTGCGCCCGCCGCAGAAAACAATCCGCCGCCTACGGTTGCCGCCATTGCCCCCGCCGCCGTGACGGACACCAACGCGCCGGCTCCGGCTGCGGAGACCAGTCCGTCCACGACCTTCGTGGACACCAATCTGCCGCCGCCGCCGCCCCGCGTGATCTCGCATGAAGGTTATGTGCGCCCGTCGGTGAGCATTGTGGCCCCGACCTATTATGAGCTTTACGACCTGGACAGCGGCAAGGCCATCAACTACCTCTACACCACCAGCACGAACCTGGATCTTTCCCTCTACAGCAACATGAAGATCATTGTGACCGGCGAGGAAGGCATTTCCGAGCGCTGGAGCGCCACGCCGGTGCTGACGATTCAAAAAATCTACGTCATCGCCACCAATTTGCCGCCGGTGGTTCCCCTTCACAGCCCCCATGCCGCCAGCAACCAACGTCGTTGATGGGCGCGCCATCGCGGCGCAAATCCAGCAGGAGCTTGTTGCACGGGTCGCGCTGTTAAAACAGCGCGGCGTCGTTCCCGGCCTCGCCTTCGTCCGTGTCGGCGAAGACCCGGCGTCCAAGGTCTATGTCGGCCGCAAGGAAAAAGCCTGCGCCGAGCTCGGCATTATTTCCGAAACGCACGTCCTGCCGGACCAAACTTCCGAGGCGGAACTGCTGGTGCTCATCGGTAAATTGAATTCCGCCTCGCACCTGCACGGTATTCTGGTGCAGGCGCCGTTGCCGAAACAAATCCGTGAGTCCGTGGTCTTCTCCACCGTGCTGCCGACGAAGGACGTGGACGGCTTTCATCCCGTGAACGTCGGCAAGCTCATGCTCGGCGACCAAACCGGTTTCAAACCCTGCACGCCCGCCGGCGTCGTCGAACTGCTTGTGCGCTCCGGCGTGAAGACCGACGGCGCGGAGGTCGTCATCCTTGGTCGTGGCAACATTGTCGGCAAGCCGATGGCCGCGATGCTCTGTCAAAAGGGAAAATCCGCCAACGCCACCATCACCATCTGTCATTCGGCGACCAAGGACATCAAGGCGCATTGCCTCCGCGCCGATATTATTGTGGCTGCGATGGGTGTGCCGCACTTTCTGAAGGCCGACATGGTGAAGCCCGGCGTCGTGATCATGGACGTGGGCGTCAATCGCGTTCCGGACCCGACCTCGAAGACCGGCACCAAGCTCGTGGGCGACGTGGACTACACCAATCTCCTGCCGCTCGCCAGCAAGATCACCCCGAATCCCGGCGGCGTCGGCCCGATGACCATCGCCATGCTCCTGCAAAACACCGTTCGCGCCGCCGAACAGTCGGTGAACTGAAAAGCTTTTCCGCCCGACGGGCCGAGGCTCCGGATGCTCCCCGCCAATTTTTCAAAAACCGTCCTGCTGCCGGCCGCCTTTCGCGCTGCCGCACATAATTAATGGTTGTCCTCGTGCGCGGCTGACGTATGTTGCCGCATGACGTCAGAAAAATTCAAGGCCAGCCGCTGGACGAAGGGGAACCACCTGTTCCCCACCGTCATCGAGGTGACGGACCGCGCGGTCGTGCGCCACAAGCGCTCATGGTTCAGCAAGGACGAAATCAGCATCAGCATTTCCAAGGTCGCTTCCGTGCATATCAAGACGGGTTTCTGGTGGTCGGACATCCTGATCGAATCCAGCGGCGGCACCGACCCCTTTGCCAGCCACGGCCACCGCAAGGCGGACGCCCAGCGCATCCGCGCCCTCGTCGAAGCCGCGCAGGGGATTTCCGCCGACGGCAAAATAATCCTGTCCTGACCGTTTTGCTTTTTCCGCTTCGCAAAAAATTGTTAGGCTGAACGCTTCATGGCCGAACGACTGCCCATTTACGAGATCGAGCACGACATCATCGCGCGCCTGCGCGACGACCGGCGGCTCATCCTGTCCGCGCCGACCGGCTCAGGCAAATCCACGCAGGTGCCGCAGATGCTGCTCAAGCATGGACTGCTCGGCAGCGGACAGGTGGTTGTTTTGCAACCGCGCCGGCTCGCCACGCGCCTGCTCGCCGCCCGCGTCGCTTCGGAACTGGGCGTCAAGCTCGGCGACGAAGTCGGCTACCAAATCCGCTTTGAGAACGTCACGTCGTCCAAGACCAAAATTCGTTTCGTGACCGAGGGTGTTTTGCTGCGGCAGATGATCGAGGATCCGCAACTGCGCGGCGTGTCGGCGATTTTGTTCGATGAGTTTCACGAGCGGCACCTTTACGGCGACATCACACTCGCCCAAGCGCTGGACCAGCAGGAAAAACATCGGCCCGATCTCATGCTGGCCGTGATGTCCGCCACCTTGAATGCCGGGGAACTGGAAAGGTATATGTCGGAGCGCCGGTCTCCGACCCGGCGAGTTGAACCGTCGCCCGCCGGGCCGGAGGCCGGCGCTCCACGCTGCTCCGTCCTCGCGTCTGAAGGGCGCACGTTTCCGGTGGAGGTTGAATATCTGCCGCACCGGGTCGGCGCGAACGGGCCGCCCGTGTGGGAACTGGCGGCGGAGGAGTTCTCGCGCTACGTCGCCGGCGGCGGGGAAGGGGACATGCTCGTTTTCATGCCGGGCGGATTCGAAATTTCCCAGACCATCGAAACCATCCGCAATTCGCGCGAGGCCAAAGGTTTTATTGTGCTGCCACTGCACGGCGAATTGCAGCCGCGCGACCAGGACGCCGCGGTCGCGCGTTATCAGCAGCGGAAAGTCGTCGTCGCCACGAACGTCGCGGAGACAAGCATCACGATTGACGGCGTGCGGCTGGTGATTGATTCCGGCCTCGCGCGCATCGCCCGCTACGATTCCAACCGCGGCATCAACACCTTGTTGATCGAAAAAATTTCGCAGGCGAACGCCGACCAGCGCACGGGCCGCGCCGGCCGCACCGCGCCGGGCACATGCGTGCGGTTGTGGTCGCGCGCGGAACACGATGAGCGCGTGCCGCACGAGATGCCGGAGATCCGCCGGCTCGACCTGAGTGAAGTAGTTTTGACGTTGAAGGCGTCGGGCGTGGAGGACTTACGCGCGTTCCGCTGGCTGGAAAAGCCCGATGAAATTTCGCTGACGCACGCGGAGGTGTTGTTGGCGGACCTGGGGGCGTTGAAATTTCCCGTAGCGCAGGCTTTCCAGCCTGCGGGTGCTGGCGACTTTCCAGTCGCCAGTTCGCCGGCCGGCAAATCGTCCACGGAACTGGAAAGTTCCGTGAACCCGCAGACAAGAATGTCTGCGCTACATCTCCAGATCACCCCCATCGGGCGCAAGATGCTGGCGTTTCCGCTGCATCCGCGTTACGCGCGGATGCTCCTCGCGGCGCAACAATACGGCTGCGTGTATCAGGCTTGCCTCGTCGCGGCGCTCACGCAGGGCCGCGACCTGCTCATTCGCAACGCGGGCAAGGATGTGGAAACGGCGCGGGAAGATTTGCTCGGCGAGAAGGCGTCGTCGGACTTTTGGATTGTGATGCGCGCGTGGAGTTTTGCGTTCAACAACCAATTCCGCATGGACGCGTGCCGCAAGCTGGGCATCCACGCCATCACGGCCAAGCAAGTCGGCCCGCTGTTTGACCAATTTCTCCGCATCGTCAAGGACGAAGGTCTCGACACCAAGCCTAACGAAGTGAAGGACGAGAATTTGCAGAAGTGCATCCTGATCGGTTTCAGCGACCGCGTGGCGCGGCGAATGGATCAGGGGACTTTGCGCTGCGAGTTGGTGCATGGCCGGCGCGGCGTGCTGGCGCGCGAAAGCAAGGTGCAGAACAGCCCGCTCTTCGTTGCGGCGGAGATCCGCGAGATCGAGGGCCGCGACCGCGAGGTGAACACCATTCTTTCGCTGGCCACGGCTATCGAGGCCGACTGGCTGAAAGAATTGTTTCCCGACGACATCAAGAGCGACGTGCATGTGCAGTTCGACGCGCAACAGAAGCGCGTTGTTGCCGCCGAGCTGTTGTGCTTCCGCGATCTGGCGCTCGCGGCCAAACGCATTGACCCGCCTCCCGCCGAAGCGGCGGCGCGGCTGCTCGCCGATGAGATTTTAGCCGGAAGATTGCTGCTGCCGAACTGGGATCATCACGTCGAGCAATGGCTGGCGCGGTTAAACTTATTGTGCAAGGAGTGCGCGGATCTGCAATTGCCGGCGATCACGGAAGAAGATAAGAAAGCCATCATCGAGCAGTTGTGCCACGGCGCGGTGAGCTACAAAGACATCAAGGAGCGCGAGGTGAAACCCATCGTGATGTCGTGGCTCTCGCAGTCGCAGCGCGATTTGCTGGACAAACATGCGCCGGAGCGGCTCACGCTGCCGAACGGGCGCACGCCGAAGGTGAATTATGAGCCGGGCAGGGCGCCATTCATCTCGCTGCGCATCCAGGAGCTTTACGACGTGACGCAAACGCCGCGCATCGCGCTGGGCCGCGTGCCGGTGACGGTGCATATTCTCACGCCCGGCATGAAGCCGATTCAGGTGACGCAGGATCTGGCGAGCTTCTGGCGCGAGCATTATCCGAAGATCAAGTCCGAGCTGGCGCGGAAGTATCCGAAACATTTTTGGCGGTGAAAATTTCCTCACCTCACCCCGGCCCTCTCCCCTCCATCCGATGGAGCGGAGAGGGAGAACCGGTTTCTGTCCCGCCTGATGTCATGCGGCGGATTTGGTGGGACGTTCATTCGCAAAACCAAGGGCTCACATTGGCGGTTCCTTCTCCTGTGGGAGAAGGCTAGGATGAGGGCGAGCGTGAACAACACATCTTCCAACGACCCGGTTGCCCAGCTTTGCCCGAACTGCGGCCTGTGCTGCGACAGCACGCTGTTCGCGGACGTGGAGCTGCGCGCGGGCGGCGACGCGAAGCGGCTGAAACAGCTCGGCTTGACGCTGACGAAGAAAGGGCAGGGGAAGCTGGCGTTCGCGCAGCCGTGCGCGTGCTTCGACGGCAGGCTGTGCGGCATTTATGCTGACCGGCCGAAGCGCTGCCGCCTGTTCGAATGCGGTTTGTTGAAGCGCGTTGAAGCGAAGGAGATGACGGCGGGCGCGGCGTTGAAGAAAATTTTCGACGCGAAGCAGCGCGCGGAGAAGGTGCGGAAGTTATTGCGCGAGTCCGGGCAGAACGACGAGCGGGTGGCGCTAACTCACCGCTACGCGGAGGCGATGAGCGCGCCGATTGACATGGCCGACGAGGGCGGCGCGGACCGGCGCGGCGAATTGATGCTGGCGGTGAACGACCTGATGACGCGATTGCAGCGGGATTTTCTCCGTTGACGTCACGCCATCCCGACATCTTTGGAAATCTTTTCGGCAGAAGCAGGATCCACCCATTTCACCAGCGCGAGGAAGTTCACCAGCGCGGGGCTGTCGGCCTTGACCTTGAACAAATTTCGCAGCGCATGCGCGGTCTTGGTGTAAACGGCGGCGTATTTCTCGTGGGTGAGCCGCGTGACGAAGGTTTCCAGGATTGGGCGGGCGAGGGGATCGGTCTGGCCGTCGGGCAGATACGGGAACAGGCAGAACACCCTGACAAAAATCATCGGGTCGGCCTCGGTGAGCACGAGCCAGCAGGCCTTGACCTCGTCGGCGTCGTAGCTACCGTGGATCCGCTTGCGGATGGCGGCGAGAATCTCGCCCGGCGCGGAGCGGGCGGAGATGAGATCCTTGATGTGGTCCCAGGCCAGCTCGCGTTCGCGTTCCGGCGAGAGCGTGGATTGCTCCGTGAGCCGGTCGAGCATCTCCTTCAGGCCGAGTTCAAGGGCCACGGCCTTGCCGAGCTTCTCGGCGTCCTCCTTGCGCAACCGGTCGGTGGCGGTGATGGCGCGGATGCAGGCCTGCTGCATGTGTGGGTTGAACAGCCGCAGCACGGTGGCGAGCGCGGCGGGCGCGGGCGGCTGGCCGCGTGTAATCAGATGCTTGATGCACTCCAGCGTCAGCGGATCCATGTCCGAAAGTTTTTCAACGCGGAATGCCAGCGTGTAGCGCAGTGTGCGGGCGAGGCCGCCGGCCTTGCCAATGTTGTTGATGATGGCCTTGCGATGGTCGGCGACGATGACCAGCGCGAGCAAAGCCTCGGCCGCCTCGATATGTTTCTCGTCAAGCGTGTCGTGTTCGCCGGTGATGACGAGCTGCTCGATGAGCGGCGGCAGGCGCTGCGCGAAAACCACGTCCGGCGATTCCGTGCCCTGGTTCTCGTAGTAGTGCAGCAGCTCGAGAAAAAAGGAGAGACGCAGGAAAGCGCATTTCTGGGCGCGCGACAGGTCGGTGTGTTCGCGGCTCTGACGGATTTTCTGGTGCAGCGCCTCCAGCTCCTTCCGGTGGCTGCCGGCGGGATTCTGCTGGAGCAATTCGGCGAAGTCCGGCTTGAAGGCCAGCATGATCTCCTCCGGCTTGGGGCGCGGATTGAACTTCACATCCGTTGTCACGTCCTTGAAAAAAACCAGCGCGTCCGCGCCGAACTCCTTGATGACGCGCTCGCGCGGGATCTGGCCCTTCACAAAACCGCGGTTGGCCCGCGCCACCGCCGGGGAGAAAAAATTATCCGGCTTCTCCAGCAGCGCCTGCAGCATGTCCGTCTCAAACGGCGTGTCCAGCTTCAACAATTTTTCCAGCTCCGGCCGGGCCGCCGCCGCGAGGTCGCGCTTGGTTTTGTCGAGCGTTTTGAGAATGGCGGGCTGCAGGAAGCTGTCGTCCAGCTTGCCTTTCACGAGGCTGGCGCTCACCTCGGTCACATGCTGGTTGTGCTCCACCAGCCGGGCGACGATGACGCCGACGTCGTTGAGCGGCAGCTTGCTGACGAGCGTGGTGATGAGCGTGACCAGTTCGCTGTGGGATTTCTGGCGGTGTTCAATGACGCGTTCCAGCAGCGAACGCAACGCCTTGTTCTCCTGCTCCAGCGCGGCGCGCTCGGTCTCGGCCTGCGCCACCCGCAGCGTCAGGTCCGACCATTCCTGCTGGATTTTCTCCACGGAAGTCAAAGCGATCGGGTTGTCTGGCACCGGTGACATGGCGTCATCTTCATCTATTCAGCCAATTCTTTCCATCCCTTTTTTACGGTTTTGAAGCCAATAATAAAACCGCCGGAACGAAAACTCGTTCCGGCGATAATATGCGAGTGTCCGGGTGTCAGTGGTCGGCGGTGGGAAATCAAACCACCATAAGCGATGCAGAGGGGCTCCAGTCGCTGGTGCCGGCGGTGCCGACCACGTTGACCTGCACGACATATATCTGACCGGGGGTCAGGCCGGTGAAGGTGGCGGTAGTCGCCGAGGTTTCGAGTTCCTGCAGGATCACCGAAGGATTGGAAGCCAAAGCCACCTGCCAGTTGAAGGTCAGCGAGCCATAGATCGGCGGCACGCTGGCGTCCAGTTCGCCGCTGTGGGTGCCGAGCGTGAGCGTGGGTGTGGCGGGTGTGGGCAGGTCGCCGATGGGATAATGTTCCGGTTTCTGGATGGGAAAACCGCTGGTGAGAAGCACGGTGAGATCGCCATGACATTCGTCCGTGACATCGAGGGCGAGGGAGCGGACGAGCGGGTAGAGCGCCTCGCGCTTCTGATCTTTGAACGAGATCGCTGACCGGGCACGGTCGGCGGTGTTCGCCAGCGCGGTCTCAAATTCCGTCAGCGCCGCCTGCACGAGTAGCAGCAACGCCGCCGCCTTGGGGTAGGACGCGTTGCCGGTCATGCCGGTGAGGATTTTTTTGAGGGCGATCACCAGGTCGGAATCGCCGTCTTGGGTGAGGAAACGAATGGAGGGCTTGACTATCATATTTTTTGTTCTTTCTTCATTGTTAATTTTATTGTCAACAGATTATTCGTGACAATTTTTAAGTCAGCATAACGAATGCCACCCTAGTTTTACCGCCGGGTCACTAATTCCGCCGGGAAAAATCAGTTTCCCAGCCGTTTCGTCAGGTATAAAAAGCCACAGCTCATATTACACCCGCCGTTCCTCACCTGAAACGGGGTCGTCGTCAGGTGACGAAGCGCGCTCCTCACCTGACGCGGCGGGTTTCTCACCTGAAACTTTCCCGTCGTCACCTGAAGGCGGGAGGTTAACGGGGGTGGCTGGTCGGTTTCACCTGAGCCGTTGGAGATTTCACCTGCAAAAGCCGGCGGCTCAGGTGAGCCGTGGAATATCTCAGGTGAACTGGAGCATTTTGCATTTGGCCCGCACCAATTTATACCTGACGCAAACGAGTCTTTACCATAAGGCCGTCTGGTTTCAAGACAGTCGGCAGGACACAAAAGACATTAAACAGGACAGTCACCGAGGCCGGAAGTGGTCATATACAGGGAAATTGACGAATCAGGTGAATGACAGCGCGAAACCGGCGGTTGGGTCAAAGGCCGGTTGAGTTTTTGTCGCGCGAAGGACGCGAAGGCGGCGAAGTCCGTAGGACTGGAATCTTTGTAGAACCGGCAATGTAAATGAATCAAGCTCCGTTAGGAGCGACATCATCAGAAGATGCCGCCCCGAATGGGGCTAAAATTCATTTTGGTTTTGATTCTACAAATATGCCGCGCCGGACGGCGCTGGGGATGGTAGGGCGGTCAGTCCTCTGTGCTCCCCAGCCAAGACCCAATGGGTGTGCTGTTTTTAACGGAGCGCGAGTTGTCCCAACTCGCAGCGGGTGGAATGACGGGAGACGGCTGGGATAATTTTGATGCTGGCTGGTCTGGCCACGCGCTGCGGATTGAGACAATCCGCGCTCCGGGCGGTTTCTGGCGCGACGGCGGAAACGGCCACCGGGACGGGCGCGCTCCCCAGCAAAGTCCCAGCCGTGCGGCCAAAGGCAGTTTGGGGTGGATGAACGCGGGTATGAGGAATCTATTTTTTCCGGAGATTCTGCTCAATATAAATATCAGCACTTGATGAGTCGGGAAAGGTTAGATCCCCCAAATGGGGATTAAAGGTTGCCATCAAACGGTCAGGCAAATGACCTGCGCGAAAGTCCGTAATTTGGTCGTATCTTATGATCCTATCTGTGACGAGATTTATACCACTATCTATGCCGACGATGTGAATGGAGTCTTTATCTTTATTCACTGATTTTATAACAACCGGCTCGCTGAACCTCCAAAAATCGCTACCAATATAGCGGCCACAAATCACAAAAAAATCTGTTGGATTCATTTTACAATTCCATGAAAGATTTGGATTACTCATCAATGGCCGGACATATTGGCCAAACAACTTTTCGCCAAGTCTAGATCCGCTTTGGCGTCAGCATCATTAGGATTTGCTTTAATTTTTTCCTCGCATAATTTAATTGCAATTTTGAAATCTGAAATTGCACCAGTGCTATCACCATTTTGGGATTTGCCAAACCCCCTTTGTAAATAGGTGCTTGCCAAATATTTGGTTTTTAGTTCGATGGCTTTAGTCAAAAGCGCTATGCCTTCGCTTAAGTTGAAATTTGGGTTTTTCGGATCTACTAAACACGACCCTTGCAAAGAGAAATTATCAGCTTTATTTTCATCATCTTGGCTTGCCTTTTGGGACCCTCCTAAAAAAATCCCGTTGACCATTATTATTACCAACGGCACTACGACCAGAGCTACGGCAAAACCAACCAGTATTTTCTTGTATTGCTTCAAGCTCCCATTTTCTTTCTTAACGGACTGAGCGGCACCCTGGTTTTCAACCGTTGCCTGGATAAAATAAGCCTCGCTTGCCAAATCATCGGCGGAAACCACAAAATCAACCGCCATGCCGACTTTTGGGTCACCCGCCGACTTCCATTCTGATTTTGATAGGCGATAACGCTTGTCATCACCACCTAAAATCACAACCACCGAATTTTCCAGTTCCAAGCCTAAAATAGTGCCTTTCATTTTTCCTCTTTTCGTTTTTGTGAACTACGTCAAACACTGCTGAATAATTAACACTTCATTGTCCGTCAACAAATACTTTTCGTTGGCCCTCTGCGTATCCTTGAACATACCCCTCGACGATTCCATTTGCTTCTTCTTCGGACACGAGCGGCCGCCCTTGGCCTCTTAAAAGCTCGTTTGTTTTTTGGACTGAAAACTTTGAAATAGTCCGAATCATACTTTCACCCTGTTTAATGTTATGTCTGGCATCGTCAATTCCTAGCAAATAGCCGGCCTCTTTTCCATCGGCAAATCCCTTGTCATATAACGCATTCTTCGTTACATCCCCATTGCTGGTTTCCTGTCCATCCGATTGAGACATACTAAGCTCTCCATTTCGATGTTCAAAAGCATTGTAAAACTTCACTGCGAGGAATATGCAAATGCCGCAAACTGAAGTTACTCCGGCACATTTGACTAACAGTGGCAAGGTTTCCCAAAGATATGTTGCCTTTGGTTTGGTAGATGTATGGGTGATTACTTTCTGAATATAATAGGCTTCTTGGGCCAAATTGTCACCGTCAGTCAAAAAATCAACCTCCATGCCGATACTTGGTTCGCACATAGATTTCCATTCGGACTTTTGAAGATTGTAGCGTTTATCATCGCAACCCAAAATGACCACATTTGCTTTTTCCGTATCCAGACCTAAAATAACACCTTTCATATTAAGTTCCTTTCGGAGGCTGATTTGAGTGTGAATTTAAGCCAAATATCAACACGTTGTCAAGGGTGCGGCCAAAGTGCGTTTGCTCACCGGCGCAGGCTTGATTGACGCGGCGGTGGTGAAGGTGGATGCGGCGAATGATCTGGCTTGGTTGAAAGCCGTTGGGCGGTTTGCACCGCTGCCGATTGCCGCCAGTCGCACGGTGAAACTGGGCGGGACATGGCCACGGTGGGTTTCCCGGACATCGGGTTGCAGGATTTCTTAACCGCGAACCACGCGAACTACACGAAAAACAAAAACAGATTCATTTTGTTTCCGCTTTCGCGTTTTTGGTGTATTTCGCGGTAAAAATCTTTTCCCATGCTTTTGGCCAAGGGGGAAATCGCGTCGCTGGCGGGCGCGGCGGATGACCCGCGCTATTTTGGTGTAGCGTTGAGCCTGTGGCTCAACTGGTCGAGTCACAGACTCGACACTACATGGCGGTGCCGGTGCTGGTTTATTGAACGGACCCCTCACCCCGACCCTCTCCCCTCCGAGGGGCGAGGGAGAAGACGCGGCGGCTGGAAACTTATTTCACCAGCGTGCGGCAGAATTTATCCATGCGCTCCAAGCCCTTCTCGATGTTCGCCAGGCTGGTGGCGTAGCTCAGGCGGATGTAATCATCCGCGCCAAAGGCGATGCCGGGCACGGCGGCGACCTTTTCCTGCTCCAACAGCTTGGCGCAAAACTCGGCGGACTTGAGGCCGGTCTTGGAAATGTTCGGGAACAAATAAAATGCGCCCTTCGCGTTCACGCAAGTGATGCCGGGCATGGAATTCAGTTTCGCATGAGCGTAACGGCGGCGCTTGTCGTATTCCGCGAGCCAGACGGGCAGGTGATCCTGCGGGCCGTTGAGCGCGGCCACGCCGCCTTTTTGCGCGAACGAGGTTGGGTTGCTCGTGCTGTGGCTCTGCACGGCGTCAATGGCCTTGGCAATCGGTTCCGGCGCGGCGAGAAAACCCAGCCGCCAGCCGGTCATGGAATACGCCTTCGCCAAACCATGAACAATGATGGTGTGGTCATAATGCGCTTGCGAGAAGCTCGCGACGCTCTTCACCTTTGCGCCGTCGTAAAGCAGGTGTTCGTAAATCTCGTCGCTCATGATGAGGACATTTTTCTCCACGCAGATGTCGCCGAGCGCCTTGGTTTCTTCCGGCGTATAAACGGAGCCGGTCGGGTTGCTCGGCGAATTGAGGACGAACAAACGCGTTTTGGGCGTGATCGCGGCGCGCAACTGTTCTGGCGTGACTTTGAATTCCGTCTTGTCCGTGGTTTGCAGAATGACAGGCGTGGCACCGGCGAGCTTGACCATTTCCGGGTAGCTCAGCCAATACGGCGCGGGGATGATGACTTCATCGCCCGCCTCGCACGTGGCGAGAATGACGTTGTAGCAGGAATGTTTGCCACCGCACGAGACGATGATCTGCGACGGCTTGTAGGTGAGGCCGTTCTCGCGTTTGAATTTGGCGGCGATGGCCTCGCGCAATTCCGGGATGCCGCTGCTGGGCGTATATTTGGTGAAGCCGGCGGCGAGCGCCTTGGCGGCAGCGTCCTTGATGTGCTGCGGCGTGTCGAAATCCGGTTCGCCGGCGCCGAAGCCGACGACATCCTCGCCGGCGGCCTTCATGGCTTTGGCTTTGGAATCAATGGCGAGCGTGAGCGAAGGTGCGAGGGAGGCGGCGCGTTGAGAGATTTTATAGTTCATAGAATTTGAGCGCAAAAAGGATAAATCGAATCAGCGGCAGTGCAAGAATGGAAAATGGCCCTGGCGACAGGAATCGGGAGCGAGGTGAACGATTTACGGCCAAATCCAAAAAAAGAGCCTGACTTTAAAAACAATAAAAAAGTCAGGCTCTTCAACCCAAAACCCAATCATCAGACGTAAATTGAGACCGGGCAGGATGGGATTCTGTTCAAAATTATTTTCCGGCTGGGGGGAACCGGCGGATTTATTTGCTGTCGGAACTTTTGGCGGCTTCGATGAGTTCCCAGAATTTGGGATTTTCCTGCAAAGCCTGATCCTCGCCCATCTTGATGCCGGATCGGAAGAAAAAATCCTTGAGCGTGTGCCGGCTCATGACGCGGTGGACGAGCACGCCGAGCTGATGGCGCTCAAAATAGACGCGGTAATCGCCCAGCCGAAAACGGTGCAGCGTGTGGCCGTCGCTTTCCAGCTTGCCGAAATCCTCCAGTTCGCTGCCGATGACATGCTGCGGCAGGCCGCGAAAGTCGCCGAGGATTTGCAATTGCAATTCCTTGGGCATCCGCGCCAGCTCGGCGGCGGCGGTCGGCGTGAAGATGATTTGAAAGGCGCTCATTCAGTTCGTTGCCAGATTATATCTTCGGAGGTGGTCGCAGTCCAACTACTATTCTTTGGCTTGGTAGGGCTGACCTGCCGGTCAGCCGGGAAGGCGGCGCAGCAGCGCCGCCCTACCATGGTCAGCCGAGCAGTCCTTTTTTTAGAAAATAAAAATAGGCGACGAGCAGGGCGATGCCGGCGGCCCGCGGCAGCCGTCCAAACACGGCCACGAACACCATGTGCAGCACCGTCGCGCCCAGCAAAATAAACATGCTGGTCTGAAAAAACACCGGCATCCTCATCGTGTGATACAGTGCGTAGATGCCGAGGCAGAGCGGAATGGAAATATGCGCGTCGCCGACCTGCGAGGCATAGACCACCTCCGGCTGTTTGCGCCAGCCGTAGTAAAACGCCAGCAGCGCGTTCGGCAGCACGTCCAGCCAGCCGCTCAACCAGCCAATATATCTCACGCTGATGAAGCCGGTGCGGATGTGCGAGACCCAGTCCACCAGCCAGTCGGTGCTGACGTAAATCGCATAGGCGCCTACGGCCAGCAGCGCCAGATTCACCGGCAGCATGATGTCAAAGGAGGATTTGCCCTGGCGCACATTGGACTTGAGCACCTCAAAAACGTGAAAGCACTGCCAGAACAGAAACAGACCCACCAGCACCAAACCGTCGTTGAAGTTCAAGCTGCCCTTGCGACCGAGCGCCCAGACCGCGCCGGTGAAAAATAAAACCGCCATCAACGTGAGCAGCAGCGAGAGCCGGTTCAATTCATGGACTTTGCCGGCCTTCCCGCCGTTTTTGACCTTGGCTTCAAAGTTTAGCTTGAACCCAGATTTGAGTTTGACCTCGGATTTTTTCTTTTTGCTCGCGGCCGGTTTTTTGTGCGGCAGCACGTTGATGCCCCAGATGATCGCCGGCAGGCCGAGCACGAGCGTCATGTTCGTGACATTGTTGACGAGCGAATTCGTCATCACGTCCGCCCCCGAGCCGCCGGTCTGGCCGAGGATGAAGGCGAAGATCAGGTTGCCCATGCCGGAGCAATACGGCATCACCAGCGTGCCCAGCACCGTGCCCTCGAAACCGTCCGCGCTCATCGCCTCCAGCCGCCAGATCATCAGGAATGACGCCACGAGGAACAGCGCGAGGAACAGCCAGGGCGTCCACGGGCCCCGGCCTTCCAAAAAATGAACCAACAGATGCGACACAGGCAGCAGTTTAAGGAAATTTTTTTTCCGCGCGACACAAACCTGTGCTTTCCGCCGCGAATATCAAATATATCTGCCACCTTTCCCATGGGCATTCGTCCGGCTAAACCCAGCTGAGACCTCTGCAAGAGGTGTAGCGTCGAGGCTGTGCCTCGACTTCCCCCTTGCAAATTCTCCGGTTTCCGGCCATAGGCCGGACACTACACCGCGCTGCGCGCTGCTCTTGCAGAGATTTCCTGGTGGGTTGCCATGGGCGCAATCCGTTCCTGCGCCGCCGGAGACTTTACCAGTTCAAAAGTGATTTTACACTGCGTCCGGACACCGCGTTCCCGCGAACGCGACATTCTGCACCGGCACAAAACGATTCTGCGCCGCGAACGAGCCATTCTGCGCCGGCGCAAAATGGTTTTGCGCCGCGTACGAGTAACTTTGCGCCGGCGCAAAATGAAATTGCGCCGCGTACGCGAAGCTTTGTTACGCGGAAAAAGCCTTAAAAACCGGTTTTTAAGGCCAAAAACCCCGAATAATTGGGTTCGGTGGTCAAAAAGAGACAGTTGGTGGGTGGCAGTCAGCCCGCGACCGCAAATTCACCGGCACCGGTGGACGTAGACCAGTTCTTAAAAAGCAAACGGCGCGGAGAAAACTCCGCGCCGTTCGTTTTTCCCCCACAAATCTTCAGCCGGCGATCACGCCAATCTCCACCGGCTCGACATTGACCCCTTGTTTTTCCAACCAGGTGATGGCGCGGCCCACTTCGCTCCGGGCGCCGACCAGTTCGAGGCAGACAATGCCGATCTCGTCGGTCACGCTGGCCTGCCGGATGTTCGTCACGACCTTGAACTTGCGGCCGACTTCGTAAATGAACGGCTGCTTGATGAGCTTCGGCGGATACATCAGCCACAGGCGCTGCTGCGCGGGTGTGTTCGGTTTCGTGGCTGGAAGTTTTTTCTTGGGCGTGGCCATAAATTATTTGAAATTTCAGGTTTGAAATTTGCAATCAGCCTAGCCTCCAGCGATTGCCGGGATGATGCTGATCTCGTCACCATCCTTGAGCGGCGTCGCGCGGTTTTGGAGGAAGCGGATGTCCTCCTCGTTCACGTAGACGTTGACGAAGCGGCGCACCTCGCCCTTGTCATCCACGAGACGTTCCTGGATGCCGGGGAAGCGCGTCTGCAATTCGACGATCGCCTCGCCGATGTTGGTGGCGTTGATTTCGACCAGCTCCTCGTTGTTGGTCAACTTGCGGAGCGGCGTGGGGATGCGGACTTTTTTTGGCATAAATTAATTTTTAATTTCTACATGACTAAATTCAACGGTGCGCTATTTCTCGAGCAATCTTTCTCGCGATGGAAAACGTGATTTGCCATGTCCACTTGGAAGTCTCAAATCATGAACATCATTTTTATAAATCTTAACCGCAAATTTCTCACCAGTAGACACGTTCAAAATTTCCTGTGATGCGTCGAGAGCAAGAGCGTCTAATTCAATAATGTCACCAACATGAAGCAGTTCTTTCGACGGCGGTCGGAAAACAAAAAGAATTTCCTGTGCCGATTTTGCATCGCAATAAGGCAAGTTCAAATCCAATTTTTGAATTACGGCGCGCATTGAATTTTACGCGTTCACTTTTTCTTCCTGCGCCAGCAGCGCCTCGAACTCACGCAGGCTCGGCTTGATCTCTTTCGCTTCGCCGCAGTAGCCGTTGACGGCATCCAAGGTCTTGAGGCCATTGCCGGTGACACAGATGACGGCGGAAGAATCCTTCGGAATCTTGCCGGATGCAATAAGCTTCTTCGCCACGCCCACGGTCACGCCGCCGGCGGTCTCGGCAAAAATGCCTTCGGTCTCGGCCAGCAGCTTGATCGCGTCGCGGATTTCGTCGTCGGTCACGTCGTCGGCCGCAGCGTTGGTGTCGCGCATCACTTTGAGCGCGTAAAAACCGTCCGCTGGCGTGCCGATGGCGAGCGACTTCGCAATGGTGTCGGGCTTGACCGGCTTGAAAAAGTCGAGCCCAGCCTTTTGCGCAACCGAAATCGGCGAGCAGCCCGTGGCCTGCGCGCCGTGGATGTGCGTCTCGGTGTTCGCGACGAGGCCGAGCTTGGCAAATTCCTGGTAGCCCTTGTGGATCTTCGTCAGCAACGAGCCGGACGCCATCGGCACAATCGTGTGCTGCGGCAGCCGCCAGCCAAGCTGCTCGGCGATTTCATACGCCATGCTCTTGGAGCCTTCGGCGTAGTAGGGGCGCATATTGACGTTCACAAACGCCCAGCCGAATTTGCCAGCGATCTCGGCGCAAAGGCGGTTCACCTCGTCGTAATGACCTTTGATGGCGATGACGTTCGCGCCGTAGATGAGCGAGTTGAGAATTTTGCCCTGTTCCAAATCGGACGGAATGAAAACATAAGACTTCAAGCCAGCGCTCGCGGCGTTGGCGGCGACGGAATTCGCGAGGTTACCAGTTGACGCACACGCGACGGTTTCAAAACCAAGTTCCTTCGCGCGGCTCAAGGCGACGCTGACGACGCGGTCCTTGAACGAGAGCGTGGGATAGTTCACCGCGTCGTTCTTGACGTAAAGTTCGCGGATGCCGAGCGCCCTTGCCAGCCGGTCGGCCTTGATGAGCGGCGTGAAGCCGACCTGCTTGCCGACGGTTGGTTCGGTGGCCACGGGCAGGAGCTCGCGATAACGCCACATCGTCTTCGGGCGCGACTCGATGGCCGCCTTGGTCAGCGACTTCTTGATGCGGTCGTAGTCGTAGGCAACTTCGAGCGGGCCGAAGTCGAATTCGCAGACATGCGTGGCGGTGAGCGGATATTCGCGTCCGCACTCGCGGCACTTGAGCGCCTTCATGAAACCCTGTTGTTCACTCATATTATTTTTGGTTTCCGTGAATCTGATCCGGGCAACAAAAACGCCCCGACTCACGACGAGAAGGGGCGACAAAATGGTTGCGCTGCTTCTCATTTTTCCCAAGCCAATGATGCTTGAGCTGGAATTGGCACCTGTCATTGAAACCAAAGTTCAATCGGTTGCCGTGGTGTCATCGGGCCAGTCCCTCGACCACTCGTCATGAGTCCGTCAAATCAACGGATGCGGATAGATTGATATTAAACCCATCCAATGTCAATTATTTTTTGCCGGGCCGGGTTGTTTCAATCCCGGTTTCAGGAAAATGTCCCCGGTGTTGACCGCCGGCGCACCAGTGTCCGACGTGTTGGTGACATCGGCGGCCGAGAAATTTGTTTGCAACAGCGTATAACCCGGCGCTTGAAACGCCAGCTTGACCGACCACCACGAGGCGTGGCGAAAGAAGGTGATGTATTCCTGGCCGGACAAAGTGAAATTCCCGTCGGCACCGGTCGTCTCCGGCCGGCCTTGTCGCAAACGCTGCGCCCCATTGGCCGGACTGCTGCCTACGGCCGGCTGCCCGGGCAAGATGCGGATGACCTTGACGCCGGCGATCGGCTGATGTGTGTCCGCCGCGAGCACCCGGCCCGTGACCTGCGGCGTGACGCCATTCGTAAGGCCAAAGGAATTGCAGCCGGCCACTCCCAGCAGGCCCAGCAGCAAAATGAAAAGTTCGAGCCGAACCGGCGTCCGGCACGGCGGGTGTTGGTTCTGAATCTGGTGGTCGGTTTTCAGCGTCATGCCTTCTTGCTGAAGACGGTTTTGGGTTCGGCGGCGAAATGATTTTACCGTCACTGGTCAGCGGCCAGCCGTCACCTGGTCAATCGCCGCCATCAGTTCGGCCATGGAAAACGGCTTGATGAGCAGATAGTCCACCTGTCCCTTCAACCGTCCGTCCGCCTTGAGTTCATCGGCATAGGCTGTGGCCATGATGATGGGCAGGCCGGGCTGGCGTTGCTTGATGACGGTGGCCAGTTCATCCCCCTTCATGCCGTTCATGAAATAATCCGTGATGACCAGATTGAACCGGTCTGGTGTCAGCAGGCCGAGGGCGGCCGCCCCGCTGTCGGCGGTCTGGACCGTGTGGCCAAGATGGGAGAGCACCATGCGGATGGAATCAAGAACGGTCGGTTCATCATCCACCACCAAAATTTGCAGGCCAGGTTTTTTTGGTTCCTTCATCTAAAAACGCCAAACCATAGCCGGTCTCTCGGATTATACAATCGTAAAAAGGCGGCGAGGCGGGGACGGAGGCGAAGGCACAGCGCAGCATCACGGTCAGGCGCGGGCGCGGGGCGGGGCGGATGGAAAGCCATCCGGGCGGGACGATTTTCGGCATGGCTGACACCGTTCGCCCTACGAACCGACTGTTCCACCGCACGCCGGTTAACTTCAGCCGTCTGGTCAGAACAATTTACCGCATGGCTGACGGCTTCAACCATGAGGCTGGGTCAATCAGCCATACGGCTGGACATTCCAACCTCAGGGCTGGACCCTTCAACCGTATGGCTGGCTCATGCAACCGTGCGGCTGGAGCTGCCAGCCATACGGCTGACTGGCTCAACCGCATGGTTGGTTCCTTCAGCCATACGGCTGGCTCGTTCAACCGTATGGTTGGGTCTTCCAGCCGTATGGATAATTCGTCCAGCCGCACCAATAAATCATTTATTGGTGTCGGCAAACCGTTCAACCGTGCCGCCAAACCCTGGAAATGCGCCAAAAATGGTTAAAACCGTGCCTTTTTAACCTCGGACGGCCTCCGGCGGTCGTTGGGTGGGCAAAAAGAGACAGTTGGCCGGAAGGCGAGACGGAGCGCGGCTGTCCGCCGGACCAGTCGCAGCGCGGGGTGACGGAAGCGGGTTGTAAAGTTTCAGGCGGCTTGGGTGAGCGGATGGGCTGCGGCTGGTCTTTCAGACACAGCCGCGCTCCGGGAAAAGGCGGCGCGGCGGGGACGGAGGCGAAGGAAAGCTACTTAAGTTCCGCCTTTCAATTCTGATTTCAAGGGCGCATTTTTCCTGAATTGACCCCAAGAAATTCAGCGTATTTTAGGATTGATCAAATCGGATTATCCCCATGATGTAATTTGCCGAAAGGCCGAATTCCATGAATCGGAATACGCTCTTAAATACAAACGCATTTAGTTTGTCATCGTCGCCAGTGCCTTCTCAATCCTCGCCATGACGCGTTCTTTGCCGAGGACTTGCAGCAGGTGGTAGAGGCTGGGGCCGGAGGTTTTGCCGGTCACGGCCAAACGGCAGGGATGCACCAGCACACCAGCTTTCACACCTAGCGTCTTGGCGGTTTCCTTGAGCGCGGCTTCCAGGCTCTCGGCGTTGAACGCGGGGGCGTGGGCAAACGCGTCGCGCAGCTTTTCCAGTCGCGGCTTGTTCTCCGGCACGAAATCTTTTTTGACGGCTTCGGCGTCGTAGGCAATCGCGTCGGTGAAATAAAAGCCGGCGTAGGCGGGCAGTTCGCTGAACGTCTTGAACTTGCCCTTGCAGGTGTCCAGCGCGGCCTTGACGTAGCCAAGCGGAAACTGGTTCGTGTCCACGCCGGCCTTGGCGAAGGTGTGGACGGCGAGTTCGTAAAAGCGGTCGTCGGCCAGCTCGCGAGCGTATTCGCCCTGGAGCCAGAGGAGCTTCTCGTAATCGAACCGCGCGTTGTGCCGGAGAATCTGCGGCAGGTCGAAGCGCTCGATGGTCTCGGCCAGTGTGAGCTTCTCGCGGTTTTCCTTGGGCGACCAGCCGAGGAGGCAGAGGAAATTCACGACGGCTTCGGGCAGAAACCCGTTGTCGAGATAGCTGGTCAGCGACGCGCCCTGGTCGCGCTTGCTCATCTTGGTGCCATCCTTGTTCAGGATGAGCGGAATGTGGGCGTAATGCGGCGGCGGCACGCCAAAGGCCTTGAAGAGCGCGATGTGCTTGGCGGTGTTGCTCAAATGATCTTCGCCCCGGATGACGTGGGTGATGTTCATTTCCAAATCGTCAATGACGTTGACGAGGTGGAACACGGGCTGGCCGTCGGAGCGCTGGATGACGAAGTCGGGATCAATCTCCTCGCGGTCGGTCAGCTTGCGGACGACATCGCCGACTACCAGGTCGTGGATGGTGACGGGTTCGCGCTGCATCTTGAACTTGATGGCTCCTTCGTGTTCGTAGGCGAGGCCGTGCGAGAGCAGGGCTTCGACGCGCGCCTGATAATTGGCTTTGCGCTGTGATTGGAAATACGGGCCGCACGCGCCTTTGCTCGCGCCGGTGGCGTCGCCGGTGAGCGGCCCTTCGTCCCAGTCGAGGCCGAGCCAGCGCAGGCCGTTGAGAATGACGTCCACGGCTTCCTGGGAATTGCGCGCAGCATCGGTGTCCTCGATGCGCAGGACGAAGGTGCCGCCGGTGTGCCGGGCGTAGAGCCAGTTGAAGAGCGCGGTGCGGGCGCCGCCGATGTGAAGGTAGCCGGTGGGCGAGGGGGCAAAACGGACGCGTGGTTTCATAAAATGATTCCGCAGATTACGCGGATTGGCGCAGATTAAAAACAAAATTGAATGCGGACAAAAAAAGAGCGCCCCGTTGCCGGAGCGCTCTTTTCTGAAAGTAATTAAAATTACTTGGTGCCGAGGATCGCGTCCTTCGCGGCCTTGGCCACGCGGAACTTCACGACGCGCTTGGCCTTGATCTGGATCTGTTCGCCGGTCTTGGGGTTGCGGCCGATGCGGGCGGCGCGGTTCTTGAGAACCAGCTTGCCGATGCCCGGCAGGGTGAAGGTGTCCTTCGCGTGCTTGTAAGCGAGCGCGGCGATGAAGTCGAGAATCTCGACGGCCTGTTTCTTGGAGAGGCTGTTCTTTTCCGCCACGAGGGAGGCGATTTGAGCTTTGGAGAGTGCTTTTGCCATATTTGTTCTATTGGTTGTGTTGTTGTTTGTTTGTTATGTTGTCCGAAAAGTCACAAGACTTGTGATGAATTAAAATCCAATGGCCGCGCGGTGCAAGCGAAAAAGTTAAAAAAATCGAAGTTTTTTCAGGCCGCCAGCCGAGTGGGGCTTGACATCGCGGAACAATTTCCGACCATTCGCGCGTGGCGCTCTTCACCATCCAGAACGAATTTCGCTATGAAATCACCCGGAAAATTTTCGAGGGTGGCATGGGCATCGTGTATGAAGCCGAGCAGCACGGCGCGCGCGATTTCGTCAAGCGGGTCGCCATCAAGATCATCAGGCCCAGTTTCGCGAGCCAGAAGGTGTTCATTGAGAATTTCGTCGGCGAGGCCAAGCTCGTGGCCGATTTGATCCACACGAACATTGTCCAGACCTACCATCTTGGCGAGACCAACGGCGTGGCGCTGATCGCCATGGAATTGATCCGGGGCGTGAATCTGGAACAATTCACCCACCAGCTGGCCGACCGGAAGCGGGTTTTGCCCAAGGAACTCGGGGTGTTCATCACCAGCCGCGTCGCGCGCGGGTTGGCCTACGCGCACGCGAAGACGGACAAGGACGGCAAGCCGCTGGGCATCGTGCATCGCGACGTCAGCTTCAAAAACATCATGATTGCCTTCGAGGGCGACGTGAAACTGACGGATTTCGGCATCGCCAAGGCGAAGGGTTTTCTCACCGACCAGGAAGGCGAGGTCGTCGCCGGCAAGCCGGATTACATGAGTCCCGAGCAGGCGGATTTTCAGATCACCGACAAGCGTTCGGACATTTTCTCGGTCGGCGTGGTGCTGGCGCACCTGCTGCTGGGCCGGAACATTTTCAAGGGCGCGAACGCCGAGGAATCGCGCAACCGCATCATGCAGCAGCCGATTCCCGATTTCCGCTCGCTCGACCCGCGCATTGACGACAAGCTAAACGACATTCTGCACCACTGCCTCGCGCGCGACCTGAACCACCGCTACGCCACCGCCGACCAGTTGCTGACCGAACTGGAATATTACATCTACCACGACGGCTATGGTCCGACGAACGAGACGCTCGGCAAATTTATTCGCGAGCTGTTCGGTCAGGAACCCGTGAAGCCTGCGGCTGCCGACGCTCACAGCAAGACCATCATTCTTGGCGAGACGGCGCGGTCGCAGCCGTCCAAGAATTAATTCCATGAAACGTCCCGCTTCGTCCGTGATCAAGCTCGGCCTGCTTCAAACCGACGTGTCAGCCAGTCCCGACGCAAACCTGAAGAAGACCGTCGCGCTCATCGAGCGTGCCGCCAAGTCCGGCGCGCAAATCATCTGCACGCAGGAATTATTTCGCTCGCAGTATTTTTGCCAGAGCGAAGACCACGCGAATTTCAAGCTGGCCGAAAAAATCCCCGGCCCCAGCACCGACGTCTTCCGCAAGCTCGCGAAGAAACACAAAATCGTCATCATCGCCTCGCTTTTCGAAAAACGGGCGTCCGGTGTTTACCACAACACCGCCGCCGTCATTGACGCCGACGGCTCGCTGCTCGGCATCTATCGCAAGATGCACATTCCCGACGATCCGTTGTTCTACGAGAAATTTTATTTCACGCCCGGCGACCTTGGCTTCAAGACCTGGCAGACGCGCTACGGGAAAATCGGCGTGCTGATCTGCTGGGATCAGTGGTATCCCGAAGCCGCGCGGCTTACAGCGATGCAGGGTGCGGAAATTCTTTTTTATCCGACGGCCATCGGCTGGCATCCGAGCGAGAAAAAGGAATACGGCGAACGCCAGCACGGCGCTTGGGAAACCATTCAGCGCAGCCACGCCGTGGCGAACGGCTGCTTCGTCGCCTCCGTCAACCGCGTCGGTCACGAAGTCATCGCCGGCGTCGGTGGTGACGGTCTGGAATTCTGGGGCCAAAGTTTCGTGGCCGGCACCTCCGGTGAAATCCTCGCCAAAGCCTCAAACAATAAAGAGGAAATTTTGATCGTGCCCGTTGACCTCGCCAAGGTGGATGTCACGCGCACGCACTGGCCGTTCCTGCGCGACCGCCGGATTGATGCGTATGGCAATCTCAGCAAGCGGCTCGTTGACTAAACCGCTCGCCTGGATCACCGGCGCGAACGGGCTGATTGGAAATTATCTCGTCCAGACCTCGCCGCGCTTTGCTCCACGCTGGCGGGTGCGGGTGCTCACGCGCGCGGATTTTGATCTGCTCGATTTTGCTTCGGTCCGCCGGGAATTTCAGAAAGACCAACCTCAGCTTGTCATCCATTGCGCGGCCATCACCAGTGTGGTTGATGCGCAAAAAAATCCGGCACTGGCACGGAGTGTGAATATGGAAGCCACGCAATTGCTCGCGGAGCTGGCGGCAGAAATTTCATTCGTTTTCTTCTCCACAGATTTAATTTTCGACGGGCGGAAAGGGAGTTACACCGAGACGGATGCGCCGAATCCATTGCATATTTATGGCGAGACGAAACTGGCGGCGGAGAAAATCATCCTGAAAAACCCGCGTCATCTGGTCGTCCGCACGTCCATCAACGGCGGCGTGTCGCCGTCGGGCAACCGCGCGTTCAACGAGCAGTTGCGCCGCTCGTTGCAGCAAGCCGGGCAGCGGATGAAGCTGTTCACGGACGAATTTCGCTCTCCAATTCCTGCCGTCGAAACGGCGCGCGCGGCCTGGGAATTGGTGGCGAAAAATTGCGCGGGAATCTACCACGTCGCCGGTGGCGAAAGATTGTCGCGCTGGCAAATCGGCAAGTTACTGGTGAAGCGCTGGCCGGAAATGGCGACAGGAATTGAACCAGGTTCGGCCAGGGATTTTCCGGGTCCGGTACGCGCGCTGGACACGTCGCTGGACATTGCCAAGGTGCAAAAAGTCTTGTCCGCGCCGCTTCCGAGTCTGAGCGAATGGCTGGCGGCCAATCCGGGCAAAGAGTTTTAATTTGGCGGGGCGAGGCTGCCGGCGAGCCGGCTCGCGAGGACGCTCGCCCCGCCAATATCATTTCGCCGACAATTCCAGAATCGTGATGGAATATGGCGGAAAGATGCGCGTGAAGCTGGCGCCCAGGCCCTTCGCTTTTTCGGTGACGGGCACAATCTTTTTTGGCTCCTGGAGGGAGTTGGTATCGCTTCGGCTTTCGGCTTTTAATACAATGGCCGTGCCTTTAGCGGCGATGGAGGCGACCCCGCTGATTTCAATATTGACCGGCTGCGGCGTGGCCAGGCTGTTGACGATTTTCAGAAAAATCGTGCCGCTCTGGCTGTCGCGCGTGGCGTCAAAAAACAGTTTCGGCACCTGCCGCACCGCCGGGCGCGGCTGTTCCACGCCGTTTCTGCGTCGGGCCGGCGGCTGCCATGATTGCGTCGGGATGTTTTGCGAATCGGTGGCGAGAATCGTGTTGCCGTGGTGGTTGCTGAAAATCACCTGTGCGTAATAGGACGGCGAACCATAGCTGGTCAGCGCGTCGTAGCCGATGAGGTCACTGGGCCACTGCATGGATCCGCCGTGTTTGAGGTCGCTGACGTTGACGAACAGCGGCGCGTAGCTGGAAATGAGGACGAGGTCGGAGTTGCGTTCCATGCAGCACATCCAGGCAGCGTCGCCGAGCGCGCCCGCCATGTTGGGCGTGGGCGAGCCGACGCGCGTGGCCCATTCGCCGACGAAGACCTTGGTCTTGCCATCGCGCGGGCGCGTGTCATATATGTGCGACTGCAACTCCATTTCCTCCTCCGTTCTATAATAATGTTCGTCCGCCAGATCCGGCGTGCGGCTGTGCACGAGTTGGGCTTCAGGGCGATCATTGCCAATTGTGGAAATGACCTGCAGTTGCGGATATTTCGCCTTGATGGCGTCGTAGAATTGCGTGAAGCGCCCGTCGTAGCTGCCGGATTTGTCAAACCAGTCTTCGTTCCCAACTTCAACGTAGTGCAGCGGAAACGGCGAGGGATGGCCGTCCTTCGCGCGTTGGGCTCCCCAAGTTGTGCTCGTGTCGCCGGTGACATATTCAATCTCGTCGAGCGCGTCCTGCACGTAAGGTGCCAGGTCGGGGCCGGGCTTGATATAATCATGCTTGAGCGCGTAACCGGCGAACACCGCCAGCAGCGGCTCCAGGTGCAGGTCTTCGCACCAGTTCAAATATTCCATCAGGCCGAGACCGTCAGTGGACCAGTAATTCCACGGGCTGCGGTGGCCGGGCCGCTGCGAAATGTCGCCGATGGTTTTTTTCCATTCAAAACGCTCGTTGATATAATCGCCTTCCAGATAATTGCCGCCTGGCAGCCGCAGAAATTTCGGGTTCATGTCCGCCATCATTTGCATGAGGTCGGGCCGGAAGCCGTTCGCCTGGCCGTTGAACGTCGGCGGAAACAGCGAGACCTGCTGGAACCAGACCGTGCCGGGCGCGGTCGTGGTGATGGTGAAGACATTGTCTTTCGACGGCTTCACATTTTTCGTCGTCAGGGTGGCGTCAAATTTTTTCCAGTCGCCTGTCAGGCCGGAAACATCCGCGCTGGCAAAAGTGGTGTTTCCGTCTGCGCTGGCAATGGCGACGGTCAATGATCCGGAAAATCCGTTTGCGGCCTTGGCATAAAACGAGACGTGATAATCCGTTTTTGGCCGGACCGGGATTCCCCAGTAGCCGCCGTTGGCGATGCCCGCCGGGGAATTGTTCGTGACCGACGTCGTGTCGAGCTTCAAGCTGATGTTTAGCGCGGTATTCAATGGCGTGGACGGGTCGAGCGCGATGGCAGCATTGCCGACGGCGCTCCAAAACGCCGGCTCGTTCGTGCTGGCCTTGAACGAGCGGTTGCGGATCAGCTCGCCATAAAGCCCGCCCTCGTAGGAAAAATTGATCTCCTCGGTCATCAGGCCGTAAAGCATCGGACTGACCTTGCCGGTGATCTGGTCGGCCTTGATCTGCAAAACGGGAACTGGATTTGTTGGATCCGCGTGCAAAAGCGTCGTCGCGACGCCGGTGCAAACCAGCAGTGACAGGAGAAGTTTTGACGACAGGCGGCCGTAGATTGACGATTTAATTAGGTTCATGAAGAAATTATTAAATTTGCCGCGTCCAAAAGTCCACACCCAATTTTGTTCCGCCCCAAAAAAGAAAACTTTGTTCCGCCGCCGCTTCATTGTTTATTTCCCGCCGTGAATCCGCCGTCTGCCATCGCAAATCCGAAATATCGGGGCCGCCTCGCACCGTCGCCGACCGGTTTTTTGCACCTCGGCCACGCGCGGACGTTTTGGCAGGCGCAGCAGCGGGCGCGGGCGAACGGCGGCGCTTTGATTTTGCGGAACGAAGATTTGGATTCCACGCGCTTCAAGCTGGAATTTGTGGACGCGATGCTCGAAGACCTGCGCTGGTTCGGTTTTGAATGGAGCGAAGGCCCGGACGTCGGTGGCAAATTTGCGCCTTACAATCAAAGCGAGCGGATGGAGTTTTACCGTGCGGCACTGGATAAATTGCGCACCGGAAGTTTCATTTATCCCTGCACGTGTTCGCGCAAGGACATCCAGGCCGCCACCCGCGCGCCGCACGCGAACGATGACGGCGAACCGATTTATCCCGGCACCTGCCGGACTAAACGCCCAACTTCCAACTCCCAACTCCTATCTGCCAGATTTGCCTGGCGCTTCCGCGTTCCAGATGGTGAAACCGTTTCCTTCGCGGATGGAAACTTGGGCCGACAAAAATTTATTGCCGGAAAGGATTTTGGCGATTTTGTGGTGTGGCGCGGCGACGGCGTTCCGGCCTATCAGCTCGCGTGCGTGGTGGACGATGCCGCCATGCAAATCACCGAGGTCGTGCGCGGTGCGGATCTGCTCGTCAGCACCGCGCGGCAGATTTTGCTGTATCGTGCATTGGACTTGCCGGCGCCGGGTTTCTTTCACTGCGAACTGATGCTGGATGAAAACGGCGAACGGCTGGCCAAGCGACATGACGCCTTGAGCCTGCGGTCGTTTCGGGCGCGGAGCATTTATCCGGCTGAACTTCGTTCCGGCTGGGACGGACACAATAAGTCTTCCTGAACCAAAAAAGTTCAAAAAAGGCTTGTGAAAAAATTCACGATAAGGCAGATTTTGCGGCTCTGACGGCCGGCCGTTTTCGCATGAGGGAACTGGTGTTGTCAGAAATCATTCTTGTGAACCGTTTTGGAAAAATTATTTTTGTTCTGGTCTTTTTTGCCGCGATATTTGCGGTGAATCTCCATGCCCAGCCGGCTTCACCAGCCGGTGCCGCCGCCGCGCCCGCCCCGGCGGATGAAATGGTTCCCGCAGCCGCTCCGGCGGTGTTCCATGTGCTTGGACTACCGATCACCAATTCCATGATTTGCACATGGATTGTGGCGGCGTTCATTTTGATCCTGGTCCGCGCCACCACCCCGAAAAACATCAAGGAGATACCGTCCGGGATGCAAAACGTCCTCGAAGCGATGGTGGAAGGCTGGGACGGTTTGATTGGCGACATCCTGGACAAACGCGTGACAAAATGGGTTTTTCCATTCGCGACCACTTTCTTCATCTTCATCCTTTTTTCGAACCTGATGGATCTGGTTCCGGGCGTAGGCAGCATCGGTTTCACGTCGCCGGACAAGAAATTCACGCCGCTTTTCCGGCCGCCGACGACGGATGCGAACCTCACGGTGGCGATGGCGGGGATTTTTCTGGTGATGAGCCTTTATTGGGCTGTGCGCTACAACGGCGTCTGGGGGCTGGTGAAGCATATTTTCGGCGTGAAGATGGAAACCACCAAATGGACATATCCGCTTTTCTTCCTGCTGTTCCTTTTCATCGGCTCGATGGAGCTGCTGTCGGTCGTCTTTGCGCGGCCGGTGGCGCTGGCGATGAGGCTTTACGGAAATGTTTTTGCCGGTGAAAGCATTTTGGACATGATATTCCACGGCAAATCGCTATTGTTTTCCCTGCTCCTTTCGTCGTGCATGTATTTTTACGAGACGTTCGTCTGCCTGGTGCAGGCGTTTGTGTTCGCGATGCTGGTCGTGGCGTTTGTCGGCACGCTTTGCTCGCACACGGACGATGAACATGCTCATTGAACAATGAATTTGCAGCCGCGCTGATAAAGCGGCTGCGACAACCAAAACCAACCAAAGAAAAGTTATGATGCTAGCAGAAACAACGGGCAATATTCACATCGGCCTCGCCTTTGGCGGCGCGGCCATCGGCATCGGCATCGCCACAGCGGGTGGCGTCATCGCCATGAGCCGCAATCCGAGTATGTTCGGCAAGATTTTGACGTTCATGTTCGTCGGCATGGCGCTCGCCGAAGGCTGGGCGGTCATCGCGTGGCTCGTCGTCAAATAATCCTGCCATGGACGCTTTAGGAATCCAGTGGAGAATCCTGCTCGCGCAGACGATCAGCTTTTCCATCGTCTTTTTCGTGCTGTGGAAATATGCTTACGGGCCGATTTTCTCAATGCTAGAAGCACGCAAGCAGAAAATAGCCGATGCGCTCGCCAACGCGGAGAAAATCAAGGCCGATGTTGCGCAGACCGAGGCCGAACGCCAGAGAATCCTGGCCGACGCCGGTGACAAGGCGAACAAGCTGATTGATGAGGCGCGTCAGGCCGCCACCCGCGTGCGCGAACAGGAGACGCAGAAGGCCATCTCCGAAGCCGGACAAATCGTCATCAAGGCTCGCGAAGCCGCCGCCCAGGAACGCGCGCAGATGCTCGCGTCGCTGAAACGCGAAGTCGGCCGGCTCGTCGTGCAGACGACCTCGACCGTCACCGGAAAAATTCTCACGGCGGACGACCAGAAACGCCTCGCGGAGGAAACCGAGAAACAATTGTCCGCTTAAAGGTAGGGTCGGCGCGCTGCGCCGACCGGACGCCGCAGCACGGCGTCCCTACCAGAAAAAATGAAAATTTCCAAACAAGCCCAGCGCGACGCCCGGCAGATGTTTCGCATATGTCACGTCAACGGTTTGCTGGACGAAAACCGCGTCCGGCAGGCGGTCACGCTGCTGGCCGCGCAAAAGCCGCGCGGCTACGTCGAGATTTTGTCGCGGCTGCACCGTTTGGTGAAGATGGATCTGGAGCAGCACGCCGCCCGCGTCGAGAGCGCGCAGCCGTTGACGCCTGGCTTGCAGTCGGAGGTGACGGCGGAGATCAAAAAGAAATATGGCGCGGGCGTGAGCATTTTGTTCAGCCAGAACCCGGCGCTCATCGGTGGCCTGCGGATCCAGGTCGGCAGCGACCTTTACGACGGCAGCGTGAAAATGCGGTTGCAAAAATTGGAAGAAAGTTTTTAACGAAATTTTATGAGTAACTTGCTACAGGAAATTGAAGCGCAAATCAGCGGCGCGAAGACCGCGACGGCCAAACAGAACGTCGGCACCGTCCGCGAAATCGGCGACGGCGTGGCGAAGATCGAGGGCCTCACCGACACGATGCTCAACGAGATGCTCGATTTTGGCAACGGCATCGTCGGCCTCGCGCTCAACCTGGAAGAAACCGAAGTCGGCGCCATCATTCTGGGCGATTACACCAAGATCAAAGAAGGCCAGGAAGTGCGCACGACGGGAAAACTTTTGCAGGTGCCGGTTGGCAAGGGGTTGCTCGGCCGCGTGGTCAACGTGCTCGGTCAGCCGCTCGACGGCAAGGGGCCAATCAAGGAATCCGCCTTTTATCCGGTGGAAAAAATTGCGCCGGGCATTATCAAGCGCAAATCCGTCAGCCAGCCGGTGCAGACCGGCATCATGGCGATTGATGCGATGATCCCGATTGGCCGCGGCCAGCGCGAGCTCATCATTGGCGACCGTTCGACCGGCAAGACGACCATCGGCGTGGATACGATGATCAATCAGGCGCGCATCAACAAGGCTGCCGCAGATGCCGGCGACAAGGAAACCCGCCCGATTTACAACATCTACGTCGCCATCGGCCAAAAGCAGTCGAACATCGCGCGGGTGGTCGGCGTTTTGGAAGAAGCCGGGGCGATGCCTTACACGATCGTCGTCGTGGCGTCCGCTTCCGATTCCGCGTCGAACCAGTATCTCGCGCCGTTCGCCGGCGCGGCGATTGGCGAATGGTTCATGGACAATGGCATGGACGCGCTGATTATTTTTGACGATCTGTCGAAGCACGCCGTCGCCTATCGCCAGGTGTCGCTCATTCTGAAACGTCCGTCCGGCCGCGAAGCGTATCCCGGCGATGTGTTTTACTTGCACAGCCGTTTGCTGGAACGCAGCGCGCGCGTCTCGGAAAAATACGGCAACGGCTCGCTCACCGCGCTGCCGATCATCGAGACCCAGGCGGGCGACGTCTCGGCTTACATTCCAACGAACGTGATTTCCATCACGGACGGCCAGATTTATCTGGAAACGGATTTGTTCTATCAAGGTGTGCGCCCGGCGGTTTCCGTCGGTCTTTCGGTGAGCCGCGTCGGCTCCGCCGCGCAGATCAAGGCGATGAAACAGGTGGCCGGCCGGATCAAGGGCGATCTGGCGCAGTATCGCGAGCTGGCGGCGTTCGCGCAGTTCGGCTCCGACCTCGACGCGAAGACGCAGGCGATCCTCGAACGCGGCAAGCGCGTGGTGGAAGTCTTCAAGCAGCAGCAATACGATCCGGTTTCGGTCGAGGCGCAGGCGTCCATCCTCTGGGCGGTGCAGAATAATTTCTTCGACGACGTCCCGGTGGACAAGGTGAAGAATTTCCAGCAGAAGCTGTCCGAGTATTTCCACACGCGCAAGCCGGAGCTGCTCAAGAAAATTTTGAAGGAAAAGACCATCAGCGACGCCATCGCGGCGGAGTTGAAGGCGGCCGTCACGGAATTCAAGCAGAGCTACCATTGATTCATGCCCAGCACGCGCGACATACGCCGGCGAATCAAGTCGGTCAAGAACACCGCCCAGATCACCAAGGCGATGCAGATGGTGGCAGCGGCCAAGATGCGCAAGGCCCAGCAGGCGGCGCTCGTCGGCCGGCCGTATGCGGATTTGATCAACGCCATTCTGGCCGAGGCCGGCCCGCGCATCGCGTCATTCAAGCATCCGTTGATGGAAATCCGTCCGGTGCGAAAGCGCGCGTTGATACTGGTAAGTTCGGACCGCGGCCTGTGCGGCGGCTTGAACAGCAACCTGTTTCGCGAAGTGGGGAAACTGGACAAAAACACCACGGTCTTTGTCACCGCCGGGCGCAAGGCGTCGCAGTTCATCGCGCGCAACAAGCGGTCGCTCGCGGCGGAATTCACCTACAAGGACACGCCGTCGTTTGCCGAGGCGCGGGCGATCTCGAAATTCGCGCAGGATTTGTTTTTGAAGAACGAGGCGGATTCGGTGGACATTCTGTTCACGAACTTCGTTTCCACCTTGGTGCAGCAGCCGAAGCTGGTTCCGTTTTTGCCGGTTGGAAAAATCTCGGCGGTCACGACCGGCGTCAACGCGCCGGCGCAGGAATTGGCCAACGCCGGCTCGCGCACGGACTCGTTTGAATTTGAGCCGGACGAAAAAACGGTGCTCGGCGAACTGCTGCCGCACAGCCTGAATTTCCAGATGCACCAGATTCTGCTCGAGGCCAAGGCCAGCGAGCAGAGCGCCCGCATGGTCGCCATGAAAAATGCGACGGACAACGCCAAGCAGATCATCAAGGACCTGACGCTCGAATATAACAAGCTGCGCCAGGCGAACATCACGAAGGAATTGTTGGAAATCACCACCGCGCAGATGGCGGTGGGCTAGGCGCGGCGCGCCGTTTGAAATCTCTAATTTGAAATTACCATTATGAACCAAGGCAAAATCGTTCAAATCATCGGTCCGGTCGTGGACGTGGAATTTTCCTCCGGCCAGCTGCCCGCGATCTACAACGCGCTGACGCTGAGCTACACCGTGCAGGGACAGCCCGTCAAGCTGACGCTCGAAGTGCAGCAGCACCTCGGCGACAACTGGGTGCGGGCCGTCGCCATGAGCACCACCGAGGGGCTCAAGCGCGGTTACGACGTCACCGACACCGGCGCGCCGATCTCCATGCCCGTCGGCGAAGCCGTCATGGGCCGCGTGTTCAACGTCACCGGCGATCCCGTGGACGAGCAGGGGCCGGTGAAGGCCGACAAGTATCTGCCCATTCATCGCGCCGCGCCGCCGCTCGTGGACCAGTCCACCAGCCCGCAGATTCTCACGACCGGCATCAAGGTCATTGATTTGATTTGTCCCTTCCTCAAGGGCGGCAAGGTCGGCGCGTTCGGCGGGGCCGGCGTCGGCAAGACCGTTGTCATCATGGAGCTCATCAACAACATCGCCAAGCTGCACGGCGGCATCTCGATGTTCGCGGGCGTCGGCGAACGCACGCGCGAGGGCAACGATCTTTACAACGAAATGATCGAGGCCGGCGTCATCAAGGTGGAGAAGGACGCGCAAGGTCATCCGAAAATCGGTGAGAACGGCTTGCCGATCATCGCGCCCGGCTCACGCATCGGCCTTGTTTACGGCCAGATGAACGAACCCCCCGGCGCGCGTCTCCGCGTGGCGCTGTCCGCGCTCGCCGTGACGGAATATTTTCGCGACGAAAAGAACCAGGACGTGCTCCTGTTCGTGGACAACATTTTCCGTTTCTCGCAGGCTGGTTCCGAAGTGTCCGCGCTGCTCGGCCGCACGCCGTCGGCGGTTGGATACCAGCCGACGCTCGCCGCCGAAATGGGCGACTTGCAGGAACGCATCACCTCCACCAAGAAAGGTTCCATCACCTCGTTCCAGGCCGTGTATGTGCCGGCGGACGACTTGACCGATCCCGCGCCCGCCACGACCTTCGCGCACTTGGATGCCACCATCGTGCTGGAACGTTCCATCGCCGAGCTGGGCATTTTCCCCGCCGTGGATCCGCTCGCCTCGAACTCCCGCGCCCTTGCGCCGGAAATCGTCGGGCAGGAACATTACGAGGTTGCCCGCGGCGTGCAGAAGGTTTTGCAGCGCTACAAGGATTTGCAGGACATCATCGCGATTCTCGGCATGGACGAATTGTCGCCGGAGGACAAGACCACCGTGTTCCGGGCGCGCAAGATCCAGCGCTTCCTGAGCCAGCCGTTTACTGTCGCCCAGGTGTTCACCGGGCGCGAAGGCAAGCAGGTGCCCGTGGCCGAGACCGTCCGCGCGTTCAAGGAAATTCTCGAAGGCAAGCACGACGACGTCGCCGAGCAGAATTTCTACATGAAGGGCGGCATTGACGAAATCAAGGAAGCATAACTGGTTGGGCGCGTCACTCCGTGCGCGCCGAAAGACAAACACATGGCCACGATCAAACTCGAAATTGTCACGCCGGAGGGAAAAAGTTTTTCCGACGACGTGGACATGGTGACGCTCACCGGCATAGAGGGCGAGATGGGCATCCTGCCGCAGCACATGCCGCTGATGACGCAGCTCGTCGAGGGCGAGATCAACGTGCGCAAGGGCGCGGAGAACATTTTCCTGGCCGTGGGCGCCGGGTTTGTGCAGATCACCGGCGAACGCATCGCCATCCTGACCGACATGGCGGTCCGCGCAGAGAACATTGACGAGGCCGCCGCCGAGTCGGCCCGCGAAAAGGCCCAGGCCCGGCTGGGCCAGCGTTTGAGCGAAGAGGAGTCCGCGACCGTCCAGGCGCAGATGGCGCACCTGACCACCCAGCTCAAGGTGAAGCTGCGGCACAAGAAATAGCTTTCAAAGGAAACACTCACGGCGCGAAGCAAGCTCTTAGCGCCGTTTTGGTTTGGATGAATCCATCTAGCCCTTGCAGCCTATCCTCATATTAGACCACTCAATCCTCCAACCAAGGTAGCTCTTCGTTTGGGCCATAAATGTAATTGTTCGAGATGTAAAATCTGCCTGACTTCTTGGGGCCATAAATGTAGCCACCCTAAATGTAATACTGGCCGCAATGCTTCGGGCCAAAGATATAGACACCCTGAATATGGAGACATCAAATTATCTTTGAAGGAGCACGAAAAGATTCAGTTTCAACCAGATGAAGTTCAAGTAGTGGGTGAAAACATGACCAGCTATATCCAATCTTTGATTGCTGGCATCTCGATACAGATACAATTGGATTCCCAGAAATCGTAATCCTGTGTTTAAATAATTAGCAGGGAAATTTTATTGCTTCCCCTTGACGAGCGCGTCCACCACGCCGGGGTCGGCGAGCGTGGAGGTGTCGCCAATCTGTTCGGTCTGGTTCTCGGCAATCTTCCGCAGGATGCGCCGCATGATTTTGCCGGAACGCGTCTTGGGCAGGCCGGGCGCGAATTGGATTTTGTCCGGCACGGCAATCGCGCCAATCTCCTTGCGGACGTGCGCGGCAAGGTCTTTCTTCAATTCCTCGTTCTCGGCGATGCCGTCTTTGAGGGTCACGAAGGCGTAGAGGGCCTGGCCCTTGATGTCGTGCGGCATGGGCGCGACGGCGGCTTCGGCCACCTGGGGATGGCTCACGAGCGCGCTCTCGACTTCCGCCGTGCCGATGCGGTGGCCGGAGACGTTCACGACGTCGTCCACGCGGCCGAGCAGCCAGTAATCGCCGTCGGCATCCACGCGGCAGCCGTCGCCGGTGAAATACATGTCTTTGTAGGTGGAGAAATAGGTGTTCACGAAGCGCAGATGGTCGCCCCACGTTGTGCGCATGATGCCGGGCCAGGGTTTCTTGATGCAGAGCTTGCCGCCTTCGTTCGGCCGACATTCGCTGCCGTCGTCGCGCAGGACCACCGGCTCAACACCGAAAAATGGTTTGCTCGCGCTGCCGGGTTTCAAGGTATTGACGCCGGGCAGGGGAGTGATGAGGTGTCCGCCGGTCTCGGTCTGCCACCAGGTGTCCACGATGGGGCAGCGGCTCCCGCCGATGTGCTGGTGATACCACATCCAGGCTTCGGGGTTGATGGGTTCGCCGACGGTGCCGAGAACGCGGAGGGAGCGGAGATCGTATTTGCCCGGCCATTCATCGCCGAGCCGGATGAGCGCGCGGATGGCGGTGGGCGCGGTATAGAAGGAATTTACTTTGAACTTCTCAACAATTTTCCAGAAGCGCCCGGCGTCGGGGAAGGTCGGCACGCCTTCGAACATGAGCGTGGTGCCGCCGTTGCAGAGCGGGCCGTAGATGACATAGCTGTGGCCGGTGACCCAGCCGATGTCGGCGGTGCAGAAATAGACGTCACCCTCGTGGATGTCGAAGACGTATTTGTGCGTCAACGCGCTCCAGAGGAGATAACCGGCGGTGCTGTGGACGACGCCCTTGGGCTTGCCGGTGGAACCGCTGGTGTAAAGGATGAAAAGATAATCCTCGGCGTTGAGCTTCTCGGCCGGGCAATTGGCGGAGGCCTTCGCCATGAGGTCGTGATACCAGACATCGCGGACGGGGACGAAATTGCACGGCTCGGCGTTGCGCTTCACGACGATGACGTGCTGGATGCTGGGCGTGTGCTTGAGCGCGTCGTCGGCGAGTTCCTTGAGGGGGATGTGTTTGCCGGCGCGCAAAGAGACATTCGCGGTGATAAGGAGCTTGCACTCGGAATCGTTGATGCGACCGGCAAGCGCGTCCGAGCTGAATCCGCCAAAGACGACCGAATGAATCGCACCGATGCGCGCACAACCGAGCATGGCCACGGCGGCTTCGGGAATCATCGACATGTAGATGGCGACGCGGTCACCTTTCTTGATGCCGAGAGATTTGAGGACGTTGGCGAACTTGCAGACTTCGGCGTGCAACTCGGCGTAAGTGATGCGCTTCGTTTCTTCCTCCGGTTCGCCCTGCCAGATGATGGCGGTCTGCTGGTCGCGCGCCTTGAGGTGGCGTTCGAGGCAGTTGACGGTGACGTTGAGCTGGCCGTCCTCGAAATAAGTGTGCTCGATCTTCCGCGCGGCGGTGTCCCAGGTGTGCCTGCCGGCGACGGTGGGATGCTTGAACCAGTCGAGCGTGTGCGCTTGTTCGAGCCAGAACTTGTCAGGCTCGGTGATGGAACGCTGATAAAGGGCGTCGAACTGTGCGGCGTTCAGGAGCGCGTGCTGGATGACCTCCGGGGACGGCGGGAAGGTGAGGCCGGCTTGTTGCAGTGATTCGGTGGAGATGGTTTTATCGCTCATGATTGGTAAATTCGCCGAGAATCTCTGAAAATAAGCGCGCGGTGTCAACCGCCGTGATGCAATGGACGTGGAACCGGGTTTCGCAGCGTTCAGACGGCGGGCTGCTTTTTGCCGGCGGCGAAGTAATCCAAGTATTTCACCAGGCGGTCTTTCATTTCCTTGCGATGAACAATGGAGTCAACGAGGCCGTGGTCGAGCAGGAATTCCGAGGTTTGAAAACCAGGCGGCAATTCCGCCTGCGTGGTGTCCTTGATGACGCGCGGGCCGGCAAAACCGATCAGCGCCTTCGGCTCCGCGAGGATCAAGTCGCCGAGGCTGGCGTAGCTGGCCATCACGCCGGCGTAATCGGGATTCACGAGGATGCTGATGTATGGCAGATTGCGCTGGGCGTGGTAGGCGAGCGCGGCGCTCGTCTTGGCCATTTGCATGAGGCTGAACATGCCTTCATACATCCGCGCGCCGCCGCTGGTGGAAATGATGATGACCGGCCAGCCGCCTTCCGTTGCGCGCTCAATGAGGCGCGTGAGCTTTTCCCCGACGACCGAGCCCATCGAGCCGCCGAGAAAGCTGAAATCCATCACGCCCAGCGCGACGGTGTGTGTGCCCAACTTGCCGATGCCGGTGACAACGGCGTCCTTGAGCGTCACTTTTTTCGTGTAGGATTCGAGCTTGGACTTGTAGGTGGCGACGCCCTTGAACTGCAAAATATCCACGCTGGTCATCTCCGCGTCCATCTCCTGAAACGTGCAGGTTTCTACAAGCGAATGGATGCGTTCGCGCGCGCCGACGGTGAAATGGTGGTCGCACTTGGGGCAGACCTTGAGGTTTTCGTCCAGTTCCTTGTCGAAAATCATCGCTTCGCAGGAAGGACATTTCGTCCAAAGGCCTTCGGGAATGTCGCGCTTCTTGGATTTGCTGCTGCCGAGCTTCGGTTTTTTGGCAAAAGTCGTGTGTTCGGTGCTCGAGGGCGGCGGCGTCAAAGCCGGCTCCACCTGCGACACGCCGCCGATTGATTTCTTCAAGAACGAAGTGGTATCCATGAACGCCTGACATTATCAAATTCAGAGGCCGCGCGCAACTGTCCAGACGCAAACCTCCGCCGCACCAGCCACTTGCAGCGCCTTGGCGCAGGCGTTGGTGGTCGCGCCGGTGGTGAAAACGTCGTCAACCAGAATAATTCGTTTCCCCGCCAGCCGCACGCCTTGGCGGACGACAAAGGCGTTTTTCATGTTCGCCGCCCGTTCGTCCCGCGTGAGCAACGTCTGCGTCGCCGTGGGATTCACGCGCCGCAGGATTTTTTCATTCAACGAAATTTTCGTGGCGCGGGCGAGCTGTGCGGCGAGGAGCGTCGCCTGGTTGAACTCGCGTTCCCGCAATTTGACCGGATGCAACGGCACGGGGACAATGTAATGCCATGGCTCACCGGCCAGCAGCACCGGCGCGGCCTCGCGGATCAGCAGCCTGGCGAGGAAGTTTTCAAACCACAGAGCGCGGGAATATTTGAACCGGTGGATGGCCTCCAGCACCACGCCTTTGGCGACGACCGCCGAGCGGGCGGAACTAAAATACAATTTCAGATCGTTGCAGTTGGTGCAGACGAAGCTGGTGGTGAGATCGCCTTCAAACGGCAGGCCGCAGCGTTCGCAAAACGGCGGCCGGATGAAACGAACGTGCGACCAGCATTGGCCGCAGACGAAGCCGTCCCGCGCCTCAGCGCGGTGGTCATGGCAAAGCTGGCAGACCGGCGGATACAACAGGTTCAGACTTTCTGAAAGGACTCCGGTCATGGGGAAAATTTATTTCGTCTTCCGCCGGCGGGAAGCAAAATCGGTGGAAAACTTTTGGTCGCGGCGGCGCGGTTCCTGTGCTAATCGTTTTTTATGGCGCGAGGCTTGTCTAGCAATGAGGTGACGGGACCGGAAAAATTCGGCCGGTTCTATCTGCGTGAACTGCTCAACAGCGGCGGCATGGCGGACATCTGGCTGGTTTCCGATGAGCGCCGGAAAAGTTTCGCCCTGCGCCGGCTGAAAAAGGAGCTGCGCTTCAACTTCACCGCCCGCCGCCGGTTCACGCGCGGGAATGAAATCTTGGCGAAACTTTCCGGCAGCGAACACATTGTCGGCTACGTCGAGCACGGCAGCGATTATCTTTTGATGGATTATGTCGAGGCGGAAAATCTGAAGCTGTTGTTCGCGCGGCAGGATCCGGTGCTGACCGAGAACGTGGCGCAAATCCTCATTGACATGGCCGCCGGACTGAACGACGTCCACGCGAGCGGCTATATGCACCTGGATTTCAAGCCGGAAAATGTTCTGGTTTCGCGCAACGGCGCGGTGCGGCTGATTGATTTTGACATGGCGCAGCCGCTGCCGGAAAAGCCGGTCAAATTCTCCAAGAATCCCGGCACGCCGGGCTACATGGCGCCGGAACAATTGAAGCGCGAAGGGATTGACGGGCGCGCGGACATTTTTGCCTACGGCGTGGCGGCGTATGAATTGTTGACGAACAAAAAGCCTTTTCCCGGCGAGTCGCCCGGTGAGATTCTCGCCGCACAATTGCAGCCGGCCGGGCCGGTTCCATTGCGGGAGCTGAACGCTGATGTTCCGCCGGCGCTGGAAAAAGTAGTTTTGAAATGTCTGGAACGCGAGCCGGAACGCCGGCATCCGTTCACTGGCGTGATGCTGCGTGAATTGCAAAACGCGCTTTACGTCTGATTTACGCGGCGATCATCAGATACACGCCGCAAACGGCAATCGCCCCGCCGGCATATCGCACCGTTTTTCCCGTCAAAAGTTTTTGCGCGCTCAACCCGGCGCCGATGCCGAGCAGATGCAAGGTTGCAGTGGCGATGACAAAACCGGCGCCATAGGTGAAGCCGGAAGCAGTCGCCGGCATTTCTGCGCCGTGAGCATAGCCGTGGAACATCGCAAACAGCCCGATGAGAATGACGCTGGCGGCGAGCGGCAGGCGCACGGCACCGGCGATCAAAAGGCCGAGAATTAAAACGGAGGCGACAATTCCTTGCTCCGCAAATGGCACCTGCAAGCCACCCATGCCGGCCATTGCGCCGAGCGTCATCACGGAGACAAATGCCAGTGGCACCGCCCACAGCGCCCGTCCGCCACGTTGCGCGGCCCACAGCCCGACGGCAATCATGGCGCAAAGATGATCCAGCCCGCTGAACGGATGTCCGAAGCCGCTGGCCATGCCGGTCGCCGAACCGTGATTGGGATGCGCCTGCGCGAGCGATGGCAGCAACAGGAACGGCAAAAGAATCAGTGACCGGCGGAGAGCTGCAGAAGTTTTAAGAAATGTTTTCATGCGTTAAGCGTTTTGAAAATAATTTGTTTCGGCGCGCGAGGCTGCGTTGAATTTGTCAAAAACTGCACATCTTTTGCTGTTTCAGCCGCCGACGCCGAGAAATTCGTCGTCCGTTTTCAAATCCAGCCCGAGCAAAACGTAGTCGTGCGTCACGGCTTTCATGTCGAGCACGTAATCTTCCAGATGCATCAGCGTTTGGAAACCGAAGTGCGAAAGCGTATGCAGGGCGATCTTGCGTTCGCCGTTGACCTCGGCTTCGAGACGGCGCAGGCCGGAATACCGGGCGATCTCGATGAGTTCGCTGACGAGAATTTTGGAAACGTCGCGTCCGCGATATTCCGGGTGCGTGAGGAGGGTGACGAGGCCGACATGACGTTTCCAGCCGCCGAGCCGCTGGTGCAGCGTTGCTTCGCCGATGATTTTCTGTCCGTGAAACACAAGCAGCGGCAGGTTGCGCTCGTAATCGGCGTGGCGGCACCAGTCGCGCACGACGGCCCGCTCGAAGATCGGCTGCTTGATGAAAAGCCGTTCCTCTTCCGGCACGGCGAGAAGGAATTTATGCAGCTTCACCTCGTCACGTTTGCCGAGCAGCCGGACGGTGACGTTGACACCGTCCCGCAATTTCGTGGTCAGCGGAAATTTTTCCAGAACATGGTCGGGCAGCATATTTTTCCTTTCGTTTTTTTATTCAACGCGCACGCCGGAGCCGCTCACAAAACTGGCCGTGCCGGTCTGGGTGGTTGTTGGTTTGGTGGTTTTCTTTTCGCTGGCTTTCAGGCGAATTGTATCGTCGTCGGCGTTCAAGTCTTCTTCGGGAATCCGCATGGCGTAGAACGAGCGGTAGATGAACACCAGCGCCACGATCAGGAAAAATCCGCCGATGAGCGTCTTGACGCTCTGGTGCGGAATCGTTACGGCGATTTCCACCGCAAGCAGGCCGAACAGCGTGGTGAACTTGATCACCGGGTTCAGCGCGACGGACGAGGTGTCTTTGAAAGGATCGCCCACGGTGTCGCCCACGACGGTCGCGGCGTGCAGGTCGGTGCCTTTCTGCCGCATGTCCACTTCGACGATTTTCTTGGCGTTGTCCCAAGCGCCGCCGGCGTTGGCCATGAAAATCGCCTGGAACAAACCGAAGAACGCGATGCCGATCAGGTAGCCGATGAAGAAATATGGATTGAAAAATGCCAGCGCCAGCGCCAGGCAGAAGATGACGATAAAAATGTTCCACATGCCTTTCTGCGCATAAACCGTGCAGATGCGGACAACTTCCTTGCTGTCCTTTTCCGACGCGGTGGTGGCGTCGAGTTTCATGTGATCCTGGATGTAAACGACCGCGCGATAGGAGCCGGTAACGACGGCCTGCGTGCTCGCACCGGTGAACCAGTAAACCACGGCGCCGCCCATGAGCAGGCCGAGGATGATTTCCGGCTGCACCACGCTCAACGCCTCGATGACCGGTTTGAACGGTCCGGGAATTCCAGACAAAACCTGTGCTTCATACATTTTTTGCAGCAGCATGATGATGCCGAAAACCATTGTGGTCGCGCCGACGACAGCGGTGCCGATAAGCACCGGTTTGGCCGTGGCCTTGAAGGTGTTGCCCGCGCCATCATTTTTTTCGAGCAGATGCTTGGCATTTTCGAAGTCGGGCTTGAAGCCGAATTTGGTTTGGATTTCGTTGGCGATGTTCGGCTGCGCCTCGATGCGGCTCAATTCATAAACGGATTGCGCGTTGTCAGTCACCGGGCCATAGCTGTCCACGGCAATCGTCACCGGCCCCATGCCGAGGAATCCGAATGCGACCAGGCCGAACGCAAAGATTGGAGCGGCGAAGATGAATTCCTTCGGCATCAACGCGACGATCGGCGAATCGGTGTAGGTCGCCAGCAGGCACGCGCAAAACATCAGGCCGAGAATTACAAAGCCCATCCAGAACGCGGAGAAATTACCGGCGACGAAGCCGGATAAAATGTTCAGCGACGCGCCGCCATGCTTGGAGCAGGTGGTGACTTCCTTGACGTGCTGCGATTTGGTGCTGGTGAAAATCTTGGTAAATTCAGGAATCACCGCGCCGGCCACGGTGCCGCAGGAAATGATGGCGGACAAAACCCACCAGAGATTGCCGTCTATGCCGGTTTGCTTGGCGAGCAAAACGTAGCTCGCGACGAAGGTGACGACGATGGAGATTGCCGACGTAATCCAGACGAGATGCGTGAGCGGCGCTTCAAAATCAAAATCATTTTTGTCGCCGAACTTGGCATTGGTGATGCCTTCATTCAAGAAATAGGAAACGAGCGAAGTCACAATCATCAGGGCGCGCATGACGAAGAGCCAGATGATGAGCGTCGCACAAATTGTCGGACTGGCGGCCAGTGCCAAGGCAAGAAACGCGATGAGCGCCACGCCGGTCACACCGTAGGTTTCAAAACCGTCGGCCGTCGGGCCGACGGAATCGCCGGCGTTGTCACCAGTGCAGTCGGCGATGACGCCGGGATTCTTCGGATCATCTTCCGGCAACTTGAAAACGATTTTCATCAGGTCGGAGCCGATGTCGGCGATTTTGGTGAAGATGCCGCCGCAGATGCGCAGCACGCTCGCGCCGAGCGACTCGCCGATGGCGAAGCCGATGAAGCACGGGCCGACGAGTTTGTTGGGCAGGAAAATTAAAATGCAAATCATGAAGAATAACTCCACCGACACGAGCAGCAGGCCGACACTCATGCCGGAGCGGAGCGGGATGCCGACGACGTTGACTGGTTTGCCCTTGAGCGCGGCAAAGGATGTGCGTGAATTGGCCGTGGTATTGATCCGGATACCGAACCAAGCCACACCATAGCTGCCTAGAATGCCCAGCACCGAAGCGATGAGAATCACGGCGACGTCGCCGAAATTTTTTTCCTCAAGAACCTTGAAATAGAAAAATATGCAGGTGCCGATGAGCAGCCAGAGCATGGCGAGAAATTTGCCTTGCTGGAACAGGTAGGTTTTACACGTCTCCCAAATGGTCTGAGAAACATCGGCCATGGACTTGTGGACGGGCAGGGACTTGGTTTGCTGGTATTGCACCAGGCCAAACACCACGCCGACGGCGCACATCAAAATTCCGAAATACATCAGCGTGATGCCGCTGACGCCCCAGAGCCCGTCAAAAGTCACCGCGTTGAGCGGGGGGATTTTCAGGTCGGCCTCGCTGGCGTGCAGCGCGGTGGAAGTGGCGATGAAGGTGGCCGCCATCGCGACCGGTTTAAGGAGCTTGTTGATGTGCATAATATAATTTGACTGGTTTAGTTAAGCCGCGGTGCGGTTCGCGTGCCGGCAAACATTGGGCGACACAATCCATTAGCACTACTTAAGTAATGTATAATACTGACTTGCGTTGGCTGCCCGTCGTCGCCGGCAAATAATCGCTGCCACTAAAACATTGACGCTTTCCGCAGTCTGAATCTGATGTAACCATCGGGAAAGAGCTTTCCAAAAATTGACATTGTTTTCTCATATATTGGTGTGATGGTTTGGTGAAAGCGACAGTAAATGTGTGAAAAAATGGCAATAAAGACAAGGCCAAAGTGATCGGCTTAAATCTTGTCGGGCAGAAATTATTTTTTGCAGCCGGTGGGGATTTATCTGGATACTGTTCCGGAAGTCATAAACCGTTTTGGCGATCATTTCAAAAATGGCAATTGATGGTCTGTATTTGGCAATTCATGTAAGGCGCTGCCAATAATTCTCGCTAATCTTAAAACTGTCGTTGGTCATCCCATGAAGAACGCGGACGCCGACACTTATATGAGCGCCATTCTAACCATTGCTGAAAAACCGACCGCCAAGCCCGCCGCCGACCTGAAGCACGGCAGCGGCGACAAGCGCTTCAAGATTCTTGAAGTGCACATGAAGAAACACCAGTTCAAGCAGGACGCCTTGATTGAGGTTCTGCACAAGGCGCAGGAACTTTTTGGATATCTTGAAGACGACGTTTTGCTGTTCGTCGCGCATCACCTGAAACTTCCGCCGAGCCGCGTTTACGGCGTCGCGACTTTTTATCATTTTTTTACGCTCAAGCCCCAGGGCGAACACACCTGCGTCGTATGTCTCGGCACGGCCTGTTACGTCAAGGGCGCGGACAAAGTTGTCGCCGCCGTGGAGCAACTCACCAAAATCAAGCCCGGCGAAACAACACCGGACAACAAAGTGTCACTGCTCACCGCGCGCTGCATCGGCGCGTGCGGCATTGCGCCGGCGGTGACTTACGATGGCCAGGTCGCAGCCAAACAAACACCGGAAGCCACCGTGGCCAGAGTCAAATCGTGGATGGGAATTTGAACTATGCAAATCGAAGATCTCAAAGCGCTCGCGGAAAAACACAAGTCGAGTCGCAAAAAAATCACAATGCGGGCTTGCATGTCCGCCGGCTGCATGTCATCGCGGGCGGACGTGATTAAAAAAAATCTGGAAACCGCCGTCAAAGAGCAGGGGCTGGAGGTCGCCGTGGAAGTGCGTCGCGTCGGCTGCATGGGCTTTTGCGGGCAGGGTCCATTGATTGGCGTGGACGGTTTGAGCGCCAAGGAAAAACTTTTTGAATTTGTCAAACCCGATGATGCTTCGGCCATTGTTGGCTCGCTCAAGGGTGGCAAGTGCGATGTCCAGGTTGGAAATCCCGACCATCCGTTCTTTGCCAAGCAATTCAAGATTGTGCGCGCCAACGGCGGCATCATTGATCCGGAAAGAATTGATGACTATATCGCCATCGGCGGCTACACGGCATTGCATCAGGTGCTCACGGAAATGCAGCCGGCGCAAGTCGTGGATGAAGTGACCAAAAGCGGATTGCGCGGACGCGGCGGCGCTGGTTTTCCGACCGGGCTGAAATGGGGCACTGTGGCCAAATCACCTGGTGCGAAGAAATATATTATATGCAACGGCGACGAAGGCGACCCCGGCGCGTTTATGGATCGCAGTGTTCTGGAAAGCGATCCGCATCTGGTTTTGGAAGGCATGGCCATCGCGGCTTACGCGGTTGGCGCGGATCAGGGATTTCTTTATGTGCGTGCGGAATATCCGTTGGCGATTTCACGGCTTCAAACCGCCATCAAACAGGCGAAGCAGCTTGGCCTGCTTGGCTCGGGTATTTTTGAGACGCCATTTAATTTTAACGTGGACATTCGCATCGGAGCCGGCGCGTTTGTTTGCGGCGAGGAAACCGCGCTGATGGCTTCTGTCGAGGGCAAGCGCGGCACGCCGCGTCCGCGCCCGCCGTTTCCGGCGGCGAGCGGATTGTTCGGTTGCCCGACTTTGATTAACAACGTCGAGACGTTCGCCAACATCACAGCCATCATCAATCGCGGCGGCGAGTGGTATGCGGGCATCGGCACGGAAAAGAGCAAGGGCACCAAAGTGTTTGCGCTAACCGGAAAAATTTCCAACAACGGCCTCATCGAGGTGCCGATGGGAATTCCGCTGCGCCAGATCATCATGGAAATGGGCGGCGGCGCGCCGGATGGCCGGCAGGTCAAATCCGTGCAGACCGGCGGTCCGTCTGGCGGCTGCATCCCGGCGGCGTATCTCGACACGCCGGTGGATTATGAATCGCTCGGCAAGCTTGGTTCCATCATGGGTTCCGGCGGCATGGTCGTGATGGATGACACCACGAACATGGTGGAGATCGCCAAGTTTTACATGGAATTTTGCAAGGATGAATCTTGCGGCAAATGTATTCCTTGCCGCGCCGGCACGGCGCAGATGGAAAATTTGCTGAACAAGATCATCGCCCGCCAGGCGACGGCACGCGACCTCGCGAAATTGGAGGAACTATGCGACATGGTGAAAAACACCAGCTTGTGCGGCCTCGGCCAGACGGCGCCGAATCCGGTGTTGAGCACGCTGAAATATTTCCGCAGCGAATACGAGGAGCTGCTCCAGCCGGACAAATTTGGTCCGCGCGCCAACCCAACTGAAACCGTTACGAAATAATTTATATGGCCGCCAAGACTCTTACCATTGACGGAAAACAGGTCAGCGCCGAGGAAGCCGCGAGCGTGTTGCAGGTTTGTCGCGACAACGGCATTCCGATTCCAACCCTTTGCCACCTCGAAGGCGTTTATGATGTCGGCGCGTGCCGGCTGTGCCTTGTGGAATTGAAGGGGACACCCAAGCTGCTGCCCGCCTGCACGACGAAAGTCGGCGAAGGCATGGAGATCACGACCAACTCGGACCGGCTCAATAAATACAGGCGCATGACGCTGGAGCTTCTGTTCGCCGAGCGAAACCACATTTGCGCCGTGTGCGTGGCGAACGGCCATTGCGAGTTGCAGTCGCTCGCCTACGGCCTCGGCATGGAACACGTCCGCTACGACTACATTTTCCCGCGCTGGGGAGTGGACAATACCCACCGGCTGTTCGGCATGGACCACAACCGCTGCATTCTTTGCACACGCTGTGTCCGTTCCTGTTGGCACATCGAAGGCGCGGGCACGAAGAACGTCGCCGGCCGTGGCGCTAAATCAAAAATCATCACCGACCTCAACCAACCTTGGGGCGATTCCGAAAGCTGCACCGAGTGCGGCAAATGTGTCATGTCCTGCCCGACCGGCGCCTTGTTCAAAAAAGGCTCGGCGGTGGGCGAATCGGAACGCGACCGCAACAAACTTGAATTCATCGTCAACGCACGGGAGAAAAAACAATGGAACGCTTGAAAATTTCCACAGTCTGGCTCGGCGGCTGCGCCGGGTGCCACATGTCATTCCTCGACCTCGATGAGTTTCTCATTGATCTCGCCGGGATGGTTGAAATCGTTTACAGCCCCATCGCCGACGTGAAGGAATATCCCGAAGGCGTGGATGTCTGCCTCATCGAAGGCGCGGTCTGCAACGAGGACAACCTGGAACTGCTCCACAAAATCCGCGCGCGGACAAAGGTGCTCGTGTCGTTCGGCGACTGCGCCGTCACCGGCAACGTGCCGGCGATGCGCAACCAGTTTGGCATCGGCAATGCCGACAACGTGCTCCAGCGCGCCTACATCGAAAACGCCCAGTATAATCCGGTGAAGCCCAAGCTGGACGGCATTGTTCCGGCACTGTTGAAAAATGTGCTTCCGGTTCACGAACTCGTGTTCGTCGAATATTACCTGCCCGGTTGTCCGCCGCCGGCGGATCGCATCAAGGCCTTGATGGTTCAGGTGCTCGAAGGCAAAACGCCAAAGCTCGAAGGCAAGCAGTTGAAATTTGGTTGAAAGAAAATTTATGTCGAAGCGCATCGTCATTGATCCCGTGACCCGCATTGAAGGTCACGCCAAAATCAGCATTTTCATGGACGACGCCGGGAACGTCGCCGACGCGGAATTCCACGTTGTCGAATTTCGCGGCTTTGAAAAGTTCTGCGAGGGCCGGCCGTATTCCGAAATGCCCGGCATCACCCAGCGCATCTGCGGCATCTGCCCGGTGAGCCACACGCTCGCGTCGGCCAAGGCCGGCGACGCCATCATGGCCGTCAGCATCCCGCCCGCCGCCGACAAGCTGCGCCGCCTGATGAACCTCGGCCAGATGATCCAGTCGCACGCGCTGAGCTTCTTCCACCTGAGCGCGCCGGACTTTTTGCTCGGCTGGGAAACGCCGCCCGCGCAGCGCAACGTTTTCGGCCTGATCAATTCCAATGCCGGCCTCGCCCGCGCGGGAATTCGTCTCCGCCAGTTTGGCCAGGAAATCATTGAAATTCTCGGCAGCAAAAAAATTCATCCGGCATGGGCCGTTCCCGGCGGTGTGCGGTCAAATCTTTCCGCTGAAGGCCGCGCCAAAATCCAGGCCTGGCTGCCGGAAGCCTACGCCACCACGAAGATTGCGCTCGACCTGTTCAAGAAAACGCTCGAAACGCACCAGCGCGAAATCCAGATCTTCGGCAACTTCCCGTCCCTGTTCATGGGCTTGGTCACGCCCGACGGCTCGTGGGAACATCACGGCGGCAAGCTGCGGTTCACCGACAGCAGCGGCAGCATCATCGCCGACCAGGTGGATCCGGAGGACTACCAGAAATATATCGGCGAATCGGTGCAGAACACCTCGTATCTCAAGTCGCCGTATTATTTGCCGCTCGGTTTTCCGGCGGGCATTTATCGCGTCGGCCCGCTCGCGCGGTTCAATGTCTGCGAACGCTTCAGCGTGCCGCAGGCGGACGCGGAACAGGAAAAATTCAAGAAGCTCGGCCGCGGCGCCGTCACCTCGTCGTTCCTGTATCACTACGCGCGGCTCATTGAAATTCTCGCCAGCATCGAATTCGTCGAGCGCTACATGGCCGACCCGGAACTTTCCAGCGACTATCTCCGCGCCGATGCCGGCATCAACAGCCTGCGCGGCGTTGGTGCGAGCGAAGCGCCGCGCGGCACGCTCTTCCACGATTACACCGTTGACCGCAACGGCCTGCTGCAAAAGGTCAACCTCATCGTCGCCACCGGCCAGAACAATCTGGCGATGAACCAGACCGTCGCCCAGATCGCGCGGCATTACGTTCACGGCACCGAAATTCCCGAAGCCATGCTCAACCGCGTCGAGCACGGCATCCGCTGCTACGACCCGTGCCTGAGCTGCTCGACGCACGCCGTCGGCCAGATGCCGCTGCACGTCCAGATGATTGCGCCCGGCGGACAGGTGCTGAACGAAGTCGCGCGCGGCTGAAGAATTTGTCCTTGTTTGGTTGGGACAAAACCATGCCGGTGGGGAACGAGGTTGGTCGTTCCCCGCCGGCAATGAAATTATCGCGCGCCGGGAATTTCGCGTTTGGAACATGGTAACAGATGGAAAACAATTTGGTTTTACCGCCTTCACGCCGGCCCGCGTGAAGTTCGCCTCTGAATTTGGCGACAGGCCGGTTGCTGGCGGGCAATGCCGGCAACGTCCGGCTGTCGGCACGCGTCATCTGGGAGCCGGGTGCGGCCGCCGGGCCGTTTTCCACCGCCACCGGGCGGCCTCCCCCGAAAATTTGACCGGTGCCCCGTGCGCCAGAATCCGTGGAATCCGTGTCTAAACTTTTCGTGTGGTTCGGGTCTTTCGCGGTTAATTTATTCCGCAATGAATCCGGTTCCCGCCGTTCCCATCGAAGCCGAACTGCTCGTCATCGGCTATGGCAATTCCCTGCGCAGCGACGACGGCGTCGGCCCGCGTGTGGCCGAGGCGGTTGAGGAGTTGCATTTGCCCGGCGTCCGCACGCTCGTCTGCCAGTTGCTCACGCCCGAATATGCCGACGCCATCGCCAGCGCCCGCCGCGTGATTTTTGTGGATGCCGCCGTGGACAAAACCGACGGCGTGCATTTCCGCAAGCTGGAGCCCGGCGAAACCTCGCAGCTCATGGCCCACGCCGCCGACCCGCGCACGATGCTGGCGCTGGCGCGCGATGTTTTTGGCCGCACGCCGGAAGCGTGGTGGCTGACCATCCCCGCAATTCAGATGGGTTTCGGCACCGACTATTCGCCGGTGACCGAGGCCGGCTTTCACACGGCGGTTGCCGAAATCAAGCGTCTAGCCGCCAAGGGTTGCGCTGAAACTGCCAAATAAAGCCAAGCAGTCGGCAACTTTCGCAAAGCAAATAAGGGCTTGCCAGCATAAGCTGACAATGTGAAGTCGCACACGCTCCCCAATTTTGCCCGGCGACCCCGGTTTGACCGGGAGTTGATTTCCCATCCGCCGGTTTCGTCCAAAGTCCGGCTCAAGGTCGCCGTTCGCGGCGCGGTGCAGGGCGTCGGCTTTCGTCCGTTTGTTTTCCGGCTCGCGGAAGAATTGAATCTCACCGGCTGGGTCAGCAACTCGCCGCAGGGCGTCCTCCTCGAAGTCGAAGGCGCGCAACTTGCGCTGGAAAAATTTCTCCTCCGGCTGGAATCGGAAAAGCCGCCGCGCAGCTCCATACAAAGCCTCGAATCCTCCTGGCTGGATGCGGTCGGCCATCAGAAATTTGAAATCCGCGAGAGCGACACTTCCGGCGGCAAGTCCGCCATCGTCCTGCCGGACATCGCGACGTGTCCCGACTGTCTCCGCGAAATTTACGAATCGGCGAACCGGCGCTTCCGCTATCCGTTCACCAACTGCACCCATTGCGGCCCGCGTTTCAGCATCATCGAGTCACTGCCTTACGACCGCGCCGGCACCTCGATGAAAAAATTTCCAATGTGCCCTGCCTGCCAGGCGGAATATGATGATCCGCGCAACCGTCGCTTCCACGCCCAGCCGAATGCGTGTCCGGTCTGCGGCCCGCAACTGGAGCTGTGGAGCGCTGCCGGCGAAAACATTTTCGGCGGCAACCAGGCGTTGCTCGCCGCCGCGCAGTGGATCCGGCGCGGGAAAATTGTGGCGGTCAAGGGCGTCGGCGGATTTCACTTGCTCGTTGACGCGCGCAATGAAAGCGCCGTCCGCCGTCTGCGCGAACGCAAGCATCGCGAGGAAAAACCGTTCGCGCTGATGTTTTTGACCATTTCCACGGTGAAAGGCGTCTGCGAAGTTTCGGCGCTGGAAGAACGGCTGCTCCGCTCGCCGGAAGCGCCGATTGTTCTATTGAAGAAAATCGGAAATCGGAAATCGGAAATCGGAAATTCGGTCGCGCCCGGCAATCCCAATCTCGGCGTGTTGCTGCCCTCCAATCCGCTGCATCATCTGCTGCTGTTGGAGCTGGATTTTCCAGTCGTGGCCACGAGCGGCAACTTGAGCGACGAGCCGATTTGCACGGACGAGCACGAGGCCTTGGAGCGTTTGCGCGGCATCGCTGATGTTTTTCTTGTCCATAACCGCCCGATTGTCCGGCACATGGATGATTCGATTGTCCGTGTGATGCTCGGTCGCGAAATGGTTTTGCGGCGGGCGAGGGGATATGCACCGTTGCCTGTGCAAATCTCAAATCTCAAATCTGAAATTTCAAATATTCTGGCGGTCGGCGCGCATTTGAAAAATTCCGTTGCGCTAGCGGTCGGCGAAAATATTTTCCTCAGCCAGCACATCGGCGATCTGGAAACCGAGGCGGCAAATTGCGCTTTTCGCCATGTTGCCGAAGACTTGCCCAAGCTTTACGATGCCAGCCCGGAGCTGGTTGCCGCCGATTTGCACCCGGATTATCTCTCGACTAGGTTTGCCCAGACGAGCGGAAAGAGCATTTTCAGCGTTCAGCATCACGTCGCGCACGTTCTGTCATGCATCGCGGAAAATGAAATTCAACTGCCGGCGCTCGGCGTCGCGTGGGACGGCACGGGTTACGGAATAGATGGCACAGTTTGGGGCGGAGAATTTTTTCTCGTTACGGATGAAAAAGTCGAACGCATCGCGCATCTGCGTCCGTTCCGGCTGCCCGGCGGTGACAAGGCGGTGAAGGAACCGCGCCGCGCCGTGCTGGGGCTGCTTTATGAATTGTATGGCGAGGCCGTTTTTGAAATGAATCATCTGGCACCGCTGCGCGAAATGCCACCAGTCGAGATGATCACGCTGAAGGGAATGTTGCAGCGCCGGTTTAATTCGCCTTCAACGTCCAGCGTGGGCAGGCTGTTTGACGCGGTGGCATCGCTGGTCAATCTGCGCCAGCAGATGCGCTTTGAAGGCCAGCCAGCGATGGAGTTGGAGTTTGCCATCGGCGATTTTGAAACCGACGAATGCTACGACTTGCCACTGATCGTCCGCCCACCGTCATTTCATTTGGATTGGTCGCGGATGATTCAATCCATCTTGACGGACGTGAACGGCGGCGTTTCGGTGGCGGAAATCTCCGCCAAATTTCACAACGCGCTGGCCGAGTCCGTGGTGGCGGTTGCCAGGAAATTTGGGCAGGCGCGCGTCGCCTTGAGCGGCGGCTGCTTTCAGAACCGTTGTCTGGTCGAGCGGACCGTGACACGGCTGCGCGAAGAAAAATTCCAGCCGTATTGGCACCAGCGCGTGCCGCCGAACGATGGCGGCATCGCGCTCGGCCAAATTTACGCGGCGCGAAAACAACTGGCCTTGAAATAATTTATGTGCCTCGCCATCCCCGGAAAAGTTGTGAGCATCAGCGGCGAAGACGCTTTGACGCGCATGGGACGGATTGATTTTTCCGGCGTCATCAAGCAGGCCAGCCTGGCGTATGTGCCGGAGGTGAAGGTGGGCGATTATGTCATCGTCCACGTCGGTTTTGCCCTGAGCAAGGTGGACGAGGACGAGGCGCAAAAAGTCTTTGAATACTTGAAAAAAATCGGCGAGCTCGGCGAATTGGAGGAGCCGGTGTCATGAAATTCATGGACGAATACCGGGACGCGGAGCTGGCGCAGAAATTTGCGCGTGAGATCCACCGGCTAACGACCCGGCCGTGGAAAATCATGGAAGTGTGCGGCGGCCAAACGCACGCCATCGTGAAATTCGGTATTGATGAACTGCTGCCGGAACAAATCGAGTTGATTCACGGACCCGGCTGTCCGGTATGCGTGACGCCGCTGGAAGTGATTGACCAGGCCTTGGAAATCGCCGCGCGGCCGGAAGTGATATTTACCTCGTTCGGCGACATGCTGCGGGTGCCGGGCAGCACGACGGATTTGCTTTCCGTGAAGGCCAAGGGCGGCGACGTGCGTATCGTTTATTCGCCGCTGGACGCGGTGAAAATTGCCGAACAAAATCCAGCGCAGGAAGTGGTTTTCTTCGGCGTCGGCTTTGAAACCACCGCGCCGGCGACGGCGATGGCGGTTTATCAGGCGGCGCAAAAAGGCTTGAAGAATTTTTCGATGCTCATCTCGCATGTGCTCGTGCCGCCGGCGATTGAAGCCTTGATGTCGTCGCCGGACTGTCGCGTGCAGGCCTTTCTCGCCGCCGGCCACGTCTGCACGGTGATGGGCTACGAGGAATATTTTCCGCTGGCGAAAAAATATCGCGTGCCGATCGTCGTCACCGGTTTCGAGCCGCTGGACATTTTGCATGGCATCTTAATGACGGTGCAGCAACTGGAATCCGGCCGCGCGAAAGTGGAAAACCAATACGCGCGCGCCGTCAGCCGCGTCGGCAACGAGCCGGCGCAGGAATTAATCAATAAAGTTTTCCAAGTTGTCCCGCGCAAGTGGCGAGGCATCGGCGAAATTCCGCAGAGCGGCCTCGGTCTGGCCAATGAATACACGGCGTTTGATGCGGCCAAAAAGTTTGGCGTGGCTCATTGTCAGGTGGAAGAACCGGCAGAATGCGTCGCCGGACTGATTTTACAGGGGCTGAAAAAGCCGCACGAATGTCTGGCATTCGGCACGCGCTGCACGCCGGAACATCCGTTTGGCGCGACGATGGTTTCCAGCGAAGGCGCGTGCGCGGCCTACTACCGCTACCGAAGACGTTGAATTTTCAATTTACGAATGACGGTTTACGAGCCGCGTTCGTTTTCAAGTTAGACTCGTAAATCGCATATCGTAAATCCAAAATCCGAAGACATGAAAAACGATCTCAGTTTTGCCGCGAGCTGTCCGCTGCCCATCTCGCAGTATCCGCACATCCTGATGGCGCATGGCGGCGGCGGAACGCTGATGCATCAGTTGCTCGAAAATGTTTTCGGCAGGGCGTTCAGCAATCCGATTCTCGACACGCGCCACGACTCGGCGCAGTTCACCGTTCCGCCCGGCCGGCTGGCGATGACGACGGATTCCTATGTTGTGCGGCCGATTTTTTTCCCCGGCGGCGACATTGGTTCGATGGCGGTTCACGGCACGGTGAACGATTTGGCGATGAGCGGCGCACGGCCGTTGTATTTGAGCTGCGGGTATATCATTGAAGAAGGCTTGCCGATGGAAACGCTTTGGCGCGTGGTTTGTTCGATGCGCAACGCGGCGAAAAAATGCGGCGTGCAAATCATCACCGGCGACACCAAAGTCGTGGACAAGGGCAAAGGCGACGGCCTCTTCATCAACACGACGGGCATTGGCGTCATTGAACATGAACAAAACATCTCGCCGCAAAATGTTCAGCCGGGTGACGCGGTGATTGTCAGCGGTGATTTGGGCCGGCACGGCATGGCCATCATGGCCATGCGTGAAGGTTTGGAATTTGAATGCACGATTGAAAGTGATTCCGCGCCGGTGCACGAAGCGATCTTGAAATTACTGGAGGCGGGGATTGAAATCCATTGCCTGCGTGACTTGACGCGCGGCGGGCTGGCGAGCGCGTTGAATGAAATTGCCGAGGCCGGCGGCGTGAAAATCGCCGCGGAGCAAAATTTGATTCCCGTGCGCGAAGATGTTCGCGCCGCGTGCGAAATGCTGGGGCTGGATCCGCTGCACGTTGCAAATGAGGGCAGATTCGTCGCCTTTGTCGCGGCGAAAGATGCGGCTCGGGCCTTGCAAATTTTGCGCGGCTGCGAGGTTTCTGCGGGTGCTGCGCTCATTGGCAAGATCGCGGAAAAGTCCGCGCCGTTGGTGACGCTCAAGAGCGAGCTGGGCGTGAGCCGGATTCTCGATATGCCGAGCGGCGAGCAGTTGCCGCGGATCTGCTAGTCGCGCGCCAGGGCGGCGAGCCGGGTGCGTTTATAAATCTCTTCGGGCGTGCCTTCGGCGGCGATGGTGATGAGCAATCCGCGCTGCTGGTAGAAATCAATCAACGGCTTGGTGGAATGGTGATACGCTTCCATCCGCACTTTCACCGCTTCGGGCCGGTCGTCTTCGCGCTGAAACAATTTTCCCCCGCATTGATCGCAAACGTCGGCGACTTTCGGCGGACGGCTGGTGATGTGATAGACAGCCTTGCAATCGGCGCAGGTGCGCCGGCCGGAAATGCGGGCGACAATCTGTTCAATCGGCAGTTCGAAATCAAAAACGGCCGAGAGCTCGATGTCGTGGCTTTCCAGTAATTGCTCCAAGGCCTTTGCCTGCGCGACCGTCCGGGGAAAACCGTCGAGCAGGAATCCGCCGGAGCAATTCAGGCAGCGCAACCGTTCGCCGACCATGTTGAGGACGGTTTCGTCCGGCACCAGTTCGCCGCGCTTCATGTAGTCGAGCGCATTTTGCATGGCGGGCGTCAAGTCATCACCGGCGCTGCATTTGGCGGCGCGAAAAACATCGCCGGTAGAAAGGTGGCAGCAGCCGAGGCGTTCACAGAGCAGTTCGGCTTGGGTGCCTTTGCCGACGCCGGGGGCGCCGAGCAGGATGATGCGCCAGGCCTTGCCGAGCGGCTTGCGGGGCGGCATGAGGCAGTGATGCTGGCCACCCTTCAGCCAGGCGGTGCGGTCAGATTTGGTGATGATTCCGACGGCGTCGGTCTTGGGGAAAAATCGGTTGTTGCTCATGTGAAAATTTTAGCACGGATTCCGGTTGCGCCAAGGGTTCGGAGCGATTTTACCAAAATCCGTCCGACGTTTGCCAAAATCTGCAAACCGGTTACCGGTGAAACGAATGGGTCAAAGCTGTAAAAAGTTATTCACAGGTCGGGCCAAGATATGTCAAGCATTCAACAATAGCCGTGTGGTGGATTAAACGGGATTGCCGTTAACTTCAGGATGTAACTTGTGGAACCATCAACCATCCAATCATTGACCGTTGGGCCGGCGATCAAAAAGAAGCCAGGTGCTTCTTATAATCCAGCGCCGGTGCGCGAGACGGCGTTCGACCGGCCGCGGGATTTGCTTGGCAACCGGTTTGTCTATGCCGTCATTTCGTCGCGGGCGCGCGGCTTGTCGCTTGGCGTCAACATGAATCCCGACAAGAAATGCAACTTTGACTGTTCCTACTGCGAAGTGGACCGGCGGGTGGCGTCGCGGGAAAGCAAACTGAACGTGGATGTCATGGCCACGGAACTGGGCAAGACCATCGCCTACATCCAAAGCGGCCGGCTGGCCGCGCGGCCGACCTACCATTCGTTGCCGTCCGAACTCTTGCAGTTGCGCCAGGTCGCGTTGAGTGGCGATGGCGAGCCGACGCTCGCGGTAAATTTCATCGAAGCGGTCCAGGCGGTCATTCGGGTGCGTGCGTTGGGCGGATTTTTCAAGATTGTTCTGATCACCAACGGCACAGGGCTCGACCAGCCGTCGGTCTTGCGCGGGCTGGAATTATTGACCAAGTCGGATGAAATCTGGATCAAGCTCGACGGCGGCACGCAGGGTTTTATTGACAAGGTGAACCGTCCGGACGTGCCGCTCGAAAAAATCCTGTCGAACATCCTGCTCGTCGGCCGGCGGCGTCCGGTCATCATCCAAAGCCTGTTTCCCGCCGTTCACGGCGACGAGCCGCCCTTTGAGGAAATTCGTGAATTTGCCATGCGTCTCAAGGAACTCAAGGCCGGCGGGGCGCAAATTTCCTTGGTGCAGATCTACTCGGCCGCGCGGCCGGGCGTCAATGCCGAGTGGGGCCATCTGCCACTGCGCGTGCTTTCCCAGATTGCGCAGACGGTGCGCCACACCGCCGGCATTCCCACCGAGGTGTTTTGATTTTTGGTTTGGTTGGTTGATGGGTTGAACAAAACCGGCCGCTGGATTCTTCCAGCGGCCGGTTCGTTTTTATAATATCAAAATGAGGATGAGTCTCAGGTGCGCGGCAGCGCAAAGCCCGTCAGCGCTTTCATGTATTGGGCGCGCTCGAAGGCCGCCGGCTCCGCGCAGTTCTTCTGGCTCAGGCTGCCTTTGAGCTGGCTGACCGATTCGTATTCGTGCTCCTCGAGCCAGTCCACCATGTCGCGTTCGATCATGGCGATCTGCGGGATGCCGTGGCGGATGATGGTCGAGCAGAGCATCGTGACATCCGCTCCGACCAGGAGCATTTTCAGCGCGTCGGCGGCGCGGTGGATGCCACTGGTCGCCGCCAGGCTGGCCTTCAATTTGCCGTGGAGTAGGGCGATCCAGCGCAACGGCAGGCGCATCGCCATCGGCGTGCTCAACAGAATGTTCGGCTTCACTTCGAGCGATTCCAGCTCGATATCTGGCTGGTAAAACCGGTTGAACAGCACCAGCCCGTTGGCACCGGCCTCGTCAAGGCGCTTGGCCATGTTGGCGAAGTTGCTGAAAAACGGGCTTAGCTTCACCGCCACCGGAATGGTCACTTCGGATTTTACCGCCTTCAAAATGTTAATATAGTTGTCCTCCACCTCCGCGCCGGACAAATCCATGTCCGTCGGGATGTAATAAATGTTCAGCTCCAGCGCGTCCGCGCCGGCCTGCTGGATTTTTTTGGCATATTTCGTCCAGCCGCCGACGGACGTGCTGTTCAGGCTGGCGATGATGGGGATGTGCGTTGATTTCTTCGCGGTGGCGATGTGCTTGAGATATTCCTCCGGCCCCAGGCGATATTCATCGGCGTCGGGAAAATACGTCAGCGCCTCGGCAAAGCTGTCCGTGCCGTTTTCAAGGTTCCGGTTCAACTCCAGCCGGTCCTGGCGCAACTGCTCCTCGAACAGCGAATACAAAACGATGGCCGCTGCACCGGCGTCCTCCATGCGCTTGAGGTTGTCCACGTCCTCCGACAGCGGCGACGCGGAAACGACCAGCGGCGAACGTAGTTTCAGTCCGAGATAATTTGTGGTCAGGTCCATATGGTTTTCTTTGGTTTAGTTTTAAATTAGGCGTCTACGGTCGTGGTTGGTTTGGGGGCGGGAGCCGGCGCGGCTTCGACTTTCGTGTCGCGCGCGGCCATGAATTGATAGAACTTCCAGCGCTTGTCGGCGTCCACCTGCGACTGGGCGAAAAACTTCTTCGCGTCCTCCGGTTTGCTCTTCGTGAGCATCTTGAACCGGTTTTCCGTCAGCATGAAATCCTTCACCTGCGATTTCGCCGCACCGGAATCCACCTGAAGCGGATTCTCGCCGCGTTCCGCCCGGCGCGGGTCGTAGCGGTAAAGCAGCCACTGGCCGCACTCGACTGCGAGCTTCTGCTGCCGCGCGCCGATGCCCGTGTCAATCGCGATGCCATGCGCGATGCAATGGCTGTAGGCGATGATGAGCGACGGTCCCGGAAACGATTCCGCCTCGACGAAGGCTTTCAAGGTATGTTCATCCCGCGCGCCCATCGCCACGCTGGCGACGTAAATGTTGCCGTAGCTCATCGCGATGAGGCCGAGATCTTTCTTGCCCGCCGGTTTGCCGCCGGCGGCGAACTTCGCGACCGCTCCGCGCGGGGTGGATTTGCTCATCTGGCCGCCGGTGTTGGAATATACTTCCGTGTCCATCACCAGCACGTTGACCTTGCGGCCGCTGGCGAGCACATGATCCAGCCCGCCGTAGCCGATGTCGTAGGCCCAGCCGTCACCGCCGAGAATCCACACGCTCTTCTTCACGAGCTGGTCGGCGAGGCCCAGCAGCGATTTGGCTTCGGGTGAATCAATATTCTTCAGCTTCGCTTTCAAGGCCACCACGCGTTCGCGCTGGTCGTAAATGCCGGCCTCGTCGCTTTGATTCGCCGTGAGCAGGCCGATGGCCAGTTCATCGCCAACCTGTGCGGAAAGTTTCTTCAGCAGTTCCTCGGCGAATTCTTTCTGCTTGTCAATCGAGACGCGGAAGCCGAGGCCGAATTCCGCGTTGTCCTCGAACAGCGAATTGCACCACGTCGGGCCGCGGCCGCATTTGTTTTTGGTGTAAGGCGTGGTCGGCAGGTTGCCGCCGTAAATCGAAGAGCAGCCGGTCGCGTTGGCGATGACCGCGCGGTCGCCGAACAACTGCGACAGCATCTTGATGTAAGGCGTCTCGCCGCAGCCCGCGCACGCGCCGCTGAACTCAAATAGCGGCTGTAAAATCTGCTGCTGCCGCAACGTGCTGGTCTTGATTTTGCGACGGTCGAATTCCGGCAGCGTCAGGAAATAATCCCAGTTGTCGTGCTCCGCCGCGCGCAACGGCACCTGCGGCCGCATATTAATGGCTTTGAGCTTGGCTTCCGTCTTGTTCTTCGCCGGACAAACATCCACGCAGATGCCGCAGCCGGTGCAATCTTCCGCTGCGACTTGGAGCGTGAACTTCAAACCTTTGAACTCCGGCACGCGCGCGTCGGTGACCTTGAAGGTCGCCGGCGCGTTCTGCGATTCCGCCGCGCCATAAACTTTTGCGCGGATGGTGGCGTGCGGGCAGATGGCCACGCACTTCAAGCATTGAATGCACGTCTTCTCGTCCCACACCGGAATTTCCAGCGCAAGATTGCGTTTCTCATATTGCGCGGTGCCGGTCGGGAACGAGCCGTCATTTGGAAATGCGCTCACCGGCAGATCGTCGCCAAAACCGGCGGCAAGCTGGCCGAGAACGTTCCGCACAAAATCCGGCGCAGCTGGTGAAATCGGCGGCAACAACGGGCCGGCACCGTTCAGCTTGAGGTTTGTCACCGAAACTTCGTGCAGATGCGCGAGCGTGTTGTCCACCGCCTGCAAATTTTTCTGAACGACTTCCTCGCCTTTTTTGCCGTAGGTTTTCTTGATGGATTTCTTGATCGCTTCAATCGCCTCGTCCTTCGGCAGCACGCCGGAGAGCGCGAAGAAGCAGACCTGCATGACGGTGTTGATGCGTCCGCCCATGCCGCTGTCATGCGCGACCTTGGTGGCATCAATCACAAAAAACTTCGCCTGCTTTGCGAGCAAGCTTTGCTGCACCGGTGTCGGCAGCTTGGACCAGATTTCTTCTTTTGCGTGCGGCGTGTTCAGCAGGAACGTGCCGCCGGGCACCAGAGCGCGCAACATTTCGTAGCGCTCCAAAAATCCCGGCAGATGGCACGCGATGAAATTCGCCTGCGAAATCAAATACGTTGAGCGGATCGGCTGCGGGCCGAACCGCAGGTGCGATACCGTCATCGAGCCGGACTTCTTCGAGTCATAGACGAAGTAGCCCTGCGCATAATTGTCCGTCTCCTCGCCGATGATCTTGATCGAGTTTTTGTTTGCGCCCACCGTGCCGTCCGCACCCAGACCGTAAAACAATGCGCGCACGACATTCTTCGGCTCCGTGGAAAACTCCGGGTCATACGCCAGGCTGGTATGTGAAACGTCGTCGTTGATGCCGACGGTGAAATGGTTTTTCGGCGAAGGGCTGGATAGATTGTCGAACACGGCCTTGACCATCGCCGGCGTGAATTCCTTCGAGGACAATCCGTAGCGGCCGGTGAAAACCTGCGGCACGGTTTTCAGGTGCGAACGGCCGACGGCGGTTTCTTCCATCAACGCCGTGACCACGTCCTGGTAAAGCGGTTCGCCCGTCGCGCCCGGTTCCTTCGTGCGGTCAAGCACGGCAATCTTGCGAACGAACGGCGGCAGCGCTTCCACAAACCGTTTGCCGTCAAATGGCCGATACAGCCGCACTTTCAGCACACCGATCTTTTCGCCCTTGTGATTCAAGGCTTCCACGGCTTCATGGGCGGCCTCGCAGCCGGAACCCATCAGCACGATCACGCGTTCCGCATCCGTCGCGCCGGTGTAGTTGAACAGATTATATTTTCGGCCGGTCAGCGTGGCGAATTCGTCCATGACTTTCTGGACGATGTCGGGACAGTCGGCATAAAGACCGTTGGCCGCCTCGCGTCCCTGGAAAAACGCGTCGGGATTTTGAGCCGTGCCGCGCAGCACCGGTTTGTCCGGTGACATCGCACGGGCGCGAATTTCCGCGATGATCTTGTCGTCAATCAAAGCGCGCAACACCGTTTCATCCAGCAGCTCGATTTTGGAAACTTCGTGCGACGTGCGGAAGCCGTCGAAGAAATGGATGAACGGCAGGCGCGTCCGCAACGTGGCCGCCTGCGCGATGAGCGCAAAATCCATCGTCTCCTGCACCGACGCCGCGCCAAGCATGCCCCAGCCAGTCGAGCGGCACGCCATGATGTCGCTGTGGTCGCCAAAAATTGAAAGCGCGTGCGTGGCCACCGTGCGCGCCGTGACGTGAAACACCGTCGGCAGCAGCTCGCCGGCGAACTTGAACATGTTCGGGATCATCAGCAGCAGGCCCTGCGATGCGGTGAACGTCGTGGCGATGGAGCCGGTCTGCAACATGCCGTGGACGGCGGCGACCGCGCCGCCTTCGCTCTGCATCTCGATGATGCCGGGGATGGTGCCCCAAAGATTTTTTTTACCTTCCGAGGCCCACTGATCGCACCACTCGGCGATCGGCGAGGAGGGCGTGATGGGATAAATCGCCATCGTTTCATTCAGGCGGTAGGCGACATAGGCGGCGGCCTCGCAGCCGTCAATGGTTTTGAACACAGGCGTTTTTTTCATGGCAAAACAATGTTTTGATGGTTGGTGAACTTAAAAGGTTGTCCGGCGGCGTCCGACCACCGGCGTTTAGAGAAACCATAATCACCATTTGGGCGGGCGACCTCTCCTTTTTTGGCAAAGGCATAACATCTGTTGCGCGCCGGACGGGGCTTGGTGGAAGCGGAATAACTAAAATGTTCCATGCGGTCTAAATATGCGACGGGGCTGCGGCCACTTTCGGAGACAAGGCGTCAACCTGCTATGCACAGATGCAAAAATGGGTTCCACCGGCGGTGCCAGAGAAACCCATGTAAATTTTTTGCAGCTTAGTAAGTATAGCTGGCAGTATAAAGATTACTATCCTCGTCGTGGACGACCTTGAAGCCGACTTTGCGGCAGATGTGGTGCATGGCGTGGTTCTCGGCCAGCACTTGGCCGGAGATTTTTGTGAGTTTTTCCACGCGGCCAATCTCGATGAGCCGGCGGAGGAGTTCGGTGCCCAGGCCCTGGCCGTGCCAGACGTCGCTGACGAGGATGGCGAATTCCGCCTGGTTCGTCGCGTGCTGTTTGCTCAGGCGGCCGACGCCGAGAATCAATTTAGCCTCGCCCTTCTTGGCGGGCTGCAGCTCGGCGACGAGGGCGATTTCGCGGTCGTAGTCGTTGAAACAGATGCGCGTCATGCGTTCGTGCGCGACCCGTTGCGTCAGTTTCAGCGCGGCGAAGTAGCGGTTGTAAACGCTCTCCTCGGACAGCGTCTCGTGGAATTTCACCATCATCGGTTCGTCCTCCGGCTTGATGGGGCGGATGATGCTGGGGGCCTTGTTTTTCAGGCGCCATGGCGTGGCGTATTGGTTGGGATACGGGCGGATGGCGGACTTGGGCAGCTTGGCCTCCGGCGTTTTCGGGTCGTGCAGCACCACGCGGCCGTCGAGGGCAAAGATGCGTTCGGTGGAGACGAGCAGGGGATTGATGTCAATTTCCGAGATCCACGGCTGCTCGACGACGAGCTGGCTGAAGCGCACGAGGAGCTGTTCCACGGCGGCGACGTTGGTGGCCTTGCGGCCACGCACGCCCTTGAGCGCGGTGTAAATTTTCGTCCGCTCCATCATGCGGCGGGCGAGGGTGGCGTTGAGCGGCGGGAGGCCCAGCGCGCGGTCCTTGTAAACCTCGACGAGCTGGCCGCCGGTGCCGAAGAGCAGCACCGGTCCGAACTGCGGGTCAATGCTGCTGCCGATGATGACCTCATAGCCTTCGAGCTTGATCATCGGCTGCACGGTGACGCCGAGGAAATGTTCCTTGCCGACTTTCTTGGTGACGGACGCTTCAATGGCCTTGAAGGCCGTGCGCACGGCGGAGGCGGTGCGGAGATTCAATTGAATGCCGCCAACGTCGGTCTTGTGCGTGATGGTTTCGGAATGCAGCTTCAGCACGACGGGGAAGCCGAGCCGGGCGGCCTGCTTGACGGCGTCGCTCTCGTTCGTGGCGATGTGCGTCTCGACGGTCGGGATGCCATAGGAGGCGAGCAATTGCTTGGATTCAAATTCCGTGAGGATGGTGCGGCCGGATTCGCGGACGGCTTTGATGATGGCGGACGCCTTGTCGCGGTCAATCTCGCCGCGTTCGTCTTCCGGGGCGCTGGCGGGCGTTTCGTAAAGCTGGCGCAGATTCTCGCTGTAACGCCACATGTAATAAAAGGATTTCGCCGCGCGGTCGGGATATTTGAAGGTGGGAATGTTCGCCGCGTTGAGGATGTCCTCGCCTTTCGCCACGATGTCCGCGCCCATCCAGCTCGCGATGACGGGCTTGTTCGGAATGTGCGCGTAAGGTTTCAGGCACTCGGCGGTGGCGGTCGGGTCGGTCATGGCCTGCGGCGTGAGAATGACCAGGATGCCGTCGGTGTTCGGATCTTTCGCGGCAATCTCCAGCGACTTGGCGTAAAGTTCCGGCTTGGCGTCGCCGATGATGTCCACGGGATTGTTGTGGCTCCAGGTCGGCGGGAGAATGGCGTTGAACGCGGCCATGGTTTCCGGCGTGAGGTCGGCCAGTTGCGCGCCACTGCCGATGAGCATGTCCGTGGCGATGACGCTGGGGCCGCCGGCATTGGTGACGATGGTCAGGCGCGGGCCTTTCGGGCGCGGCTGTTTGCCGAGCACTTCGGCCATGTCGAACAATTCGGAAATCGCCTCGACGCGCAAAACGCCGACGCGCTGGAACGCGGCCTGCAATACTTCATCGCTGCCGGTGAGCGAGCCGGTGTGCGACGCGGCGGCCTTGGCGGCGGCCTCGGTGCGGCCGGGCTTGATGACAATGATGGGCTTGGTCAGCGCGACTTCGCGGGCGGCGGACAAAAACGCGCGTGCGTCGCCGATGGATTCCATGTAGATGACAATGCTCTTGGTGTTCGGATCGTCACCAAGGTGGTTGATCAAATCGCCCCAGCCGACATCAAGCATCGAGCCGAGCGAAACGAACGCACTGAAGCCGACATTTTCCTTCAGGCTCCAATCGAGAATGGCCGTGCAGAGCGCGCCACTCTGGCTGATGAAACCGACGCTGCCGGCTTTTGCCATGTCGGCGGCGAACGTGGCGTTCAGTTTATTTCCAGGAACCATGACGCCAAGACAGTTGGGTCCGACGATGCGGATGCCGGCTTTCGTCGCCTCTTCCAAAACCTGGCGTTCCAGTTCCACGCCGACGGGGCCGATTTCCTTGAAGCCGGCAGAAATAATGATGACGCCCTTGACGCCTGCGTAGCCGCAATCCTTGACAATGCCCGGCACGGTCGCCGGCGGCGTGATGATCACCGCGAGGTCGGCCTTCTCCGGCACTTCGGTGATGTTGGTGTAAGCCTTGATGCCCAGCACGGTGGGGCGTTTGGGGTTGATCGGAAAAATTTTGCCGGTAAATCCGCCCTTGATCAGGTTGTCCATGATTGTCCGGCCCACGCTATTAAGCGTTTCCGTCGCGCCGATGATGGCGATGGACTTGGGGGAGAAGATCGGGTCGAGCGGCCGCCGACGGTTTTGGTGCAGGATGTCGTGGGCGGATTCGAGCTGGGCACGGGTGTTGGGAATGGTCGTCATATAGTATATATTAGCAGTGTCAGTTCATTTGCTGCTGAGAAAATGCCAGCGAATGCCGGCAAAGACTTCTCCACGTTTGCCAAATCATCACCCGAAATTGTCCTCCGGGCAAATCCATCCGGCCTGAAACCGCCGGGCCGGTCAGGTCTGGCCTTGCGAGTCCACCCAGCGGACGGCATAGCGCACGAGATCCGTCGCATTCTTCAAGTCGAGCTTGTGCTTGATGTTGGCGCGGTGGACTTCCACGGTCTTGACGCTCAAATGCAACTGCTCCGCGATGACCCGCGTGCCGGTGCCCTGGCCGATGAGCCGGAAGACTTCAAATTCGCGGTCGGAAAGTTTTTGCACGGGGGAACCGGAACCGTCCGATTGCCGGCCGGAGAAGATTTCCAGGATGCGCGACGACATGTTGTCACTCACATACATCTGCCCGGCGAGCACCTGCCGGATGGCGGTGAGAAATTTCACGCCGCCCTCCTGTTTCATGATATAGCCGCGGCCGCCGGCCCGCAGCACGCGCTCGGCATAAATCATTTCGTCATGCATCGAGACGACAAGGATGGGCAGTTCCGGCCGGAGTGCGCGGAGATCCTTGAGGAGTTCCAGCCCGTTTTTATCTGGCAGCGAAATGTCGAGCAGGGCGAGGTCAAATTTCTGCTTCGCCACCACGTCAATCGCCTGGCCGGCGGTGTCCGCCTCGGCGCAGACTTTCAAGTCCGGCTCGTTGTCAATCAACTGCGCCAGCCCGGTGCGCATCATCGGATGGTCGTCCACGATGAGGATGCGCTTGGCGGGGGTTTTAATTTTTTTTGTGGCCATGGCTCAACGAATTTTTGGAGCGGCAAACACCACGCTGGTGCCACCGGCCGGCTGCCGTTCAATGGTCAGCGTGCCGCCGACCATGCCGATGCGGGTTTGCATTATGCGCAGCCCCATGCCGGTGCTGCCGGGAAAATTTTCCGGAAAACCCCGTCCGTCGTCGCTCACCTGCAGATACAGCTGGCTGGCGTCCTCGCGCAACTGGATGGAAATTTTCCTAGCGTTGCCATGCTTGATGGCGTTGGACACCGCCTCCTGCGCAATGCGGAACAAGTGCGTTGCCGCCGCGTGGTCGTCAAATTTTACGACCTCGGGACAATCAAACTCGCAGCGAACATGAAACATCTTCCCGGTGTTCACGGCAAGCTCGGTCAGCGCAGACATGAGGCCTTCCGATTCCAGTGTCACCGGCGAAAGCCCGCGGGCCAGCAAGCGCGTCTGGCTGATGCCTTCGCGCACGGCCTTGGCGATCTCCGTGGCGCGGACGGAGCCGTCCTTGAATTTGGGTGCAAGTTTTTGCGCGAGCACCTGGCTCAACATTTCGATGCCGGCGAGATGCTGGCACAGCCCGTCGTGCAAATCCTGGCCGATGCGGCGCTGTTCGCGCTCGCTGATTTCAAGGATTTCTTTTTCCAGCCGCTTGCGCTCGGTGATGTCGCGGATGAAGCCCGTGAAAATCCGCCGGTCGCTCAATTTCACCTCGCTGACGGACAAATCAATGGGAAACAGCGTGCCGTCTTTTTTGCGCGCAAAGGTTTCGCGGCCGAGGCCGATGATCTTGGCGTGGCCGGTGTCTTTGTAATGATCGATGTAACCATCGTGCTGTTCACGGTGCGGCGTGGCCATCAGCACTTTGACATTTTTGCCGATGACTTCGGTGGCCGGGTAGCCAAAAATTGTCTCGGACGCACGGTTAAAGGACTGGATGGCGCCGCGTTCGTCAATGGTGATGATGCCTTCCACCGCCGTTTCAAGGATGGCGCGGAGGCGTTCTTCGCCGTCATGCACGGCGGACTCGGAGCGGGCCAGCCGCCCGGCACCCGACAGTTTTTTGTTTTCCTTCATCCTGTTATTGGCGGAACTATCGGGAATTTGCCGCTCAAAGCCAATGCCAATCGCCGAGTCAGCGATGACTTGGGACTTGGCCGGGGTGAGACGCTGGGAGGTCAAGCGCGGTCAGGGCGACAGAAGTTGCGCACGGTATGCGGTGGGCGACTGGCCGAGAATCTTCTTGAACACACGGTTGAAGTGCGTGAGCGACTGGAAGCCGACTTCGAACGCAATTTCGCTGATGCGCAGGTTGGGATTCAACAGCAGATTTTTGGATTTCTCGATCCGGACGCGGGCGACGTAATCGGTGAAATTGATGCCGGCGACCCTTTTGAACATCTTGCAGAAATAAAAACTGCTCATGTTCACGGCCTTGGCAACCTGTCCGAGTTTGATCTCCTCGGTCTGATGTTCCTGAATGTAGGCACGCGCCCGGGTGATGACCGGCGGCTCGGAGTTCTCCTGCTGGATGAAAACCTGGTTGCTCAACATCGCGAGGTGCTGGGCAAAAATTGACAAGAGCTTCAAGGCGGAGTCATGTTCATTTGGCGAGATGACCTTGCCGGAAAAGTAGGCTTTGCGCAGTGATTCACGGGCGACATTCAGGTCCCATTTTTCACAAAGGTGCACGACCTTTTTGAACTGTGCCTCAGTCGGCGTCTTTCGAAAAACCTGTCCGATCTGCAGAAACCCGACCAGGCGGTCGCTCATGCGGACAGGGACGGCGGAGTCGCACAAACCCATCGGGCAAACAATGGTGCCGGCGGTGTTGGTGGCCTTCTGGCACAGGCGTTCCTGCACTTGCAGGCACGCCGCGCAGGCGCGGCTTTTGTTGGAAATCAGGGCGCAGAAGGCGTTTTCGTTTCGCTTCCCGTGATGTGGCAGCTGCCAGGTTTCCACCGGCTGCAAGGCGACAGGCAGTCCGGTCATGTCGCTGAACGCGCGCTCGTAGTCGTGATAGACGCGGGAACCGGAAAGCGCATCCACCAAGGCGCGGTTGCTGGTGCCGCTTTCGACCGGCGCGGTGTCTGGCAGGGCGCGGATGGAGGGATCGGCATCGCCTTCGAGGCAGGTTTCTGGTTGAACAAATTTTGTTTGCACGACGACAATTTAAGGGAAGACAACGGCGGCGACAATTGGTGGAACACCTGATTTAAGATAGTCAAATCCGTTACGCATATAATGGATTCCCCTATGCCGGCCTGGTTTTATAAAAGTAGAAAGCAGTGACAAAATTTATTAATAGATTATATTAAATAATCTATTGTGGACTCTGGGTTTTTCATCCGTTACTTTTTAGGAGGGCGCATCGCCGCCAAAAAATGTTGAATGGCAATGAAAAATGGACCGGGCTGCTGCAGCCGCGGGCGGAGTATTTCAAGCACCCGAGCGAACTGCACGGCCCGAAGCACACGGCGCGGGTGATGGTGCTGGCGTGGCTGCTCGCGCGGAAATACATGCCGTTGCTCGCGCCCGAAATGGTGGCGGCGGCGTTTCTGCATGACCTGGCGCGGATCCATGACGGCGCGTGTCCGGAGCATGGCCGCTGGGCGGTCCAGGAATTTTTGCCTCGCTGGAAAAAAACTCTGGCGCTGGCCGGCGTGCAGGATTTTTTGATGGTGCGCTATCTGGTGGCGAACCACTGCCTGCGCCAGCGGCGCCGTCCGTTTCCGCTCCGGCTCTTCCGCAATGCCGACATGATTGACCGTGTCACCGTGCGCCCGCTGATTCCGCAGAAAATGTATGATTGCAGCCCGGAGCTGGTCCGCACCGCCACGCGGCTGGTCGAGGCGGACACGGCGCATTTGCCGACGTTGCTCGAAATCAGCGGTCATCCCGATCGCACGGAGTATTTGGCTTGGGAAATAAATTCAGACCGGACCGCGTTATTGGGTCATTGAGATGTAAGCGCATTTCTACTAACGTAGAATCAGGATTATCGAAACCCCGGCAAAGACAATGCCGTCTCCTTGAATGTTCATGATCGGACGATTTAAGCAATCTATTTGGATACTGCCGCTCGCCATCGCCGTGCTGGTTGTCCTGCTGGGCTGGTGGGGAAATGGCCGGCTGCGGGCAACCATCGAAGGCGAATTGAAGGCGCAATTGACCGCGACGCTCAATGCCAACGTCACCGCCTTGGGCATCTGGACGACCAACCAGACCCGGCTGGCCACGGCGCTGGCGGAAGATCCGACCGTGCGGACGCTCGCCGGCCAGATCTTTCAAGCATCGCCGTCCGCCCGGCGGGACGCTCCGCCATCGCCGGAACTGGAGCAGTTTGTCAACGATCTCAAACCGCGTCTGGCTCAGCTGGGCTATGAAGTCGCCCAGTTGGTGAATACGAATTTTCAAGTGGTGGCGAATTCCATGCGTGCCCAATGGGTCGGCAACACTTTGGTTTCCGATGCTCACACCAACAAGTTTGCCGAGCTGTTCACTTCCGGCCAGCCGGTCATCATCACGCCGTTCAAACCGGATTTGCTCGTGCAGAGACGCTTTCTCCGGCAGAACCTGTTCGGCCAGTCCCGCACGAATGAACTGCGCCGCCTCAACCGGATCGCCGTGAACAACGGACGGCCCCGGCGCGGCGATGTCACCTTGATGCAGGTCGCCGCCCCGGTGCGCAACGCCGACGATACCATTGTCGGCGCGCTGGCCTTGATCATCAATCCGGACAAGGAATTTTCCCGGATTCTTTCCGTGGCGCGTTCCGGAGCGTCCGGCGAGACGTATGCGTTTGACCAGACCGGGCTGCTGATTTCGCACAGCCGGTTTGACCAGCAGCTCAAACAACTGGGGCTGCTCGAGGCGACGAACACCAGTTCCGCGCTGAATCTCCGCCTGCACGATCCCGGCGGCGATCTGACCAAAGGTTTTCAGCCGGCGGACACCGAGCCGGCCACGCGTCCCTTGATCCGGCTGGTCTCCGACGCCGTGGACGGCGAAGACGAGGTGCTGGTGCAACCGGCCCGCGACTATCGGGGCGTTCCGGTGGTGGGCGCTGCGCGCTGGCTGCCGCAATTTGGTTTCGGCGTGGCCACTCAGATTGATGCGGATGAGGCCTACCGCCCGTTGCGCGTGCTACAGATGATCTTTGCCGTGCTGGTGCTGTTTCTACTTCTCTGCGCCACGGGATTGTTTGTTCTGTCCAACCTCACCTGGCGCCGGCGGTTGAGCGAAGCTGAATTGAAATTGAAACAGCTCGGCCAATACACGCTGGAGGAAAAAATTGGCGAAGGCGGCATGGGCGTGGTCTATCGCGCCCGCCATGCGCTTCTGCGGCGCGACACCGCGGTCAAGCTGTTGCTGCCCGACCGCGCCGACCCGGCCTCGATTGCGCGCTTTGAACAGGAAGTGCGCCTGACCTGCCAGCTCACGCATCCCAACACCATTCAGGTTTATGATTATGGCCACACGCCCGACGGCATTTTTTATTACGCCATGGAATTTCTGAGCGGCCTGAACCTGCACGACCTGGTCGGGCGCTTTGGTTCGCAGACTGAGAGCCGGGTGATTTATATCCTCACGCAGGTCTGCGATTCGCTGGCCGAGGCGCATGCGCTTGGACTGATTCATCGCGACATCAAGCCGGCGAACATTTTTCTCTGTCGTCGCGGCGGGGTGGCGGACTGCGTGAAGGTGCTTGATTTCGGGCTGGTGCGGGAATATCGCGCCGACCAGCCGGAACCGGTTCCGGCGGCAGGCGAGCATGTGATTGAAGGCACCCCGTGGTTCACGCCGCCCGAAGCCATCCGGAGTTCCGGACAGATTGACCCGCGCAGCGATCTTTATTCGGTGGGCGCGCTCGGTTATTATTTATTGACCAGCCAGCATATTTTCGATGCAGAAACCTTCCAGGATATCCATAAGAAACAACTGGCCGCCGCGCCGGTTCCGCCCACGCAGCGCACGCCGAATCCCATCAGCCCGGCCATGGAACAACTCCTTTTGCGCTGCCTCGAAAAAAATGCGAACCAGCGCCCGCAATCCGCCGGTGAATTGCGGATTTTATTGCAGGCGTGCCCGGCGGCGACGGAATGGACGCCGGAATTGCGGGCGACATGGTGGGAAACTTACGACAGCCAGCCGCCGCTTAGTCCCGATGAAACTGATTCATCCACGCCCATGGCCACCGTGAGGATAGATTTAGCCACCCGGATGGAATAACCTTTCAAAAATAAAAGCCTAAATCGGCTGATTATCGGGTCGAGTCCGATGTCCGTTCGGCGGCGTTTTTGCGGGTGATTTCGGCGACCACCACATGCATCCAGCCGTGATCGTATTCTTGGGTATAATTAAGATCCCAGTCGGACCAGCCCCGGCGCTTGGCTTCGCTGGTCGCGATGTTGGAGGCCGCCTGTTTCACAAAAATAACGCGATCCGCTCCCGGCAAAGCGGTGCCTTGATAGACCTCAACCTGAAAATGGGTGTCGTCCTGGTTGTCAATGGTGTAGTTGGGTGAGGTTTGCAGGTCTTGATTAAAATCCTGATTGTAGGAATGCTCACCATAGGTGGCACACCCGGCGGCTAAAATCGTCACCGCTGCAGTGAGTGACAGCAGCCGGAACGTCCAGAGAATTTGATTTATTTTCATGCTATCAAATTAAACCAATCCTGGCCGGTTGGCTATGGGGTGAACACCGGATGGCAATCTCAAATAAAAACCAACCCATGGCGCAGCCTCGTTGCCCCGCCATTGTTATGCGCAGTAATCACGCCCTTGCAAATGCACTGGTTATTTTGCCTGGGGTAGTCGGTCAACCAGGATGGGGTCGTGCGCCACGGCCTGGACATACTCGCGATAATCAACCCCATAGCGTTGAAGATTGGGCAGATTTTCCGGTTTGAAATCTTTGACGACATTCCGGTCCACGGTGTTGTCGTAGATGATGTAGTCGGGAAGAATGAGGGATTTTACTTTGGGCGGGCTGATTTCCAGGCCCAGATTTCGCGCGTCGCCCACCCAGACGAACCGGGTGGCCTGCCAGCCGACCGTCGGCTTCTTTCCATAAGGCGTGTCCATCAGTCGGACGAGGCCCGGTTGCGCGGCCATCAGGCCCCGCCAGACGTTGAGGTAGGTGCGCCACTGTTCGGTCGCGGCGATATGCCAGAGCGACTGGGCCAGCAACAAGCCGGCGCTCAAGTTGACCAGATAATTTCTTTGCGCTTCCAGCCACGCCGGGCGACGCGCCAGGATGAGCGCCACACCCAGCAACCCCAGCGGCACCAACAGGTCGAGAAACCGCGCCTCGTATTGTTTGTAAGGATCCAAATCTGCCGGGGCCAGCAGCGGCCAAGCGCCCCACAGCAGAATAACGGCGGCTAAGACTGTCAAACTAAGGCGATGTGTGATGATCTGTCTGACGGCTGGCCACCAGCCGGCCAGCATCAGGGCTGTCCAAAACATGGTCCAGCCAATGGTCCAGCCGGGCGCAACTAATACGCCAAAAAAACCGGTTTTGAAACTATTGGCATTGCTTCCATGCCCGGGATGCAGCGTTCCATCCAGCGCAACCGGGGCTGATGCCAGCAGGATTAAAGCTGCGACCAGAAAAACCACCCGGCACCATGATTTTTCTTCGCCGCCTGCCCGGCGGAAGGCCAGCCACGCCAGCACCGGGCCGAGAAACAGCATGGTTTCATAGCTGCGCAACAGCATGGCGGCGGAACCCAGCAACATCGCCGTCGCCACCGGCGTCAATGGTCGCACAAAGACGATGACAAAACAGACCGGCCAGAAAAATGCGTGCGCCACCACATGTTCGGCCACGGCGGAATAGGCCGCATTGAGATAGCCGGCCCCGCAAGCCAGCACGACGAGCCAGAAATGTCTCGGTGCCAGCCAGAGGCACATGCCCATGGTCAGCGGCCACGCGATGAAACAGCCGATCCCAAACGCAATCTGCAATTGGGAAATGACTGTGATGCCCAGCTTGAGGGCGATGACCACCGGCAACTGATAAAGGTGATCAACGTAGTCGCGACTGTAAACCATTTCGTTGAACCCACCCGTCAGCAAAATGCGCATGAAGTAATGGGAGCCGTCATCGTAAAGACCGCGGGCAGTGCCAACCGCAAAAACCAGCGACAGGAGGAATACCAGACAGGCAGCAATCATCAAACCCGGAAACGGACGGGGAAGATCGGGCTTGATACTGTTGCCGGTGATGGGTGGCTCAAGGTTCTTCAATTCCGGTTATGTCTGTTCCTTTTTAGGTTTTATTGCAACCAAAAAACGTCGGACGGGTTTGCCGCCCATCACCTGCGCACTCCAAATTTATTTTCCAGATTTTCACTTCTCGGATTGATTTGCGGGCGGGGCTTTGCTGTCTTATGTCACGCAGAATATGAATACAATTGCCGCTCCCGCCCGCCAGCGAAAACTGCTCGTCGCCAACCGCAGCGAAATCGCCATCCGCGTCTTCCGCGCCGCGACCGAACTCGGCCTGCGCACCGTCGCCATCTACGCGCAGGAAGACCGGCTCGCCATCCACCGTTTCAAGGCGGACGAGGCGTATGTCGTCGGCGAAGGCAAAGGCCCCGTCGGTGCGTATCTGGACATCCCCGGCATCGTCGCGCTCGCTAAAGAAAAGGGCGTGGACTTCATTCATCCCGGCTACGGTTTTCTTTCCGAGAACGCGGAGTTCGCCAAGGCGTGTGGCGAAGCCGGAATTATTTTCGTCGGCCCCCGCGTGGACTTGCTCCGCAACATGGGTGACAAGACCGCCGCCCGCGCGCTCGCGCAAAAAGTCAACGTCCCGGTGCTGCCGGGCACGGAAGACGCCATCGCGGATCGCGGCGAAGCGCTGAAGGTCGCCAAGCAGATTGGCTTTCCGCTCATCATAAAGGCCGCGTTCGGCGGCGGCGGACGCGGGATGCGTGTCGTTCACAAACCGGGCGACCTCGCGGATCTGCTCGACGAAGCGCAGGGCGAAGCCGGCCGGGCGTTCGGCAATCCCGCCGTGTTTCTCGAAAGATACATTCCGCGCGCCAAACACATCGAAGTGCAGATTCTTGGCGACCAGCATGGCAAGGTGGTCCACCTGCACGAACGCGACTGCTCCGTCCAGCGTCGTCATCAGAAAGTGATCGAGATTGCGCCGAGCGTGGACTTGGATCGCAATGTCCGCGCCGAGTTATGCGACGCGGCGGTGAAACTCTGCCGCGAAATCAAATACGACAACGCCGGCACGGTGGAATTTCTCTACGACCAGGACACGAAGGAATGGTTCTTCATCGAGATGAACCCGCGCATTCAGGTCGAGCACACGGTCACGGAAGTCATCACCGGCCTCGACCTCGTGCGCTCGCAGATTCTGATCGCCGATGGCAAGCCGATGCACGGTCCCGAAGTCGGCATCCCGGCACAGGAGGACATTCCGCGCAACGGCTATGCCGTGCAATGCCGCATCACGACCGAGGATCCGGAAAATAAATTTCAGCCCGACTACGGCCGCATCCTGACGTATCGCAGCGCCGGCGGTTTCGGCGTGCGGCTAGACGGCGGCATGGGCTACGGCGGCGCGGTGGTCACGCCGTTTTACGATTCGCTGCTGGTCAAGCTAACGGTGAGCGCGCAGACCTTTGCGGCTGCGCTGCAACGCATGGACCGCGCGCTGCGCGAGTTCCGCATCCGGGGCGTGAAGACGAATATTCCGTTTCTGGAAAACGTCATTCACAATGACATTTTCAAGTCCGGTCAGGCCTCGACCACGCTGATTGATACCACGCCGGAATTGTTCAATCTCAAGCCGCGTCGCGACCGCGCCACCAAGCTGCTGACCTTCATCGGTGATGTGACGGTCAATGGCAATCCGCAGGCGAAGGGTTTTGTGCCGAAGGAAAATTTGCTGCCAGTGCGCATCCCGGCGCACGATCGCAAGCTGGTCGCGCCGAACGGCACGCGTCAGTTGCTGTTGGAATTGGGTGCAAAGAAATTCGCGGAGTGGACGCTCAAGCAGAAGCCGCTGCTCATCACCGACACGACCTTCCGCGATGCGCACCAGTCGCTCTTCGCCACACGGTTGCGCGGCTATGACATGCTCGCGGTGGCGGAAGCCGTCGCGCAACGCACGCCCAATTTGTTCAGCCTGGAAATGTGGGGCGGTGCGACCTTCGACACGGCGATGCGCTTTTTGCACGAAGACCCATGGCAGCGCCTGCGCGATCTGCGCCAGCGTATTCCGAACATCTGTTTCCAGATGCTCTTTCGCGGCTCTAACGCCGTGGGCTATTCCAATTATCCCGACAACGCTGTCGCCGGCTTCGTGAAGCATGCGGCGGCGAGCGGGATGGACATCTTCCGCATCTTTGATTCGCTGAATTATCTGCCGAACCTGACCGTCGCGATGGATGCGGTGCAGGAGACGCACGCCATCTGTGAGGCGGCGATCTGTTATACCGGCAACATCCTTGATCCGGCGCGCGCCAAATACTCGCTGAAATATTACGTCAAGCTGGCGAAGGAACTGGAAAAGATGGGCGCGCACTTCCTCGCCATCAAGGACATGGCCGGCCTGTGCAAACCCGCCGCCGCGAGCGTGCTCGTCAGAACGTTGAAGGCGGAAATCGGCATTCCCATCCATTTCCACACGCACGATACCAGCGGCATTGCCGCCGCGTCCGTGTTGAGCGCGGCTGAGGCGGGCGTGGACATCGCCGACTTGGCGATTTCCTCAATGAGCGGTTCGACCAGCCAGCCGAATCTCAATTCCATCGTCGCCGCGCTGCAATTCACCAAGCGCGACACCGGCCTCGACCTCGGCGCGCTGAACGAGTTTTCCGATTACTGGGAGCAAGTCCGCGCCTATTACGCGCCGTTCGACACCGCGCCGAAATCCGGCAGCGCCGAGGTCTATCTCCACGAGATGCCCGGCGGCCAGTTCACCAACTTGAAAGAGCAGGCGGCCTCAATGGGCCTGGCGCAGCGCTGGCCGGAAATCGCGCGGACTTACGCGGAGGTGAACCAGCTCTTTGGCGACATCGTGAAGGTCACGCCGAGCAGCAAGGTCGTCGGCGACATGACGATGTTTCTCGTCACGCGCGGCATCAAGCCGGCGGATGTTTTGAACCTTGAGCCGGGCGCAACGCCGTTCCCGGAGTCGGTGATTGACATGATTGGCGGCGGCCTCGGTCAACCGCTCGGCGGCTGGCCAAAGAAATTGCAGCATATCATCCTCGGCGACCGCAAGCCGTTGAAAGGCCGGCCGGGCGAAGGGCTCAAGCCGCTGAACTTCAAAAAAATTGCCGAGGAACTTTCCGCCAGGCTTAAGCGCCCGGCGACGGACGACGATGTGTTCAGCCACATCATGTATCCCGAAGTTTTTGCGGCGTTCAGCAAAAACGAAAACACTTTTGGCGACCTCTCCGCGCTGCCCACCCCCGCCTTTTTTTACGGGATGAAACCCGGCCAGGAAATTTCCGTGGAGATCGAGCCGGGCAAAACCCTGTTCATCCGCCTCGTCAACATCGGCGCGGTGGATGCCGAGGGCAAGCGCGCGTTGAACTTTGAGTTGAACGGCATGGCGCGGCAGCTCGCCATCGTGGACCGTTCCGCCAAGCCGACCATCAAGGCCCGGCAGAAGGCCGATGCCGCCAAGCCGGACGAAGTCGGCGCACCCATCCCCGGCCTCGTCACCGCGCTCGCCGTGAGCGTCGGTGCGAAGGTGGCGAAGGGTGACAAGCTGCTGACGCTCGAAGCGATGAAAATGCAGACGACGATTTACGCGCCAGCCGACGGCATTGTGGACGGCATCTTTGTGCAAAATGGCGATGCGCTGGAGAGCAAGGATTTGATCTTGAAATTGCGCGCGGCGTAGCGGCGCTGATGTCGGGTAAAACTTATTTCGGATATTACCAGCACCCCGGCCGCCCCGGCCGTTTCCGGGGCTTTAATCATTTTGCCGATTTAGCTGGATTAGTTGAAGTTAAAGCTGCAAGCTGCGATTGTGATTAAAACCAAGTCCGCACCGCCCGTCAAATTGGAGCCCCTGGCCGACGGCCAGATCTGGCGCATGGCGGAGACCAGCCTGCAGGTGGACATGGTCGGCAAGCTGCTCGTCCATTACAAGCTCGGCAAACATAATGCCGTCCGCATCTCCAACTCCATCGGCAGCAAGACCGATATCGAGAAATTTCTGAAAAAGAACAAGGCCGTCCTTCAAAAGGGAACCAAGCCCGCCGCCGCCAAGCCGCCAGCGGCCAACAAAACGAACGGCGCGGCGAAAAAGAATGGGGCTTCAAAAAAGCCGGTCGCCGCTAAGAAATAAGATCTTTTTCCAGCCCTCCCGCCGGGACGCTAAAAGGTCTCGGCATTTTTTTGGGCAGCCCGGTTAAACCTGCGTTAGTCTTTCTCTGGATGAACTCGTGGCGCTTCAAATTATTATACGATGGCGAATGCCCGCTTTGCCGGCGCGAGGCGCGTTTTCTCCAGCGCCGCGATCACCATGGCCGGCTGGCGTTTGAAAATATCGCCGCACCGGGCTTTGATCCGGCGGTTTATCACACCACGCATGCGGAATTGATGGGCGTCATCCACGGCGTTTTTCCCGACGGCCGCCTGGTGAAGAAAATGGCCGTCTTCCGCGAAGCGTATCGCGCCATCGGCCTCGGCTGGCTGCTCGCGCCGACGGGCTGGCCGGGCTTGCGCTGGCTGGCCGACGGCGGCTACGAATGGTTTGCCCGCCATCGCGTGGCCATCGGCAAAATCTTCGGCCGCCCCTGTGTAACCGGTGCGTGTGCGGTCCCCCTGCCGAAGCCGCCGGAAGCCTGAGTCGGTTTCCCTGAAACAAGTGGTGCGCTGTCGCGCCTCGCCACCCGGCCGTAGCTGCGCCGCCCCCGCTCCGCAATTGCCTCAGATTTCCAGTTTCAGGTCTCCGGTTTCAAATTTCCAATTTCAAATTTTAGAATGACCCTCCTCACGTCGCCGGCGCTACGCGGTTCATGGGGATAAAAAAAAGAACGCGCCGGAAATATCCGGCGCGTTCGGCTTTGAATGGTTCAGGCTTTTCGTTGGGTTAGGTGATCATCAGGCTGACTGCACTGCTCCAGTTGCTCGGTCCCGCCGCGCCGACCGCGTTCAGGCTGACGGTGTAGATCACGCCCGGCGTCAGGCCGTCGAACGCCCAGTTGGCCGCCGTGCCTTGCGCCGTGATCGGCACCGCTCCCGGCGTGTTCGCTGTGCACGTCCAGTTATAGGTGTACGCCCCGAACACCGGATTGGCCTTGGCGATGAGCAGGCCGCTCAACGGGCCTTGTTTGAGCACCAGCCCCTGCGGTGCCGGCAGAATGCCCACCGGCGTGCGCGTGGTCTTCTGCGGCGGAAAACCGCTGAGGATCAGCTTGTGCAGGTCGCCTCCGCAGGCCACCGTCACATAGGCCGCCAGTTGGCGCATCATGTTCGCCAGCACCAGCCGCGAGTTGTCCCTTTTTGTGAAGGCGGAGGAGCCGCCATCGGCCGTCGCCGCCTGGTCGGCGGTGAGCGTGTCCAACGCTCCCTGCACCACGATCAATCCCGGCACCGGGGTGGCATAGATGTCCGCGTTGGTGGTCAGTCCCAGGACCACCACGCCGCAGTTGTTGATGAATAACGGGACCGGATTGGAGCCGATCCACGCGAGGGCAGGCTTAACAATCATGGTGCCCTCCGATGGATTTGATTTTTATTAGTTTCATAATTTTTTATGGCCGCGCTTGTTGGCGCAGCGTTCATTTTATCTATTTTGTTTAATATGTATTATTTGTTCATTGTTTCCTGAACCAATGCCATTAAATCGGCAGGTTTTTTTCCGGCTTTAATAAAATCTCACTTTTTTTTGAAATATTTTTTCAGCCCGGATGCGGACCTGGAGCCACCCGGCAAAAACCCATAAAACCGGGGAAAATGGCGTTTTCCGAACCCTGCCAGGCCAATCATTAATACTGCGGACGCCGTTCCTAGTATTAATGGCGTCGTCCTTAATATTGCGGACGCTGTTCTTAATATTAATGGCGGCGTCCTTAATATTAATGGCGACGTTCTTAGTATTAATGGCGTCGTCCTTAATATTAATGGCGACGTCCTTAATATTAATGGCGTCGTTCTTAATATTAATCGTGTCGTCCTGAATATTAATGACGCCGTCCTCAGTATTGAGAACGTCATGCTTAATACTGCGGACGCCATTCTTAGTATTGCCGACGACGTTCTCAATACTGCGGACGGCGTGCCGGGCAAAGGCGGAAGGAGGCTCTGATTAAACCCTTGTCCATCTTCAATTTCAAATTTTAAATCCCCAATTTATTTGTGCCTTTGGTTCAGGCTTCCGCTTCCCGCCTTCCATGTTGCCCAATACGCCATTCGTAATTTGCAATTTGTCACCCCGCGCCCCGCGCCCACCGCCTCATGCCTCATGCCTTCCGCAATTACCTTTGCGCCCTTCGCCATTCCCATTTTGCCATTTGAAATAAGCAATTTGAAATTAGTTGCTGATTCTTCTATCCTCGTTTTGTTCGTGCGCCCCGTGCCCACCGCCCACCGCCCCGCGCCTCTCCCCCATTCGCAATTTGAAATTCGTAATTCGAAATTATTGGCTCATTCCGCTTTCAGGTTTCAAGTCTCAGGTTTCAGGTTTCAGGTTTCAAGTTTCAAGTTTCAGGTTTCCGGTCTCCGCTTTTCCCCCAGTTGACACCCTCGCCGAATTCCATTAAAACATCCCTCGAAGTTCAGCGCCATCAGTGAATCAGATTGGCCTTTCACCGGCATGGCCGCCGTCAGAACATTACCGGGATCCACGCCAGCGCTTCCTTGGGTGCGAAGCGACGGGGCCGGCGGCTGTCTCCCCCTCTCCGCCGCCCCGCGCCCCGCGCCTTTCCCCATTTGCAATTTGAAATTCGTAATTCGAAATTATGGGCACATTCCGCTTTCCACATTTCCCATTTCCAATTTCCATTGTGTTTGCGCCCAATTTCCCGCCTTCCGTATCTCCAATCTCCAATCTGTTTGTGCCTTTTGCGCTTTTTTGCGGCAAAATGTCCGCCTTCCGCTTTTCCAGTTGTGTTCCATTTGCGGCTCCGGTCTCAGGTCTCAGGTCTCAGGTCTCAGGTTTCATTTTTGCCGCCCCGCGCCTCGCGCCCACCGCCCCGCGCCTAAATAGCATCCAACGGACTCTTGACCCCCAACCCCGGCTTGGCCATGACGTGGGTATAAATCTGCGTCGTCGCCACATTCTTGTGGCCCAAAAGTTCCTGCACCGTGCGGATGTCATAATTCGCTTCCAGTTCATGGGTGGCAAAAGAATGCCGCAGCGTGTGCGGCGTCACCTGCTTGGTGAGGCCCGCCCGCCGGGCGGCGGTCTTGACGGCCACCTGCACGCTCGTATCCGAGATGTGATGCCGGCGGCGAACCTTGGTCTCCGGATCCACGCTCAACTCCGCGCTGGGAAACACCCATTGCCAGCCCCATTCCAGTTCCGCTTTGGGATATTTTACCCGCAATGCTCCCGGCAGCCACACCCGGCCATGGCCCGTGCGGATGTCCTCCCGCCAGGTCGCCCGCACCTGGTCCAGATGTTTCGCCAGCGGCTCGCGCAGGCAGACCGGAAAAATCGTCACCCGGTCCTTGTCCCCCTTGCCCGCCCGCACCACGATTTTGCCCCCGGCAAAATCCAGATCCTTCACCCGCAGCCGCAGCCCCTCCATCAACCGCATCCCCGAGCCATACAAAAGCTGGCCAATCAAAGCCTGCACGCCCGTCAGTTGGCGCAGCAACCGGCGGCACTCCTCCTGCGTCATCACCACCGGCACCCGGCGCGAACGCTGCGCCTGCTCAAAACCGTCCACCCAGCCCATCTCCACCCCCAGCACCTCCCGATACAAAAACAACAGCGCGTTCAACGCCTGGTTTTGCGTCGCCGCCGCCACCTGCCGCCGCGCTGCCAGATCCGTCAGAAAAGCCCGCACCTCCGCCTCCCCCATCTCCCGTGGATGCCGCCACACCCATCCGGTAGGGCGTGTCACTCCGTGCGCGCCGTTCTCCCTCTCCGCTCCTGAAAGGAGGGGAGAGGGCCGGGGTGAGGTGAGGTCCTTTTTCCGATTAAACAAAATAAACCGCTTGATCCATTGCAGATACGTCTCCTCCGACCGCCGCGCCAGTTGCTTGAACCGCATCACCTCCCGGCACTGCTCCAGAAATTTCAACTTGGGGTTCGGCAAAAAACGTTCGCGCGGACGCCGGGGAAATGGAACTGAATTGCTCATAAAATGATCTGAATTGGCTTGTCACCGACTTAATCATGGCATAATAATCAACGCAAGTGAAAAATCGGTGGTTCAACGACATCGTCGTTCGACTGGGCGCTCACCCGGCCGCACCTCCCTTGCTGTCCCATGCCAAGTCCCAAAAGCACCTTCCCGAATTAGGCCAAACCTGCCACCCCTCAATTTTGCCCAACCCAAAGAGCCGCAATCGAATGAAAGAAAATGGACACTCCTGCCAGATCGAATTAGGCCAAACCCAGCTTTGTCAGAATATCTGTTAGGCCGATTCGCATTTGGTATGAAATTGAAGCATCCATATTGGCTCGCGTTAGCCGTCACGTTTGGGATGATGGTGGTTGGCTACGCCTGTTTTAAGATACCAAGCCCAGACTTTTTCAGAGGTCCAGATTGGGAGCAGCAAGTTATCGGCATCGGATTCTTGTTGGCAGTTGTGGGATTTTTCGGATTTGTCGCCACGGTTATTTTTTGGTATATTGCCCGCATCGTTTCATTCATCCGTTTGCATCATCCGAAGGGACGAGGTTGAGTTGTGATTTACCATCGGCCTAACCACCAAAGGATTGAAATGACCGGAGCGCAGCGGAGCGTCAATTCAATCCGTTGTTGAACCAGCCCCGGAAAATTTGAAGTCTGCGCTCCTGCCTTTTGCTTTTGCTGCTGTTTCCT
>Ga0182024_10000458_pt1 | contig 104467 bp, 99 predicted proteins | sample P32metaG_FD_120480 | JGI IMG/M metagenome (GOLD analysis project Ga0182024, IMG submission 120480) | Permafrost microbial communities from Stordalen Mire, Sweden - P3-2 metaG (Illumina Assembly) | ecosystem: Environmental > Terrestrial > Soil > Wetlands > Permafrost | place: Sweden: Stordalen... | reverse complement strand
CCTTGAAAGGGCCGCGTGCTAACCGTTGCACCATAGCGCCAAACTGGTAGGAACGACCGTTAAATCTTATCAGACCAACCGGAATTCACCGAATCGTATCAGCGCTGATCCCAATCCCGAAGCTCCGTAGGCGAGACGCGGAAACCGGTGAGCCGCCAAGGCGTCCCGCTATTTCTATCCCTGACGGTCTTGGAATTCTTCGTGCCAAGCCATTTGAATGGCTTCGAGTTTGGATTCGTTAGAGGCTTGCGGATCGCCGGCAAAGCCGGGGAGCTCGATGACCCATTTGTGCATGTCGGTGAAGCGGACAGTGAGTGGGTCAACTCCGGGATGTTTGTCGGTAAGTCCGATGGCGATGTCGTCGAGATTATCCCAGTCGAACGTCGCGGGCATTTTCCACTCCTTAGAGCAACTCAAGAAAATCGTTCACGGCGCTGCAGCAACCTGAAAAAATATAGCTACGGTCCGTCATAATTTGCGAGGCATTCCGGGTTAGTTGCCGGCGTAATCGATCAGTTCTTCGCTGATGCCTGGGCTCGCTTAGCGAGACCTTGCGAGCGATTTGCAAACCCAGCCGATCTTAGTGATCGGCTTCCTTGGCGTAATTTTTATTCCATTCAGGAATTTCTACCACGATGTCGGTAGTGCCGTCAGGAACCGTCTGGCAACCAAGCCGCGATTTCGGCGTAATGCCGGGGGCTTCATCGAGTTCATCGAGTTCAGCATCGGTGGCTTCGTTGCAGGATTCCAGTCCCTGCCTCACGATTACATGACATGTCGAGCAGGCGCAGACGCCACCGCATGCATGGTCCAGGCCGGCTTTGATGCCCTCGGAAATATCCAGAATGCTGCCGGGTATGCCGTTGTGGCCGTAGGGGATTTCGGCCGGATCGACTTCGATGGTTTTGCCGCTGGGCAGAAATGTCACTTTGTATTTCTGCGTGGCCGGCTTGTATTTTACTTCTTCGATGTAGGGGTTGCTGCCGCCCATTTTGCTCTCCTCTGCGATCGGACGCTTTTTGCCGATGCTTATGTCTGCACGGCAAGCGCACCTTGCTACCTAGACTTCGGCTAGTTTGCGGCCTTCCAGTGCTGTTGATACTGCGCCGTTCATGACCAGTTCCGCAAGATGTGTTGTAGCGTGATTCAGTTCGTCGATGCGCTTGCGGATTAATTTGTAGTCGTTGCCCGCGACGGATTCCTTCAAGGCGACGACGGATTGATCGATCGTGCTGCGCTCTTCGCTCGAGAGCGTTGCGGACGCTGGACTGGTTAGCGCCTTCTGAGTCGCCGCCAGAATCGCTTCGGACTCGGTGCGCGCTTCGATCACCTGGCGCTCGGCGAAATCCTGTTCCGCGTATGCGATTGAATCTTCGAGCATGCGCTCGATTTCGTTGTCGCTAATGCCGTAGCTGGGCTGCACTTCGAGGGAGTGTGTCTGACCATTACGAAGGTCCTTCGCTGCGACTTGCAGGATGCCGTTGGCGTCGATGAGGAAGCGCACTTCGATGCGTGGCAGGCCTGCGGGAGCCGGCGGCACGTTCAATGTGAAACGGGCGAGCGAGCGGCAATCCTTGGCAAGTTCGCGCTCGCCTTGCAGGACATGAATGTCGATGCCAGTTTGGTTGTCGACACCGGTGGTATACATTTCCTGCGCGCTGGCAGGAATTGTTGAATTGCGCGGAATGACTTTAGCGACCGCTCCGCCATAAGTCTCAATACCGAGCGAGAGTGGCGTGACGTCGAGCAGCAACATGTTCTTTACGCCGCGTTCGAGGATGTTGGCTTGCACCGCGGCGCCAAGCGCCACGACTTCGTCGGGATTCAACTCGGTATGCGGCTTGCGGCCAAAGTGTTCCCGGACGGTGGCACGAATCAAGGGGGTGCGTGTCGTACCGCCGACGAGAACAACTTCCTCGATTTCCGGCGGCGCGAGGTGAGCGTCGGCCAGAGCCAATTTTACGGGAATCATGGTGCGATCGACGATCGGCCGGATCCAGCCCTCGAATGCCGCGCGGGTAAGGCCGCTCCAATAAACTGCGCCCGATGGGAGTGTGAGACGTACCTCGGCGTGATCTTTTTCGGAAAGTTGATGCTTGGCTTGGATGAATGCCTTCCGCAATTCCTGCACCAGTTCCGGATGCTGAGCAATATCAAACCTGTGATGATCGAAGATTTCTTGTTGCAGATGGCGCATGAAGAGATTGTCGATGTCGTCGCCACCCAAGTGGGTGTCGCCATTGGTGGACAGGACCTGGTAGATGTCGCCTTCGCCGGTGGAAATCAGTTTCAGAACAGAGATGTCGAAGGTGCCGCCGCCGAGATCGTAGACGGCGACTTTGCCGCGCTGCTTCTCGTGCAGGCCGTACGCCAGTGCTGCAGCCGTTGGTTCGTTGACCAGGCGAAGAACTTCGAGGCCGGCGATCTTACCGGCGTCTTTGGTGGCTTGGCGCTGGGCATCGTTAAAATACGCCGGCACGGTGATGACCGCGCGATCAACGGTGTCGCCAAAATAGGCTTCCGCCCAATTCTTGAGTTCGCGAAGAATGAACGCGGAGATTTCCGGCGGCGTGAAAAACTTATCGCCCAGCTTGATGCGAATGACGTTCTTGCTAGTCGGATCGATACGGAAAGGGAAAAGTTTAAGTTCGCTTTGAATGTCAGCAACGCCGCGGCCCATCAGACGCTTTACGGAATAAATGCTGCGTTCCGATTGGGTGAGCAAGCGGCGCCTGGCCGGCTCGCCTACGATGATGCTGCCGTCGGGATCGAGGCTGACTACCGACGGGCAAAGCGTGCTGCCGGTCGGGCCCGGGATACACTTCGGCGCCCCCGTCTGTGCATCCATGTAAGCGACGAGACTATTGGTGGTGCCGAGATCGATTCCTACGATGCGTCCCATGTTCGTGACTTCAAACTTTCCTCAGGGGCTAAAGCCCAATTTTTCGCAGTTCTGAATGGCGGAACTAAAGCTCCGACCCCTTTAAGGGGAACTGAACAAGCCTCAGGGGAACCAAAAGCTTTAAGGAAAACTAAACAAGCTCCTTCGCGACATTGTTTACCAGATTCCGGATGTACGAGCGGCGGTTCAACAATTCGTTCAGCCGCACCATGATCGCTTTGCGGTCGTTGTCGCCGGCCTTGGCGTCAATGGCGGCGTCCCACTGTTGTGCAGCGGTCTGGAGATGTTCGTCGACTTCGCCGAGTTTCTCCTGAAAGTTCTTGTGCGCGGATTCTAGGCGCGATTTCAGCGCGGCCAAATCTCCGCCGCTTTCTTTGGCTTCGCGCAATTCGTCGAGTGATTCGTTCAGTTCGAAGACTTCCTCCAGTAACTCCGGCGGAGCTTGCTGCTTGTGCTCGCCTTCTTTGCGCGCGCCTTCCAATTCCAGGAGGTATTCGACGCGGGCGACCGGATCGCGCAGCACCCGACAGGCATCGTTCACCTCGGAACTGCCTTGCAGCGAAAACTCACGCTCCTGCTCCGTCGCGTTCACAAAATTATCGGGGTGCAGCTTCCAGCTCAGCTGCAAAAACTTTCGCTCCAGATCGCTTAGATCAACCGAAAGTTTGCGCGGCATCGCAAACAGCGCGAAATAGTCGGTACCCGGACCCACCTTTTGAAGCTTGCCGCAGCTGGCACAGAATTGCGTGCCTTGGGCGCGCTCGTGGCAGCTCCAGCAAACCAGCGGAGTGTGGGTTGTCGATGTGGAAGGCGCGGTCATTTTAAAAGTTTGAAGAACGGAACGACCTGTCATTCCGTTCTTTTTGAAACGCTACACGGCTGGCGGGAGCGGCTGGCAACCGATTGATCCGGAAGCACCTACCGCCGCGATGCTCTTTTGCCTCATAGTTCCGAAAGTCGGAACCCTTATGCGGTGAACGAGCTGCCGCAGCCGCAGCTTCTGGCGGCGTGGGGATTCTGGAAAACGAATCCCTGGCGCATCAGTGTTTCTTCGTATTCGAGAACTGTGCCGTTTAGATAGAGCAAACTCTTTGGATCTACGAAGATACGGGCGCCATGTTCTTCAAAAACCTTGTCGCGATCGCGGGCTTGGGTGTCCAGGCGCATCGCGTACGAGAGGCCCGAGCAGCCGCCGCCTTGAACGCCTACGCGCAAGCCACCTTGTTCAGGAGACACACCATCTTTTTCGAGTAACGCGCGGATTTTTTGGGCGGCGCGCTCGGTGAGATGGATCGCGGTTGTGTTCGGGCTTGCGGTTTCTGTCGCCATTGTTAAACGCTCCGAAGCGTTGCTCTATCCTGCCGAAGGACGGACACGGCAGTGCCGCTCCTACGATGGTCTTCGAGGGCGCCGTGTCGCCCACCGATAATCCTAATGTGCGGTTTTTTCGGCTACCGGGACTTCGATGCCGTGCTTTTTCTTCCAGTCGCCGATGGCGGCTTTGATGGCGTCTTCGGCTAGCACCGAGCAGTGAATCTTGACCGGTGGAAGCGAGAGCTCGCGGACAATGTCCGTGTTCTTGATGTTCAGCGCTTCTTCCACGGTCTTGCCCTTTACCCATTCCGTGGCTAGCGAGGAGCTGGCAATCGCTGAGCCGCAGCCAAAAGTCTTGAACTTGGCCTCCTCGATTACATTGGTATCGGGATTGATCTTCATCTGCAGCTTCATGACGTCGCCGCACTCCGGAGCGCCGACTAGACCCGTGCCTACGTTGGGATCTTCTTTCGGCAAACTGCCCACGTTGCGGGGATTGTTGTAGTGCTCAACTACTTTATCGCTGTAAGCCATTGCGTGTTGCTCCTTTAATTCGTCGTTCTAATCGCTTGCCCGCCCAAAAACCTGCCGTCCAAGCGAGCGGCGTTCCGCGAAGTGCTTAGCGCCTCGCCAGATTCACGGTCGCGTCCAAACCCGAGCTCTTTACGACTTCTTCCGAAAGAGCCACGTTCGGTACCGAGGCCGAGCGCCCTGCAGCGAGCTGCCGTAGAGCTTCCTTAACGACTTCGGCGTTCACGCCGATGCTCTTGAGAAAGGCGCGAACCTGTTGCACTTCATGGAACGAGCGCACGCCCGCGGTGCCTTCTCCGTCGGAGTCGTAGGGCACGAAAGATACGCGAAATGCCGCGCCCGCGCCGCCGATCAAGCGATGAATCCGAATTGTCCCTTCATTTGCCATGTCATGTCCTTCAGTGGATGAGATAAATTCTCAAGCTGTCTGCCACTTCATTTTGGAGATGTCGATGCCTTCTTTGGCCATTTCGTAAAGCGGGGACAGCTCGCGGAGCTTGGTGACTACCTGGACCATCTTGTCGATGACGTAGTCGACCTCTTCGGTGGTATTGAACCGGCCGAGGCCGAAACGGATCGAGGTGTGTGCCAGGTCTTCGCCCACGCCTAGTGCTTTGAGTACGTAACTGGGCTCCAGGGTTGCAGAGGTGCAGGCAGAACCGCTGGAAACCGCGATATCGTTGATGCCCATCAATAGGGACTCGCCTTCTACATAGGCAAAGCTCATGTTGAGGTTGTTTGGGAGCCGGTGTTCCCACGAGCCGTTAATGAAGACTTCATCGAGCTTGGCTTCTAGACCAGCCTTAAGACGGTCGCGGAGCCCGCGAAGACGGTCCGCTTCCTGAGCCATCTCGTTTTGGGCGATTTCACAGGCCTTGCCGAGGCCAATGATGCCGGTCACGTTGAGCGTGCCGGAGCGCATACCGCGCTCGTGGCCGCCGCCATCGATGATGGCCGAGAGCTGCACGCGCGGGTTACGACGACGAACGTAGAGCGCGCCCACGCCCTTGGGACCGTAAATCTTGTGGGCCGAGATCGCCAGCAGGTCGATGTTGTCCTTCTGTACATCTACTGGAATCTTGCCTACGGCTTGCACGCCGTCCACGGCGAAGATAATGCCGTGTTCCTTGGCAATTTTGCCGATTTCCTGGATCGGATTGATGCTGCCGATCTCGTTGTTGGCATACATGATGGTGATCAAAATCGTCTTAGGCGTAATGGCCTTGCGCACGTCTTCAGGATCGACCCGGCCATCTTTCTGTACCGGCAGATAAGTTACTTCGTAGCCATACTTCTCCAGGCGCTTGCAGGTGTCGAGGACCGCTTTATGCTCGATGGCCTGGGTGATGATGTGGTTGCCCTTCTCGCGGTACATTTCGGCAACGCCCTTGATCATCAGGTTGTCGGACTCGGTGGCGCCGCTGGTGAAGATGATTTCTTTCGGCGTCGCGCCGATCAATGAGGCGACCTGCGCACGTGCGATCTCGATTGCTTCTTCGCCGGCCCAGCCGAACGAGTGGTTGCGGCTCGCGGCGTTACCAAACTTCTCGGTGAAGTACGGCAACATGGCGTCGAGTACGCGCGGATCGGTCGGCGTGGTTGCGTGATTGTCCATGTAAATCGGCAGCTTTACGGCCATTTTTCGGTCTCCTAAGTCGCACTCATCAGCGATCCCGCGGACAACGCAACCAGCGCCGGTTCCTGCGGATCTTCGCTCATCTGAGAAATCGTTACCGTACCCAAAACCTGCAAAATACTTTCGTTCACGCGGCGCAGCGGCTCGCGAACCGAACACTTATCGGTGGCGTCGCAGTTACCATGGCTCGTCACGCAGGAGGTAATCAGCACCGGCCCATCGATGGCCGAAATTACGTCCAGTGCGCTGATCTGGCTCGGTTCCTTGGCCAACTGATACCCACCGCTGGAACCATGCTTGGCGGCCACCAATCCTTGTCGAGCCAATTTTTGCAACACTTTCGCCATCAACGTCGTCGAGATTCCGTATTCCTCGGAAATCTCGTTCGCGCTGCAGGCGTGGGCGTTGCGGTGCATCGCCAGATGCTTGACGGCGATCAAACCGTAATCAGCTTTTTTCGACAACTTAAACATGCGCGAGCGTGAGCCCTCAGCGAAATGCGACTGAATCGGTCGCACTTGGATGCTATCCTGTCCTGGGGGGGCAAGTCAAACAAAATTGCGCCTCCCTCGCGTCCCCAACCTCCCTATTTCGAGTAGGTTATAGTACCCCGGACGACCACCCGCGTTGGCAAGCCCGCACCGTGGTAGGCTGTCGTACTTTAGAGAGGTAGAGAGCGTGGGTCGTTACATTTGGCATCGCATCGTGCAAGCGCTAGGTGCATCGCTGCTGATTAGCGCGTGTCATGGTGGCTTAGCGTCAGGTCAAACCAAATCTCCCGCGAGAGCCCTGCAGGAGTCTCTGAAAGCATCGCAAGCCAAGCAGGGTGAGGTATTCACGCTCGTCGGAGCGGGAGACATCGCCGGCTGTAAAGCCCTCGAGGGCGCGAGAGCCACCGCGAAGCTGATCGAGCAAATTCCGGGCACCGTCTTTGCCGCAGGCGATCTAGCTTACGACAACGGCAATGCGGCCGACTTCCGCGACTGCTACAGACCGACTTGGGGCCGGTTCAAAGACCGCACCAACCCGGTGCCTGGGAATCACGAGTATGGGACGCCCGATGCTGAGGCTTATTTCCAGTATTGGGGGGCTCAGGCGGGGCCGGTCGGGAAAGGCTTTTACAGCTTCGACCTTGGGGTGTGGCACATCGTCGCCCTGAATACAAACTGTGATGCTCCCGGTCTGGGTGGTTGTGCCTCGGGATCGCCAGAAGAAACCTGGCTGCGTCGAGACCTTCGCGAGCATCCCAACGCTTGCATTATCGCCTTCGGACATCACGCGCTCTTTAGCAGCGGCTTGTTCAAGCGCCATGCGGTCCATCCGGAATTGAAGCAATTGTGGCAAGACCTTTATGCAGCGCATGCGGACCTGATGCTCGCCGGCCACGAACATTCTTACGAGCGTTTTGCGGCGCAAGATCCGGACGGGCAGGCCGATCCGGAGCGCGGCATTCGCGAGATCGTCGTGGGAACTGGGGGGCGTAGTCACGATCCGCTGGGATTCGCGATGCCTAATAGCGAGGTGCGGGACACGGATACGTTTGGCGTGCTTAAACTTACCCTTTCGCCGCACAGCTATACTTGGGAGTTTATTCCGGAAGAGGGCAAGACGTTCCGGGATTCGGGTGTGGGAATCTGCCATAACCAGGCGGCGCAGGAAGCGCATGCTGGCACGGTGCCTAAATGAATGGCAGTCGCTGAGTAATTTCGTCAAAAGAGTTTGGCGTTGCTGAGTGTTTCGGAATGCGGCGCCGCTCAAATGCTGACGTGTTGCTGAAATGGGCCACCGCAGTGCTGTGCGCTTACAATTGTTGGCATGAATTATTGGGGCTTGGAGCCGGCGCAGCTTCCGGCTGTGCTGGCCGCGTCCACCAACCTTTGGACGGCCCCCGCTGGCATCAGCAGGAGCTGCGCTTTGGGCTTTTGGGCTTGCTGGATCGTTGAGGTCTGCTGGGCTTTCCACGAATCCGGGGCTGGGGAGCCTTTGGCGATGTAATCCAGCGCCGCCAAGCCTGCCGACCCAAGCGCCGCCAGATCTTGCGAAGTCTGTGCTACTTCTTTCACGAGGAACGTTCGCTGCGCGAGCGGCTGCAGCCGGGCATCGTTGTCGCGCCACACCGCCAACTGGCTGCGTAGACCTGCCTCATTTTCCGCGTCGTGACATCTAGTCGCCACGTAGTTGTCGACCATTTCGGCGAAATGCCGCGCGGTTTCGCTCTCCAGAGGAACGGCATCGACGACACGATTTAGTGGCGTGGCGCTGGTCGGCGGCGCCGGAGCAAGCTGCTCGCGGGCGTAGTCCTTTACTGGCTCGACGACGTCGGCGAGAGTACGTAACGCCTGAAACTGTTCGGGACTCGAGGGCCCGGCGATGCGCTGCAACATCGGCCGATAATATTTCTGGTGCGTTAAGTCCAGCAATGCGAGGCGCGCATTGACGGCCTGCAAGCGCGCATACATTGAAGCGGGATCGATAACGCTCTGCGGAGACCATAGGCGTTCGGCGATGGCTGCGTTCCGCGGCCAGATGCGCGAATCGATGTTCTCTGCGTTCACATACTCCGACCACATGCAGGATTCGCCGCCCAGAATCAGTTTTTGCTGCTCCGGCGTTAGATTCGCTGCCGCGCCGCCCATCGGATCCACCGCATAGTGACGCGCGGCCGACCAACCGAGATCGAGGTAATAGCCATTCGAAAGAATTCCTCGGTAGCCCTGCGAAGCCGCTTGCGCCAGAGAAGCCTGACCACGCCAGGACTGAATCACGATGTCTTTTGGTACGCCGGGAATAAATACTTCATCCCAGCCCACGACGGCCTTGCCGTGTTTGGTGACCAGCTTCTGCACGCGCCCGCTGAAGTACGCTTGCAGCGCTTCGTTGCTCTTCAAATTGTGCGACTTCATGAATTGCTGAATTTTGGGGTTCGCATCCCACTGTTTGCCATTTACTTCATCGCCGCCGATGTGGAAATAGTGGTCGGGAAATAGCTTCGCCATTTCACCGATTAGCTCGTCGAGAAATTTGTAGGTTTTCTCGTTGGTGGGGTCCATCGCAGGATCGAAGATGCCCCATTTCCGCTCGATGTCGTATGGCCCCGGGCCACTAGCCAGTTCCGGATACCCTACAAACCATGCGGTGCTGTGCCCCGGAATATCGAATTCCGGAACCACGCGGATGCCGCGATCTTTCGCGTAGGCGATTAGGTCGCGCGCTTCGTCCTGCGTATAGAACATGCTGTCAGAGCCCATTTCGTGCAGTTTCGGAAATTTCTTGCTCTCGATGCGGAAACCCTGATTTTCCGAGAGGTGCCAATGGAAGACGTTCATCTTCACAGCTTCCATGCCGGAGATGTTGCGCTTGAGAACGTCAAGTGGAACGAAATGCCGGCTCACATCGATCATTAAGCCGCGCCACGGAAATCGCGGCTGGTCTTGGATGGTTACAGCGGGGGCGTCAAAGCCGTTGGGGCCGGGTTCAACGAGTTGTAGGAATGTCTGCAATCCGTGAAGTGTGCCAAGAGGGGTTGGCGCGGTTAACTGGGCGCCGTCGGCAGTCACTTCCAGTGCATAACTTTCGTCTTCGCCCAATTCCTGAATTTCTTTGCTGGCGTGATCGGTATGAATCGTAAGAGTGGATTTGCCCGCAGCAACGGGTTTCGCAAAGGATGGGATTCCCGTTTCTCGCGATAGTTGTTGCAGAAACCGCTGAAGTGCGTGGTCGAGACAAGGCTCGGTATGGCCGGACACGGTTACGGAGAACCAAGCATTGATCGGCAAGTCGCCGCTTCCGGTCTGAACGCTCGACGGCCATGGCATCAGGTTTAGCGGGCGCTGGGTCTGCGCCTCCGACCTTGGCAGTACCAATCCAGCAATCAGGAGCGTTCCGAGCATCATCATTCCCCGCATCCTAAAACTATACGTCATCGCCCTGTGTCCTCGCGTAAAAACGGGTTACTAATACGATTCAATAGTTACGGATACTCGCACAAACAGCGCGATGCACAAACCTCATTCTCGACTGGGCCGAAATGGCTCGCAGGCGCCGAAAGTTTGCGGGACGCCGCTCGCTTGGGCTAGGTTAGAATATCGCCAGTGGGCAGCCTTCATGAAAACGTCGATCGCCATCTATCCAGGCTCGTTTGACCCGGTCACCAATGGCCACCTCGACCTAATCGAACGGGGCGAGAAGATGTTCGATTTGGTGATTGTGGCGGTGCTCCGAAACGCCGAGAAACAGCCGCTGTTTACCGTCCCGGAGCGCGTGGAAATGCTGCGGGAAGTCACTAGCCGCTGGAGCGGCGTGGAAGTGGATGTTTTCGATGGGTTGCTTGTGGAGTACGCGCGCAAACGGGGCGCCGGAGTAATCCTGCGTGGCATTCGCGCGGTATCCGATTATGAGTACGAGTTACAGATGGCGCTGATGAACCGCAAACTCGAGCCACGGCTGGAAACTGTATTTATGTTGCCGGGCCAGCCTTATAGTTACTTAAGCTCTAAGCTCGTCCGTGAGATCGCGCAGCTCGGTGGACCGCTCGACGGCTTGGTGCCGACCATCGTCGAAGAAAGACTGCGCGCAAAGATTTCGTAACCATCGGAGTACCAGCGGCCCGTGCCGCTACGACCAGCCAGTAAAGAGGAGACGTCGTGCACCTGACTGAACGCATCAATCGCATACAAATCTCGCCAACATCCGCGGTTATCGCGGAGGCGGAAAAGCTAAAGGCTCGCGGCGTCGATATCGCCGACTTCGGGCCTGGGGAACCGGACTTCCCTACGCCGGATCACATCAAGAAAGCGGCCATCCGCGCGATCGAGCAGAATTTTACAAAGTACACACCCACAGGCGGCATCCTGCCCCTGCGCGAGGCGATTTGCGCGTGGCACAAACGCGAACTCGGCTCGCACTATGAACCGAAGGAATGCGTTGTCAACGTCGGCGGCAAGCATTCCATCTTCAACGCGGTCAGCGTGCTGGTGCAGCAGGGCGACGAAGTCATCATCCCCGCGCCCTACTGGGTCAGCTATCCCGACATCGTGAAATATGCGGGGGGCACCCCGGTTTACGTCCAAAGCCGGCCGGAGGACCAGTTCAGTGTTAAGGCGTCGGCGATCGAGAAAGGCATCACCTCAAAAACGCGCATGGTGATTCTCAGCTCGCCAAATAATCCAACCGGTGGCGTGATTCCGCCGGACGAGTACGAACGCATTCTCGCGGCCTGCAAGAAACACAACCTGTGGCTGATGGGTGACGAGTGCTATTCGCACTTTACGTATGAGCCGCACAAGCCTTATTCGATCGCGAGTGTCGCCGGCTGCAAAGAGCACGTCATCATCATCGGCTCGATGTCGAAAACATTCGCGATGACCGGCTGGCGCATCGGCTACACGCTGGCGCCGGAAGCGCTGGTGCAGGCCACAGTGAAATTGCAAAGCCAATCCACGTCGAATCCCACGTCGATCGCGCAACATGCCGCGTTGGAAGCGATGCGCGGCCCGATGGACACCGTGCCGGTAATGCTGGCGGAATACGCGAAACGCAGGAAGCGCATCGTTGAAGGCTTACGCGAGATTCCGGGCGTGACCTGCGAGTGGCCTGGTGGCGCGTTTTACGCATTCCCCAACGTGGCCGCCCATTTGGCCAACGGCAACAGCGGCCATGCGCTCGCCAAGGACACGACCGAGCTGGCGAAAATTTTGCTCGACGAAGCGCGTGTTGCGCTGGTGCCGGGCGACGCGTTCGGCGCCCCCGGTTATTTGCGGCTCTCCTATGCGACATCGATCGAGCGCATCGATGAAGGCTTGCGCCGCCTGGACCGCTTCTTCTCTCGAGCCGAAGCCGCGGCCTGATTCGTGAAACCTGGGCCGCAGCGCGTCGAGCCGATCTTCAGTCCGCGGATTTGGGGCGCTCGGTCACTTGCGCCTTTATTTCCCGAGAAATCAGATCTCGCGGAGCCTCTCGGCGAAGCCTGGCTTACAGGCCTCGACTGCAAAATCGCCACTCCCGAGTTTCGCGGCAAGACCCTCCGGGAGGCATGGAGCGAAATGCCTGCCGCCTGGCGCGGCACGCGCTTCTCTGCCGGCGACGATTTTCCTCTGTTGGTGAAATTTATTTTCCCCAAGGAAATGCTTTCGCTTCAGGTACACCCCGACGATGCCTACGCTTCGATTCACGAAAACGCCGCGGGTGGACGCGGAAAAACAGAGATGTGGCACATCGTCTCGGCGGAACCCGATGCCCGCATTCTGCTGGGCCTCAAACCCGGCTCTGACAAAAAGGCATTCCTCACAGGCTTGCATAACCAGACGCTGGAGTCGCTGTTTCAATCTCACTCCGTGCACGCGGGCGACACCGTTTTCGTTCCGGCCGGAACGCCCCACGCCATCGGCCCCGGAATAATCGTGTGCGAGGTGCAGGAATATTCGGATTTGACCTATCGCTTCTATGACTATGGCCGTGTCGACGCGCGAGGTAGGCCGCGAGAGCTTCACATCGAAAAGGCACTTCAGGTAATTAATTTCAGCGGACCCGGAGGTACAATCGTGTCGCCACTGCCATTAAATGGCGACCTGAAAAGCAGATCACTTCTCGCAGCATGCCCTTTCTTCGCCACCGAGCGATGGACCTTCGACACCGAAGCCACTGCCGAAGTTTCTCCGGAACGATTTGAGTTGTTGGCATTCCTTGCGGGCCACGGCCATATCCGCTGGCAGGACTCTTCTTTACCTTATCAGGCCGGCGAAAGCTGGCTAATACCCGCGTCGCTCGGTCGTTTTTCGCTGCATCCCGAGAAAAGCGCCGCAACGGCCACCTCGCTGATCCGAACCTATGTTCCCAATTTGGCGAAACTGAAAGCAGAGATTCGCGAGGCGAACATTCCCGAAGCGCAAGCAGCACAAGTCATATTTGCGTAACAGAAGGAGCGCATGGCCACCGAAAAATTGACTACCCACGCGGTGATCCTGGCCGGGGGACGCGGCACACGCTTCTGGCCGCGCAGCCGCACGCGCACGCCTAAACAATTGCTGAACATCGTCGGGAAAGAAACCATGCTGGAGCAGACCGTCGCGCGTCTGCGGCCGATCATTCCCCCGGAGCGCATCTGGACGGTGACCAATAGCGAGCAAGCCCAGGCAGTTCGCAAGCAGGTGCCCGCGCCGGCGCGGCGTCGAGTGTTGACAGAACCTATCGGACGCAATACCGCGGCCGCCATCGCGTTGGCGGCGCTTCACGTGCGTCACGCCGCGCGCGGTGATGCGTTACTGGCGGTGCTGCCGGCAGATCACTACATCGCCAACCCGGAACGTTATCGCGTGATCGTGCGAGCAGCTCTCGATATGGCGCGCGAGCCCGGCCGGATGGTCGTGCTCGGCATTCCGCCAACTCGCCCAGACACCGGCTTTGGATACATCGAGCGCACGGGAAATGCCCTTGACTCCAAAGGCTTTCCCGTTTTTGCAGTGCGCCGCTTCACTGAAAAACCTGCCCTCGCGCTGGCCAAAGAGTATGCCGGTTCAGGCGATTATCACTGGAACGCCGGAATGTTTTTCTGGCGTGTCTCTACGTTTCTCGACAATCTGAAGCATTATTTGCCAAAAACCTCTGGAGCCCTGGAATCTCTGGGCTCCACCATTGGCAAGCGCAGCTACGAAAGGCATCTTCGGGAAATTTATCCGACGCTCGAGAATATCTCGGTCGACTACGCCATCCTCGAGCCCGCTACCCGCGAGCAAGGCCAGCCCCGCGTCTTCGTCTTTCCCGCCGAAGTGGGTTGGAGCGATATCGGATCCTGGACCGCGGTGTACGAACTGCTCGCAAAAAAACCGGGTGAAAATATATTCGCGGGTCAGGGTCATGCCATCGACGCCGAGGGCAACTTTTTGTGGAGCCCCGCAAAATTCGTCGCAGCTATTGGCGTTCACGATCTCGTAGTCGTCGAAACCCCCGACGCTTTGCTCATTTGCCCCCGCGAGCGCGCCCAGGACGTCGGCAAGATCGTCAAAAAACTCGAAGAACAGCAACGAAAAAATTTACTCTAAGCAGGCCAATCCGGCCTGCCTGCTGCCTTCGATCATCGCGTATACTCGATCACTATGGATTCAATTCGCTTCGGAACCGACGGATGGCGCGGCATTATCGCAGAGGATTTCACCTACGCGAATGCTCGCATCGTCGCGCACGCCATCGCGCGGTACGTGGCGCGCAGCGAAGACGCTCGAAAAGGCGTGGTGATCGGCTACGATCACCGCTTTGCCTCCGACAAGTTCGCCGCAGCCGTCGCGGACACCATCAGCGCCACGGGTACGCCAGTGTGGCTGACCGACAAGCCCTGCCCCACTCCCGCGATATCGCTTCTGGTGCGCCAGCGAAAAGCTGCCGGCGGCCTGGTGATCACTGCCAGCCACAATCCCTACCGCTGGAATGGAATCAAATACAAAGCCAGCTACGGCAGCAGCGCACTCCCTTCCATCGTCGCGCAAATTGAGATGGAACTAGCCGGCGTACAGCGCGACGGCGTCCCGCCGCTGCCCGGGCGCAAAGACCTAGTCCAGCCGCTGGAGCCGCGGGCTCCGTACCTCGACACCATCGAAAAACTCGTCGACTGGGATCGTCTGCGCGCCGCAAAATTTCGTTTCGTCTCAGACGCTATGCACGGATCAGCAGCCGGCCTGCTACCGGACCTTTTCAAACGTAACGGTATCGCATGCGACGAAATTCGTGGTACCCGCGATCCGCTCTTTGGCGGCGCACACCCGGAACCCATCGACCCGCACATCGATCCGCTACGCCAGGCAGTCCGCGCCGGCAAATACGATGCCGGCTTTTGCGCCGATGGCGACGGCGACCGCATCGGCGCGATCGATCGCGGCGGATCTTTCGTCAACCCACACCAAATCTTCGCGCTTTTGGTCTGGCATCTCGTGGGAACGCGCAAACTGCCCGGCGATATCGCCAAAACTTTTTCGGTCACAAAGCTCATCGACAAATTGGCCGCCAAGTTCGGCCGCACGCTCCGCGAAGTGCCGATCGGCTTCAAATACATTTGTGAGTTGATGCTGGAGCAAAATATTTTGATCGGCGGCGAAGAAAGCGGCGGGATCGGTACGAGTTTGTATCTTCCCGAGCGCGACGCCACGGTCTCAGCGTTGCTGTTAGCGGAACTCATGGCCTGGCACGGCAAATCGCTGGGCGAATTGCTCGGCGCGCTGCACGCCGAATTCGGCGAATACCACTACGGCCGTGTCGATTTGGACGTCAAACACGGGCAAAAAGAGAAAGCGATCGAGCATTTTTCGAATGCCAAACTGAAAACCTTGCGCGACTGGCCCGTAGCGAGTCGCGAGGATATGGACGGCACCAAGTTGTACCTCGGTGAGCTGGGCTGGGTCATGATCCGAGCCTCGGGAACGGAAAATCTGCTCCGCGTGTATTCTGAAACGAACCGGCCCGAGACGACCCAGCGCGTTCTGGGTGCAGTAACTGAAATTGTGCAAGGCTTGTAGTTAGCAAAACTCTTGCGGCGTTTAAAGCGAGGAGGCCCCTGTGGAAACCGTAAGTTTGAGCGAAAAATTCGACAACTTTTCCGACTATTTCCATCCCCGCGTGATCGGAGACTTGAACGACAGCCAAGTTAAAGCCGTAAAGCTGAAGGGCGAGTTCATTTTCCATCATCACGATAACGAAGATGAATTGTTCCTGGTCGTAAAGGGTACCTTGAAAATGAAATTTCGCGACCGCGAAGCGTTGATTCGTCCAGGCGAATTCTTAATCGTGCCGAAAGGCGTGGAACATTGTCCGGTAGCGGACGAAGAAGTTCACCTGGTCCTGATCGAACCCAAATCCACCCTAAATACAGGTAATATCACTAACGAAAGGACCGTCGCCCAGCTCGAGCGCATCTGACCTCCCATCCTGCTCAGCAGTGACAATCGATCCTCTATGGAACGGCGATTTTACACGCTCAATGTTTTTACGACCACGCGATTCGAAGGCAATCCGCTGGCGGTCCTCACCGACGGCGATGGTCTTTCCGACGGCGCCATGCTGGCCATCGCCCGAGAGATGAATCTCTCCGAAACCGTCTTCGTGCAGAAACCCACCGAAGACAACGCGCTCGCTCGCCTGAGAATCTTCACCACGCGCGAGGAATTGAAACTTGCCGGCCACCCGGTAATCGGTACCTGGTTTCTGCTCGCCGAACTCGGCGTCGTTCCCGCGCAAGAAGGCGGCGTCCACGTGTCGCAACAAACCGGCGCGGGTGTTTTGCCAGTAGAGATTCGTTTTAAAGACGGGCGGCCACAGCGCGTCACCATGACGCAAACGACGGCGTCATTTCGTCCCGCGAAAATCAATAAGAAAGCGCTCGCAGCGGCGCTTGGTTTGACCGCTAAAGATTTCGATCCCCAGCTGGAGCCTGAATTTGTTTCCACCGGCATCTTCAACCTGATGCTGCCCTTGCGCAATCGCTCGGCGCTCGCGAAAATCTCGATGAATATGATCGAACTGCGCAAGCTGCTCGGAAATAACGGCACCATGGCCTATTGCTTCACCACGGGAGTCAACGGCACAGTGCATTCGCGCGGTATGCTCCCGTGGGAACAGTATGAAGACGCCGGCACCGGATCGGCCGCAGGTTCTCTGGGCGCATACCTGGTGCGCCATGGCAAACTTTCCGCTGGCCACACGCTAACCATAATGCAGGGCGAAGAAATGGGCCGCCCATGTCAAATCGAAGTGGAAGTATCCAAGAGCGGAAAGAAATTGGTCCCGCGCGTCAGCGGCGCCGCGGTAAGAGTTTTTGAAGGCACTATCGATCTTTAGCTAAAGTTTTTCAGCAGCTTCCTGGGATTTGGCTATTGTCTTCCGGAAGGCATCCAAAATTCCATTGACGAATGCCCCAGACTCTTCCGACGAAAATTTTTTGGCCAGATCGACCGCTTCATTGAGCACGACTTTCGGCGGCGTATCCTTCGCTCGCAGCTCGTACATGGCCATGCGCAAGATCGCGCGATCGATTAGCGCTAGTCGTTCCAAACGCCAGTTCTCGGCGTGCTTGACAATCAGCTCATCCAGCGCAATCACATCCTTGGTGGTTCCTTCAAACAACTGATTTGCGAAATCGCGCGTAGAATCGGTAGCCTTCGCCGCTCGCCAAAACTTATCCTCCAGCTTCGACGGCTCCTGATGGCTCATATCCCACTGAAACAACATCTGCATCGCAAACTCGCGTGATTTCGTACGCAGAGACATGCTACGAGCGGCGCAACTTCCCGGGTCCGCCCGCGGCGGGCTTCGCGGCTCGCAGCTTGCGCGACAGTTGCGCCATCTCGATGGCCGCAAGACCCGCCTCAAACCCCTTGTTCCCGCCCTTCAGCCCAGCACGATCAATTGCCTGTTCCAGCGTGTCGCAGGTTAGCACGCAGAATATAATCGGCAGCCCGCTATCCATCTGCGCCAATTGCAAACCGCGCGCAGTTTCCGAGCAAACATAATCGTAGTGCGTGGTTTCGCCCCGCAAAACGCAACCGATCGCCACCAGCGCATCGTAGCGCCCGGTAGCAGCAAGTTTCTTCGCAGCCAGCGGCAATTCAAACGCCCCGGGCACATGAATGACGTCTACATCCTTGCTGGCAGCGCCCGCGCGTTCAAACGCATCGACCGCAGCAGACAGCAATCGCTCGGTGATAAAGCTATTAAACCGGCTAACCACGATGCCGAACCGCAAACCAGCTCCGCTGAGTTCGCCGTCAATTTTTCTGGGCTGCAGTTTCTCTGCCATAGAGTTAATCGCGTTCGCTTATCGACCTTTAAATTGCGCCGGCCGTTTTTCCAAAAATGCCTTGGTGCCCTCGCGCATGTCCTCAGTAGCGCACGAAAGTCCAAAAAGCGTAGCTTCCAAAAACAGTCCTTCCTCCTGCGGCATTTCGATTCCCCGTTCGATCGCTTCGATCGTGTATTTCACCGCCAGCGGCGCATTAGCGATAATTTTCTTAGCCATAGCTTCGGCGGCAGGCAAGAGTTCCGCAGGTTCGTAGATGCGATTGACCAGCCCGATGCGCTGAGCCTCCTCAGCAGTGATCATCTCCCCGGTAAGACAAAGTTCGTGCGCCACACCCTTGCCACACAATCGCGCCAGCCGTTGCGACCCACCGTATCCCGGAATAATTCCCAGTTTAACTTCCGGCTGCCCTAGTTTCGCGCTCTTGCTGGCAATCCGAATCGAGCAGGAAAGCGCCAGCTCGCAACCGCCGCCCAACGCGAACCCATTGATCGCGCAGATCGACGGCTTCCCGATCGTCTCCAAGAGATGAAACACGCTCTGACCGAAAAGTGAAAAGTCCTTCCCGTCAACAGGAGTGCGCTGCGCCAGCTCCCCAATGTCAGCCCCGGCCACAAACGCTTTCTCTCCAGCCCCGGTAAAAATCAAAACGCGAACCGTTTCATCATCACGCGCATCCACAAGCGCATCGCGCAACTCTTCCACCGTCTTGCGATTCAGCGCGTTCAACACCTTAGGCCGGTTAAGGGTGATAAAGCCGATGCCGTCCCGCTTCTCATAAAGCAAATTCTCAAAGCTCATATTCAATTCGCCCCGTATTAAGCGCCGAATCCCCTAACTTGTAAGGGCGCAGAACTCCTGCGCCCCATCTCGGCACAAACTAAAATTTCATAGCCTTCGGTTTCTGCGGATCCGAATAGTCATAAAATCCCCGTCCGGCCTTTCGCCCATTCCACCCAGCCAGCACCATCCTCTTCAACAAAGGAGGCGAAGCAAATCGCCGCTCGCGAAACTCCTCAAACATAATATTTGCGATGTAATAGGTCGTATCCAGCCCCACGAAATCCAGCAAAGTCAGCGGCCCCATCGGATGCCCGCACCCCAGCTTCATCGAACTGTCAATATCCTCGATCGACCCCACGCCTTCTTCCAGCGCCCGAACCGAGTCCAGCAAATAAGGAACGAGCAGCCGGTTGACAATGAATCCCGTACTGTCGTGCGCCCGCACCGGAGTCTTCCCCAGCTGGGTGCCAAAAGCCACCATCTCCTCATACACCGCGGGATCAGTAGCAATGGTCTTCACCACTTCCACCAATTTCATCACCGGCACAGGATTGAAAAAATGCAACCCTACGAAGCGCTCAGGCCGATTGGTCGCTGTAGCGATTTCCGTAATGGTAAGCGAAGACGTATTGCTCGCAAAAATCGTGGAAGCCGGACAAAGCGCATCAAGCTTCGAAAAAAGTTCCCGCTTAGCGGCAAGCTGCTCGATGATCGCCTCAACAATCACATCACAATCCGTCAAATCCTCAATCGCGGTAGTTCCCGACAACCGTCCACGAATCTTCGTTTTCTGTGCGTCAGTAATAGTTCCCTTTTCCACGAGCCGTCCAAGATTCTTCTCAATGCCCTTCAAACCCCTCTCCACAATCTCCGGCGAAACCTCGCGCACCACGGTGGTAAATCCAGCCTGTGCCGCCACCTGCGCAATCCCCGAGCCCATCAACCCACATCCCACAACTCCCACTTTTTGAATCGCCATTCTTCCTCGCAAGTTCGTTTGTAGGGGCACAGCATCGCTGTGTCCCATTTCAGCAAAAGCCATTGTGGCAAGTGAACTTTGTTCGTGCGAACCGCAAACACGCCGCTAATTGTACAGCGCCTCGACGATCATCGCGATGCCCTGCCCCCCGCCAATACAAGCCGTAGCCAACCCATACCGCAAATTATTCCGCCGCAACTCATTCAAAATCGTAATTACCAATCGCGTCCCGGTAGCCCCCAATGGATGCCCCAGCGCGATAGCCCCGCCGTTAACGTTAGTCTTATCCCGATTCAATCCTAAGACTTTTTCCACCGCCAGATACTGCGCCCCAAAAGCCTCATTCACTTCCACGCGATCCACCTGCTCCAGCGTAAGCCCCGCAAGCTGCAACGCTTTTTGCGACGCGGGCACAGGCCCAATCCCCATAATGCTCGGATCAACCCCAGCTACCGCCCAGGAAACAATTCGGCCAATCGGTTTCACTCCCAGGTTTTTCGCACTCTTCTCTCGCGTCACCACCACCGCCGCCGCTCCGTCCACGATCCCGCTAGCATTCCCTGCAGTAACAATTCCGTCCTTCTTGAATGAAGGCTGCAACTTCTCCAGAATTTCCATCGTCGTCTCTGGACGCCGATGATCGTCTTCGCTAATCGTCACCGTCTTCTTGCCCTGCTTCACTTCCACCGCCACAAGTTCGTCCTTCATGCGGCACGCCTTGTAAGCTGCATCGGCGGCCTGTTGACTCCGCAAAGCATAAGCATCGGTATCCTTGCGCGTAATCCCCTCTTGCTCCGCAAGCTTCTCCGCGGTCATCGCCATCGGCAAACCACAATACGAATCCGTCAAACCCGCCATCAATGAATCTTCCAGCGCGCCTCCCCCAAGCCGCAGGCCAGTCCGAACCCCACGAATCACAAATGGCGACTGCGTCATATTTTCCATTCCGCCGGCCAATACCATCGTAGCCTCGCCCAGCAACAAGCGCTGCGCTGCCTGAGCAATAGCCTCAATTCCCGACCCGCACAATCGATTCACAGTAACCGCGGGCGTTTCGATCTTAAGCCCCGCTTTCAATCCAACATGCCGCGCCCCATACAAAGCATCCGCACTGGTCTGCATCACGTTCCCAAAAATCGCGTGGTCAAACTCCGCGGGATCCACCCCCGATCGACGTATCGCTTCCTTCGACGCCAGCACACCCAACTCAATCGCCGACACCTCCGAAAACAACCCGGTATACCGCGCCATCGGCGTCCGCGCCCCGGCAACAATCACCACATCTGTAGGAAACATAAGAACCTTTCTTTCACCGAAACTTTCCCAAGCCCACAAAAAAAACGATACTGCCGAAAAATCCTCAACCAAAAAAACTATCCAATCCAAAAAACTGTCATCCTGAGTGGAGCGAAGAATCTCAACGCTAACGTCGCCAGCCTTCCCAACAGCGCGCCGACTCCCGCCTAAAGCTTAGGACTTTCTAGCGCCACGATCGTATCCCCACCCGACCTCCTCGCCTCTTCCGCCGAAAACTCCGCCCGGTTAATTAAATCCGTAACAATGTCCTCGCTCTCGTAATCCGGTTTCGCCACCGCCTCCACAATCCCCGCGCTCAAGGTAATCTGCGTCGAATCCCAGGGCGGCCGTACTCCGGAAGCGGCTCGCCGCAGCTTATCCGCAAGGTTTTGTGCACCAGCCAGCGTAGTATCCGGCAAAATGAAGGCCAGCGACCACGACGTGTATTTCACCGCAACATCATTCTGCCGCACGATCGGCTGCAACGACCGCGCCAGCTGCTCCAGAAAGCGTTCCACCGGGGACTCCCCATGTTGCCGCAAAATCTCGGCCCCGCGATCGATCTGCAAAATTGCCAGCGACAACGGCGTTCCCTGCGTACGCGACCGGTCGGCTTCGGTAAGCAAACAGCTCTGGTACGAACTCCGGCTCAATAAACCCGTGCGCTCGTCCGACACACCCATGCGCCGCACCAAAGAACGCAGCCGCGTATGGCTAACGCTCATCAGCATCTGATCGCCGATGGCCTGCAAAAAATACGCTTCGTTCGGCTTCCATTTGTGAGGCTCGACATGGGCGATGATCAGCATACCCGCAGGAACCTGCGTTTCCTTGTCGGTGATAATCACTCCGAGCGCCGTAGCCAGCCCGAGTTCGCTCAGAATCGAGCCCTCCGTCGCGTCCACCATCAGTCCGCCAAGCTCATCCGGCTGCGCCTTCTCCATATGCGCGAGCAGGAATACCACTTGCGCGCCGGGCGCCGGCCGCAAACCCTGCGCGCAATATTCCGCCGCAAGTTCCGGCGGACGCCCAGGCGCTCCGACGACTGCCAGCGCACGCGCAGCATGCAGATATCCGCCCACCTCATTGACCGCGGTATTGAGCATGGCGCGCGGTGTTTGCTGCCGAAATATTTTTTGGTTGATCTCCGAAATCTTGGAAAGATCGCGTAGAGTTTCCGCCGTGTAAATCCCTGTTCGGCCGGTCGTCCCGGAACTCGACGGGTCCGGCGAAAACTCGGGCTTAGGTGGGGGAGGAGGGGGCGCTGCTTCGGGTGCTTTCGCCTTAGGCGCGCCCTGCGGCCACCAGTTCGCCAACTGATACAAATTCCGCAAACGCGGATGACGCTCTTCCTCGCCGGGAAACATCGCCGCGATCTTTTGCAAACGCTCCAACGCCTTGGCTTGCAGCGAATACTGTAAAAAAATCTCCGTTTGCACGATCAGGTCTTCGAGCGCCTGCATCTTGCGGCCTTCTTCTGTAACCGCTTGCGAACCACTCCCACCCTCGGACGCCGTCTGCCGCGGCTGCGCCACGTTCGGCGCTCCCACAGTGGCGGATTTGGCCAGTCGCGCTTCGATCCGTTTCAGGAAGCTATCGTCCACCCGCCCGCGCATCCGCTGAATGCGTTCCTGATTGCGATGGTCGTACGCGTCGATGTCCACAAGCCTTTCCATCGCCTCGCCGGCCTTGGCCAAGTTTCCGCTATCCATGTACACGTCAAAAAGTTTGATCAGGATTTCGAAATACTGCGATTCCCGGTTCAATTCGTTATACAGGGCAGCCCAGAATTCCAGAATCGGCTCCGATGTCGAATGTTTCGATCCCAAACTATCCATCTGCGTAGCGAAATCGTTCTGCCGTTTGTCGGCGAACATCCGCTTCTTAACGGTATTCAGGATCGCCACGGCTTGGGCGCCTTGGCCGGCTCCCACAAAAAGATCCGCAAGCTCGAATAGTCGTGTGATCCCTTCATTTTTTTCCCGCAGCAGCCCTTCCAGAACTTCACGCGCGCGATCCAATTGCCCGGACGACATCAGCGCGTCCGCGTAGGTGTCCAGAAAAGTGGCGTCTTTTTCGGCGACCGCAAAAGGTTCCAGCAAGTCCGCAGCGCCTGCTCCGTCGCCGGATTTCAGCATGGCGTCGGCATATAAAAGCGCGACGCTGCGTTCTTGCGGAGCCAATTTGTAGGCCCGCCCTAAAAATTGCAGTGCTTCCGCCGTGGATCCACTGGCAGATGCGAGCTGCCCGGTGCGCAGGAACGCCCGGGCGGCCAGCGCATTCTTGCCGAGTCGCTCGGCCGCTTCCGCCAGCCGCAATTGCCGCGAAATATTTTCGGGCGCCAGCTGCGCGGTGCGCTCCCAGCAAAACAGAGCATCTTCAGCGCGACCAGCTTCCGTAAAAATCTCGGCAGCCTTGGAGTACTGCTCGATGGCTTCGTCGAAGCGATTCTGCTTCTGTTGCAAGAACGCGTAACGCGCAATGCGTTCCGGCGGCTGCTGGCCGCCTGTCGGACGCAGAAACCGATTGTAAATAGCTAGCGCTTTGATCTCGTCCCGCGGCTCGACCAGCAAATCAAACAACAATCCGTAATAGACCGCCGCGCGATCCGGCTGGTCCATGCGTGCGTACAAGTCACCAAGCGCCTGCGTGGCTTCCTGATGCTGCGGAGCCGCGTCAATAACCGCCAAATATGCTTCGATCGCATCCTCGACGCGATTTTTCTCGAGGAAGCGTTTGGCGCGGTCCAGGTGTTTGCTGAGGTCTGCGGCCATCCGTGCAGCTTGCCTTTACCCTGAGTTGCGAAGGGCGTACGGTTTTGATTTGTGGTGGAAGCGAGCCCCGCGCGCCGCAAAAAACGCGCCCGGCCCAATTTTGTAACTATCCTTCCTAACTATATACCGCCGACTGAAGCGGGGCAAAACACGCGCCACGCCGCGATGCGCAAACAGCACGGCTGCTGCCGACAACGCCGGTCCAGCACCCGACGCATTCAGTGTTATCTTTTCTGCTGTACCTTTCCGGCTCACCCTGCCAACAACGCGTCGCAAACGCCTAGCCTTACACGACGCCCCCAGTTGTGGCAAACTGAGTGATTACACGGCGCGGTTTGGCGCTGCGTGCGTCGCAGGTCTCGCGCGTGGGATAGCTCCTGCCGGTTATGGACATCCATGGATCCGCAATTCATACGCAATTTTTGTATCATCGCGCACATCGACCACGGCAAGTCCACCCTGGCGGACCGCTTGCTGGAGATGACCGGCGCTCTCTCGTCGCGTGAAATGCACGAGCAGGTGCTCGACTCCATGGACCTGGAGCGCGAGCGCGGCATCACGATCAAAGCCAAAAGCATTCGCCTGCACTATAAGGCGAAAGACGGAAACACCTACCGCCTGAACCTGATCGACACGCCAGGACACGTCGATTTTTCCTACGAAGTATCCCGCGCGTTGTCGGCTTGCGAAGGCGCTCTGCTCGTGGTCGACGCGAGCCAAGGCGTCGAAGCGCAAACGGTTGCAAATACTTTTCTGGCAGCGGGACACAACCTCACGATTCTTCCGGTAATCAATAAGATCGACCTTCCCGCAGCACAACCGGATTTCGTGAAAGAACAAATCGAGAACGTCCTGGCGATTCCGGCGTCGGACGCGTTGCTGATCAGCGCCAAAAGCGGCATAGGTGTCGAAGACGTGCTGGAAGCGATCGTGAAGCGCATTCCCCCGCCGAAAGGCAGCGCCGAAAATCCGCTGCAAGCACTCATCTTCGATTCGTGGTTCGACATTTACCGCGGAGCGGTAGTGTTGGTGCGGGTGATGGAAGGGCGCATCAGCCAACACACCAAGATCCGCTTGGTCTACAGCAACGAAGTGTATGAGGTCGAAACGCTGGGAACCCTCACTCCGAAACCCGTGGCGCTGGATGAACTGGAAGCCGGCGACGTGGGATTCGTTGTCGCCAACATCAAGGACGTAGCCGATGCGCGCATGGGCGACACGCTGACCGATGCCGATCGCGCTGCGCCGGCGTTGCCCGGGTTTGAAGAGATCAAGCCGATGGTTTTCGCAGGCTTGTTTCCTGTCCTCGCTGACGATTACGAACCGTTGCGTGATGCTCTTGGCAAACTGAAATTGAACGATGCGGCGTTTTTTTACGAGCCGGAAAATTCGGCGGCGCTGGGCTTCGGCTTTCGCTGCGGATTCTTGGGCTTGTTGCATATGGAAATCGTCCAGGAACGGCTGGAACGCGAATTTGGGTTGAATCTGATTACGACTGCGCCTAGCGTGCGCTACCAGATTACGCGCGTGACTGGGGAAGTGATTGAAGTCGATAGCCCCGCGAAATTTCCGAATCCCAGCGACATCGAGAAAATCTCCGAGCCAATTATTAGGGCTATGATCATCACCAACGACGAATCCGTCGGCGGCATTCTGCAGCTTTGCCAGGATAAGCGCGGGGCGCAAAAGGGCTTTGAGTATCTATCGCCGACGCGCGTGATGCTGACTTACGAATTGCCGCTAAACGAAATCGTGCTCGATTTTTACGATCGGCTGAAGAGCGTTTCACGCGGATACGCTTCACTGGACTATCACCTCGCTGGCTACACCGAATCCGATTTGATCAAGCTCGATGTGCTCGTTGGCGGCGAGCCGGTCGATGCGCTGTCGATGATCTGCCATCGCGAACAAGCCTACGAACGCGGCCGCGAACTGGTCTCGCGGCTGCGCAAACTGATTCCGCGGCAAATGTTCGAGGTGCCGATTCAGGCTGCGATCGGCAGCCGCGTGATCGCCCGCGAAACGGTGGCGGCGATTCGTAAGAACGTGCTGGCCAAGTGCTACGGCGGCGACATTTCCCGCAAACGCAAACTCCTCGAGAAACAAAAAGAAGGCAAAAAGCGCATGAAGCGCGTCGGCCAAGTCGATATCCCACAAGAAGCCTTCCTCGCCGTCCTCAAGGTAACTTCGACCGGCGACGAAGAGTAACTCTTCCCCTCCCTGCTCCGAATTTCGCTCCTTCGTTTCTGAGGATTCTCATCGCATTCGCACTGGAGTCCACTCTTGACTCAGTACAGTTATGTTTCGCTTTTGGCTTTTACTTCGGTGGTTAGGCGGCCGATGTGTAGTTTTACGGCTACGGTGTCGCCTACGGCTACTTGGGTGGCGTCGCGGAGGATTTGGCCTGCGGCATTGGTGGCTATGGCGTAGCCTCGTTCTAGGACGCGGACGGGGCTGCGTTCTTCTAGTTGAAGGCGGAGGCGGTCTAGGCGGTCGCGTTGGGTGCGTAGGATGCGGTCGCAGCGGGTGGCAAGTTCGTGGTCGCGCTTTTCCAGTTGGCGGTGCAGGCCGGCTATTTTCGCTCGGAAATCGAAGGACAACAGGCGGAGATGCTGGGTGGTGTGGCGGCGGCGGCCTTGGTCCACTCTGGCGCGTAGGCCTAGTTCCAGGCGCGCGGTGAAGTCGTTGGAACGCTGGCGGAACGTGGCGATTTGCTTGCGAAAATCGAAGGAGATGATGCGCAGATGGCCGGCGGTGTAACGTTTGCGGCCTCCTTCCAGGTTGGCTCGGAGGGCGTGCGCCAGGCGGGAGGTCATTTCGTCGGCGCGTTGACGTTGCTGGCGTAGAAGATCGAGCGGGCGGCGGAAGCCTCTACGGCCGGCGTATTCGTGGACTCGGCGGCTTAGGACCAGGATGCGGTAGCGCATTTGTTCGGCTAGGGCGCTGCGGAGATCGGCTACGTGTTTGTCGAATTCGCGGCGGGTTTGCACTACCAGTTCGGCGGCGGCGGATGGGGTGGAAGCGCGCACGTCGGCTACGAAGTCGGCGATGGTGAAATCGGTTTCATGGCCTACGCCGCAAATCACTGGGATTAGGGAACTAGCTACTGCGCGGGCTACTGCTTCTTCGTTGAATGCCCAGAGGTCTTCGAGTGAGCCGCCGCCACGGGCTAGGATCAGCACGTCTACGGTCTGCTGGCGATTGAAATATTGGAACGCGCGGACGATTTCGAGGGCGGCGCCTTCGCCTTGAACGCGTACCGGGTAGAGCGTCAGGTGCACGTTATGAAAGCGGCGGAGGAGGATGCGGACTACGTCGCGGACCGCGGCGCCGGTGGGGGACGTGATTAAACCAATGCAGCGCGGGAGCATTGGTAGCGGTTTCTTGCGTTCGGCGGCAAACAGACCGTCGGCGTCGAGACGCTTTTTAAGTTGGTCGAAGGCCAGTTGCAGGGCGCCCAGGCCTACCGGCTCGATACTTTCCACGTAAATCTGATATTCGCCGCGGGTTTCGTAGACGCTTATCGAGCCGCGGACCGTTACGTGGAGGCCGTTTTCCGGGCGGAACTTGGTCAGGCGGAGTTGGTTCTTGAAGCAGACGCAGCGGATTTGGGCGCGGTCGTCTTTCAGGGTGCAGTACAGGTGGCCGGATTGGGGGATGTGGCAGTTGGAGATTTCGCCTTCGACCAGAATGTCCGTGAAGTTGCGGACGAAGAGGTCCCGGATTTTGCCGGTTAGTTCGCTTACCGAGAGGACGCGGCGCTCGGGCATCAGGTTGAATTGGAGCTGGCTCATGAGCGGGGGCTCGGAGGTGGAAGCGAGAGGTCTACCGTCGACCGTTGAAGGTCCACCCTTTTTTGGTCTGCGAATTGTAAAGGAGTTACGCGGCTATTTTTCGGAAGTGCGGATTTTAACGGAGTTAGGGAAGGTAACTGATACCATCGACTCTCGGCAAGCACGACACATATTACCATATAGATACTGCGTTTGTCAATGGGAATTTGGCAGATTTCGACATCAGGCTTTGGCGGGAGCCGGAACCAGTCCGGCGTCTCCATTTTTTGTAAGAGGCAAGACGCGGTGGCCCTTCAAGGCTCAGGGTAAACCGGTGGGAGTCCCTCGAAACTCAGGAGGAGGATGGTTTACGAGGCTGGGAGGGGGACCGGGACGGGGTTGTGGTGGAGGACTTGGTTTAGGGCTTGGCCTAAATCGTCGATGGTGGAGGGCTTAGGGATTATGCGGATGATACCTAAGGACTCGGCGACCTTTTGGTCCTCCGGGCGCACATAGCCCGAGGTCACGATGATGGGAAGGCCGGGACGCAGCCTGAGGAGTTCGCGGGCGAAATCGAAGCCGGACATCTGGGGCATGGACAGGTCGGTAACCACTGCGGCGAATTCGTCGGGGCGGGAACTGAAATCGTGTAGGGCGACGGCGGCGTCAATGTGGCCGGTGACCTGATATCCCAGGCGTTGAAGGAATAGGGTGCCAAGCATGACCAGGCCCTCTTCGTCATCGACATAGAGGATATTTTCTTGGCGCCCACGCTCGAGGGGCAGCGCAGGAACAGGAGCGGGAATCGGCGCACGGGAGGATGCCTCTACGGCGGGAAAGAACAGGACCAATGAGGTTCCCCGTCCGAGTTCGCTTTGGGCGGTGACGGCACCGCCGTGGCTGCTGACGATACCCTGGACGACGGAAAGTCCCAATCCGGTGCCTTTGCCGACGGGCTTGGTGGTAAAGAAAGGGTCGAAGATGCGGTCGAGGGTGGCGCGGTCCATGCCGGCGCCATTGTCACTGAAGGAAAGGCAAACATAACGGCCCTCGTGCAAATCGGGGGTGGCGACGCACTCACTGGGGGTGACCAGGCGATTGGAAAGCCCGACAGTAATGATTCCCGGTTTATCACCGATGGCGTGGGAAGAGTTGGTGGCCAGATTGACGACGATTTGGTGAAGCTGGGTGGAATCCAGTGCCACAGCGGGGAGGTCGGGGCTAAAAGAACTCTCAATTTGAACCGTGGACGGGAGAGTGGCGCGTACGAGCTTCAGGGCCTCTTCGACGACAGGCTGTACAGCCTGAGGCTCGATATTTTGCTCCTGCGGCCGACTGAAGGACAGTATACGGCGAATCAGATCGGCGGCGCGGGCTCCGGCCTTGGCGATCTCGGATAAGTTCCGGCGCGCGGGATGGCCGGCCGGGAGGTCGTCCAACGCCAGCTTGGCGTTGCCATTGATGGCGAGAAGAATGTTATTGAAGTCGTGGGCGATGCCGCCGGCCAGAGTGCCGAGAGACTCTAATTTTTGCGAGCGCAGCAGCAAGCTTTGGGCGTACTTCAGGGCGGTAAGATCGGCACTCACCTCGAGGATGCGAGCGGGTTTGCCCTGCGCATCGTGGTGCAGCACCCATTGGCTAGCAACAATAACAGTTCGACCGTCGCGAGTGTGATGGCGAAGCTCACCTTCCCAGAACCCATCGCGATCGAAGGCGGTCTCGACCTCCTCGCGCGGAACCGAGAACTGGGTCTGCAGCAAGTCGTGAGAACTCCTGCCGATGGCCTCCTCTTTCGAATAGCCGTAGAGATGCTGGGCGCCGCGGGTCCAAAGAACGATGCGGTTATCCACGTCGCGAACCAGAACGGGGGCCAGGTCGAGAAGAACGGCGTGCTGACGGTCTTCCTCGGAACGCAGGCGGTCGGTGACGTCGCGGATAATGACGGTAAAGAGCTTTTCGCCGCGGACTATAGCCTGAGAAATAGAGGCTTCGATCGGAAACTCGTCTCCGTCGCAACGCACACCGAAGATGGAACCGGTGCGTCCCATAGGGCGGCGAGTAACCTTGCTACGCGCAAATTCACCCAGATGCTCCGCGTGTGCGACGCGAAAACGTTCGGGGATAAGGCGATCCAGCCCGGAACCCAAGACATCGGCAGCAACGCAGCCAAACATGGTTTCGGCGGCGGGGTTGAACATGGTGATGCGCTGGCATTCGTCGACGGTAATGACGGCATCCATGGCGCCGCCAATGATGGCGGCCAGACGGGCTTCCTGTTCCTGGAGAGCCTGTTCGATGCGGCGAGTTTCGCTGATGTCTCGGGCTATTTTGGAAGCGCCAATGACGATGCCAGCGGCGTCGCGCAAGGGAGAGACGGTGACGAAAACCATGATGGCCCGTCCGTCTTTGCGGATGCGGATGGACTCGAAGGGTTTGACGGATTCTCCCTGCGCGATGCGCGACAGAACATCGGTTTCCTCGGAATACCGATCGGGGAGTAACAGCATGCGGACAGATTGGCCGACGGCTTCGGCGGCAGAATATCCGAAGATGCGTTCAGCACCGGCATTCCAGCTGGTGATGACGCCATCGAGGTTTTTGCTGATGATGGCGTCGTCGGAGGATTCGATGATGGCGGCGAGGCGGAAATTGGCGTGATTGGCGCGATCGTTGGTGCGGGCCAGGTCGCGGCTGGCGGCGTTGAGTTGTTCGATGGAAGTGCTGAGGGAGCGGGAAGCGAAGCCGATCAAAATTGAAAACATGAGAATGCTGGCGGAGGCAAAGATGACGGCGCCGAAGGCGGGTCCATAATACCCGCGACGTTCTCCGAATAATCGAAACCAACCAATCACGACCGTGAGAAAAATGGCTGCCGGGAGAATGCGGCGGGACATGCGACCGGCGAGGCCGGGAGCGTTGAAAAAGGCGATTAAGCCGCAATCAGGCCGGGCGGCAATGAGTGCCAGGCTCAGCAGGAGAAAAACAAGAGTGGTGTGGATGGCCATGAAGTTGTTGCTGGCGGCCCGATTGAGGTCGTCCACGCCGTAGAGATAACCGATGAGGTGGATGAGGCATAAAAGAACGACAGCCAGCGATAGAAATTGCGCGGGCCGGAGGCCATAAGGGTTTTCGCGATCGAGCAGGTGCAACGCGAGGCTGAGAAGGACAAAGGCGATAGCCGAGGTAAGTGAGATGTGACCAAGAGGCGGAATGCCGAGGGCGAAAAGGGAGTGAGGGAAGAGTTGTTCAAAAGGGAGCTTAAAACCGGTGGCGCATTCAAGGATGGCGGCTGCGCCGATTACCGTGACGATTAAAGCCGCGCCCTGCGCCAGATAACGGCGTGTCGAGTTCAAGGGAAGTGGGGCCAGAAGCGAGAGCGAAAGGCCGGACAGGAAAAAACAGATGGCCGTGACGGGCTTCATGGCGACGAGGCTGGGAGCGATGCTTACCAGCCGCGGGATGACAGCGGTCCATCCGACCAGCACTGCGATGGCAACGAGCATGGCAGCGGTACCAGACGCGAACGCAAAACTGCGAAGGCGAGTGTGAAGCGGGTTCATCGCGGAATTCATGGTTGCTTGCGCCGGAAATTCAGCCGGTTTTCGGTCTTAGCTATGGAGCCAGTCGAGAGGGCGCCATTTGGAAGGGATGCTACGTCGAGGATGCTACTACGTTTGGGGGGCGAGGTACGGCGGACGGGAGCGGGAAGTGCCGATCAGTAACGGCAACGGCGGGAGAAGGGAGTTCGGGTGTTCGCGCCGGGCTGAAGCCCGGCGCCTACCTTATTCGGAGACGGGGCTGGAGGGTGTGGTGGCCATCTCAGGCGGCAGCGGATTGGTGGGGGATTCTTCGTCCCAGAGGATGCTTAGGATCCACCAGCGGGAGCCGTCGCAGAAGAGTTGGATGCTGTTGATGCCGCGAGCGAAGGGCTTTTCGTTGGGGGCGTTGCGGGAAGCGTAGCTGCTGAAGACTTGGGCGATGTCGCCGAATTTTTGGACACGGTTGACTAGGGGGGATTCGTAGAAGGCGTGGGTGGTGAAGAATTTTCCGGCGCGTTGGATATAGTCGTCAAGGGTGAGCAGACGAGGCGCGGTGGAAGTGCCGCTCTTTGCGGTGCTGGTGAAGCGGGCTTGGGGGACGCACAGGGAGCGGAGGCGGTTCCAGTCGCGGTCACCTGGAGGGCCGGAGATTACGTCGTAGAGGGCGCGGATGATGGAGGCGATGGAGTTTACGTCGGCGGGTTCGGCGGGTGGGACTTGGGAGGCAAGGGACAGCGAGGGGTTGGGTGGGGGTGGTGGTGTTGCGGGTTGCGGTGGGTAGGAGTGCTGGGCGGCGGCGACGGTGATCGCCAACAGAAGAGCGAAAATGAGTATCGAATATTTCATGCGAGGTCTCCAACACAACTGGAAATGATTCCGCGATGATTCGGGTCGAAGGTCATGTCAGCGGCGAAAGCGGGACAGGAGCCAGAGTAGCAGGGAGAGACCAATGCTAAGAACAATGGAGGTGGCGATGGGGAAGTAGAACGTCGTGTGTTCGCCGCGATGCACGATGTCGCCGGGTAGGCGGCCCAGGCGGAAGGGGAGACGGCCGGTGAGATAGAGCAGGACACCGATCGCGGAGAGAGCCATGCCTAGGATTAGGAGCAAGCGGCCTAGCTCTCGGATGGGGTCCATTGGAAGAGTTTAGAAAAAGCGGATCGGCTGCGCAAGAAAGCGGACTCGGTGGCAAGACGCAGTGGCCGGACAGAGCAAGCCCCGCCCCTACAACGACGGGACTAGATTAGGTCTAGGCTTGGGAAGAAATAGTTGATTTCGAAGGCGGCGGTTTCTGGGGCGTCGGAGCCGTGGGTGCAGTTGTTGCCTATGCTGGTGCCTAGGTCATGGCGGATGGTGCCTGGGGCGGCTTTTTTGGGGTCGGTGGCGCCCATTGCGTCGCGCCATTTGGCTATGGCGTTTTCAGATTCCAGGACCATCGCGAATATTTTGCCGCTCGACATGAAGGCTGTTAACTCGCCGAAAAAGGGGCGGGATTTGTGGACGGCGTAGAAGCCGCCGGCTTCTTCTTTGGTTAGGCGTAGGGATTTAATAGCTACTATGGTGAAGCCGGATTTGTGGATGCGGGAGAGGATTTCGCCTTGCTGGCTACGGAGTACGGCGTCGGGTTTTATGATTGCGAAGGTGCGTTCTAGGGCCAAGAAAAAGTCCTCCCATGGTTTGCAAAGCTCGGGACGACGGGTCTAAAGACCGCCGCTACAAAGGCGCCCGCCACGGTCGGCGGCCGCCGCAAATTCGGTCCGAGCAAATTCATTTTAAGGATGCGGCTACCGTGCTGCCCAGGTCTGCTGGCGTTTCTATGGTGCGGATGCCTGCGGCGTTCATGGCGGCGTATTTGTCCTTTGCGGTGCCTTGGCCTCCGCTGATGATTGCTCCTGCGTGGCCCATGCGACGGCCTGGGGGGGCGGTTTGGCCTGCTATGAAGCCTACCACTGGTTTTTTTACGTTGGCCTTGATGTATTCGGCGGCGCGCTCTTCGGCGTTGCCACCGATTTCGCCGATCAGGATTATGGCGTGGGTGTCGGGGTCTTCGTTGAACATTTTCATCGCGTCTAGGAAGGAGGTGCCGATGATGGGGTCGCCGCCGATCCCGATGCAGGTGGACTGGCCTATGCCGAGTTCTGTTAGCTGGTGGACGGCTTCGTAGGTTAACGTGCCGCTGCGGCTTACGACTCCAACGTGGCCTTGCTTGTGGATGCGGCCGGGCATGATGCCGATTTTACATTTGCCGGGAGAGATTACACCCGGGCAGTTGGGGCCGATTAGGCGAGTTTTCTTGAAGTCTACCGCGGCGGCTACTTTTACCATGTCGATGACTGGAATGCCTTCGGTGATGCAGATGATTAGGGGCATTTCGGCGTCTGCAGCTTCCAGGATCGCGTCTGCTGCGTACGGGGGCGGGACGAAGATTACTGTGGCGTTTGCGCCCGTGGACTTTACGGCTTCGGTTACCGTGTCGAAGACTGGGCGCTCCAGGTGATGCGTGCCGCCTTTGCCGGGGGTTACGCCGCCTACTACGTTGGTGCCGTACTGGATCATTTGTTGGGCGTGGAAGGTGCCTTCTCGGCCGGTAAAGCCTTGGACGATCAGGCGCGTTTTTTCGTCAACCAGGACGCTCATCGAGCGCCTCCGGCTAATGCTACTACTTTGGTGGCGCCGTCTTTCATGCCCTCGGCGATGGTGAAGTTCAGGCCGGAGTCGCGGAGGATTTGCTGGCCCATTTCTACGTTGGTGCCTTCCATGCGGACCACCACCGGGACCTTTATGCCTAGATCTTTGGCTGCCGAGACTACGCCGGTGGCCAGGACGTCGCAACGTAGGATGCCGCCGAAAATATTGATGAAGACGGCGCGGACGCTGTTGTCGCTCATCAGGATGCGGAAGGCGTTTTTTACTTGTTCGGCTGAGGCGCCGCCACCTACGTCCAGGAAATTTGCGGGGGAACCGCCAGCATATTTGATGATGTCCATGGTGGCCATGGCCAGGCCGGCGCCGTTGACCATGCAGGCTACGTTGCCGTCGAGCTTGATGTAGTTCAGGCCGTATTTCGAGGCTTCTACTTCCAGGGGGTCCTCTTCGTCGAGGTCGCGGAGTTCGCGGAGTTCTTTGTGGCGGAACAGACCGTTGTCATCGAAGGTCATCTTGGCGTCTAGGGCTACTAGACGGCCGTCTCCGGTTACTACGCACGGGTTGATTTCTAACATGGAGGCGTCGGTGTCTACGAAGGCGCGGTGCAGGGCTTGGAAGAATGGGGCGGCTTGGGGGCCGAATTCACCGGAGAGGCGGAGGCCGAAGGCTAGTTTGCGGGCTTGGTAGGGTTGCAGGCCTACGGCGGGCTGCACGGTTTCGTGGAGGATGGCTTCGGGATTTTCTTTTGCTACTTCTTCGATTTCCATGCCGCCTGCGGTGCTGGCCATGAAAACTACTTTGCCGGAGGCGCGGTCTACCAGGATGCTCAGGTAGAGTTCGCGCTTGATGTCCAGGCCTTCTTCGATTAGCAGGCGCTTTACAATGCGACCGGAGGGGCCGGTCTGCACCGTAACTAGGTTCATGCCTAGCATGTGGCTGGCTATGTCGGCGGCTTCGTCGGGGGAGTGGGCCAGCTTTACGCCGCCGGCTTTGCCGCGGCCGCCTGCATGGATTTGGGCTTTCACTACGACGACCGGAGTGCGCAGGCGTTGGGCCGCCGTGCGGGCTTCCTCCTTGGTGAAGGCGACTTCGCCGCGGGGAATGGTTACGCCGTAGCGGGCTAGGATCGCTTTGGCTTGGTATTCATGAATCTTCATCGAGTTCCGTGTTGGGTTTGACCGTGGAGCAGTCTGCCAATGTTAGAATTTGTATGCCTGCAAAACATCAAAGTGTAACCGGAAGGCCCGGGACTGAGCAAGGACGGGTGCGTAAAAGCCCCGAAAAACGCAGTTTGTTCGCAACGTTGAGTTCTTGCCGAGCTGGGGCACAGCCGTGCAGTCCCCCAACGGAAGGTCGTATCGGTGTGTTCTTGGCGCGTTGCTCGAGGATGGCATGTCCGTTGAATTGATCACCTGGATAGAGAGCGGGCATGTTTGCTCGCGGGCCGAAGCGGAAAGCTTGATGGAGGAATTGCTTTCGGGGCGCGCAGAGACGCTGGAGGTGGTGCGTTTGCTGGCGGCGTTGAATCAAAGGCCCGTGAGTGTCGCGGAACTAACTGGATTCGCCTCGGCGATGCGGAGATTTGCGGCGCCGGTATTTGCCGCGGGCGAGGCGCGGCCGTCGCAGATGGTCGATACCTGCGGCACTGGCGGCGACGGCTTTGACGCTTTCAATATTTCTACGGCGGCGGCGATTGTGGCGGCTGCGGCTGGCGCACGGGTGGCGAAACACGGCAACCGAGCGGCGAGTTCGCGGAGCGGGTCTGCGGATGTGCTGGAGGCGCTGGGGATCCGCATTGATGTGCCTTTGACGACGATGGGCGCAGCCATTCGCGAGTTGGGAATTGGATTTTTGTTTGCGCAAGCCGCCCATGCCGCTACGCGGCATGCGGCCCCGGCGCGGAAACAGATCGGAGCGCGGACCGTTTTTAATTTGTTGGGGCCCCTGACGAATCCTGCGGGTGCGCAGTCCCAAGTTCTTGGCGCGTTTTCGCCGGATGCGATTGATCTGCTTGCAGAGACCCTCGCGGAATTAGGAATCGAGCGGGCGTTGGTGGTTCACGGGGCGGGCGGGTTGGACGAAATCTCGCTGGCTGGCGAGACGGTGGTTGCCGATGTGCGGCACGGCACGGTGCGCCGGTACCCTCTAACGCCGGAGGATTTTGGGATGGAACGGGCGCCGCTGGAAGCGATTCGCGGCGGTTCGGCGGCGGAAAATGCTGCGACGATTCGGGCGATTTTGGCGGGCAAGCCCGGGCCCGCCCGCGACGTTGTCGTCGTCAATGCTGCTGCGGCATTGGTGACTTCTGGTGTAGCCGAAACTTTTTTGGATGGAGCGCACATGGCAGCTGACGCGATTTCATCGGGTGAGGCAAACCGGAAACTTCAGGCTCTGGTTGCTTTTACCAACGCCGACAATTTCTAAGCTCGGTCTGATGATTGCTCACTGCTCTTTGCTGCCTTGCTCTGATTGAAAAGATTACTATATTTATAATATATTATACTACCGCTGTTTTCTGGCGGGCGCTTCACTGCTATCTGGAGGGGCCATGGCGGGCGGTATTTCGCGCACTCGCCGCGCCCTTGCTCGGATACAATTCGAAACTTCCTAGTCGCCATTAAGCTTAAGAAGGTTTTGGCGAAGGAAAAGCCGCAGAGCTCACAGATTTCGGCCTGCGCTGGAGGTCGCGACGTGCTGCCGTTCTACTGCAGACGATTGGTTACGATTCGCTGGACTCGTTGGGTGACCATTTTATTGATGACGGCCGCAACTGCCGGAGCACAGAAGCCGGCATCTGGAGGGCGCGTCTCGCCGGAACAGCTGGTCCAGCAGGTGCGCGATTATCGGGTGGGCAATGAAGACCGGATCATTCGGGAACTGACTGAGTTTCTGGCTATCCCTAACGTGGCCAGCGACATCGTCAATATTCAGAAGAACGCGGCGCGACTGGTCGAGATGCTGGAGGCGCGCGGAATTGAGACGCACTTGTTGCCAATTGCTAACCGCGGCCCCGTGGTTTTCGGCAAGCTGGTGACGCCGGGAGCGAAACGCACCGTGATTTTTTACGCGCACTATGACGGGCAGCCGGTGGACGCGGCGGCATGGACAGACGGTAAACCGTTCGAGCCTGCATTACGCGATGCGGCGATCGAGAACGGCGGCAAGCGGATTCCCTTTCCGGAGAATTCGACGAACCGTCCTGCGGTTTATAAAGATGACTGGCGAATCTATGCGCGGTCGGCTTCGGACGACAAATCGCCTATTGTTGCGTTGCTGACGGCGCTAGATGCATTAAGGGCGCAGCGCATTCCGCTTGGCGTGAACCTGAAAGTAATTTTCGAGGGCGAGGAGGAAGCGGGCTCAACGAACCTGCAACGCACGCTCGAGTTACACAAAAACTTGCTGGGCGCGGATTTGCTGATTACTGGAGACGGGCCGGTGCATCCGTCGGGACGGCCTCTGATTTTCTTCGGGAATCGCGGAGACATTGGGTTGGACGTCACGGTGTACGGTCCAGTTCGGGCACTCCATAGCGGGCATTATGGGAATTGGGCGCCGAATCCGGCGATGGAACTGTCTCGATCGCTGGCGGCCATGAAGGATGCCAACGGGCGGGTAGTGATCGACGGCTATTACGATGACGTTGTACCACTGAGCCCGCTCGAAAAAGAGTGGCTGGCGAAGATGCCGGACAACGACGCAGAGCTTGAGCGCGAGTTGGGCATCGCGAAGCCCGAAGGCGGCGGAGAGAAACTTGTTGAACTATTGCAACTGCCGTCGCTGAATATTCGCGGGCTGAGTAGCGCTTACGTTGGCGAGCATGCCCAGAATGTGGTGCCGGATAAAGCGGAAGCGTCGATCGATGCGCGGTTGGTAAAAGGCGAAGATCCACGAAGAAAATTCGAGCAGATTGCCGGTTTCATTCGCGGCCAGGGATATCTTGTGGTCGACCGCGAACCGACCATCGAAGAAAGAAGATCGCATGCATTGATCGCGAAGATCATCGACGAGGGCGGTTATCGGGCGTCGAGAACCGCGATGGATTTGCCGGTGTCGAAGGCCATGATTCAACTGGTGCAGGATGCGACTGCAGGTAAGGCAGTCATCGCACCAGGGCTGGGCGGCAGCGTGCCGATGTATATTTTCGAAGACCTAGGCATGCCCTGGATTGGGGTGCCGATCGTGAATTACGACAATCACCAGCACAGTTCGGACGAGAATCTGCGGCTGGGCCATTTGTGGAATGGGATTGAGTTGTATGCGGCGATTTTGGCGGACTTGGGTTGGTGAGGCGGGCTGGCGTGGGTGGGTGGCCCGAATCGGGAGGAGGGCGCGGCGTTTCAGGTGTGCTTGGTGCTTGAGCATGGGAGGCGTTGCGCCTAAACCCCGCCCAAATCGAACAGGACGGCTACAGGAGTGGGGATTACAGCGATAGGAAATTTTTCAGGAGTTGCTTGCCAGATTCGGTCAGGACCGATTCGGGGTGGAACTGGACCCCTTCTAGTTTGTGGCGGCGGTGGCGGACGCCCATGATGATCCCGTCTTCAGTTTCGGCGGTGATGGTTAGTTCGCGAGGGAGAGATTTTCGTTCGACGATCAGGGAATGATAACGCGTGGCAGTGAAAGGGTCAGCCAGCGTGCGGAAGACCCCTTTGGAGTCGTGGTGGATCGGGCTGGTTTTTCCGTGGAATAGTTTCGGCGCACGGATGACTTTGCCGCCGAAAGCTGCGCCGATGGCTTGGTGGCCCAGGCACACACCTAGGATCGGAAATTTTCCCGCGAGGCGTTGGATCAACTCCACGGAGATTCCCGCTTCCTTCGGCGTGCAAGGGCCTGGCGAAATCACAATGCGTTCCGGTTTGCGCCTGATGATTTCTTGCACGGAGATTTTGTCGTTGCGGTGGACTTCGACTTGGCAGCCCAATTCGCCGAGATACTGGGCTAGGTTGTAAGTGAACGAGTCGTAGTTGTCGAGCAGCAAAATCACCTGGTCCCCTAATCGTTTCGCCCCAGCCCGGAAACTTCAGGCTGACGCCCTTAATTCTCGCACGTTTTCGGAACGGCTGAATAGACTGCGGCGTTGTGGCGGCGGCGCGCAGCGCGCCAGTTGGAGCCCGGGCGCAGCAAGCCCCTACAAGGTTCGAGGTAGCGGAAGTGAAAAGCGATCGGCTTCTAGCGGAGTTGCTAACGGCGGCGTTCCGCAATCTCGAGGGCGGCCAGGAGCGCGCGCGATTTGTTCACGCTTTCCTGATACTCGCGCTCGGGCTTGGAATCAGCGACGATGCCGGCGCCCGCTTGTACGTGAGCGACACCGTTTTTGATGACCATAGTGCGCAGCGCGATACATGAATCCAGATTGCCTGCAAAATCCATATATAGGACCCCGCCGGAGTAAATGCCGCGGCGGGTGCGTTCGAGTTCTTCGATGATTTCCATGGCGCGAACCTTGGGCGCGCCGGACACTGTGCCCGCGGGAAAGCAAGCCATCAGGGCGTCGAAGCAATCGACGTCTTCGCGGAGGCGGCCACGCAGGCTTGACACTAAATGCATGACGTGTGAATAGCGCTCGACGGTCATCAACTGCTCGACTTTTACCGTGCCGTATTCGCAGACGCGGCCCAGATCGTTGCGGCCGAGATCGACGAGCATGATGTGCTCGGCGCGTTCTTTTTCGCTGGCCAACATTTGTTTTTCGAGGCGTTGGTCTTCGGCCTCGTCCTCGCCGCGTGGGAGCGTTCCGGCGATGGGTCGGTAGAAGACGTCGCGGCCTTGTACCTTGACTAGCATTTCGGGGGAGCTGCCGACCACCGCGATGTCGTTCATCTGTAAGTAAAAGAGATACGGAGATGGATTCAGGGCCCGCAATTCACGATAAATATCGAAAGGCTTTGCCTTGGTTTTCGCCGAAAACCGCTGGCTGACCACCACCTGAAAAATGTCCCCGGCGCGGATGTATTCCTTGCACCTACCGACCGCCGCCATGAATTCGCTGCGACGAAAATTCGAGGCGACCTTTAACGCCGGCCGTTTCCCCACGCGCGCTTCTCGCCGGGGCTTTTCCGCTTCGACCGGTTGCTCCAACAGCTTGCGGGTCTCGCGTATCTCTCTAACGGCGGCGTTGTATTTTGCGCGCAGACCGCCCGGCCCTTCGGTGAAAACGTTGCGAACAACCCAGAGGCGATGCTGCACGTGATCGAAGGCGATGATGCCGTGATAGAACATCAGCATGGCGTCGAAGAGGCCGATGTCGTCGCGCAAGCGCTTCGGTAAACGCTCCACTAGCCTGACCATGTCGTACGAAAAATAACCAATGGCACCAGCTACGAGCGGCGGCAAACCGGGAACGCGCACCGGGCGAAAGCGTTGCATGCGGGCTCGCAGAAACGAGACCGGATCGCGTTCTTCCCAGACGACGCGGTCGAGGCCCTCCATGACGCACGCGCCAGACGCGTAGCGAAAGACTTCCTCCGGATTCGCGCCAGCGAAGGTGTAGCGGGCAATTTTTTCGCCGCCCTCGACGCTTTCAAGCAGGAACGAATAGCGCGCGCCCTGAGCGATACGCAGGTAGGCGCTTACCGGGGTGAGCAGGTCGGCGGGCAGCACATCAAAGATCGGTATTAGGTTTCCTTGTTTGGCGAGGCGCTGGAATTCGCGGAAGTCTGGCTGGATCACTGTACCCTCCGCAGATTAGCGGGTTTTGCGGACGCTTCGCCGCGTAGCGCGGCTTTCACGGCGCGGCGCATGATCGTTTCCGGGGCGCGCCGTTTCGTCCAAAGTTCCCATTGCGCGATTCCCTGGGCGAGAAACATTTCAACGCCGGAGACCGTCACGATGCCTTTACTCGCGGCCAGTTTCAACAGTTCTGTGCGCTCGGGACGGTAGATGAAGTCCATGACAATCCGACAGTGTAACTCGCCGGCACTTAGCGGGGAAATTTCTGCGTGAGGATGCATGCCGACCGGGGTGGTATTCAGCAGCGCGTCGAAACGCTCGGAGCGCAAAGCGCGGCGGGGAATAGCTTCGCCGTCCACGGCCCGGGCCAATTCGCGTGCGGCACTTTCGCGGCGCGCGCAAACAACGACCGAGGCTCCCGCGCGGGACAAGGCAAACGCGGCGGCGCGAGCCGACCCACCAGCTCCGAAGACCAGCACGCGGCTATTGGCAAGATTGAGTTTCTTTTCGAGCGAACGAAGCACCCCAACATAATCGCTGTTGAAGCCGGACAGCGAGCCGTCACCGCGGACCACCACCGTGTTGACGGCGCCGATGTCGGCGGCGAGAGCTTCGCAGTCTTTCAAATACCTCAGGATCTCTTGTTTGTGGGGCAGGGTAATGCTGAAGCCGCGAATACCAAACTCCGGCACCGCACTCAGGAAATCCGCCAGGTTCCGTACCAGGAAAGGTAAATAGACCCCGTTAACCTTTCTCGCAGCGAAAGCGGTGTTGTGCATCAGCGGCGACAGAGAATGGCCGACCGGGTCGCCGACGACGCCGAACACTCGGGTGCGCCGGTTTAACTCATGGGCTCGGTAGAGGTGCTTGAAGTCCCGCAACCTGATTTGCCCGGGGGCAGTGGCGGCTGCCACGGGTGCGTAAGCTAGGGTGCTGCCCTCTCGCAGCGCCAGGATGCGCGCTGGCAAACCAACTTCGCCCATCGGGACCGCGATACAGTCACGGGACTGGCGAACCCAGCGGAGCAGGCGGACGCTGTCGGTAATGGTGCTTGACTGAGCCGCAATTTTGACCGCGTCCACCTCGGAATGGGACGGCAGGTGGATCGAAGGTCTGAGCTCCGGGGTACGGTGGAAGTCATGTATGGAGAGCATGATACGAGACGGGACGGCATATTCTCGCGCCGACTGATCGGGCAATTTGCGCATGGTCTCGATTTCAATGTCGCACCATTGGCAGCCCGCCTCGCGGGCTTGGATCAACCAATAGAGCTGGGCATCAATGCTGCCCGTGAAGCGCCCTCCTGCTCCCTTACGACGGCAGGTGGCCAGGAATGTGGCCGCTTTGGGCCGCTTGGTTTTTAGGTAAGCCAGAAGTTTGGAGCGTTCCGTGTCGGTGGCGAGCCAGTCCAGACGGAGTTCAATGGTGGGAGTATCGCGTAATGCCGACCGGATGCCAGCGGCCATTTCTACCGCGGTAGAGGCCGCAACCACAGCACAAATGCGCGCTACGCCCGTTCCCAGCCGACCCATGGCCACCCTCGCGCCCGCTATTCTATTGAAAACACGGCAGGTAGCAAGCTCTATCCCAGGCCGTATCAAAAGTGTAAAGCACTCCCGCCCAATTGGTTGACGCCCCCAGGGCTGCTTGTTACTTTCGTTGAGCACGTCCCCGCACGGCCCTTAGGGCCTGTTTTGCGAAGGAGTATGGTAATGCGCGCGAAACTAGCAGCATTGTGTGTTTCGATCCTCTCGAGTGCGGTTGTGTCCTCGGCCCAGACCGGTCCGGAAACCACGCCTCCTCCCCGGCAGGCGGACTATTCGCATGTGTATTGTTCCGGTTTCGTCAGCGACCCCAAGGTGCCTGATGAGATCCGGGTCGTCTCGGGGGAGCAATCGAACTACAAGATCGCCTTCGCGCGTGGAGATAATGTATATCTCAATCGCGGCGCGGACAAAGGCGTGAAGATAGGCGACCTTTTCACCGTCGTGAGGCCGGACTCCGATTTCGCCAACGAATGGTTTTATGGCCAGCCCAAATTGACCAAGGAATTGGGCACGATTTATAAAGATACAGGTCGCATTCGGGTGGTGAACGTGCAGCCGAAAATTTCGATTGCGGAAGTCGTGTTCTCCTGCGACTACATGCAGCGCGGCGACGTCGCGCGGCCTTTCGAGGAGCGCCCGGAACCGCCGTATAAGGATGCCGGAAAATTCGACCATTTTGCGCCCGTCAGCGGAAAGCCGGTTGGAACGGTGGTCACCTCATTTGATTATCACCAACTGCTCGGACGTGGTGACGCAGCCTACGTGAATATCGGAGCAGCCAAGGGCGTAAAAATCGGCGACTACATGCGAGTCTTCCGGTATCAAGGAAACAAGAAAGACATTAATGACAATGCCGTAGGCGGCGAAAATCAATATAAGGTCTATGGCTTTGGAAGCGCCCCGACCAAGTATGTAGGGAAAGACCTGCCCCGCGAAGTGCTTGGCGAGGGAGTGGTGCTTAATGTAACCAAGAATGCGGCCACGGTGCTGATTACCTACAGTTCCGTTGATATTTATGCTGGCGACTACGCGGAAATCGAATAGGTCCGGCCCGGAGTTCTTTAGACCCGTGTGAGCCATACTTCGCGCGGGTCTTTTCTTTTGGCCGCCTTGTTTGCGAATTTACTCCTGCACCGAAATACCAGCGTCGGAGACGACTTCACAGGTAAATCCCAGCACCTGAGTATCGGGCTCTCGCCACGCTCCTCGAGGCAAAAATGCTTTACGGCAAGCCTCATCCAAAAACTGCTCCCGAGTAAGCCCGTGCTCAACGGCCACTTGCGGCAGCAGAAGACCACGATGGGTGTTCCGCGAGATGAGCAGGCCGTGCCGGCCGATCTCGATATCCGAGGGCGCCATCCCGATGGGCGGCGAAAGAAGCGAAATTTCGATCTGAAGGCCGGCTAGATCGTCAGGGCGCAGTGGGGCGAAGCGCGGGTCCTGCAATGCGGCGGTTGCGGCGCAGCGTACAATGCTTTCGCCGAGTGGTTCCTCTACATCGACGACGCCGATGCAACCGCGCAGGCGGCCTTCGGAGCGCAGCGTTACAAACACATCGCAGCGCTGGGCGAAAACACCGTCGTGAGGAACCTGACCGGGGAGTTCGGCTCGGGATACAGCTTCAACGACAGACTGTCGCGCCAATCGCAACAGCTGCTGGCGGTCGGCCTCAGAGAGGGACGGCATCCTCGGTCTTCTCGCGGGCTTCCAACAGGCGAAGTTTTCTGCGTTGTTTGATGCGGTCGTCGAGCTGTCCCCAGAAGCGCAAAAAGTATTGGGCGGCGGAAACCAGGGCGCTTACGACCACCAGCCACAGCAGGAGCAACGCGAGCGGTTTCAGCGAGGGATGCCGGGCACCGGCGATCAGTACCGCCACGGCGCAAACCTGCAGAACCATCTTGGTCTTACCGAGTATCGAAGCGTTGATGGTGAAGCCTTCCGTCGATGCGATGCTTCGCAGTCCTTGAACCGTAAACTCGCGGCCGATGATAATGACCACCATCCATGCAGGGACCAGCTGCATGCTTACCAACGAAATAAACGCCGCGGAGATCAGGAGCTTGTCGGCGATCGGATCCAGCAGCATACCCAACGTTGTTACTTCCAGGCGGCGCCGGGCAATGTAGCCGTCAGCCCAGTCCGTCGCTGCGGCCATCAGCAGAATCAAAACGCCCCAAAACTCGAAGTGCATGGGAAAGCCCCACAGCTCGACGTTAGGGCTGCGGGTCAGCAGGATCACAATTAGGACGGGAACAAAAAAAATCCGAAGCAGCGTCAATCCGTTGGGGAGGTTCATGGGCGCCTAGCAGTGGAAAGCTGCCGCTTTTTCTGGCCACTACCACCGCCGAAACCTCACTATAGACCCCAGTTACGCAGGCGTCAACGCTGCGGGCGCGCGCTAAAAGACTGTCGGAGTAAATACTTCCGGGTTAAACAACCCAGCCCGGTTTCAAGTGCAACGCTGAATACTCTTTCGTAACACGCGTGCTGCAAACCTGTGCAAATGTTGGAATTAGACCCACAGCGAAAATAACGGAGTGCCGGGCGCGCCCTTCACGTTGGCATCTTGTCAATCCATTGATTTTGCTGGACTTACCTCTCTTATAAACACAACTCAAACAAATTAAGCTAATTACAGATGCTCTGCCTTTCGGGCTCTGCGTGGTAGTTTCCACAGCGTTTTCCACAACTTAGGCGTCTCTGGATGCTGCCCAAAGCGGGGCGAAGGTCGCGTTTGCCGATAAGGCCGGAACACCGTGGTTTTGCGGATTTTACCTCAAAGTTACCGCACTCCTCAGCATGCCTATCCAACGGCTTTCGGTCCGCGCAACAGTCGCACTGGAAGGAAGAAAATTGCGCTGAGAAGCTCCAACACGCCACCGACAGCGATCCCCACGATGCGAAATGGAAGCAGAATCAACCAGACGAATGGGTAGGCAATGAGTGCCAGCAACGCCAGCGGCCAGCACAAGATAAACAAAATGACCCACAACAAAAAGGTGGCCATTGCAGTTCCTCCGCTCTAGGTTACGTTATAGCCAGCGTAGAAGTTCCCTGGACGGTATATTGGCTCAAACCCAGGCGGCGCGCAATCGAGGCGGGCACCTCAGCCTCCATCACCATATGCGAATCCTCAACCACCGAATGCAGCACGCGGCCCATGGCGTGAATCAGGGCCAGCGTGCGGCCCTCGGCAAGCGGCAGTCGCAACGACATGATCATCACCGGATCGACTGGCAGGGCAGCATCGATGCGCCTTAAAAGGGCATCGATTCCCTTGCCGGTCAGACCTGAAACCAGAATTGGACCCAAAGCTCCCGCTCTCGCGACACTGGACTCGAGAGTTTCTCGCAACAGCGGCGACAGGAGATCCACCTTGTTCAAGACCCGCAGCTTGGGACGTTCGCTCAAGCCGAGCTCGTTCAAGATCTTGTCGACTTCTTCATCCAACTCATCGTGATGCGGATTCGAGACGTCGGTCACGTGGAGGATTACCGCCGCTTCCTGCACTTCTTCGAGGGTCGCGCGAAAGGCGGTAAGCAGTCCCTTGGGGAGATCGCGAATGAATCCGACCGTGTCCGATACCAACACGCGGCGATTCGATGGCAGGCGAATAGCGCGAATGGTGGGGTCGAGAGTCGCGAACATGCGCGACGAAACCAGAACTTCAGCCCGACTCAGTGCATTGAACAACGTGGATTTGCCCGCGTTGGTGTAGCCGACCAGGGCGACCGTACCAAGCGGAACGGAATTGCGCGCTTCGCGGCGCAGGGAACGCTGCCGCCGAACCGCTTCGATCCCAGCTTGAATCTTGCTCACCCGATCGCGAATCCGCCTCCGGTCGGTTTCTAATTTCTTTTCGCCAGGGCCGCGGACTCCGATACGCCCCGCACCTCCGCCTGCGCCGCCACTACCGCCTCCGCCGCTTTTGCCGCCGAGCCGGGACATGGACGTCCCTTTGCCAGTCAGTCGCGGCAACATGTAGTTCAACTGCGCGAGTTCCACCTGCAGTTGGCCTTCGCGGCTGCGCGCGTGCTTCGCGAAAATGTCCAGAATCAGCTGGGTGCGATCGATCACCCGGCGTTCGGTGGCTTCTTCGATGTTCCGTTGCTGCATAGGCGAAAGATTGCCGTCGAAAATGATCAACGGGGCTTTGTGGGCCGTGGCTTCGGCGCGAATTTCATCGAGTTTCCCGCGTCCCACCAAGGTCGCCGGATCGGCAGCTTCGCGCACCTGGTATATCGTTCCCGTAACTTCCGCGCCTGCGCTGCGGGCGAGTTCGACGAGTTCAGCCAGAGATTCGCGCCCTTGTTCGCCGGCTGGCGTTCCGGGGATGCGTCTTGCCCGCTTCCAGGTCACGCCGACAAGTAGGGCGCGTTCCGCGGATGAGGTCGGTTGCGTTGTCTTCATAGGTGGAATGGGATAAGCGTCATCGTACCGATCAGAAGTTCAGCGGTCGCAGGAGTGGTTACGCGGCTTGCCCACGCCTGGATTATACGCCGGTAACTTGCGCGCCGCGACTGGCTTCCACCGCCGCAGACCAATGGGGTCGTGCTTACGCCGGGCGGAGCCCTTCGAAGCTCAGGATAAACAAGCCCCGCGCCTACAAACAGGGCCTTAGCCATTCTAGGGATTCTGACTGGGTGCGCGAATTGTCCCCAAATCCTTTCAGCCAGTGGACGCCGGGTTCTTTGCGAAACCATGTCATTTGACGTTTCGCATAGCGTCGCGTCGCTTGCTGGATGGCGCCGCGGGCTTCATCCATTTGCATGTCGCCTTGCAAGACCGCTCGCAGTTCACGATAGCCGATGAAGTCGAAGGGCTTGGCGTTTTCCGCCAGCGCACTGGCTAGCAACATACGCACTTCGTCGAGCCAGCCACGCTCGAACATGGCAGCGGTTCTGGCATGGATTCGCGCATACAAATCGTCGCGCGGCGGTTGCAGTCCGATTTTCAATGGCCGCCATCCTTGCAGCGGGACGCGGCCCGAGCGATGCACCTCGGATAGCGGACGCTTTGCCAGGAGGCACACTTCCACCGCGCGGATTAATTTATGCTCATCGTTTGGCCCGATCTTTCGGGAGGCTTCGGCATCCAGTCTTGTCAGGATGCGATGCAGATGGCCCGCCGGATGAGACCCCACGCTGCTTCGAATTCGCTCGCGGAGTTCTTCCGACCTTCGCGGAACATCCGCCAACCCTTCCAGCAACGCGCGTAAATAAAGCCCGGTGCCCACAGTAAGGATCGGCACGCGGCCGCGACGCCGTAAATCATCGAGAATGCGGATGGCCATTTCCCGATACCCGCCTGCGGTTGCCACTTCTGACGCGCTCACAACGTCGATCAAATGATGCGGGATTTCCCGGCGTTCGACAACGCTCGGCTTCGCCGTGCCGATATCAAAACCCTTGTAGAGTTGCGTCGAATCGCAAGCCACGACTTCTCCGCCAAGCCGCTCGGCGAGCCATACAGCGAGAGCCGATTTGCCCGAAGCCGTCGGCCCGACGATGGCCACCAGCGGCAAAAGCGATTTGTCATCGCTCATGGGAACAAAAGATGACGCGCGCGAACGAACAGGAAGATCAGCACAAATAAAGCGAGGAGCAGGCTGCCGAGAACTTGTGGGCGTGCGACTTTCACTTAGTGTGCGTACTCTGGCTGCAAATTATAGTAGTACGTAAAGCGCAATTCGATGTATGGCCCGCTGAATTGAGGCGGCAGCGGCTCAAACGGGTTGGAAGCGCGAATCGAGGAAACCGCGGCGCGGTCCAGCGGTTCTTTTCCGGATCCGGCCAAGCGAACCGGTTCGCCGTCCGGCACGCTGCCGTTGCGCATAATACGAAACTGCAACGCCACGACCCCTTTGTCGCCTAGTCGCACCGACTCCGGCATCACGGAAAACCAGTTTCGCTTCACGGTGATATACACGCGGTGCAGGTAGTCGTTGAAGTCGACGCCCTCGGTGGGAGTCAACATTTCCATGTTGCCGTAGGCCTGCGCCTGCCCACCACCGCCTGGCAGACCGCTATTGCTGGGAACTTGGCCCCCGCCTCCAAGCGCCGGCGGCGCACTCATCTTGGCGGATTCGCGGACGGAATCCTGGAGCGAGCGGCCCAGCGAGCTTTTCGGCAGAAGCAGGGCGTGTTCGGTCGGCTGTTGCTGCGGCGTCTCCAGTTTCAGAGGCTGCTTGGGCGTGTCCGCTTTCGCGGTGCTGTCATCCGGTTTCGGCGGCGCAGCATTCGGCTGGGGCGTCGGCGCGGCCGGCAATTCCTTGGCGCGTTCGGGCTCGCGCACCGGAGGCGGAGCAATGGGCTGCGGCGTAGGCGGCGCCACCTTTTTAAGTATCCGCGGATCGACATGCACTGCCGGCGGCCTGGGTCGCGGCGCAGCCTTCAACTCGTCGAGGGCGCCAGGCGGAAGCAGAATGGTCATCTGGCGGCGCGCGAGTTCGTCCTCTTCGCGCGTCGGAACGTGCGGTGGAAAAATTTTGGGCTCCAGAATGATCAGCGCGATGAACAGCACGTGAAACGCGAACGAAGAGATCGATTTGATCATCTCCGCTCGGTTGTGCTCCGCTGATGGTTCCTTGTTGAGTAAGTTGACCTCGCCGGTCATGAAAATGTCGGACTCGACCAGATCGGTGGGGATGTTCTCCAGCGGAGTGATGATTTCTGGAGGAGCAGCGCCCTGCGGGACGGTAATGCGCTCGTCCATGTCGGTAGGCTGCAACGGCAGGTTGTTTTTTTCTTCGATTACAATTTCGGAATGTTTCACGTCGCGCGGCACTACAACACGCGCGGCGATAGACTCCAGCGGCAGCGATGTCGGGATGGTGCTATGGCCGTCCAGGTGAACGATGGGCAGCATCGCCGGCACCAAGGTTCGTTCGTCCATGGTGGTCGGACGACGACGCGAGGAGGGGGCGTCGACCGCCGGCGGCTTCGATCCAAGGGGAACGAGGAATCTAGGAATCATTCGTCTGTTTTCTGCGCGGCGGCAAAGGCTAGCAGTTGGACGCGCTCCGCGTGTTCCTGGATGCTTGCCATTACCCGTTCCGCTAAATCGAGCGCTGCCCGGCCGCTGCGGCCACCCGTCCGAGGCTCGCGCCGGGTGCGCACGGCATCGACAAAGGCTTCCAGCTCGGCTCGCAGCGGCTCCATCGCCGGCGCCGCCAATTTCTCAAAGGCAAATTCGGGTTGCGGTCCAGGTTTTTTCACGGCGACCCGCAGCGCGTCGCGCCGCGCGTAGTCCAGCGAAATATATTCGTGCTGCTGAAAAAATCGCATCTTGCGCACGCGTTCGGTGGAAACCCGGCTGGCAGTAACGTTGGCGACCGCGCCGCCCGCAAACTCCAGCCGCGCATGCGCGATATCCACCTTGTCAGTGAGCACCGGAATTCCCACCGCCTTGACTTCGGTCACGTCTTCTTTCACCAGCGTCAGCAAGATGTCCAGGTCGTGGATCATCAGATCGTAGATAACATCCACGTCCAAGCTGCGCGCCGTGAAGACACCCAGCCGGTGTACCTCAAAAAAGAGTGGATGGTTCAGTATAGGTTCAACCGCGAGGACTGCGGGGTTGAACCGCTCCACATGGCCAATCTGTAAAATGCGTCCAAATTCTTTGGCGAAGCCTAGAAGTCCATCGGCTTCCGACAAACTTGTCGCCATCGGCTTCTCGACGAGGACATCGAGGCCCATCTCCATCAAGCGGCAACCAACGGCCGAATGCGCGACGGTAGGGACCGCCACGCTTACGGCGTCGGCCAGTCCTCGCAAATCGTCCATGGACGCCAGCGCCTGCGTTTGGAATTCCGCGGCGACTTGCTTCGCGCGCCCAGAATCCTTGTCGTAGACCCCAACAAGTTCGGCGCCTTGCACTTCGCGGTACACGCGCGCATGATTGCGCCCGAATTCGCCGGTACCCACCACAGCGACACGGATCTTCTTCGTTTCGCCAGTCGCCGCGCTCATTTCTTGTTCATTCCCCCGGAAGCGGGCCGTGGTTCCACAAGCGTCGCAGGAGGAAAAGCCTGAATGGCAATTCCCGCGGCGTCCGCCTGCGCCAGCAATTTTTCTCGATCGAACAACAGGGTGCGCCCGGCATCCACAGCCAATGCCGTGGCGCGGGCACGCTTCATCTGTTCGATGGTCGGCAGACCGATGACGGGTACATCGAAGCGCATGTCCTGCCCTGGCTTGCTGACCTTCACGACGACGAGCGGCTTTCCGCCCGCGATCCGCGCAGCCCGCGCGATTGTTTCGTCCGTGCCTTCCATGGCTTCCACCGCCACGCAGGCGAGATCGGAAATCACCACGGTTTGCCCGATGTCCATCGCCGAGATTTGTCGCGCCACTCCGAGCCCATACGCAATGTCGGAAGCTTCGCGTTCGTCCGGCGCACGGTTGGTCAGCACTCCAGCTTCCGGCACCAGCGGTTTCAGAAACAGCGTTGAGTCCACCAGCCGTATCCCTTCGTCTTCCAGCACGCGCGCGACGGCGCCGATCAGAGAATCCGTATTTTTTCGCGGTAGTGAAAACAAAAGCTTGGCCAGCTTCCAGTCCGGCCGGATGGAGCTGAAAATTTTATTGTGTTTCACTTGCCCGGCCATTACCGCTTGAGTGACGCCTTCCTTGTGCATCAAGTCAATGGCCTTGCTCAATTCCCCCAGGCTCACCCAGTGCAGCCGCTTCGTCGAAGCAGCCAATTCCGCCGACGCTTCTTCCTTCAGCGCGATTACCGCCATCTCGATTCCTTGGCTGCGCGCGCCTTCCAGCACCAGAAACGGAAACCGCCCATTCCCGGCGATGAGTCCCCAGCCCGTGGTGTTTGCGTCGGTCATGACCTGGCTGAGACTACTTGACGATGCCCCGCTCTGCGGACTCGATAAAACGGATGAGTTCCGCCACATCCGCGGAATCCGCCAGCGAAGCGCGCATTTCGCTCAAAGCCTGGTTGGTATTCAGCTTGGAACGCAGCAGCAAGCGAAACGCGTGATGAAGCGCTTGCATACGTTCGTCGGAAAAACCATTACGCTGCAGGCCGACCTTGTTGACGCCGAAGCAGGTGGTTTCGCGTTCGGTAACCACCAGCGAAAATGGCGGCACATCCTGCGTGATGACCGTGGATGCGCCGACGTAGGCGTAGCGTCCGACACGGCAGAACTGGTGCACCGGTGACGCAAACCCGATGGTAGTGAAATCTTCGACGGTCACATGCCCCGCCAGAGTCGCCGCATTCACAAACAAATTGTTGTCGCCAACATGACAATCGTGCCCAACGTGCGCCGAAGCCAGAAATAAATTTCGATTGCCGACGGTGGTCTTGCCCCCGCCCTTGACGGTGCCGCGACTGATCGTCACATACTCTCGAAACGTATTTCCATCGCCAACGACGAGCTCCGTGTGCTCCCCGTGAAATCCAAGATCCTGGGGATCGCCACCCACCGAGCAAAACGGATGAAACGCATTCTCACGCCCGATCTTCGACGGCCCATGCACCACCGCGTGCGCGTGCAAAACGCAACCGTCGCCCAACTCGACTCCATCGCCGACCACAGCATACGGACCAATCTGAACGCCCGAGCCCAGCTTCGCGCCGGGCGCCACCGATGCCTGCAAATGAATATGCGCGACGCTCATGCCTTCGATTCTTCGACCCTGGTTTCCACTTTTGTTTCGGCTTCTTGGACCATCACAGCAACTTTAGGTTTCGGCTCGCGGTCCACCATTTTGCACATCAGCGTCGCTTCCGCAGCCAGTTGCCCGTCCACGGTGGCGCGGGCCTCCAACTTGGCAAAATCGCCACCACGCCAGGAAAGCACTTTTACTTCAAGCTTCAACTGGTCCCCAGGCACCACCGGGCGCCGGAAGCGCGCGCGGTCCACGGCCACAAAGTAGAGTAGCTTGCTCTCGCGATCTGGAATTTCCAGCAGCAGCAGAAGCCCGCCGGTCTGGGCCATGGCTTCGATGATCAGCACGCCGGGCATAATCGGTTTCCCCGGGAAATGCCCCTGAAAATAATATTCGTTGATCGTGACGTTCTTCACGCCCACGATGCTCTTCAGCCGCTCCATCTCCAAAATCCCGTCGATCATCAGAAACGGGTAACGGTGCGGCAACAGTTTCTGAATGTCGTTCACGTCTAGAATCATTCGACGTCCCCCAATCGCACCGCACACCCTCACTGCGGCGTCGCTCATTGCCCGGCAAACTTATGATTATATGCGAACCCAGCCGTCCGGGGTATTCATCCGCCGACGTTGTCGCGCAAATTACCCTTCCTCGAGGTGTTGGTTCCGGGTCCTCAAATCCGCTGATTTGCCGCCGCTCGTCCTGCGCTGCTAGGATGTCCCGGCCATGCCCGACTCAAATCTCGCCAAGACATTTTTGAATATGTTGACGCCCCGCCTGCCGGAGATGCTCGCAGCCCTACGCAAATACGTACTCGCCGAATCTCCCGGCGTCGAAAAAGCTGCCGCGGACCATTGTTGCGGGATCATCGCGGCGCACTGGCGGAAGCGAGGATTTGGCGTCGAGCGTATCGCCCAAAAACATCGCGGCGATCAGCTGCGGATCACCTGGTGGGCGGGTAACTCGCGTTCTGCAGGTCAACTTTTGGTCCTCGGCCATTACGACACGGTGTATGCGACCGGCACTCTCAAAAGAATGCCGTTCCGCGTCGCGGGCGGCAAAGCCTACGGACCCGGAACGTTCGATATGAAAGCCGGCATCGTCCAGGCGTTGTTCGCGCTGGAAGCCTTACAGCGTGCAGCCGGGCCTCCAAACAAGCGCATCGTCTTTCTTTGGACCTCAGACGAGGAGATTGGCAGCGAAACATCACGCAAGATTATCGAGTCAGAGGCAGGCCGCAGCGATGCTGTCTTCGTTCTCGAACCGTCGTACGGGCCGCGCGGTCTGCTGAAAACGGCACGCAAAGGCGTTGGCGAAGCCGAGATCATCGTTCACGGCCGCGCCTCCCACGCGGGCCTTGCGCCACAACAGGGCGTCAACGCAATTCATGAACTCGCCCGACAAATTGCCCGCGTCGAGCAATGGAACGATTTGCGCCGCGGGGTTACCATCAACGCCGGCCTCATCGACGGTGGCACACGCACCAACGTCATTCCCGAGCGCGCCCGCGTCGTACTCGATCTTCGCGCTCTGCGGGTCGCCGACATGCAACGACTGGAGCGACAGTTGCGCGCCCTTCGTCCCACGATTAAGGGCGCACGCCTGGTGATTAGCGGCGGCTTCAACCGTGAACCTCTCGAGCGCAAAATTAGCGCCGCCCTGTTCGCCCGCGCCAAATCACTCGGCGCACAAATGAACCTCTCCCTCGACGAGTGCACCGTCGGCGGAGGTTCCGACGGCAACCTCACCGCCGCCTGCGGTATCCCCACGCTCGATGGCCTCGGCGCGGTCGGCGACGGCGCCCACTCCTCGCACGAACACGTTCTGGTCAAAACAATGCCCGCGCGCGCCGCTCTCCTCGCTGCTTTGCTTCACTCTTCATGAGTCTCACAACATTCACTGCGGGCCGAAACTTTGTAAGGAGTGGGCTTTAGTCCGGCGCTACCAGACCGCTACAGGCTCTACTGCACATACGTTTTTCGCAGATAATTCACAGTAGCCTGCGCTAAATCCTGATAATTGCTGTGCAAAACTTCCTGCACCGCGCCCTCGCTCGAACTTCCCTCCGCAATGCGGTCCAGAATCCTCTCGAGATCTCCCATCCCGTCGGCCTGTACGATGTACTCAATATTTGCCAACGCCCATGCGTAGGCGTAAGCGGCAACTTCGCTCGAAAGCCTCATCCAGGAACCTTCGAGTTGACTGAGCGCCAACGCCTGCTTCTCGTCATACACCTGCACCAGCACCGAAGCATTGTCTTTGCTCCGTTGTCCCTCCATCCACTGCGCGACGCCTTCTTGAATCCAGGTCGGTGCCCGCGCATGCGTTTTTTGCTGAATGAAGCTGTGCGTCAATTCGTGCTTCAGCACACGCGCCAGCTCCGGCGTCAGACTCGTCAAGCCCTGGACCGGCACGCGAATACGTCCATCATTCAGCGCCCCCACCCAGGCAGGCGCGCGGGTAATATCCGCGAAAGCCTGTTCGGTGTACAGAATGACTCCAATCGAATCCGGCGGCGTAAAGTTGAGCTCCGACTCGATGGCTGAGAAATGGATTTCCAATGTGCGTAGGATTTCCCGCGCGAGCTCCGGCTGGGCCCCGCCGCTGTATCGCAATGTAAAATGGCTGCTCTCGTTCTCCTTGTAGTTCTGCTCTTCCTTGGTATCGCGCTGGGCCTTCGCCAGCGCGCTGGCCACTTCCGGGTCCGGCCGCAACGCCAGAGCCCGCTTCCATTCGGCCACGGCAAGGTCGGTCTTGTTCATTCCGTAGTAAGCCCAGCCGGCTAGTTTCGCTACTTCCGGGTCATCGGGAACGACGCGACGCGCACGTTCGAGGTATTCAAATGAAGCTTTGTACTCGCTGCGTTTCAAATGAAGGTACGCGACGTTCATCAAGATAGTCGGATTTTCTGGAGTAAACGTGAGCGCAGTCCGCTCATCCGTCAGTGCGTGTTCCAGGTCTCCGTGCACCAGTTCAAATTGCGATGCAGCATGCAGCGCCCGTGCCGCCTTTTCGTTCGCTGCAGCGTCGCCGGACCGCGCCTCGATTTGCACATCCGCCAGATAGTTGCGATCGATGGATCCATCATGCACCGCGCCCTTCTCGATTTCCGCGCTCGCCTCCATCGGTGGCGGCGTAATTGCTATGTTCGATGCGGATGCCGCGCGCAATTCCGGCATCGATGCCGCCGGTCCACGCTCGATGTGATCCACGATTGATTTCGGCAGCACTAATTCGCCGGCTGCTGTCTGATACCGGACTTTCTCCCCTTCTTCCACGACCGTGAGTGCCACGATACGCCGACCGTTCTTCAACACGATCGTGTCCGTGGCCATTGCCGGACGCACGGTTGCGAAGCACAAGAACAGCGCCGCAAAAAGGGCCCGCTGCAGACGGGCACGCCATCGGGCGAGAATTATAGGAAAGAAAAAGCGCATTTCCCCATTCTAGGTCGCCCCTGTACGTCGCCGCACTACGCCTTGTCTACTGATGCCGAAAGTGACTACACTGGGGTCATGCGGGCTGGGGTGGCCCTTTTCGGGCTTGCTTGTCTGGCGATGCCCTTGGTGGCGTCGGCCGGAGACAAGTCTCCGCACGAACTGTACGACCAGCTGAACGCCCTTCGCGCCGACCCTACCACGGTCTACGAAATCGCCTCTACCGATCGCGTTGAAATCCGCCGCGCTGACATACAGTTCTCGTTCGAGCAAGGCAAACTGACTTTCTTGACGCCGCTCGATGGCCGCGTTACCGGCGCGGTCTTCTCCGGGCGCGGGCACGTCCTCGCTGCTCCTCGGGACCCCACGGAAAAACAGCAAATGGCCCGGTTTCTCGGCGCCCCAATTCTCGATCAGGAATTCACCGACGTCTGTCTGCGGTTTACGGATGATACGGCGGCCGAGCTTCTGCATGAATTCCAGGAGGCGAAGATATCTCCGTATCAAGATACGGAATTTGCTTCGCGCTGGAATACGGTCCTGGCCGCAGTAAATCGGGTGCAGTCGCTGCGCATTCTGTTTGGAAATCTTTCCAGCAGCTCGAAGCCGTATTTTTACGCCGGTATCGAAGGCCTTACCTTGGGAGCCTTCGACGTGATCGTCGATCTGCAGCGCCCGGAAGCGGTCGCGATGGGCCAACCGAAGACATCGGGCGCCAGGACCTTTTACGATGTGTGGGCCTCCTATCCTGTGCCTGGCGCATTACCTCATGCTCCCAGCTTTCAGGCGCTCGACTATGAGATTAATACCTCGATCCTCGCGGACACCTCGCTGGACGCCAAGACCGACCTGCGCATGCGCGCAGAAGTCTCCGGGGAGCGGGTGTTGATGTTTCAACTCGCTCGGGCGCTCAACGTGGAGTCGGTCACCGGAGAACGGGGCGAATCTTTGGCGTACTTCCAGAACGAAGGGATGAATTTGCAGGATCGCAACTTGCATGGAGGTGATTATTTATTCGTGGTGTTGCCGGCACCTTCCGAGAGTGGCGCCGAATTCACGCTCCATTTTCACTATCGCGGCAACGTGATTGAAAACGCCGGCAACGGTGTGCTTTTCGTGGATGCGCGGGAAGGCTGGTATCCCCATTATGGCGGCCCCGCGGACTTTGCCAGCTACGATCTCACCATGCGCTGGCCGCGCAAATTGCGATTAGTCGCCACCGGGACCAAGCGCGACGAGCATGAGGAAGGCGAATTTCGTGTGGGCCGCTGGCAAACCGAGAAGCCCATTTCCGTGGCGGGTTTCAATCTTGGCGACTACGTTTCGACTTCACTCGTATCCGAAACCCGATCCGTCGATGTCTATGCCAATCGGCAACTGGAGCGCTCGCTCGATAGTCGCCTGGAAGTTCCGCAGTTAGCGCCCCGGATTTCGTCGCCTCTAGGCGGTGAAGGGCGCACTAGCATCAACGCCATGGAAGTTGCCCCTCCGCCGCCGCGGCCGACCGATGCCTTGAAGTTGCTCGGGCGCGAAATTGAAGATTCGATCCGCTTCTACGAAGCTCTCAGCGGGCCTTTTCCCTATCCAAAATTGAGTGTTTCGCAAATCCCCGGGACTTTCGGGCAAGGCTGGCCCGGACTTCTGTACCTCTCGACCTATTCCTATCTGCCCGCGGAAGCCCAGCTGCGCGCCGGGCTTTCTGAGAATGGACAAGAGCATTTCACGGAGCTGGTCCCGTTTCACGAAGTAGCCCATCAGTGGTGGGGCAATGTTGTGGGCTGGGATGCCTACCGTGACCAATGGATCGACGAATCCATCGCCAACTATTTTGCGTTGCTCTTCGCGGACACGCAAAAGCGAACCGATCATTCCCTGCACGTCTGGCTCAGCCGCTACCGGCAGAACCTAGTCGAAAAACTGCCAAACGCCCAAGAGTCCCATTCGGAAATCGGCGCGCTCGAATTGGGCGGCCGGCTTAGTTCCTCCAAATCGCCGGCTGGATTCGAGCAGGTTATTTACGGCAAAGGGGCTTGGGTAATTCACATGCTTCGGGAGATGCTCCGGCAGGCTGGCGCAAAAAATCCAGACGCGCGCTTTGATGCTTTGCTGCACACGCTGGTCACCAAGTATGCGTATCGCGCGCTTTCCACTCCCGATCTGCAACATGAAGTCGAGGCGGTGATGACCCCGTCGATGGATCTGGAAGGTGGCCGCTCAATGGAGTGGTTTTTCGAGCAATGGGTGCGCGGAACGGGCGTGCCGAAGTACCGCGTGGAGTTTAGCGTTCACGCCGGTGAAAAAGGTTATGTGGTGCGCGGAAAGCTTTATCAGGACGACGTGCCTCGTTCTTTTATTGCGCCGGTTCCTTTATATGCGGGGTCCAGTGCTGCGCACGCTACATTCTTAGGGGTGGTCGTCGCTGCTGGCCCGGAAACTTCATTTCATTTCACAACGCAGATCGCGCCGCGCAAGATACTGATCGATCCGCAAATGACATTGCTCTGCGTCACTCCCGAGTCGCGATGATCGCGGCGAACATTACTGCGGGCTGCTGGGAAGCGGATTTTGGTAAAGTTTCTTTTTCAAGTCGAGAGGGCTCGCCGGACTCAACCGCGGCTTGCCATCTTCTCCGAACTCGTAGGGAAATCCGGCAGGATCCACGGGATCTCTTGACAATAGGCCCGCGCTCACCAGGTCGTGCGCGCTGCTAAGGCGGTGCCCGGTTCGCTTCTCATATTCCGCAGCGAGCAGATTCAATGTTTTTAAGTTCTGATCTACCGTCAGCAGCTTCAGGTGGGTCGCGGCATTGTCCTTTACTTGCGGATCGGTGGCGGAGTGATAGAGCTCATTCCACAAGAAGGCCGAAGTTTCAAGCGTGTCCCCTTGCTCCAACACTCTGGCCGCCAGCACCTTCATCCAAACCAGGGCCGCAGGATTTTTGCTGCCCTCCAGGAAGGCCGCAGAAGCTTTCTGATAATCATGAAGCTCGAAGTAGTAGATAAAGCCCAGATCTTCGTAAAACCGCCAGTAGTCTGGATTGGCGCGGATTCCACGGTTTATTAATTCGATGGCCAGGTCAGGCCGGCCGGCTCCTCGCGGAGACGGTTCACCCAAAAACGTCGAGCCGAAACTGTAAGCCACTAAGAGATTAGGATCGAGCGTAGTGGTCACATCCAGTAACGGCCACAACAGTTCCAGATCTGCGTCATGCCTCCGATGCTTGTCACCGTAATACTGCACGACCCTGGTCCAATACAGTTCGGCCGCCAGCGGCGCATATTCCAGGCTCATGGCCTTCAACATCGGCCCCGAACGCAACACCAGATCATCTCTCTCTTGGTGCAACGCGTCCCGCTCCACGTCGATGGCTTGCTGCAGCCGCCAGACGCCGACAAATCCGGCAATCAGCGCGACACACAACAGAATCGGTGCGGATTTCTTAGCGCTCATTTCAAATTCCGGCGCGAAAAGATCGCCATTGCGGCGGCCAGCACGATGGCGCAATACAAAGCCGCGTACGCGGTATTCTGCACAATCAGCGTCGAGGGTATGGCACGCCCGTGGGCTGCCGCGGCCATGACGTCGAAATTTTCAAAGTTGGGAAGCAGATAGGACAGCCAACGCAAGAAGGCTTGCACCGCCGGCGCCAGGGTCTCGCCGTGCAGGCCGCGCATTTCTCTTACGAATAATCCGGACACATACAGTCCGGCAGTGAAAAGTATGGCCAGCAAAGGAGTGGTGTAGCAGGAAAAAAGCAAGGCCAGCGCCACCACGATGGCCAGCTTTAATAAGATGAAATAAATCGCCACCAGCGCAACCGCGTCGGCGCGCACGAGGGCGTGTTTCACGTAAAACAGGGCTGCGAATAGCCCAGCCGACATGGCGGCGGTATTGATGGTCAGCGTTAGAAGCAGTCCGCCAAATTTCCCGAGCAGAAACTCCCACCGGCGCACCGGTTTGGCCAACAATGCGTATAGGGTGCGCTTGTCCATTTCCTTGGACACCAGGGCGACGCCGATGAATACCGCCATCAACAAGCCGATTACCGAAATGGCGCCGAGGCCCAGGCTGACGATCACCATCTGCTCGATGCCGATGGATATCTGCCCCACCAGGATCGCGGCTCCCATCATCAGCAGTGCGAAGAAAACCAGGTTGTAAAGCACGCGATCGCGCACCGCTTCGCGAAATGTATTCCACGCCACTACGCCGATGCGGCTCATTTCCCGCTCACATCCACGGCTGCTGCTTGCGCGCGGTCAGCTTCGATCAGGTGCATAAAGTACTCTTCCAGCGATGCCTTGATTTGGGCCACCGACAAAATTCTGGCGCCAGCGCCGCGTAGCTGATCGAGAGTTTTGTACAGCTCATCCTCGGCCACCTGCATTCTGTATCGGTTACCCGTTCGAGTCGCTTTACTCAACAGCAGCGCACTGCTCGCTGTTTCCACACCAAGCTCAAACAAGATCTCCAGTCCGTGGGCCTTGATCCCGACAATTTCGTCGGGCGCGCCGACCCCGCGCAACTTGCCTCCGGCGATTACGCCGACGCGGTCACATAACATTTCCGCATCCGACAGAATGTGCGTTGAAAATAGAACCGTTCGCCCTTCGCGCCTTAATTCCAGAATGATGTCGCGAACTTCTCGACGGCCCAGTGGATCGAGGCCGGACATAGGCTCGTCCAAGATCACCACCCGCGGATCGTGTAAGATTGCTTGCGCCAGACCCACGCGCTGCAGCATGCCTTTTGAGTATTTTCGTAATTGAATTTTGCGCGCCGTCTCCAGGCCAACTTTTTTCAGCATTCGCGCGACGCGGTCTCGGCGGTCGGCACTCTTTAAATTGTGGAATCGCGCAAAATAATCAAGCAGCTCCGCCGCGGTCAGGTAGTCGTAAAAGTATGGCTGTTCCGGCAGATAACCGATGTCCTGATGCATGGCGATGTCGCTAATCGGCCTACCCAAAATGTAGGCGGTACCAGCGGTAGGGAAAATCAGACCCACCAGTAACTTGATGGTGGTGGACTTCCCCGCGCCATTGGGTCCGAGAAAGCCGAACACTTCCCCGTCCTCGACACGCAGGGTCAGGCCTTCCAACGACCTCTTGGTCTTGAGGTTGAGGAAGCCGTGGGGATAGTCCTTGGTCAGATTCTCAATTTGAATCGCCGCATCCGTCATGGCCTTATTGTTGAAAAATATAGGCTTAGCGTCAATTGAGATGGAGCGGCGATGTGCACAGGTAGAAACTGCCGCCGCTCCATTCCAGGCTTGCAGATGCCACAATCTGGCCTATGGAAACGAGTTAGCTGAGATATCGAAAAACGGGAAACACATGTCATTCCGTTCTTCGTTTCCGCCAGCCCGGAACCGGGCGGTTGGCGTCACGAATCGACGCGGGCTGTTCCAATTTGAACCAGTTGCGGCGGCGCCGGAGGCGGGGCCATAGGCAAGGGTTTGAGGGTTTGCTTGCCACGCCAGTTATCCAGGATGCCCACCTGCTGGACGCAAGACACCGTGCATTTCGGGGCGCAAAACTTGGTTGTGAAATACTCCCGGTGACGCATTTCCGGAGTGTAGTCTGCCAGGGGAATGCCTGGGTAGCCGCGCTGCTGCGAGCACCAGTGCACCAGGCCGTCCTCGCAGATATAGAGGTACCGTGAGCCTGAACGGCATCGCCACTCGTGCACTTTCCCGCGGGCTACGTTGTGCTGAAAATCGTTGAATCGCGAAAACGAGCTTTTGCCCAGGGACATGATCTCTTCAAAAATCTCGATCTGACGTGGATTCAAGCCCTTGAGCTGGCCATTGCCGTCATGAATGATTCCCACCGTGCTCGTAAATCCGAGTTCCACGGCGCGATGGGCGATCTCCAAGGCATCTTCTGGATTCTTGACGCCGCTGCCGAGAACGGAATTGATGTTCACTTGAAAGACCGCGTACTGGGATAGCCACTCGAGCCTGCTATCGAGGGTCTTCAGGCTTTTCTTGGACACCTCGTCCGGGGTCACGTTATCAATACTGATTTGCAGGAACTCCAGCCCGGCATCGTTCAACTTGGCGATACGTTCCTTACTCAGCAGGAACCCGTTGGTGATCATTCCGGCATAGATGCCACGCTTGCGCATGTGGCGGATCACTTCTTCCAGTTCCGGGTGCAATAGGGGCTCGCCGCCGCTGATAGTGATCATGGACGTGCCCATGTCGGCCAGCAGATCCAGCCGACGCTTCATCTCGTCCAGGGGCACTGGCTTGGAAACGGAGTCGTACTCGTTGCAGTAACCGCAGTCCAAATTGCAACGGCGCATGGGGATAATGTGGACCAGGAAGGGATGCTTGGTGGAAATCAGCGCCTTGCCAATCTTCATCAGCTCTCGGGCGCGGGAGCGTACGAAGCGCAAGCGGCGTCGCAAGCGGACCGACACAGATGCCGAAACCTTCGCTTTGGAAGTGTCTGTATCCATGGAAAGCCGCAGATTCTCCTCGTTCCAATTATACACGAGCCCTTAAGACAATTCGGACGGTGCTGAAGTTCAGTGTTTGGACAGGACCTACCAGCCGTAATCATGCGGTAGTGAACATTTTGTGCGATTGCAGCGTCTAGCTAACAGGCGCAAGACGAACTGGCTATGGTCGGCGTCTACTAACCGCAGAAGGGACGTCTCGTCCAATCGTAACGAGCCTGCCGAGAGGCCGCGCGAGGTGCCGATGCAATCGCTGATCTCTGACCTCCAGTATTCGGCGCGGGAACTTCGCAAGCGCCCTGGGTTTGTACTGACCGCGGTCCTTTCGCTGGCCTTGGGCATCGGCGCGACAAGTGCCGTCTTCAGCGTGATCTACGCGGTGCTCATCGATCCCTTTCCCTATCCAGGGGCGGAACGCATGACTGAGCCTCGTTTGCTGGACCAGGCCGGCGAACAGCGGTTTGTTGGCCTGAGCGGTCCGCAATTGGACCTGATTGGGCAGACGAGATCCGTCGAAAGCGTCGTGGCGCTTGACGGGTGGAACCTCACTACCACGGACGGCGATCTTCCCGAAGACGTCAATGCTGGCTATATCTCTCCGAACGCTCCCAGTCACTGGGGCGTCCCGCCGCTCATGGGCCGGTGGCTAGCACCGGGCGACGCGCCTGCGGGGCAGGACGCGCAGCCGGTGACAGTGATCACCTACCAGTTCTGGCAAAAGTATTACCTGGGCGACCCGAACGTCATTGGGCGCAAAATTCAGCTGGTCCGCAAGCCCTACGAAGTCGTCGGGGTCATGCCGCCTCGTTTCAAGTGGGGCGAGGCGGACATCTACGTTCCGCTGAAAGTCACGCAGGACCCTAACATCAGGTTCGGAGCGTCCATCAAGCTACGTCCGGCAGTTACCCTGGCCCAAGCGGACGCGGAGCTGCAACCGCTGTTCGAGCGATTCGCGAGAGAGAACCCAACGAGGTTTCCCGCAAAATTCCGAGTGAATCTCCGAAGTATCGTCGACCTTTATGCCCGCCCTCTGGGCACGACTCTGTACCTCCTATTGGGGGCAGTCGGTTCGCTTTTGCTGATTGGTTGCGCCAACGTTTCGATCCTGCTGCTGGCGCGCGGGGCCGAACGGCAACATGAGTTGGCGGTGCGCGCAGCGATCGGGGCCAACCGGATACGCATGATTCGGCAACTGCTCACGGAATCGCTGGGGATTGCGGTGGTGGGCGCCACCTTGGGTGTACTTCTCGCCTGGAAAAGCTTGCCGCTGATGGTAGCCTGGATGCCGCGTCAGTCATTCCCGGCCGAATCGGTGATCAAAATCAACGTGCCGGTCTTGCTCTTTTGCGTTGGGCTCGCGCTCGCTACTTCGATCGTTTTTGGTTTGTCTCCAGCGCTGCAACTCTCGCGTCCGGACGTAGCGCGGCTGATGCAAAGCAGCGGTCGAAGGGTGGCCGGCAGTGCCAACGCCAAGCGTGCGCACAATGCGCTCGTCGCGGCCCAGGTGGCACTGACCATGCTCATGTTGTCGGGCGCAAGCGCGGCCGGGAAGGGGTTTCTTCACCTCGTCAACGCGCACCTTGGGTACGATCCGCATTTCGCGATGTCAGTTCCCATCCCGGTGCATGAAAACACCCATGGGCCGTGGAAGGACCGCTCGGAATATTTCGAACAACTGCGAGCCAGGCTTGCAAGCATGCCGGAAGTGGTGTCTGCCGGGATTTCAACCAATGCCACGCCGCCTTCGAATGGAAGAACACAGCAATTTGAAATTTTTGGAAGCGGATCGGGCGAGAAGCCTGAAGCGCTGGTGAATTACATCAGCGGCGAGTATTTCCCGGTTCTGCGAATTCCGCTGGTTCAGGGTCGCATATGGGATCCCCCGGAGACCATGCGTGGCGCTGCGGTTGCCGTGATCAATCAGACGATGGCCCGGCAATTTTGGCCCAACACCAACCCTGTGGGGCAACAGCTGCGTCTTCCCGATCTTAAAGACGAACCCTACTCTCCCGTTGCGCCAGGTATCGCAGGCGCTTGGATGCAGATCGTCGGCGTCGTCGCCGACGCTCTCGACGAAGGGCTGCGTAAACCGATCAAGCCTGCTATCTACGTTCCTTATACCGTGAAAATGTATATGTTCACGCAGATTTTGATCCGGACGCGCATTCCGCCGGCGTCCATGCTGCGGGACATTCGGGCGCAAGTTGTTCATGTGGACCCGGACCAGCAGGTTACCCACGCTCAAGATCTGGAGACGTGGATCGTCAATGAACATGAATATGGCCAGCAGCGATTTATGGCTACGCTGTTTGGAGTCTTCTCGGTTCTGGCGCTCGTTTTGGCGGCAGTCGGACTTTACAGCGTGGTGTCTTACGGCGTTGCCACGCGCACCAATGAATTCGGCATCCGCCTGGCCTTGGGAGCAAGAGCGGCCGACGTATTTCGGCTGGTTTTGTCCTCGACCTCGATTAGTCTCAGCATCGGCTTGACCGCGGGCTTGATCCTGAGCAACGCTTTCAACAAACTGTCCACGAAATGGGTTAGCGAAAGTTCGCGCGACCCGTTGATCCTCGCCGGAGTAACCCTAATACTCGTCGCGGCGGCGGCATCCGCGTCGTTCGTTCCCGCGAGACGAGCGGCGTCCGTCGATCCCATGGCGGCGCTGCGCTACGAATAGTTTGCTGGCTCTGGCGCAAGCGCAGGCGGCACCCTACAATGCACGGACGCGCCCATGGGACCACTCACCTCTGACCTTCGTTTTTTCGCGCGCGAATTTCGAAGGCGGCCGTACTTCACGCTTACCGCTGTATTTTCTTTGGCCATTGGTATTGGCGCTACCAGCGCGGTGTTCAGCGTTATTTATGCCGTGCTTCTGAATCCATACCCTTACCCGGGGGCTGAGCGCATGGTCGAACTGCGCTTGCAGGACCAAGCCAGCAACGATCACTACGTTATTTTGAGCGGCCAGCAATTGAACCAATTGCGGCGAGCACGGTCGATCGAAAGCATCGTTGGCGTGACCTGGTGGAATCTGACCACGACCGACGGGGACTTGCCCGAGGATGTGCAAGGCGTTGCCGTTTCGACGGAATCGCCCAATCATTTCGGCATACCTGCGTTGAAGGGCCGCTGGTTCCTGCCATCCGACGCGCCGCCCGGCGAAGATCCCCAACGCGTGGCGGTGCTGAGCTATGAATTTTGGCAGCGATATTTTGTGGGCGATCCCCATGTGGTTGGTAAACGATTGCATCTTATTCACGAGAGCTACGAGGTGATTGGGGTGATGCCGCCGCGTTTCAAGTGGGGCGACGGGGAGGTTTATCTCCCGCTTAAAGTGACCCAGGAATCCGGCCTTAGTTTTGCGTGTTCAATCAAGCTGCGTCCCGCAGTCACGCTGGCGCAGGCGGATGCGGAGCTCCAGCCGCTGGTGGAACAGTTCGCGAAAGAATCGCCGTCGCATTATCCGGAAACGTTTCGCGTCGATCTGCGGAGCATCGTGGAGCTTTACGCTCGACCGCTGGGCCAGACACTTTATGTGCTGCTCGGCGCGGTGGGTTCATTGCTTTTGGTTGGCTGCGCCAATGTCTCTATCCTGCTGCTTGCGCGCGGCGCGCAACGCCAGCATGAACTTGCTGTGCGGGCCGCGGTGGGCGCCAGCCGAGTGCGAATGATTCGCCAATTACTTACCGAATCGCTTGCGGTCGCAAGTATTGGCGCCGCTATAGGCATACTGTTTGCGTGGCGAGGCTTGTCGGTAGTTACGGCGCTGTTGCCTCGAAACGCATTCCCGTCGGAATCGGTGATTCGCATGAATGCTCCGGTGCTGGGTTTCAGCATTGCCCTGGCTTTTATTACCACGATCGTGTTTGGGCTCTGGCCGGCGGTGCAACTTTCCCGCCCGGAGATCGCGCGCATCATGCAAACGAGCGCGCGAAGGGTGGCGGGAAGCGTGAACGCTCGGCGAACTCACGGCCTGATGGTTGGGGCGCAGGTTGCCGTCACTATTGTTCTGCTCACGGCGGCAGGTGCCGCAGAGAAAGGATTTCTTCGGCTGGTGAACACCGAGCTGGGCTACGATCCGCGCAATGCGATGTCGCTGCCTATCCCCGTGCATCAAAACTCACACGTGTCTTGGCAGGATCGTTCGCAATATTTTGAGCATTTGCGAGCGAAGATTGCCGGCATGCCTGAAGTGGTTGACGCAGGTCTGTCCACGAACGCAACTCCGCCGTTGCCGATCGGCAGCACGCGCGTCGAGATATTGGGGCGCCAGGAAGCGGAGAAACCCGATGTGCGCGTCAATCTGATTAGTTCGGAATATTTTTCGGTGCTTAAAATTCCCTTGTTGCAAGGGCGTGTCTGGGATCAATCGGAGACCATGCGCGGAGCCCCGCTGGCCATCATCAACCAGACCATGGCTCGGCGGTATTGGCCCGACGGCAATGCCATCGGCCGGCAGGTGCGCATTCCCGCGCTGAAAGACGAGCCGCCGTACTCCCCGGCTGCCAGCGGAAGTACCGACTGGCTGGAAATTGTCGGCATCGTCGGCGACGCTCGCAACAACGGCTTGCGCAATGCCATCAAGCCGGCTGTGTTTGTGCCTTATACCCTGCGCATGCCGATGTATACGCAGATCATCGTGCGCACCCGAGTCCCACCGCTTTCCATTCTTCGGGAGATGCGGCGGCAAATTGTTGAAATTGATTCTGAGCAGCAGACTACCCGCGTGCGCGATTTGCAGGCGTGGATCACCGGTCAGGAGGAATACGCTCAGCAGCGTCTGGTCGCCAGTCTGTTTGGGGTGTTCTCGATTTTGGCGTTAATGCTGGCAGCGGTGGGACTTTACAGCGTGGTCACTTACGGTGTTGCCACCCGGACAAACGAGTTTGGAATTCGTATGGCCTTGGGGGCCAAATCCGGTGACGTCTTCCGGATGGTGCTGGCGTCCGCGGCCATCAACGTGGGCGCAGGCGTGGGGGCGGGTTTGGTTGTGAGCTTCGCGCTCGACAAACTGGCTACACGGTGGGTCAGCGAAAGCTCTCGAGACCCGCTAATCCTATCGGGAGTGACGTTTATCCTGATCAGCGCCGGGGTGCTGGCGTCGGTGGTACCGGCGCGGCGGGCTTCCGCTGTGGACCCTATGGTTGCACTCCATTACGATTAGCTGGCGACCGTAGCGAACTCTCTGTCGGGTATCCTTTAGCGAATTAGACATTCTACGCTCGGGTCGCGACGTCGCCGAGAAACATATTGAAACGCATTGAACTTGCGGCTCGTAACAGGATATTCTCGAATCGGTCTCTGAGGTTAAAATCGTGCAGAAACTTTTAGCGCCGCGGGAAGCGGCGAACATACTGGGAATCAGTTACCCGACGCTCAAGCAATGGATCTATCGGAACAAGATTAAGACTGCGAAGACTCCGGGCGGCCATCACCGCGTACCAGAGAGCGAGATCGATCGCTTGATTCCGAAAAATCTCGAGCGTGGAGATATTCAGACCCGGCGCGGAAACTTTCGCAAGATCAGCGGGCGCAATCAACTTATTGGACGTGTGTTGTCGATCAAATATAGCGGCCTGCTGGCGCAGGTGACCATGGCGATCGGGGAACAGCATATTACTGCGATTATCACGGCGGACGCCGCCAAGGAAATGAGGCTCAAGGCTGGAGAACGGGCGGCGGCACTGATTAAGTCGACCGAAGTGATGATTTTGAGGGTGTGATCGCTGATTCGAAATCGCCTTATTCTATGATCGGTAACCGAGCAATTCGATACATCTGTATTGGGCTACTCGCGCTCCTTTTTCTGCGCCAGCGCGAGGTCCACGCTCAGCCGGAGGAGGTGCTCGTTGCCGCCGCCGCAGATCTGCAGTTCGCGATGGCCGATCTCGCGCAGCAGTACAAAAACCAGACGGGAAATATTCTTAGCGTGACTTATGGATCGAGCGGGAATTTCTTTTCGCAAATTCTGAATGGAGCACCTTTCGATCTGTTCTTTTCCGCGGATAGTGACTACCCGAGGCAGTTGGTGGTCGCGAGTCTGGCGGATCCTGCAACGTTCTATAAATACGCGCTGGGGCGAATCGTGGTCTGGGTACCGCCGGGTTCCAAAGTTGACGTAGCACATCAAAAATGGAACGCGCTGCTCGATTCCAGCGTGCAGAAAATTGCGATTGCGAACCCGGAACATGCTCCTTACGGACACGCTGCGGTCGCGGCCATGCAAAAAGCTGGGATCTACGAAAAGGTTAAAGGGAAACTGGTCCTTGGAGAAAATATTTCCCAGGCGGCGCAATTCGTGCAGTCAGGCAATGCGCAGGTAGGAATCGTGGCGCTGTCTCTGGCTGTCTCACCCGCGATGTCGAGCGGGCAGCGTTGGGAAATCCCCGCGGACGCCTACCCGCCGATCGAGCAAGGTGCCATCGTATTGAACAATGCAAAGCACAAAGACGAAGCGCGGGCATTTCTTGAGTTTGTGAAGAGTGAGTCTGGGCGCGAGACGCTTGCCAAATACGGCTTCGCGATTCCGGAAAGCGCGAACTCCAAACGATGAGGCACGATAAATTGGATGCAGTTTCGTATGCGCCGCGCAGCGACCGGTAAATATGGAAGCGTTGCTCCTCTCAATTCGCCTAGCTGTTTGCGTTTCGGCGATTCTCTTCGTGGTGGCGTTGCCACTGGCGTACTGGCTTGCGTATTCGCGGTGGCGCGGAAAGTTTCTTGTGGAGTCGGTCGTGGCGCTGCCACTGGTCTTGCCGCCGACCGTGCTGGGATTCTACATGCTGGTGGCGATGGGCACGCGGGGGCCGCTGGGGAAAATATGGCAAGCGGCTTTCGGGCACGGATTGGCCTTTACCTTTACTGGCTTGGTCATTGCGTCGGTGCTTTACAGCTTACCGTTTGCGGTTCAGCCGCTGGTGGCGTCATTTGAAAGCGTGGACCGGAAATTACTCGATGCCTCCGCAGTTCTCGGCGCGGGGACGCTGCGAACCTTCCATAGGGTGATCCTGCCCATGTCTGTACCCGGCATAATTACGGCGCTGGTGCTTAGTTTTGCGCACACGTTGGGTGAATTCGGGGGCGTGCTGATGGTCGGCGGCAACCTTGCGGGCGTGACCCGCACGGTGTCGATCGACATCTACGATCACGTTCAGTCCCTGCAATATGCTGAGGCGAATCGCATGGCTGTGATTCTACTGGTCTTCTCGTTCGCCGTGCTTTCCGTTGTATATGGAGCCAATCGCCGCACTAGACGGCGAGTTTGGTCACCGTGGCCGGCGAGGTAAGTAAGGCGGAGCTTGCGGTAAAGGTCAGCGTCGTGCGACACGGTCCGGGCGGCGGACTGTTTGCACTCGATGTCGCGCTGGACGTTCCCTCCGGGATCACCATCTTGTTTGGACCGTCTGGCTCTGGCAAATCCACGCTGCTTGATTGCATCGCTGGACTGTTGCGCCCTGAAGCGGGAACAATAGCAATTGGCGAAGACCCCGTCTTCGATTCCGGGAAACGCATTGACCTTCCACCTCAACACCGTCGTGTTGCCTATGTTTTTCAGTCGCTGGCGTTATTCCCAAAGATGACGGTCGAAGAAAACGTCGGGTACGGTATCGCAAATATGCCCAAATTTGAACGATCCGCGCGAGTTTGCGAGCTTTTGCGCGCCTTTCGCGTTGAAGAGATACGCAAGCGAAGACCTGGGGAAATATCCGGAGGAGAACAACAACGAGTCGCGCTCGCGCGCTCGCTGATCACTTTGCCTCGCGTATTGTTACTGGACGAACCTCTTACCGGGCTGGAGGCGGGACTTAAGGCTTCGATCGTGGACGATTTACGAATCTGGAATGCAGCGCAGAAAATTCCGATCCTGTATGTGACACATTCCCGTGGTGAGGTTGACGCGCTTGGCGAGCGGGTAGTGGTCCTCGATCATGGCCGTGTTATCAGTGAAGGTGTCCCGCATGAAATCCTCGACGCGCCACGCCGTGAAACACTTGCGCAGGCTGCTGGATTTGAAAACTTGTTCGATGCCAGGGTCCTGGAGCTTCGTGAAGCCGATGGCGTGATGGGCGTGCGTTTGGCGGACAGCACTACCGAAATTGAGGTGCCGCTGGGATACGCGGCGCCGAACGATCGCGTGAGGATTGCGGTGCGAGCCGGAGACATTTTACTGGCGAGCCAGCGTCCGGTTGGCCTCAGCGCCCGAAATTTCTTGGAAGGCAGGATCGTATCGATCAAGCAAGTCAGCAGGCTGGTGGTGGTGGTAGTCGAGGCCGGAGTAACTTTCACGGCGCACATAACGCCCAGTGCGGCACGCTCGCTTGAACTGGCAATTGGCAAACCGATCTGGGTGGTGCTGAAAACGCACTCCTGCCACCTGGTAAGCGATTCGCCTGTTTGATTTTTTGAACGCCGCGGTGAGAGCGTTATTTCGGCGAAGACGGAGCCGGAGCACCCGGCACCGAGAACTTGATCTCGTCCGCTGACAATGTATCACCCGCGGGAGTGGCGTGAATCACAACGCGATCGCCGACCGCTAAATCGGAAAGCTTTGCAGCTTTGCCGTCTCGAGAAACGTACATGGTTGCCGAAACAAGTTTCACCTCTACGGACTTCCCATCGGTCTGCTTGACCACTACGGAGTCGGGATTGATTTTTTCGATCGTGCCCATAACATGCTTTTTGTCACCGTGCGCGAACGCCATCGTCGAAATCAGAGCGCAAATCGCTAAAGCCGAAATAAATTTACTTTGCATATGAAATCTCCGTAATCCAAAGCATGTGAACGTCACGACACTCACTAATGATGATGCGCGGATTCGGGCTTTTGTTGTACCGGTGCGCCGCCTAGAAAGTCCTGCTCTTCCTGATCTTCCTCGCGTTCGTGTGGTCCCTTCGGATTGTCGCGCTCCATCTGCACACGTTCCTCCATGGTTAGCTGGGGCAGTTGACGGATGAACAGTACCAGCTTCCAGCTATCGTTCTGCGAATCATGAGTGCCGCCAAAGGCGGGCATGCCCGTGAAGCGGACGCCATTCTCGATGATCCAGAACAGTTCACCGTCGGAAAGTTTTTGCGTTTCCGGCAAACGCAAATCCGGCGGCTTCGGGTACAGACCCTTGCCGTACATGGTATCGCCGCCGCCATCGTTGCCATGGCACGCGGCGCAGTGATCGGCGAAGTGCGCCCTTGCATCTTGCAGCGTCTTATCGGAAGAGGCGATGGGATTGTGTTGGTTGCGCGCGGTCGCGGGAATCGCCAACTTACGGGCGTTTCGCGCCAGCATCGCCTCCATGGCGGTCGGGGTGGCGTGAGCGCTTAGGCCGTTGTGCAGCATGGAAAAACCCGCGCCGATTGCCAGTCCAACAGCCAGCACGATCAGGATGAGAATCAAGTTCCAGCGCTTCATGTCACCGCCTGTATGGTAGCCGACCCGAGTTAACAACCGCCACAGATTTGAGGGGGGCCATCGGTGGTGGATTGTCAAACTCGTGTTAAATTTCAGATTGCACTGGCAAGGACCCCCAAAATGGTCGGCGGCCGCTACAAAGTTCGGGGTTCCCGTGACCGGACCCTGCGAAGCGGCGGCCTCTCTGGTACGATACCTTTTGACACCGGTCCGGACCAGGGCCCTTGGTGATCGTTATGACCACTGCAGTAGAGCGTGGGAATTCAACCTTGCTGGCCTGCTGTCCGCCGGATGTGCGGGACTACCTGCTTGCCGTCTGCGACGGCGCTGAACTCTCGTTCGATCAGGGACTGCGGCTGGCGACCGCCGAGGGCCCGGCACTTGATGCGCTGATGGTTGTGGCGCAGGCCTTGCGGCGCGAAAGCGTCGGGGACACCATCACCTACGTTGTCAACCGTAACATAAATTTCACCAACGTATGTTTTGTGGGTTGCAGTTTCTGCGGTTTTGCCCGAGGTGCAGGCGCGTCGGATGCCTATTTCCACTCGCCCGAGCATGTGGTGCGCAAGGCGCAAGAGGCTTGGGAGCGGGGCGCCAGCGAAGTTTGCATTCAAGGCGGATTGCCTCGCGATCTCGATGGATTTTTTTACCGCGACCTCTTGCGGGCTATTAAGCGCGCCATTCCCGAGATGCATGTGCACGCATTTTCTCCTATGGAGATTTCTTACGGCGTAGACAAAACCGGCATGACCACGCGGGACTATTTACAAATGATGAAGGATGAAGGCCTTGGAAGCATTCCGGGTACGGCCGCGGAAATCCTGGACGACCGCGTGCGGCAACAGCTTAGCCCGAATAAACTGCCGGTGGCCCGCTGGGTCGAAATCATTTCCACCGCGCACGAGCTCGGGATTCCCACGACCTCCACCATGATGTACGGCCACGTGGAAGAGCCTGCAGATTGGGTCAGGCACATTTTGTTGCTGCGATCGATCCAGAAGCGCACCGGTGGCTTTACGGAATTTGTGCCGCTCGGCTTCGTTCACGAGAAAACGCGTCTGTACAAGCATGGAGGCGCACGGGCTGGCGCCCTTCGCGAAGATCATTTGCGCGTGCATGCTTTGTCGCGTGTGTTGCTGCACGGAGCAATCAAGAATCTGCAGGTGTCCTGGGTAAAGCTGGGATTTGCGATGTCCCTGGAATGTTTGAAGGCGGGTGCCAACGATTTTAGCGGCACGCTCATGGAAGAGAGCATTTCGAAGGCCGCGGGCGCCAATTTTGGCGAGTTCGTATCTCCGGAAGAATTTAGAAGAATGATTCGATCGATCGAGCGGGTGCCCGCGGAGCGCAGCACAACGTACAGAATTCTTCGCCAGTTCGATTCGCCGGATGCTGCCGATGCGCCTGGAACCTCCGCCGCGACTTCGTTGCTGTTGGTCCAAGAGAAGCATCATTTACCATATGCCGAAGGCGCTTACTAAACTCGATGCGCGCGCTCCTGCTTCCGATCAAGGATCTAAGGAATGCGAAACAGCGGCTGGCCGGCGTGCTGACGCCGGAACAACGGTTTAGTTTGGCGCGGGCGATGTTCGCCGATACCGTCCGTGCGGCGCGCGGTGCACGACGGGCCGACAAAGTATTCATGGTGACGAATTACGCGCCCGCGATGGAAGTGGCCCGCGAAAATGGATGGGAGATTCTCCGCGAAGAACAACAAATCTCAGAGAGCGTATCCGTGGATGCGGCATCGCGGCTGTGCGAGGAATGCGGCGTCACCGCAGTTTTGCGCTTGCCGCTCGATTTGCCGCTGGTGACTTCCGGCGACATTGACCAACTCCTGGCCATTGAGTGCCACGCCCCGGCAGTGGTGATTGTGCCGTCGCGGGACGGAACCGGAACCAATGCGATTATGCGGACGCCGCCAACACTGTTCCCTTCACACTTCGGCAACGGAAGTTTCACCAAGCATTGCGGCGAAGCCCAGCGGGGGGGCGCGCGCGTCTTCGAGCGACGGAACACTCATCTAGAAATGGACGTTGACGACGAAGCGGATCTTCAAGCGCTGATGCAGCATGATTTGACCGGTACGAATACCGGGGCGTGGTTGCACGATAGCGGACTCTGGAATAAATTGCGCTTTGGATTTGCGGCACAGGCGAGTGTTGCGACGAGGATTTGAGCAGTTGTTTCCAAAACAAAGCAACCGTGCCTTCGGCCTCCCGGGCGCCGGATGAAACAGAAGGTCTATTCAGACATCGACGCGATCGTGGCGGACTTGCCGGATGGCGCCCGAATTATGTTCGGCGGATTCGGCGGTGCGGGCTTTCCAAATAATTTGATCGCGGCGCTGGCACGGAAGGGCACCAAAGATATCGTGGCCATCAGCAACAACTGTGGCACGCGAGACGGCGAACTGGGAATCTTGTTCAAACTCGATCGCATCCGCCACGTCATTGCTTCCTTTCCTGGGCCGCACTCGAATTATTTTCAGGAGCGGCTGGCGGCAAAGGAAGTAACCATCGAGCTGGTACCGCAAGGAATTCTGTGCGAACGGATGCGCGCGGCGGCTGCGGGTCTCCTCGGTTTTTACACGACGGTCGGCGTGGGTACCGAAGTCGCGGCCGGAAAAGAAGAACGCACCATCGACGGGAAACGCGGCATCCTGGAATTGCCGATCCAGGCCGACTTCGCCTTCATTAAGGCAGAAAAAGCAGATGAACTTGGCAACCTGACGTATCGGCTGGCGGCGCAGAATTTCAATCCGATCATGGCCATGGCGGCGCAAACTACAATTGTTGAAGTCGAAGAGATCGTTCCCGTGGGCGCCATTGATCCGGAAAGCGTGATGACTCCTGCAATTTTTGTGCACCGCATCGTGCAGGCCAAGGGAATTCGCTATGGCGGGTAAGTCGCGCCTAACCAGAGAACAGATCGCAAAGCGCGCGGCGCTCGAATTACCGGACGGCGGGTACGTCAACCTCGGCTGGGGGATACCCAATTTGATCGCCGACTATTTGCCGTCAGGCATCACCGTATATTTTCACAGCGAAAATGGAATTCTGGGAATGGGCCGACGCGCCAAGGCAGGCGAAGAGGATTACGATTTGGTGGACGCGATGAAGGTGCCAGTGACACTGGTTCCGGGCGCATCGTTTTTCCATCAGGCCGATGCGCACTTGATGACCCGCGGAGGCCATCTAGATGTGGCGGTGCTGGGCGGATTTCAAGTTTCCGAGAAGGGCGACCTGGCCAATTGGAAGATTCCAGGCGCCAAAGGTTCGGGCGCTATCGGTGGAGCGATGGATATCGCGGCCGGAACGAAGACGCTGATCGTTTGCATGGAGCACACCACCAAAGAGGGCGCGCCAAAAATCGTGCGCCAATGCACTTATCCCCTGACGGGACTCGCGTGTGTAACCACCGTCATCACCGATCTCGCGGTGATTGATGTCAAGACCGACGGGTTATCGCTTCGCGAAGTTGCGCCAGGATGGACAGTCGAGGAAGTGCAAACGCTGACCGGTGCGAGATTAGCTGCGCCGGAGCGCGTGCCGGAAATTCGTTTCACCTGACCTTAAGACAATTCATTGCACACTCTGGCGGCCGGTGCCCTGAGCGCATAGAAGTGGTAAAGTCTTGTTGAGAGGCCCAGTCACAGCACTTATCTTCCGGAGGTCCCCATGGCCGAGCAAGTACCCGAGAAATATTCTGATTTGTTCAAGAAGAAGGCGTTCGCCAATCTTGGTACGTTGATGAAGGACGGCAGCCCTCAGGTGACGCCGGTGTGGTTCGACTACGACGGCCAACACGTGCGAGTTAATTCGGCGCTGGGCCGCGTAAAGGACAAGAACATACGCCGCGACCCGCGCGTATCGCTGGCGATCCAGGATCCAGAGAACCCGTATCGTTATATGGAAATCCGCGGCAAGGTCGTGGAGATCACCCAGAACGGTGCGGACGATCACATCAACAGCTTGTCGCAAAAATATCTGGGTAATCCCGTGTATCCATACCGGCAGCCCGGAGAAGTGCGCGTGCTATACAAGATCGAGCCAGAAAAGTTCAGCTCCATGGGGTGAAGATTTTCCCCCGTTCTTATTTCAGCCTGCCGTTCGGTGTCGGGCCACGCGCCGTAAGCTTTGCCGTAGCGCTTGAGTGCGCGTCATTGTTGCGTGGCGCGGTCGATGAATCCGGCGATCTGATTGTGCAGGCTCACGCGATCTTGGTCGTGTAAATACATCATGTGCCCCGCCGAGTAGTAGTCTTCTTTAATGTTTTTCTGTAGAGCTTCGGGCAATCCGAGGTGCTCCATCGTAAATTCCGTGGCGAAAAATGGCGTGGCAAAATCGAAATAGCCATTTTCCACCTGAACCAGCAGGCGTGGATTGGTGATCATGGCTTGGGCCAGATCACCCTCGACGTTCGGAGCGCCTGGGAAAAACCGCCGTTGTCCATTTGGCTGACGCGTCCAGTTCCAGTTGACACCGCCACCGCTGGTATTGTGATAGACCTTGTCGCGGCCGAATTTCAGCTCGTCGTGATTGTAAGCATTGATCAGCGCAGTGAAAGCGCCTCCCACGGCAGGGCCTTCCGGATCGCCCTGGGCATTTTCCTCCAGTAAATCGTAGGTGTAGCCGGTGAACCGCGCATCGATGCGGCCGGTCGTCAAACCGGCGCCGCGCTGTAGTTCGACACGAAATTGGCCAAGGGTCACCCGGAGATCCGCTTTGATCAGGTAGTCTTCGCTCAAGCCGGTAAAGTAAGAAAGTTTTTTCGCTACGGCGGCCTTTTCGCCCGCGGATAGCTGAGCGCCCTTATAGAGAGCGGCAGCATATTCGCCCTGTGCATACTTGCGCGCTTCTTCGATGAAACCAGGCAGATCACCGGGCCGATCCTTGAGCACTTTGTGGTACCACGCGACCGCCGCATAACTGGGGAGATAAAAAACGTAAGGCCGGTCGTCGCCGGGACTGAACGTCAGCGTCGCGAGATCGAGTACCGAGGAGATCAAGCAAATGCCATTCAAATGCACGGTGTCGTGATTCTGAAGATAATTTCCCAGTGCCGCCGAGCGGAACGTCCCGTAACTTTCGCCAATCAAGAACTTCGGTGAATTCCAGCGATCGTTGCGGCTCAGGTAGGTGACGATGAACTGCGCGAACGCCTCGACATCCTCATCAATCCCGTAAAAATCTTTGTCCTGCGCTTTGCAAACCGCGTGGCTGTACCCGGTGCCCATCGCGTCGATGAAAACCAGATCCGTTTTGTCCAGTAGGCTTTCGGTATTGTCCACCAGCTTGTAGGGCGCCGGGGGCGTGAAGACCCCGTCAATGGTGTGCGCGCGCCGTGGACCGAACGCGCCCATATGCAACCACATGGTCGCCGATCCGGGTCCGCCGTTGTACAGGAACGATATCGGGCGAACGCTGAGATCCTTCACATCACTGCGCGTGTAGGCGACCGAATATAGCAAGCCTGTGGCGTCGCCTTTGTCATTCTTCAGCAGCGTGGTGCTGGCGGTGGCCTTGTAGGGAATGGTCTGCCCGCCAATGTGAATCGTGTGATCGGTCGTAGAGACTTCTTCTTTGGTCGCGGCGGCGTCGCACTTTTCAGGGGTTTTCGTTTCCGGTGTCTTAGCGTCCTTGTCAGAGGGCGCCTGCGCCGCAGCACGCGGCGATTGCGCAAAAAAGAAAAGTGCCGCAGCCAGACAAAGAATCAGCCGATCTCTCATTTGAATTGCTCCCCTCATCAGAGTTTCACCTTTGGCAATGCCGAACGGCGGATTGTATGTTGGAGAGTTGCAGGAGTCAAAGAGAGTTGCGAAAAATCTGGAACAGCCTACGCGAATCGAATCAAACGACGGAAATGCTGATTGGCAACAAACCCGGGGACGCTTCCACAACAATCAGCTAGGCGCTAACTTTGGCTTGGGCAATCGGCGCGGACGACACCAGATGGGCGTGAAGACTGGCGACCAGCTCAAACGAGCGCAAGCGGGCCTGGTGATCGTAAATATGGGCGGTGATGATCAGCTCATCAGCATTCGTGAGATCGAGAAAGTTCTGTAAACCGCGCGCAACCGTTTCGGGTGAACCTACCGCGGAAACAGCGAGCGATTGGCTGGCCAGCGCCCGTTCCGCCGGTGACCAGAAATCATCGATATCGTCGATCGGCGGCGGAATTTGGCCGGGCATGCCCCGACGAAGATTGGTGAACGATTGCTGCAGCGACGTGAAGTGACGCCGCGCCGCGCCGTCCGTGTCCGCCGCGATCACGTTGATGCCGAGCATCGCATACGGCCGATCTAATTGCTTCGAAGGCTTGAAAAGTTGCCGATAGATCCGCAGCGCGTCCATCATGTCCGCAGGCGCGAAGTGCGAGGCAAACGCAAACGGCAGCCCCAGCCTTGCAGCAAGCTGGGCGCTGAAAAGGCTGGACCCCAATAGCCAGATCGGCACCCGCAAACCCGCCCCGGGGACCGCGCTAATCCTTTGCCCGGCTGCAACATCCTCAAAATAGTGCTGCAACTCCTGGACATCTTCGGGAAAGCGATCGGAACTGGTGGCCAGATCCCGCCGAAGGGCCCGCGCGGTCAGAGTGTCGGTGCCTGGAGCCCGGCCAAGCCCAAGATCGATGCGGCCGGGATACAGTGACTCCAGCGTTCCGAATTGTTCGGCTATTACCAACGGCGAGTGGTTCGGCAGCATGATGCCGCCGGAGCCAACGCGAATCGTCGAGGTGCCGCCGGCGATATGTCCGATCACGATGGATGTCGCGGCGCTGGCAATGCCAGGCATGTTGTGATGCTCGGCGAGCCAGAAGCGGTGGTAGCCCCACTTCTCGGCGTGCTGCGAAAGGTCCAGCGAGTTGCGCAAGGCCTCAGACGCGGAGGCGCCTTGCGGTATGGGAGAAAGATCCAGAACCGAGAAAGGAATCATCGTCATTGGCCAAACATTTGATGATTCCGAAGGGTTCGAAGGTACTTCGGCCTCGGTGACAGCGCTACTTGGACCGGTGCGCTTGGACGGACGTACAGGTTTAGAAGCTCCGCCGCGAAGCCACGCTTCCACCGCCTGAGTCAGCGAGACCCCTTCAATTGGCCATCAAGTGGTGGGAGCAGTCTTTTGAACGACTACGTTCAGCGATGAGCTTTGGACCGAACCGAAGTTGACACTGGTGGGATCCATAGTCATGTTAATCTGCCAAAGCGTGTTCTTCGCAGTATCCGTCAGACTAAGAGTCAATTGAATTTGCCCGACCAAACCCATTATTTGCGGAGCGGCAAACAGCACGCAAGTTGCCTGACCGTTAGTCAGGGGAGCGTTGCCACCGAGCTTGGTGGTGGCCGTGGCCACCGTGTAGTTCAACGTGCCGGCGACGGGCGTGCCGTCCGGATAGACAAAGTTCAGCGTAAGTTGTGGCGCTCCCGTGTTCTGAGTGATTTCCATCGCCGTGACCTTGCCGCGGTCGTGGCCCGGAATGTTGTCGAGCTCCACCGTAATTTGCCCGTTGGTTACCGCAATGTCCGCGCCTTTAATTAACGCCGCGTTAGCTCCGACCGTGTGAAACACGTCGAGCGCCTGAAACACCACATTCCCTTGGGTCTTGACGTTAAACTCCCGTCCGCCAACGAATTCGTCACTGCGATTAAGTTCCGCGAAATAAAAGTTAACGTGATACGAGCCGTTTGCGACCGCAAACGTGTACACCAGCGGGCTGGTATCCGGCATGCGCCCACCTTGGAATAGCGCCGGGTCTGATGTTCCACTCACCGGGCCGGTCGTTTGGCTGACCATTCCGCCGCTGAAGTCATAATCGGTGGCCCAGGCTTGTCCTTTTGAGTCTGTATACGCCGAACCACCGCACTTCAGACGTATGGGCTGTTGCTGGGTTTGTGCCATCACCGGCACGCACATCGCAAGAATAAATGAAATGAGAGCTAGGGCTTTCCTCACCATAATCCTCCTCAACGCAATTTCTTAGATTAGGAAACGCTTATTCATTGCAAGCGTGGGGAGGGGCCGGAGGGGGGCACCACTTGCAACTTCACCGCTGACAATAGGGGCCGGGTCCGTGTCCAGCAACTGTCCCTATGGCCGTATTTGGGACAGTTCGGCCTTTACGACTTTTTTGACCTTGGACCGGTAGGAATAATGAACACGGCGTAACGGAAAACATAACTCGAAGCGGACATGCAATGCGGGCTCCTTTGCCGAGGCTACATGCGAGCTGCAACGCGCGCAGCAATGTGATTGTCAGGAGTGCGCAGAATTAACACCAGGCTGTCGCTTAGCGACACCCCCGCACTCGGAACCAAAAACTCGTAGGACCACGCCAATTTTTCCGGGATCGGATTTCCGTGCGCGGCGGCTCGAGCCGTTGCCGTAGGTAACACCGGATCGACCGAGAAATATTTCGACTCCACGTTCGCGATGGGCCGCAATTCCACCCCATGCTTCCAGTACAGGTACAGCTGTAGTGTGCTCATTAGTCCGCGCGTAAGATATCGCGTGGAACTGGTATTCTCCACCTGCGGCGGACAGGTTTGATCGAAGTGATCGAAAACCACAAACTGCAGCAACAACTGGTCGGGGAACTGCGTAACCGTCTCCTTGCCTCGCCGGAATACCGCTCCGGCCTCGGTGTCGATGCGTTTTAAATTATCGAAAAAGCCGGCGCCCTCGACGTGCCCGGAGATGCGGAAGCACGGACCGTTAGGAATCGATCCATTGGTCTGCAGAAACAGTCCACCCTCATAGTTCCAGACGGTTTTATCGTGCGAGGGTTGGGGCGCTGGGGCGATCGGAAGAGCCCACAGAAGCAGTGCCAACCCGATGCAGAACGGTGGTGTGAATCGAATACGCAATCGAGGGTATCCCACCACGAGTTTACCCCCGAATGGATGCCGAAAGAATGCCCCGAGACCGGCATGTAGGCGCCTCCCCTTAAGGCAGGGCCGAAATTTAGACGAACCGCGGGAATTCGGACGACGCGACGACTAATTATGGTTCGCAGTCCTGGGCTTGATGGTGCGTAAAAGCGAGCTGAGGGCCGCGACCGCGTCGTTCATAGCTTGCTGCTCGTGTGGTTCGCGCGATGTCGGTCCCTGCGCGAGCCGCTTGGATGTCCGCTAAGGCTAATTCGACTTTGCTTTTCAGCTTGGAACGGTCCAATTCTAAGAGTGCTGCGAGGTACGACGGCCGCCAATCTTTAATTGGGTCCCATACTGCGGCATTGCACCCATCCTCTAGAACGAACGCCTTGAAGCGAATCGGGATGGGCGACCCGTCGCTTCGCCGGAGCACGAATACACCTTCCATTGCGCCGTCCTTCAGGTATTGCGCGAACAGATCCGGGACTTCGCTGACGTTGTAGCTGACGTCGTCCACGGTTTTGCTCAAAAGCTTCTCGCGGGTGTACCCCAGCAGCCCGCACGCCGCTTCCGAGCAATCCACATAGCGCCGGTTACCATCCGCGAAAACCACGAATTTGGCGCCCTGCAACTCGAGATGAGCGTGAGCCAGCACGGTGCGACTATATCGCAACCCGCACGCGAATTTTATTGCGCTGGTGGCGCAGCTTTGAGTAGGAAGGAAAAGCCGTCGAAAGTATGGACGGCTTTTTCGTCGCCCGCGGATTTCACCTCGCCTTGGCCGGCGCGGACGGCCTCGATAGCCACGACGAGCTTGGGAAGCACGGAGGGTTGCGCCACCGGGATATTGTGCGCACCCAAGACAAGTTTTAAGTCCGGCGCGAGCGTCGCGATTTTCTTCAACGATGCGACGTAGGCGTCCAGATCCGTTTCCGGCCGATAGAGCCAAATCGTTCCGGGGTAATACGTGTCGCCCGTGAATAGCAATCCGTTATCCCGATCGAGAAGGCAGATGGAATCTGGCGTGTGGCCGGGCGTCGCGATGATCTCCAGGGTCCGGCCGCCAAGATTTACTTTGAAGCCGTCATGGACGGGGATGGACACGTGCCAGGATTTCGTAGCATAGCTCGTCGGATCAAAGCTTTTTGGCAAATCGCCACAAACCTGGCCCGGGCCGATTTCCGCCTGCGCGCCGGCCCGTTCGCCCTTGGTGTTCGCTCGGGTGAACGCCGTATCCATCCCGAATACGTAAGGGAACTGCCAGTTACCGCCGATGTGATCGTTATGCGTGTGAGAATTGAGCACCACGATGGGTCGGGAAGTCAGACGAGTGACCAGCGCGTGAATGTTGCCGATGCCCATCCCGGTATCGAACAGCACCGCCTGCTTGGCGCCCATGATCAGATAGGCGATCGTTTCTTCCGACTGGTGCGGCTCGTAGATCGCGATGGTGTTAGCCGCAACCTTGTAAACCTCAAACCACGGCTCGCTCGGGAGCAGATGCTCAAGCGATTTGTATTCCGGCCGCGGTAGAGACCTGCACCACTCGGGGATTTCGGGCTCCGGCGCCGGAGAAAGACTCAATGGGGAGGCCGGAACGGGAACCACACAGAAAGTCTTTGCCTGGGGCGAAATGGAACCTACGCACAGTAACGCGAGCGCGAATACCGTGCGCGCGACAGGATTTTTTGAGGGCAACAGGGCCGTGAAGCGTTTCGCGTCGATCAAGTCTTTCCGTACTTTTCGTAGAACCTATTGGTGAACAAGCCTAATGGATCATACAACTTCTTGGCGACCAGAAAGCGGTCGAACCCCGGATACGCTTTCCGTAACTGCACGGGGGAGTAGAAGAGTTGATAGGGGAGATAGTAGGTACCGTTCAGGCCCCGCGAGAGATCGATCAGGTCTGTACTGAAGCGTCGAGTTTGGTCCGCGATCAGCGCAGACCCTTGCGAAATAGCACCGCCCGCTCAACGACCCGGAAGCCGACCGATTCGTGTACCCGTTGCGATAACGTGTTCTCGAGTTGGGTGTCAGAGGCCATTTCGACGCAACCCTGCCCTCGCGCCCAGTCTTCGGCCGCCGCCAGCAATTGTTTGCCGATGCCGCAATGGCGATGCTCCTCGGCGACATACCAACCTTCGACGTAACCGACCGGCTGCGCCGGATCGCAGCTGTCGGCGTGCGAACGCAAGCCAGCTTCAAGGAAGCCAAGCAGCTTCCCTTCCCCGCCTTCCGCGACTAAAACGACCGCTGGAAGAATTCCCGGCGCCTTGCCCGCGAGTAGCGCCTCAAGTTCGCCAGAGTGTTCGAACATGGAAGCCTCCGGCCAGAGCGCGTGCCGCAAAGGCGCGAGCGCGACTCGATCTTCGGGTGTGCCGACCCGGATAAGAATGCCTGACATAGATGGATCGTAACCGAAGTCCCCAGAACGGCGCTGAAATCGCGCGCCCAGCAGGGGTGTAGCTTCGGCGCGATCTCTCCGTGACCTCCGTGCTCCGAACTCCGTGCCCTCCGCGTAAATCTTCCTCCTTCTTTCCGCCTTCATTGGGCGGCCGCCGAAACGAAAATATTCTTAGGAACACACATGTGCACGCCTTTGTTGCCGTCCACGACTTCAGTGATATGCAAGTCCGCCGCCACGCTAGCCAGCATGTAAGCGTCGTCGCGCGACAAATGTTTTTCGCTAACGAGGAAATCGACCATCTCGCGAACCGCAAGGGTCGCGGCAGCATTCAAGTCATCATTGAATCCCATGGTGATGTATTGCGTGGGACTTTCCGCCCGCGGCCACTTAAGATGCATGTCCTTGCGTACGATAAATTGAAATGTGCCGACAAGCGAAGTCTCGATCGCGGTGATGTCCACCTCGCCGTCGCCCTGCCCGGCATGTCCGTCGCCGACTTCAAACAGCGCCCCAAGAGTGTGCACGGGTAAATAAAGAGTCGTTCCAGCGACCAGGTCCTTATTATCCATGTTGCCGCCCATAATCCAGGGCGGCGCACTGTTGAAGCGCCCCGCACTTTCCGGCGGCGCATTCCCCATGCTCCCGAAAAAAGGGTGCAAAGGTATCTCGATCCCGGGAGCAAAGTGCGCCACCATCCGCTTTTCATCCAGCGGAATAATTTTCATCTTCGAGTAAGGAAAATCGTCAGGAATGTAGCCGCGCCCAGCCCCAAACGCATTGTAAGCATAAGGAATTGCCAGCCGAATTCTCTGGATGCGCACTTCCAGCACGTCGCCAACCTGCGCGTCTTCGATGTAGATCGGCCCAGTAAGAATGTGCCCGCCAGGCCCCTTGTCGGTAACCTGCGCGGTGATGTCGCGCAACGATTGCTCGACCTGATCGGCCGGCAAGTCAGCATCCTCAAGCCGCTTCGGCGTCGACGTAATTAGCGTCTGTATCTCAACTGTGTCGCCCGATTTGACGCGAAGCACCGGCGTCGCTTTCGCATCGTAATAACCCCAAGCGACGGTCTTCGGCGTCGGCTTCAGCGTATACGTCGCCTGCGCTTTGGCGTGCTGCACGCAAGTTAGATGCAACAGCAGAGTTGGAATCGTGAGCGCAATACGGCGAATCATCTAACCTCCAGCAGGCTCGGCGGCGAGTGCAGAATGTTGCGTGGGAAAATCGTCCGGCGCCAGAATTTTCCCTGTGGCTGGCGATAACTTCTAACCTCGACCATCACGATCCTTTCATTGCCACCCAAAACGAGTACTGTCCTTTTCTGGCGCTTTACGGATGCGTCATATCCTCGGGGCGGACCAGGGCGTCGAAGTCTTCTGGGGAGATTAGGCCTAGGTTTAGGGCGGCTTGGCGCAGGGTTATGTGCGCGTGGTGGGCGGCTTTGGCTACTTTGGCGGCGTTGTCGTAGCCGATTTTGGGGGCTAGCGCGGTTACCAGCATCAGGGAGTTGTGGACGTAGTGGCCGATTTTTTCGCGATCGGCCTCGATGCCTACTATGCAATGGTCCACGAAGCTGTTGCTGGCGTCGGCTAGCAGTTCTACCGAGTGCAGGTAGTTGAAAATCATGACCGGCTTGAAGACGTTTAGCTCGAAATTGCCTTGGGAGCCGGCAAAACCTATGGCGGCGTCGTTGCCCATCACCTGGACGGCCACCATGGTTACGGCTTCGGACTGCGTGGGATTCACTTTGCCCGGCATGATGCTTGAGCCCGGCTCGTTTTCGGGTAGGCGGAGTTCACCCAGACCGCAGCGCGGACCGGAGGCTAGCCAGCGGATGTCGTTGGCGATTTTCATCAGCGACGCGGCTAGCGTTTTTAATGCTCCAGAGGCGAACACGATTTCGTCGTGGGCCGAGAGGGCGGCAAATTTGTTCGGATGCGAGCGAAACGGCAGGCCGGTCAGTTCGGAAATTTTGCGCGCGGCGCGCTCAGCGAATTCAGGATGCGCGTTGAGGCCGGTGCCGACGGCGGTCCCGCCGATGGCCAGATCGTAGAGGCCGTCGAGCGCAACAGCGATGCGTGCCCCGTCGCGATCAAGCAGGCTGACGTAACCGGAAAACTCCTGCCCCAGCGTGAGCGGCGTGGCGTCCTGCAAATGGGTGCGCCCGATTTTTACGATGTCGGCGAATTCTTTCGCTTTGCCGTCAAGGGCGTCGCGAAGTTTTTTCACCGCGGGTAAAAGGCGTCGCCCGGTTTCCACGGCAGCCGCGATATGCATGGCCGTGGGGAACGTGTCGTTCGACGACTGCGACATGTTCACATCGTCGTTGGGATGGATAGGCTTCTTGCTCCCCATCTCCCCGCCCGCGATCTCGATGGCCCGGTTGGAAATGACCTCGTTGACGTTCATGTTGGTCTGCGTCCCGCTACCGGTTTGCCAAATGCGCAAGGGGAAATGCTCGTTGAGCTTGCCGGAGATTACCTCGTCGGCGGCTCGCGTGATTAGCCTAGTTTTTTCTGCCGACAGCTTGCCAAGATCCTGATTTACGAGCGCCGCAGCTTTTTTCAGCATGCCAAACGCCCGAATCAATTCAGGAGGCATAGTATCTTTGCCGATGTTGAAGTGAATCAGCGACCGGGCAGTCTGCGCTCCGTAGTAGCGGTCAGCGGGAACTTCGATTTTGCCCATGCTGTCGGATTCAGTGCGCGTGGGACCAGCAATAGCGGTTTGCGTAGCTTCAGACATGGCAGCTCCTTATCGACAGGATTTTAGCAGGGAGTAAGAGCGGAAGTAAGGAAGCAATCCAGATAAACTGGTGGAGCAGGTAGAACTAGGACCTTAACATTGATGCACCGTCGCCGGATCGCAGAATACCAAGGGGCTGGGGTTCACAGCGATTAAAGCATCCAAACCTGTCATCTTCAACCGATCGCCGACACAACTTGAAGCGTCGCTGGACGCCGTCGACGTAAGCCCTGACGCTCCGGTGGGTGAAGCTGCTCAAGCCGCGCACACTGTCCCGTGGCTCACCGGTGCAGTAAATGAATGTTTATTTAGTTTCGCAGCGGCTTCCCCGTTTTCAACGTGTGGGCGATGCGCTCCTGGGTTTTCTTTTCTCCGCACAAAGAAACAAACGCGTCGCGCTCGAGATCAAGCACATACTGCTCGCTGACCAACTGCGACGCGCTGAGCGGCCCCCCAGCCAGGATATTCGCAAGCTTGCGCGCAACGTGAGCGTCGTGTTCCGAGGCATAACCACCACGCAGCAAAAGATGCACCGCCATTTTCGCCCCAGCGAGAAATTGCTCGCCAAGCACTTTAATTTGGGTGCTCTGCGCCCCTTCCTGCCAACTCGCGGCAGGGGGTTTGTAACCGTTCCGCACCAAGCCCAATGCAACTTCCTTGGCGTCAGCTACCACCCGGTCACGATTCATCGACACGCCGTCTTCCCGCCGCAAAAATCCAAGCTCGCGGCACTCCTCCGCGCTGGTACCAACTTTCGCCATAGCCAGTGTTTCAAAAACAGGCCTCAGCGCATGAAACAAATCCAAATCGTCTCTCCCGGCTTGTTCATTCGCGCGGATCAGCATCTCTTTCGACCCGCCCCCGCCAGGAATCAAACCCACGCCGGCCTCAACCAGTCCCATATAGCACTCCGCCGCAGCCTGAATTCTGGCCCCGTGCAGACTAACTTCGCATCCGCCACCAAGCGCCAGACCCTGCGGTGCAACCACCACCGGCTTAGCCGCATACTTGATCGCCAGATTCGCATTCTGAAATTGCTTTACCGCCAGGTGCAGTTCATCCCACTCCTGCTCTTGCGCAGCCACCAGCACCAGCATCAGGTTAGCGCCCACGGAAAAATTCGCCGCCTGGTTCGCAATAACCATGGCATCGAAATCGGAATCGAGCCGCTTCAAACCCTTGTGTACCATCGAAATCAGATCCGCCCCAATCGCATTCATCTTCGAATGAAATTCGCAGCACACCACGCCATCGCCAATATCGATCAGGCTGGCGCCGGAGTTATGCTCCACCTCGCGCCCAGAATCCTTCAACGATTTCAATATCAGCACGCCCGCGGGCTGTTCCAGCTTTTCCGCACCGCCGCCCGCGATGTCGAACACCGTGGTAACGCCCTTCTCAGACTCATAAAAATTCTTCCGCCCGCTCGCCAGCAGCTGTTCCATCACCGGCGGCAGCGCCCGCCCCTCTTTCTGCACCCCAGCCGCAAACGCCCGAACCCCGATCGCATCCATCAGCTCAAACGGGCCAAACTCCCAACCAAATCCCCAGCGCATTGCTCGATCAATGTCTGCAACATGATTCGAAATCTCCGGCACCCGCCGCGCCGCATACAAACAAGTCTCCGAAAGCAACCCCCACAAAAACTGCCGCGCCTGGTCGCCCTTCTGCCCCTCCAACACCGGCCCAATCAACGCCCGCAAACGCTCGGTCGTATCCTCAATCGTCTTCGCATTTTCCAGCGAGGCAAGGCGCGCCTTCTGCCGCGCCCGATACTCCATCGTATTCACATCAAGGGTAAGAATTTCCTTCTCGCCCGAACCCTTAACGCGCTTGTAAAAACCCTGCCCGGTCTTGTCGCCCAGCCACCCGCGCCGCGCCATCTCCTCAACCAGCGCCGGCACCCGATACATCTCCCGCGACTCATCCCCAGGCACCGTCTCATAAATATTCTTCACCACGTGCACCAGCACATCGAGCCCGACAATATCCGCAGTCCGAAACGTAGCCGACTTCGGCTGCCCGATCACCGGTCCGGTACATGCATCGACTTCTTCGACGGTCATTCCCAACGTCCCCATCAAACGCAGTGCATTCAGCATCGAAAACGTACCAATGCGATTAGCAATAAAGTTCGGGGTATCCTTAGCTACCACAACGCCCTTACCTAAGCGCCGACCGCAAAATTCACGCAGCGTCTCAATCACTTCCGCCGAAGTCTTCGGCCCAGGAATCAACTCCAGCAGTTTCAAATACCGCGGCGGATTAAAAAAGTGCGTCCCAGCCCAATGCTCCTGAAACCCCTCGCTCATCCCCTCAGCAATCAAGTGCACAGGCAGTCCCGAAGTGTTGGTAGTAACAATCGCCCCCGGCTTTCGAAACGCCGCCACCCGCCCCAGCAAATTCTTCTTGATCTCCAGGTTCTCCGCCACAACCTCGATAATCCAGTCCGCCTCCGCACACCGCGCCAAATCATCGTCAAAATTCCCAATCGCAATCCGCTCCGCCAGCGACGCCGTAAAAAACGCAGCGGGCTTAGCCTTCTTAGCCGCATCCAATCCCGCCCGAACAATCTTATTCCGCGCCTCCGCCGGCCCCCCTTGCGCAGCTCCAGGAGGTACAATATCCAGCAAGATGCAAGGCAGCCCCGCATTCGCAAAATGCGCCGCAATGCGCGCTCCCATAGTTCCGGCGCCCAGCACGACAGCCTTCTCGATTCGACGTTTCACAAGGAGCCTCTTCGCAGGATTAGTACCGTAGGACAGGTTACAAAACCAACATGCCATGGTCAAACAAGGGTCCCGCAAGCGAAACACGCACTAAACTGTAGGCAAGATGCTCGACGACAAATCACTGAGCGCGGTCGACTGGCTAAGGAACGCAACGGACAAAATTCGCGCCTTGGCCAGCGGTGAAACTCGCCCCGCAGGCGAACGTCCCAAAGTGGGCCTAGCCCTAGCCGGCGGTTTTGCCAGGGGCATAGCCCACATCGGTGTAATCCGCGCCCTAAAAAACGCCGGCGTCCCCATCGACGTAGTAGCAGGCACCAGCGTCGGCGCCCTGATCGGCGCCTGCTATTGCGCCAACGTCCCGCTAAACGACATGCAACGCTTGGCCACCGACACCACCTTCGCCGACTTCGGCCGCTGGACCCCGTCCTGGCTAGGCTTAGCCACCAATTTCCGCATGGAGCGTTATCTAGAGCGCTTCACCCTAAAAAAGACTTTCGAGGAACTCACCACTCCCCTAGCCATAGCCGCCAGCGACATCATCGACGGCATCACCATCTACTACACCCGCGGTCTGCTAGGCCCACCTATGCGCGGATCCTGCGCCTACCCAGGTTTATTCGTACCCATCCAATTCGAAGGCCGCACTCTAGTCGACGGCTTCCTGACCGCCCCAGTCCCCGTGGAAGGCGCCCTCCTCCTAGGCGCGGACATCGTAATCGCCGTGTACCTCGAAGCCGGCGGTTTCACCGCCCCCCGCACTGCCGCCGACGTCATCAGCCGCTCTTTCTCCATCATCCAGCGCCACGCCGACATTGCCTGGCGCCAGCAAGCCGACGTCATCATCGAGCCCGACGTAAAGCCCTTCGTCTGGGACGATTTCACCCACACCGATGAATTGGTTGCTGTAGGAGAAGCGGCCGCACAAGCCGCCTTACCACAAGTTCTGAAGGCCCTGAGCGGCGAAAAACGCGAACCCGCCGACTAGCCTCTTGTCGCGCGATGCCATCCGAAGCGTTTCCAACAAGTTATTTCGTTCCTTAGCCCGCGGACACTTCCACCTGCAACGCCTGCCCTTCCCCTTTACCGCGTTGCGTAAGCCACGATCCCAATCCCTCGGCGAATTTTTCCGGCGTCACCCGAAAGCTGGCTTCCACCTTCCCCTCTCCGATTGGCAGCGTATCGTCAAATTCCGCGGCGTTCGTAAAATTTCGCATGCAGAATTGATCCAGCCACTCCAGCGGGCACGCGCGGCGCTCCCCTCGAATCACCACATTCACTGTAAACTTTTGCGAGTACATGCGGTCACTTTAACATCGCTTCTCGAAGCGATGCCTACCTGGAGCAACCCGTCAAAAGCATGCCCTCCCGCGAGTAATCGTTTCGCTGCTATTTAATGATTCCCTACATCTATATACTTATGATTAAAATAAATATATATTACTGTATATTTATAAGTTATTCTCAGCCCCGCCTGAGATGCCGCTCATCCAGGTAGCTTCTCCGATGTTAGGCTCCTGCATCTTCATTCATAAAACGCGAGAGAACCGTTTGCCACGCTTTCGGGCAGATTCCGCCGTGAGCGAACCACTCATCGATCCGCGCCAAATGCGTACTTATTCCCGTCGCTTCTTCCCCCCGGGAGGCTTCGTGCGCAAACGGCCCACAACTCAAGATGCCCAAATCCTCTTGCAGCTCGAGCACCTGCGAAACGAGCCTGAAATGCGTACGGCACACCTCTGGTGGCGTGATCGGTTCTGCCCACGCAATGCCGCCGATTATCTCAAGGTCGAAATGGCCCAGGTCACCGACGCTAGCCGCTGGCTGCGCCAGGCAGCGACCTCCTGGGGCTTGGCCGCATCCTTGGTCGTAGACGAAACACGAAGTGAGAAGGCCTTTCTCAACTTTGCGGTTTCCCAGGAGCTGTTCACCGTTTTCGCCAAGGTCCGCCCTTTCCTCAAAGAATCGCGCAGATGTACCGACAATCCCGACTTCATGGCCCATGTTGAAGAAGTGATCCTGCACTCGAAGTCCGTGCGCTTCAACCAACGGGATCGACTTAAGCACCGCTGAATCCGATTTGTCGCGGCCGCCGACCGTTTACCCTGAGGGTCGAAGCGTGGGCGGGTGCTTGTCTGTAGCCGATGCCCAGCCAGCGACACGCCAATTTTCCAAAATTCCAGCGATCTTAAAGCCCTGTTCGCGTGGGGTCACACCATCAGTTCGGCGATTGCCACTTTCCCGCGGTTGCAAATAATTGCAGTCCGACCGCATACTTCTCTCTGTCGACCGGCACGCAGTAAACCACCCTGGCCCGCGAACGAAAATTCCCCAGCAACGATCTGACATTCAACCGCTCGTTCGGCTTCCACGGCTTGCTCGTCAAAACCCGCGCCCCTCGCGGGCTGATGTTTTCCGTAACGCCTTCCTGCGCGGGCATACGCACATCCAGACTGGACAGGTCCACGGTCACTTGCATGGGCATGCGATTCTCAGTCCGCTTTGCAGCCGGGTCCATGGACGCAAACACCTTTCACCTGCTAACTGCCCAAACAAATGGAGAATGTCGAGACCGGAGCGACGATGCCGTGATCATAACTCCGGAAGTCTTCACCCCATCAAGATTTTCCTGAATTTGGTTGGTTCTGCGTGCGGTGTCCGCCAATGCTACATAGCCATCCCACGAACGGACAATCGGAGCGGCCGTTCATGCGGCTTAGACGCCTTTAATTCCTTTCCCATCAATAAGTTCGGTAAATTTGCGAGCGGCACTCAAATTGCCACATCGAAAAAAGGCTGTTGGTCTCGACTTGCTGCATTCGACCCTTCGACCGGAGACGCTCATGAAGAAAACCGAATGGACCCGCGAAACCCTCACTGCCTGGCCCAGCTACGAATATGTAAAGCAGAAAGAAGCCGCCGGATGGCGTTTGGCGGCCGTGGAATGGCAGCGGGAGACGTTGGCCGCCCCCCACACAGAAGCTTTCGAAGGTTCCCATTTCGGCGAAGAAATCCCTTACGGCACCCGCATCGCCGGCGATTGCTTGCACCTCGAAGAGAATCCGTCGGAAATGGAAGTTTTGAACTGCCTCGCCGAAATGATCGTCCGCGATCTCTCCTACCAGGGCATGGCCGACGCTCTGAATCATCGTGAGTTTCGCACCAGGGAAGGAAAAACGTGGACCCCGTTGACAGTCTTCAAACTGACTCCCCGCCTCATCGAAGTAGCTCCGCGCATCCTGTCCGGGGCCGAATGGGAAACCCGCAAGAAGCAACTAGCCCGAGTGGCCTGGAATTCCTAACGGGCAGTCGGAGCGGTCGCCGACCGTTTACCCCGGGGGGTCGAAGGGCGGCGGGTGCCGCTACCGGGAGTCAGAACAATAAACAAGAGCTCGATCCGCTACTCGTTCAAAACGTTCGCCAGCGAGTCATAAACTGTAAGTCCGCCGTTGTAATGGATGTAGCCCATCTTGCGAAACTTGTTCATAAAAAAATTCACTCGCGATCGAGTAGTCCCCACCATCTCCGCAAGCGTGTCCTGACCGATTTTCCCCAGGATCGGCGACACCTTCTCACCCTGACGGCTACGCGCCAGTAACAGCAACGTTCGCGCCAACCGCTTCTCGCTGAAATTGAACATATGATCGATCAAATCCTGCTCAATCCGCCGGTTCCGGCTGACCAGGTAGTTGATGAAGTGCGCCGACAACGACGGATTTTCCTCCACCAGCCGCAACATCGCCTTGGCCTTGATGATATTCACCAAACTGGGCACCAGCGCGATCGCCGACGTCGCATACACTCCTCCGCCGGTGATGCACGCCTCTCCAAAAAAATCCCCCTCACCCAGAATCCCCAGCACCGCTCCCTTTCCGCGATTAGAAACCAACGTCAATTTCACTACCCCTTTTTCAATATAATGAACGTCCGTGCAGTCCTCTCCCTGCGAGATAATCGTCTCGCCGGTCTTGAATTCCTTGATTTTCTTCGTTGGGAGCGTTTTGGCGAAAAAACTTGGCGTCCCGACTCCAATTCGCCGACGTGATCTCATTTCCCCTCGTCGTAGCGTGACTATCCCTTTGTCGACAAATTCCTTCACAAATTAGGTTCTAGAACTGACCGCGTCCCCCGTATCGTTGCCCCTCTTCTACCTTTCGCTCGCCCATCCGTCTGTTCAATTTTGAACAGACAGCACCGGTCTCCCCCGCTAACCTCGCCCCCCAATCGGTCTAACCAGGCTTTCTTATCCGGGCTTTGAGGCTGCTATTGGCCCGGGACGATGACTTTTGAATGCGTTAATAATATGAAACTAGGTTTCGACATTTTCAGGCGCCTGGATGACGGCAGTCCCTTGTGGATCACGCAAGTAAGTTCTGTCGCTGAGGCTCGTACCAAACTCCAAGCCTTGCGACAACTTACACCTGGCCACTATTTCGTCCGCGATGCGGAGACCGGTCAGTCTCTAACCACCGATGAAGCTGAAGATCCCGGGGGAAAACTACGATTCTAGAATGTAGCGCACAGCGGAGTCCGCGGAGCCTACGGCCGTGCCCCACTCTGCTCAACCCATCAACGCCTCATCATAAGGCAACGGAAATCCGGCTGAAATTAGTGCATGTACGGAGGAATGCCGCGTTAATCTAGTAGGCAAATCGAGCCCCATACCGACTTCTGTGTATGAAACTAATCCCGTCACGATAAATCCCAGTTCACGTAGCACAGACACTCTTGTCTGCGCGGCCGCAGGCTCTACCCGCCCGTCCGCCCACAAACTTCGCCCGCAAACTCCTAATGACGGGCCGCCCGGCAGCGATCGAGAGAAAACGGTAATCAGCGGGAATATTCAGTACGGCATGGCTAAGCGAGAGTTGATTTTTAGGGGACAACAAGGCCGTTGGATTCCGCCCGCGAGTTCTTACTTCATAAGCCCAAGCTTCCTTGCATGCGCTGCGCACAAGAACAGATTCAAGTACGGGTCGAGCCGCGAACTCCAGTCCTTCCATCGGCTTTCCCAGTCCGGACGCCGGAAATCACACATACATTCACTGAGTACTCTAATCGGCCGCGAACTGCTCCCCTTGGCTCGGGTATCAAAAATAAACTCCGCGCGGCAATTCAAGGTGACCACCTGGGTATCCCGGCTTTTAATCATGGGCTGGACCTGTATTCAGTTCATTGGCTGCAACGAAAGCACAATCCATTCAGCGTTCGCACTCTTGGTTCTTAACGCGCCGCGACCATCAGAACCGACGTGAATTGCCAACCTGGCGTCGTATTTCGCTATATTCGGCTCAACGTATGTTCGCTTCATACCGCTGCCGCAGAAGCATGTTGGGTTAGCTTTGGCAGAACCTTCGACGATCATTACAAACTGTATGGTCTGTCTACATAATAAATTGGTGCATTCCCACCACTCTTCGTTTCTGTTTTCCACCAACGCAACTCCGTTTCTAACGCCACGCCGATTCCCCTTTTCGTCGCGCGCGCTAAGCCTCTCGCCGTTCCTCTAGGCGCGACTTCTCCAAAAAGCGAGGGAACAGGCTATACCCCAATTAGACATCCTTGACAGTTTCGTCTACTGAAAATACCGTTACGCTTGCGATTACAACCGTGGTGTTCGGCCGCTTCAAGATAGCTGTTCATTCGACTCCCTCGACTGTCTAGGATCTGGATTTTCACGTGTCATCTGGGCCGAATTTCACCGATTTTGAAATCATTTCACACCTTTTTGTCTCCTAACCTTTGTTTTCGGCTCCTCCCGCCGGTGCAAGACTCGATACTCCGGCCGCCCTCATTAATTTCTTCTTACAACATCGTCACCTTGGATTGCCCCACCCGCTTCGCGAGTTTTCCGCCATGTGCATCACAAAATCCATCCGCTTTTGGCGCTCTCTCAGCATTTTTGGTTGTGATTCCGACCATTAACACGCTTCGATCGGCTCTTTCGCCATTCTCTTTTAGGCTTTCACCCGCTCGCACCCCAGCCATTGCGGGCTTACAGGCCCCAATTTCTTCTGAGGAGGACTCATGCGTTCCGTCAAGTTCATTTCCGGATTTTCCCTCGGGCTTTTGCTCGCAGGTTTGATGCTTCACTCCACCGCCTTAACTGCCGACGGTGGCAAGCCCGTTCCCGATCCCTGGATCATGGCCGACGGTGGCAAGCCCGTTCCTGATCCCTGGATCCTGGCCGACGGCGGCAAGCCCGTTCCTGATCCCTGGATCCTGGCCGACGGCGGCAAGCCCGTTCCTGATCCCTGGATCCTGGCCGACGGCGGCAAGCCCGTTCCTGATCCCTGGATCCTGGCCGACGGTGGCAAGCCCGTTCCTGATCCCTGGATCGGGATTGCTTCCTGAGAGAACTTAACCGAGTCTTGGGGGAGAGATGCTCCGCATTTTTCCCCGAACTCGTGTTAGCATTTGACTCCGCTAAATCACTTCGGGTCTTATCCGGAGGAGAATGCTTAGCCAGCTAATTGTCTATATCAGTGTGGCGCTGGAGTTACTCCTCCTCTTCCGTGGATTTCGGGAAAAACTAACTTCTCGCTACCCTGCTTTCTACTGCTACATTGGTTTCGTTCTCGTCCAAGATCCTCTTTGTTTCTTCGTCTATAAATGGATTCACCCCTTTTACACGCCTGTATATTGGACCGCTGAATTTCTTTGTGTGCTCCTGAGTTGTGGTATCGTCTTTGAGATCTATCAGGTGGGACTCGAAGCGTATCCAGGAACGGCTCGGATGGCACGGAGGGTTCTTGGCATCGTCTTCGCAATCGCACTCGCAAGAGCGCTCGCCACCGATCCTCGATGGTGGGTGGAAACGTCTGCGAAAAACGTCGAGAGTAATCTGCGAGCGGTGCAAGGGGCTGCGATCATTTCACTTGTGGTGCTGTTCCTTTTTTATTCAGTGCCGCTGGGTAAAAATTTGCGTGGCATTGCGCTAGGCTACGGGCTTTTTGTTTGTTGGAGCGTCATCTGCCTGACATTTGCTTCTTCCACGATCGGCAAAACCCACGTTCTATTTGGCTATTTGTATCCAGCATCGTATCCCGTCGTCCTATTAGTCTGGCTGAGATATGTTTGGTCTTTTCGGGATAATCCGGTGCCACACGGCGCGGTACCTCTCGAAATCGAATACCAGCAGGTGGCAAGAACTACACATCGCCGCCTTCAAGATGCTAAAGGCCGCCTCGTAAAGGCGGTGGGTTCGTGATCGGAATCCCCACGGCCCTGCTTCTTGGCACGATCATGCTGCTTTTACTTCTTTTGTTGGCTGCCCGGGGCGCTACCGCAGCTGGGGAATTATCTCCACGTTCGGACGTGCCGCTCCTCGACGATGAAACTTGGGTGGATCTTTGTCCGCCCGAATATGTGGTTAGAATCTTTTCGCCGGAAGACTGCGAATTCGTCTCGACATCGAAGTCACCCCAACTGGAAAAACTATTTCGCAGGGAGCGTAAACTCGTGGCCCTCGCTTGGGTTCATCAGACTTCGACCGCTCTTCGCCGGATCATGCGCGAACACACCGAAGCCACTCGCCAGAGCCATGACCTGCATTTCGCAACCGAAACGAAATTAGTCCTGGTGTACGCCGAACTCATGTTTCTATGCGCCATGCTCTTCCTAGCCATCCAAACTGCCGGACCGCAGCGCGTTCGCGGCCTGGCCGTCTATGCCGACACCCTATCCCAGCGCCTCGCCCGAGCGCAGCAAGACTTGAAAACGATCACTGCAGGCCGGGAGTTTCACAGCGCGAGTTCCTAATCCGGGCTCTGCTTTAACGTCCGCAGCCACCGAAACCCATGAGCGCCACCGCCAAACTCGTGCCAGTACAAACCGCCTACGACGATCTTCTCCATAGATCGCTGTCGAAAATTTCCTGCGACCTGGCGCGGCTGATCTATCTGGCTTCCACGCGGGATTACAATACCGGCACCTATCACCACGATGGGCTCGCCGCGCGCTTTCGTCCGGACGTCGCCGGTAAAGCACTGGAAATCGCGCACCGGCAAGTCTTTTACCGCTTGGCAGCCTTTTCGCTTGAGGAATTAGTGGAACAGCTGCGAATCTATCTGGACTGCTCGCACGAGAGCGCTTCGGACGTTCTGCGCACCTGGCAAAAGCTGGAGCCGTATCGCATCGCGATTCCGCTGGAAGTAAATCCCGCAATCACCCGCTTGTTTCTATCGAACGTTAGACTCGCTTTGGCAATTTGGCGCTGGCGTCAGGAGCAGGCTCCGAAAAATCCGTGAGCCGCATGGCCACCGCCGTCACCTGTCCCACGATTTCCGCTTCCGAACCATAATTCAATCGGCGCACGCTGCGCGCCGACAGCGGATGCGGAAGCAGCAGCAGGTACCCTTCCTGCATCTCGCACCACGAACACGCATACCCGTCGCGCAGCTCCACAAAATAAATCGGCCGGTCAAATTCCGTTCGCCACCGCAACGGCTGAATCTTCCGAACATGCGGGTCGATCTGCACAAACGAGCCCGGGCGTAGGAGGGGGGATAGGGTGTTGTCTTGCAGCCCGATGTACCCGTAAAGGCTGTGACGAATATCCAGATGCTGGATCAGGGCGATGGGAACTTCGCCCCAGACCTCCACCATGCGGGACAGCAGGTTCGTGTTGTCCACGTCGAACGACCGATCGAAGCGCACTGGGAACGACAGCGTCTTCTCGGTGTCGTAGACTTCCAGTGTGGTTAGATGCGTGTTCGGTAATGGAGCGGCCATCTGGTGCTTGGTCAGATTCTGTAGGTCCACGCCGTAGAGCAGCAGGATGTCGCTGAACTTGATGCGGTAAATCGAGCTCAAGCTGTACAGTTTGAAAACGCTCGGCACCGAGTCGGAGTTCTCGATCTGGGTGAGCCAGGCGTTGGAAATGTGATATTCGGGGTTATCTTCAGCCAGGGCGATTTTTTGACTAAATTCAGCGACGTCGCGGGTGGTGATTCCCAAGCGGTTGCGGATGTCCTTGAGTTGCTCGCTGGGAGGGAGGGCCAAAGCCATGGGGCATTCTACAACAGACGGCAATTGAACTGCCAACCTGTCACTTTGGGGCTACGTCTCTAACCCGATATGACTGAACAGATGTTTCAACAAATGTTTCAATGAGCGATCCGCCTGTTTGCCATCGCATTTGGTACACTCACTCTCGCTTTGCGAGGAGATCGTCCTTCCATGAACTCGACTAATTCGCTCAAATCGTCGGCCATTTATTCTGCGCCAAGACGATTCTCGGTTATCGCCTGCGTGGCTGTCGCTGCCTTCATGGTGATTCTCGGCGCGGGCGCTCAATCTCCGGCTGGCCAGGCGCCAGGGACGCCAAAACTCGCGGAGCAACAGTTCAAGAACATCAAGGTCTTGAATGGCATTCCCGCCGAGCAATTGATTCCAGCGATGCAATTCATCACTGCTTCCCTGGGCGTGGAGTGTGAGTATTGCCACGTCCACGAAGGGAAAGACATGGCCTTCGAGAAGGACGACAAGAAGCCGAAACTTATCGCCCGCAAGATGATGCAGATGATGTTCGCCATCAATAAAGACAATTTCGACGGCAAGCGCGAAGTCACTTGCTATTCCTGCCATCGCGGAGCTGCCGAACCGGTTGGCACTCCCATGGTGGCCACGGAAGAATTGCCTCCCGATGCGGGGGCGGAGAAAAAACCCACAGCGGCTGCGGCATTGCCTACAGCCGATCAACTTTTCGACAAATATCTGTCTGCTGTCGGAGGGGCCGACGCGGTGCAGAAAATCACCAGCCGCGTGGAGAAAGGTACGCTCAGCGCGTTTGGCGGCCAGCATTTTCCTGTCGATATCTACGCCAAAGCACCAGACAAGCGGCTTTCTATCATGCACATAACTGGGGGCGACAGCATCACCGCGTTCGACGGGCATTCCGGCTGGCTCAGCGTGCCTGGGCGGCCACCGCACATTATGACGCCGGAGGAAAATGCTGGGGCTCGCATTGATGCGGATTTGCACTTTCCGGTGGACGTCAAGAGCTTGAGCCAGAAGTGGGTCGTAGAACCTGGCGAAAAACTTGATGGTCATGTTACGACCCTTGTTATCGGTAGAAGCGAAAATGCGCCGCCGCTTCGCCTTTACTTCGATTCACAGAGCGGGCTGCTGGTGCGGTTGGTGCGGTATTCGGAAACGCCGCTGGGGCGGTTGCCTACGCAGATCGATTACAGCGATTACCGGGACGCTGACGGGGTCAAGCTGGCTTACCGGTGGACGCTGGCGCGTCCTGGGAATCGCTTTGGTATTCAGATCGATGAGTTGCATCAGAATGTGGCGGTAGATGATGCTAAGTTTACGCCCCCTCCTGCGCCTGCGGAGTCCAAGGCGCCCTCGCACTGAGTTGGTTGCGATGTACGGATACTGCTTGGTGCCGCTTCAAGGGGACACCGGCAAGAGTGCCTGTGCAACTTGGCGGCTCGTCTTTGTTTTTCTTGGGCTAACTAACGATTTGTCTCCCTCCCCACCTTCTCGCGGATCTGTCCGTCGGTTTTCTTCCGCTTCGCGCCGCAAATCGTGAGCAACGGGCGCGATAGGCGCAAGCGCGGACCAGGGCGACTCGGCAGAATTTCGTACGCGCGCTCGGCAAATTCTGCCGCCGACTTTCAACTAGAAAAGTGGGTTAGCAGCGTCATCACGTGCGCCGGGGTCAATGGGAGTTTGCGGACATGCACTCCAGTTGCGTCGAAGAAGGCGGCGGCGACGGCCGGAGGGACGACGGCGTTGGCGGCCTCGGAGCCACCTCCGAATCCCTGGTCATCGCGCGAGATTTGGACAACTTTGATGTCAGGGGTCTCTTCCATTGTGAGGATTTTGTAGCTGCTCCAATTTGTGCTGGTCACTTTGGACTTATCGAAGGTAACTTCTTCCTTGAGCGCTTCGCTGAGCCCCATTACGACGCCGCTCTTCATGCACAGGCCTAGCTGACGCGGATTGATGACTTTGCCGCAATCGGCACCGATGGTGAACCTGGTTACCTGTACCTTTCCCGTTGCGGGAACAATGGCAATCTCGGCGATGCCCACCCAATAGGCGTTTTGGCGAACGATGATGGCGACACCGCGACCGGTCACGGGATTTTCTTGCTTGCTGCGGACACCGCGTGGCGAGGGACGTGTTTCCCATCTCGCGGCCTTGGCGGTGGCTTTGAGTATATCGATGAGTCGCTGATCGGTCGTATGGTCCATGCGGAATTGGATTGAGTCGGCGCCCGCGGAGGCGGCGACTTCGTTGATCAAACCTTCGAGCGCAAAATTCTGCTGACGCTGCCCGGGTGTGCGCATGATATTGCCGCGCAAACCTCCGTAAGGCGATTCGGCGGCCAGGTTCGGCATTCCGTAGGCTTCTTCCAGCCTGTTTTGAATCTTGTCGTACGGCCACTCGGTGGCAATCCAGCCACCTGGCTTGGAGGTGCTGCAAGGCATTCCGGCGAGAAGGGAGCCCAGAGGACGAGGGTCGAACATATGCGATGCGTAGAAGGCGCTATGCACGGCGGTCAGATGACCGTTCGCGTCGACACTCGCTTTGACGTCGGATACCCAGCCGGGCGAAACGCTCGACCATGCCAGGTCTTCCTGTAAAGTCCACTGCACCCTTACGGGTTTGCCGGTCAGTTGCGAAAGGATAGCGGCGTCGGCTTCCGCCCCATCTCCACCTAGGGTCGTGCGCCCGTACTGACCGGAGTGTTCCATCCAGCGAACCACAACTTTTTCGATCGGCACGCTTAGCGTATTAGCGATCCTGGCGCGCAACCCTTGGGATTGCGCGGAATGCGTCCACACGGTCGCTGTGCCGTCCGCGCGTACATCAGCGACCGCGAGGAATGGGCCGATCGGGGCATGCCTGACGTAAGGTTGCTCGTAGGACGCCGAGATCATTTTCGACGCGCTGGCTAGAGCCGCGGCGACTTCAGCGGCCTTTCCGCGGCTTTCGGCTGGCGTGCCCCAATCGTGGTCTCGGAGCGATTTGGTTAGGTTCTCACTGCCTGGCAACCCGGCCCACCCGGTCCACTTGGTGGTAGCGGCCACCGACTGCGCGGCTGTAACGGCTTCCCACTCATTAGGTGAGAGGGCGGCGACCAGGTTGCCCTTTTTCACCACCTGGGCGGATGGAAATTTCGTTTTGTCGAGTGCGCCGATGGAAATTAAGGTCGAGCCAAGCGTCGCAGGCCGGATCATACGGGCATGCAGCATGCCAGGCAACATCACGTCGCAACTCCATTGCGTCTTGCCGGTGACTTTGTCGTGAATGCCAGGCACCGGATACGACGTGCCGATGACCTTGTACTGGCTCACCGGCTTCATCGGGGGGTCACCGGTGACGGTGAAGCCGTCCAAGGAGGTCATACCGACCCACCCGTTCGGATCGGCCTTTGCGGACTGGCCGTTAACCGAAATCTTTAAATCGAGATGCTGACCTTCAACGAGCTGCCCGTAACTGACGCTGTTGCCGCCACCTGACACGACCCCGTCCCTGACATTCAGCGCGGAAACGGGCACCCCGAGGTGTATGGCGGACAGGCTTAGCAGCGCCTGGTACGTGTATGCGGCGACTTTGCGAACATTGATCGCTCCAAACAGGAAACCGGCGGAATAGCCACCGTCGGGCGTTCTGTCCGTGTCACCAAGGATCAGCGAGATCGCGCCCGCCCCGACGCTCAGTTCCTCGGCAATCATTTGCGCGTAATAGGCGCTCATGCCGGTCCCTGTTTCAGCCCGGCCGGTACGCATGAGAATCGTACTATCGCTGCGGATCTCGAGCCATGACCCGAGTTGGGTAGGGTCGAGCGAGATTTGCGTATCGACAGCGGCGCTGGCAACAAAGCGGCCGGTGACCGCGACCGAAACAAAAAGCGCGCCGCCCATTTTTACGAAGCCGCGGCGGGTGAGCGTGGGCGCGAACGGCGAGGTTGCATCGGTAGGCGTGATTGGCGAATTCCGGCGAGTGTCTATTTTAGACGGCATCGGATTCAATCCTTTCCAGCCTGCATGGCTTTGGCGGCGCGTTGTACGGCGTCGATGATGGCGACGTAGGTGCCGCAGCGACACAGATGCGGGGACGGAGGAGTGTTGGTGAAGGCGTCCTTGATATCGGCGACGGTCGGATTCTTGTTCTTGGCGAGCAATCCCATAGCGGCGATCATCATCCCGCTCTGGCAGTAACCGCACTGTGGCACCTGTTCGTCGATCCACGCTTGCTGGATGGGATGAAGCGTTTTGGCGGCGTCGGCGGGGCTCAAGCCTTTCTGCTCCGCCCAGACCGCTGGTAAACCTTCAATGGTCGTGACCAGTTTGCCGACGGCGTAAGAGAGAGGGGCAACGCAGGCGCGCACTTCTTCGCCATCGAGCAGAACCGCGCACGCGCCGCACTGTGCCATTCCACAACCGAGGCGCGGACCGGTTAGCTTCAGTTCGTTGCGCAGGACGAAGAGCAGAGGCGTGTCGGGATCGGCGGACACAACGTGCTGCGCACCATTCACGGACAAAGTAACTGGAGCGGACATTTCGTTCCCTCCTTACGGGCCAGAATCTCAGGATTCCATTTCGTAGCGCTGCTGGTCAAATTGATCGTTAATCGGCGACAAGCTCGTAGGATCGACTTTACACACGGTCTCGGCGCCGTTGCCCGTTAGACGCCAACGGAGCGATTTTCGTAAGCGTAGGATGCGTTGCTGTGATGTGCGTTATAAGGTTTTGACAAGTTGTTTGCGAGAATCCCGGAATTGCTCTCGCGTAGGCGAGCTTCTAGATCAGTGGTACTTAAACATGGATCCTCGGATCTTCAAGACCCACAAAGCAACAGATTGGTTCATCTAGGTAAACGGGCGACGCCTTGATTTGTATGGCCCTGCTGCACCCGGTCTAGCGCGAGAAGATCTTCGCACTTCTCGGAAAAGGGTGGCGGGTGGTCCAATTTCGCAAACCAGCGTTCGTTCTCTCTCCGCAGAGGGCGTGGAGTTACCTCGCGAGCTTGCAAAGCAGGTGTACTGTATGGAATTTATGGAAGCCTAGGAACAAGCCTGCAAGAGCGAGCGGGGAGAGCACCTGCGTATTGAGCAGGTGCACTGCACCCGGGATCGGCGACGTTGTAGGGGGCACTCGCAAGTCGCCAAAAGACCCACCTTCTGTACGACTGACACGCGGCAGTCCGGTATTGACCCTGCAATCCCGTGAGCGGCTCGCAGGGTCCTCGCCACGATTTGCTCACGACTTCACAACGCTCAAGAACTCCTTTCCTCTTTGCATCGACAGGGTAGATTCTATATTAAGGGCTATGCTTGCAGATTTCGCTGATCTCGAGGCGCACCGCTGTGCTCTAACAGGGCACTGTTACCGAATGCTGGGCTCGCCTTTTGATGCAGACGACGCCGTACAAGAAACGTTGATTCGCGCGTGGCGTAGCCGGGACCAGTTCGCCGGTCGAGCGTCAATAAAGACCTGGCTGTACCGGATCGCAACCAACGTCTGTCTGGACGAGTTGAAAGACAGAGGGCGACGCGGACGTCCCATTGAGGAAGGTGAACCTTCTTCGGGAACACCGTCGATGGAGGCCCTCATCCAGCGCCCCAGCACCGACTGGATCGAACCGATCCTCGACGCACAAGTGCTCCCACAGAAGGCCAATCCTGTCCAACGGGCCATCTTGCGGCAAAGCGTTCGCCTGGCATTCGTCGCCGCGCTGCAGACTCTCGCGCCAAAACAGCGCGCCGTGCTCTTGCTCATGGAAGTACTGGAATACTCTGCAGCGGAAGTTGCGGAAATGCTTGAAACCTCCGTTGCCTCGGTGAACAGCGCCCTCCAGCGAGCGCGACACTCGCACGAGGCAACGAGGCGGAACCGGGGGAACTCTCTGAGGCTCAACAGGGGATGCTTAACCGCTACGTTGCCGCATTCGAGCAATACGACGTGGACGGACTCACAGCCGTAATGCGCGACGATGTTACGTTTTGCATGCCCCCTTATTCGCTATGGTTGCAAGGCCCCGCAGAAGTTCGAACTTGGATGCTGGGTCTGGGGAGCGGATGCCGAGGTTCCCGGCTGGTTCCCACGGCGGCCTGCGGTTGGCCGGCCTTCGCTCAATATCGCCCGAACCCTGAAGGCGGGCACAAGGCTTGGGCTTTGATCGTTCTCGAACTATCCGGGGACCGGATCGTGGGCGTCAACTCATTCCTGGACACCGAGGCCCTGTTTCCCCGGTTCGGTCTGCCGTTGATTCTTGTCCCCTGATTTCCTACACACTCGATAGCCACAAAATTTTGTGGTGAGCAGCGATGAGTTTTCACCCGCGTTGCAGTCTAACGTTTGAAGGAGCAATAGTTCCATGAGCGCAGATAGCATTTCACCAAACCTAGAGGCACATCTTATGGAAATCGGAAGCACGGGCTCTTCACCCCGGCGAATCTGGGCAGGCCGCATTCTGACCGCGCTGTCCGTCCTGTTTTTGCTGATGGACGGAGGCATGAAGCTGTTCAAGCCCCCTTTTGTAGTCGAGGCCACCGTCCGGCTCGGCTATCCTGAATCCACGATCGTGGGCATCGGCGTAATGCTCCTGGTTTGCACTGTCTTGTACGTGATACCGCGCACCGCAGTTCTGGGCGCGATTTTGCTCACTGGCTACCTCGGCGGAGCGGTCGCGAGCAATGTTCGCGCTGAGACTCTACTCTTCAACGTGGTATTTCCCGTGCTGTTCGGAGTTGTGGTATGGGCTTCATTGGTCCTCCGCGACAAACGGCTGGAATCCATTCTCTTGAAGGCTGAGTGAACAAGGCGGGACTTTCTCATGTCATTCCAAGCTTACATAGACAACATCAAAGCCAAGACAGGCAAGACGCCGGAAGAGTTTAAGAAGCTCGCCGAGAAAGAGGGCCTGCTGCAGCCGGGTGTTAAAGCTGGTGCTATTGTTGCCTGGTTGAAGCGGGAATTCGGTTTGGGACACGGCCACGCCATGGCGATTTACGCCACGTTCAAGGGGCGGACGCAGTAGTACAGACGAAGTGCTCAAGCTCTCGGCACTTGGGCTTTGGTTGAAGTTTTTCATCTACTACAGGGGATCGATCAATGAAAATGAATACCTATGTGAATTTCTCTGGCAGTTGCGCCGAGGCCTTCCGGTACTACGAGAAGCATCTCGGAGCAAAAGTCGGAATGATGATGACGCACGGGCAGTCGCCCGACCAAAGCCGCGTCAAACTGGAGTGGAAGGACGCCGTGCTGCATGCACGCATTTCGGTTGGCGACACTGAGCTGATGGCGGCGGACATCCCAAACGCCGAACCGATGCGGAGTGCTTACCTGACCCTGAGAGTGGATACCGACATTGAGGCGGACCGCGTTTTCTCTGTGCTTTCCGACGGCGGCCAGATCCTGATGCCGATACAAGAGACGTTCTTTGCTTCCCGCTTTGGCCAGGTGCGCGACCGGTTCGGCATCAACTGGATGATTCTCCACGAGCGTCCGGTGCCGCCGCGCGCATAGTGTGGGGGCGAGAATATGTGCGATAGGTCTCAGTTCGCCGAATACATCGGCCGTGGCGATGAAAAGCTGCCTATCTACCATCCATAGGTCTGCTTGTGGCAGACATTGATGTTACT
>Ga0182024_10000457_pt1 | contig 104734 bp, 96 predicted proteins | sample P32metaG_FD_120480 | JGI IMG/M metagenome (GOLD analysis project Ga0182024, IMG submission 120480) | Permafrost microbial communities from Stordalen Mire, Sweden - P3-2 metaG (Illumina Assembly) | ecosystem: Environmental > Terrestrial > Soil > Wetlands > Permafrost | place: Sweden: Stordalen... | reverse complement strand
TCCGCGTTCTTCACCAGTTCTTTCTTGACGCTGGGCACGACCATGTCGTCGACGCCGATCGAAATACCGGCGAGCGTCGCATAAAGGAAGCCGAGGTTCTTGACCTTATCCAGCATGTCTACCGTGGTCTTCAGACCGAATTCGAGGTAGCAATAATGGACGAGGTTGCCGAGACCTTTCTTCTTGAGCAGGCCGTTGATAAACGGCATTTGCTCCGGAAGATTGGAGTTCATGATGACGCGGCCAACGGTCGTGTCCATGTACTGCTTCACGAACTCGATCGGCACACTGTGGATGATGTCCTGGTTATCGAACGCCTTCGTCAGGTCGATGACCTTGCCGGTATAGCGCAGCTTGATCGGCGTCAGCGTCTGGACTTCGCCCATTTCGAGCGCGATGAGAACGTCGTCGGTCGAGGCAAACGTACGGCCTTCACCCTTGGCGCCGGGGCGATGCTTGGTGAGGTAATAGCAACCGAGCACCATGTCCTGCGTCGGAACGGCGACGGGTCCGCCGTGCGCGGGCGACAGAATGTTGTTGGCCGCCAGCATGAGTGTGGCGGCTTCAATCTGCGCTTCGGGCGAAAGCGGGATGTGAACGGCCATCTGATCGCCGTCGAAATCCGCGTTGAATGCAGTGCAAACGAGCGGGTGGATCTTGAGGGCCTTGCCTTCGACCAGCACAGGCTCGAAAGCCTGGATGCCGAGACGGTGAAGCGTGGGAGCGCGGTTGAGCAGAATCGGATGGTCTTTGATGACCTCTTCAAGGATGTCCCAAACGACGGGATCCTGCTGTTCGACCAGTTCCTTGGCTTGCTTAATGGTGGTGCAGTGACCACGCTGTTCCAGCCGATGATAGATGAATGGCTTGAACAATTCGAGCGCCATCTTCTTCGGCAGACCGCACTGGTGCAGCTTGAGTTCGGGACCGACGACGATGACGGAACGGCCGGAGTAATCGACGCGCTTGCCGAGAAGGTTCTGACGGAAGCGGCCCTGCTTGCCCTTCAATGTATCGGAGAGCGATTTCAGCGGGCGATTGTTCGCGCCACGCAGCACGCGGCCACGGCGGCCGTTGTCGAAGAGTGCGTCGACAGCTTCCTGCAGCATGCGCTTTTCGTTGCGCACAATCACGTCCGGAGCGTGAAGCTCCATCAGTTTCTTGAGGCGATTGTTGCGGTTGATGACGCGGCGATACAGATCGTTGAGATCGGAGGTCGCGAAACGGCCACCATCGAGCGGCACCAGCGGACGCAGTTCCGGCGGAATCACTGGCAGCACATCGAGAATCATCCATTCCGGTTTGTTGCCGGATTTGCGGAAGCTCTCGACAACGCGCAGACGCTTGGCAAACTTCAGCTTCTTCTGCTGTGAAGTTTCGGTCTTCATCTTCTCGCGAATATCGAGGCTCAGCGCTTCGACGTCGATCTTCTTGAGAAGTTCCTTGATGCCCTCGGCACCCATCATGGCGACGTACTTGCCGTGGAATTCCTGTTCGAGCTGCCGTTTCCGCTCGTCGGAAATGACTTCGCCGAGGGAAAGTTCGGCGACTTCACCCGGATCGACGACGACAAAAGCTTCGAAGTAAAGCACGCGCTCGAGTTCACGCAGCGTGATATCGAGCAAGTGACCGATGCGCGACGGCAGGCCCTTGAAGAACCAGACGTGCGAGCACGGGCTGGCGAGTTCGATGTGGCCGAGACGTTCGCGGCGCACGCGCGCCAGCGTCACTTCCACGCCGCACTTATCGCAGATCACTCCGCGATGCTTCATCCGCTTGTACTTGCCGCAGAGGCATTCCCAGTCCGTTACCGGTCCAAAAATACGGGCGCAGAACAGGCCGTCGCGTTCCGGCTTGAACGTACGGTAATTAATGGTTTCGGGCTTCGTGACTTCGCCGAAGCTCCAGCTTCGGATTTTCTCCGGGCTTGCCAGAGAGATGCGGATCGAATCAAAATCCGGCGCCAGATTTGCGCGTTCGTAGGGTGAGGATCTCATAGTATTGATGTCTCCGGTTCCTTATCCACCACTTAGTCAGCCGCGAGAGCAGTATCTTCCTGGATCTCGCCTTGTTTCTTTTGCAGTTCCACGTCGAGGCAGAGCGATTGCAATTCGCGAATCAGAACGTTGAACGATTCCGGCACGCCGGGTTCGATCGCCGCTTCGCCCTTCACAATGGCTTCGTAAATCTTGGCGCGGCCGTACACGTCGTCCGACTTCGCCGTCAGCAGTTCCTGCAGGATGTAAGCTGCGCCGTAAGCTTCGAGCGCCCAGACTTCCATTTCGCCGAAGCGCTGTCCGCCGAACTGCGCCTTGCCGCCCAGAGGCTGCTGCGTAATCAGCGAATACGGTCCGATGGAGCGCGCGTGAATCTTGTCGTCCACCAGATGCGAAAGCTTCAGCATGTAGATGTAGCCCACGGTTACGGGCTGTTCGAACATCATGCCGGTCATGCCGTCGTACAGCTTCGTCTTGCCCGAAGTGGGCAGGCCCGCAGCCGTCAACTGCTTCTTGATTTCTTTTTCGGTGGCGCCATCGAAGACCGGCGTTGCGAACTGAACGCCCAGAGCTTTCGCGGCCCAGCCGAGGTGAGTTTCGAGAATCTGACCGACGTTCATACGGCTGGGAACGCCGAGCGGATTGAGGACGATTTCGACCGGCGTGCCATCCGGAAGATAAGGCATATCTTCTTCCGGCAGAATGCGCGCGATCACACCTTTGTTACCGTGGCGACCGGCCATCTTATCGCCGACGGAAAGCTTGCGCTTCATCGCGATATAGACTTTGACCAGCTTGATCACGCCGGGAGGCAATTCGTCGCCCTTACGCAGTTTGACCGTCTTCTCTTCGGTGATCTTTTCGAGCACCGCGATCTGACGCGACGTCATCTCTTCGATTTCGTCGATCTGTTCGTTGACACGCGGGTCGCGATTGGAGAGACGCGCGCGCTTGAGGTCGCGCGATTTCGTCCGTTCGACGATTTCGCGATCCAGAATCTCACCTTTGGTGAGCAGCTTCTTGTTGGTCTTTTCGTCGTGCAGGTCGGCCTGCACTTCCTTGCCTTCGAGCAGGGTCACCAGACGTTTGGCGCGCTCGTCGGTCAGGATGCGGATTTCGTCGGAAAGATTGCGCTGGAGACGCGCGATCTGGGATTCTTCGATGCGCCGCGAACGCTCGTCCTTCTCCTGGCCTTTGCGGGAGAAGATCTTGCAATCGACAACGGTGCCTTCAATACCCGGAGGGCAATAAAGCGAAGCGTCTTTGACGTCGCCGGCCTTTTCGCCGAAGATCGCGCGGAGAAGCTTTTCTTCCGGCGTCAGCTGCGTTTCGCCTTTCGGCGTGACCTTACCAACCAGGATGTCGCCCGGCTTCACCGTGGCGCCGATCCGGATGACGCCGGACTCGTCCAGATTGCGCAGGAACGTGTCGGCGATGTTCGGAATGTCGCGGGTGATTTCTTCCGGCCCGAGCTTGGTGTCGCGGGCTTCGATTTCGAATTCTTCGATGTGGATCGAAGTGTAGTAGTCTTCCTTGATCAGCTTTTCGCTGACCAGGATGGCGTCTTCGAAGTTGTACCCGCGCCACGGCATGAACGCTACAAGAACGTTTCTGCCAAGAGCCAATTCACCCATATCGGTGCAGGGTCCATCGGCCAGAACCTGACCCTTCACAACCCGCTGACCCTGGAAGGCGATCGGCTTCTGGTTGATGCAGGTGTTTTGGTTGGAGCGCTTGAACTTCGTCATCTGGTAGATATCGGCGCCGACTTCGCGCGACATCTGACCTTCATGAGCGGTTCCATCCACGCGCACGATGATGCGTTCGGAATCGACCGAATCGACAACACCCGAACGGCGGCAGAGCACCACCGCGCCGGAATCGCGCGCGGTCACGTATTCCATGCCGGTGCCAACAAAGGGAGCATCGCCACGCAGCAGCGGAACAGCCTGCCGTTGCATGTTCGATCCCATGAGGGCGCGGTTGGCATCGTCGTTTTCGAGGAATGGAATCAGGCTGGCAGCGACGGAAACAAGCTGCTTCGGGCTGACGTCCATGTATTCGATTTCATCGCGCGACTTCAGGACGAAGTTGCCGGCCTGACGGGCATTGGCCAGATCCGGCACAATGCGGCCGGCCGGATTCAGTTCCACGTTCGCCTGAGCGATGATGTACTTGTCTTCTTCCCACGCCGAGAGATAGTCGCAGTGGGATTCGTACTCGGCCTGCTGCTTCTTGCCGCTCAGCGCCCCATTGGCTTTGAGAATATCCTCGCGGCGAATCACGTCGTTGACTTTGTAGCTGGTGTCGCCCGGATTCAGAATCCGGACATCGTCAACCACGGTACCGTTAATGACGCGCTTGTAAGGGCTCTCGATAAAACCGTAGCCGTTGATGCGGGCAAAGCAGGAAAGCGACGAAATCAGACCGATGTTCGGACCTTCCGGCGTTTCAATCGGGCAGATGCGGCCGTAGTGAGTCGGATGGACGTCGCGGACTTCGAAGCCGGCGCGCTCGCGGGATAAACCACCGGGTCCAAGGGCCGACAGGCGGCGCTTGTGGGTGATCTCCGACAGCGGATTCGTCTGATCCATGAACTGCGAAAGCTGGCTCGATCCGAAGAATTCGCGGATGGCTGCCATGACAGGCTTGGCATTTACCAGATCGTGCGGCATCGCCGTCGACATTTCCTGGTAAACCGACATCTTTTCCTTGATGGCGCGTTCCATGCGGACCAGACCGATGCGGAACTGGTTTTCGAGCAGTTCGCCGACTGCGCGGACGCGGCGGTTACCGAGGTGATCGATGTCATCGACCACGCCGATACCCTTGCGGAGCTTTAACAGGTAGCGAATCGTATCGTGGAAGTCTTCGCGGTGCAGAATGCGCGGATCGTAGACTTTGCCTTCCGCCGTATGACGCACGGGCGATTCCGGCTTATCGTAGATCTTGATCGAGAACTTCATGCGGCCCACGCGCGAGAAATCGTACTTGCGGGCGTCGAAGAACATGCCTTCGAACAACTGGGTTGCGGTATCGACAGTGGGCGGGTCGCCCGGACGCAGCTTGCGGTAGATTTCGATCAGCGCTTCTTTGCGCGTCTTGACCGGATCCTTCCGGAGAGTGGTGGAAATAACGGTGCCGACTTCATCGCGTTCGGGGAAGAAAACTTCGAAGCTGGTGATGCCGGCTTCGATCAGCTTGCTGACCGCGGTCGAGGTGAGTTCGTGATTGGCGTCGATCAGGACTTCCCCGGTCGACATGTCGACCACGTCGGCTGCAATGAATGCGCCTTCCAGATCGTTGACGGCCACTTCAACCTGACCGATCTTCGCCTTGACGACTTCCTTCATCACGCTGGGCGTAATCTTGCGGCCCTGCGGGACAACGGTTTCGCCGCCTTTGGTGTTGATGGCGTGCGACAGCTTCATGCCGATCAGGCTGTCATCCACCTGCCACAGGAGCTTCGCGTCTTTAACTGCGACCTTGGTAATGCGATAGAACGTGCGAAGAATCTGCTCGTCGGTTTCAAGGCCAAGCGCGCGCAGGAAGACCGAACCGTAGAACTTGCGCTTGCGGTCGATGCGAACGTGCAGCAGGTTCTTGTTGTCGTACTCGAATTCGACCCAGCTGCCGCGGTATGGAATGATCTTGCCGAGGAAGTAGCCCTGCGCCGGGACGCGTTCGAAGAAGACGCCGGGCGAACGGTGCAACTGGCTGACGATGACGCGCTCGGTGCCGTTCACGATGAACGTACCGTTGTTGGTCATCAGCGGAATTTCGCCGAAGAAGACTTCCTGTTCCTTGATGTCGCGAACGCTCTTCGCGCCCGTCTCGGGATCTTTGGCGTAAACGGTCAGACGAATCGTGACCTTAAGAGGAGCGGCATAGGTCATGCCACGCTCTTCGCACTCGGCCTGATCGTACTTCAGCTGAAGACCAACCGGATCGCCGCACTTATTACAGAAGGTGACGATGTTCTTATTGAACGTGCCGCAATGATGACAGAGGACGTCGCCTGGATGGAACGGGTCCGTCTGGATCGCGGCTCCGCACGATGGGTTGCGGCAGGTTGAACGAAGGTGATGCAAACCCTTCAGATTGCCGCATTTGCACTCCCAATTTCCGATTGAATAATCGACGAATTCCAGCTGGCTCACGCCGCGGAAATCGGAGATTGGAAATACGGAAGTGAACACTGTCTGCAGGCCGATGTCGTCGCGCTCATTGGGCAACAGATCCATCTGCAGAAACTGCTCATAGGAATTGCGCTGGACTTCGATCAGATTCGGAATCGGAATCGACGTCTTGATCTTGGAAAAATCAACTCGATCGGGGGCCAGACCGTTTTCAGAGGACATAGGGATTCGGGAGCTCCGTTACAACAGGGCCGCGATAACGCGACTACCTGGATACCAAACACTGAAGCGGACCACGCTTGTCAGACGCGACAATGTGCTCCGCCAAAAATAAAATTCCGTGTGAAAAAGACTTGCCGGACCTGGGTGAAAATGCGGGTGAGGAAAGATCCATCGGACTCCATAGAGTCGAAGCACAACAAGATGGACCAATGGCGGCGCCACGCGAAGGCATAAAGCCACCGCGCGATGGTAAGACCGGCTTGCAATACAAGTTCCAGCGTTCCAGCGCCACCGTCACCTATTCCCGGTCTCTAAATCCGGTGCATACCTCGCCAACAGTAAAAGGATAGCACCGAACCGTCAACCCGTCAAATCCGCCAAAACAAAGCTAATGGCGGCACGCGACCCGAGGGCCGCCGTACCGCCATCAAATCCCCACCAAAGGGACCGCAACTGTTACAAAAATATGAAGTTAGTAACCGCTTGCGGCAGTTACTTCACTTCTACGGTTGCACCAGCGTCAGCGAACTTTTTGCGGATGGTCTCAGCTTCGTCCTTGCTGACGCCTTCCTTGACAGGCTTCGGCGCGGCATCCACCAGATCCTTGGCTTCTTTGAGGCCGAGGCTGGTGACTTCACGCACAACCTTGATGACGTTGATCTTGTTTGCGCCCGCAGCGTTCAGAACGACCGTGAACTCGGTCTTCTCTTCCGCCGCCGGAGCTGCCGCCGCAGCTGCGCCAGCCGCAGCCACCGGGGCCGCTGCCGCTGCCGAAACTCCCAACTTCTCTTCGAGCAACTTCACGAGCTGCGACGCTTCGAGCAGCGTCAAGCCCTGAATCTGATCCGCAATCGCGTTAATGTCCGCCATGATTTTAATAACTCCCTGGAACCTTTAAAATTTGAACTTTTCGAAAATCTTACGACTGAAACTTGTTGTTCTGAACGCCCTGATCCACTACAACGGCCAGATTGCGCCCAACCGCACCCAACGTCGTCACAAGCCGCTGTGCCGGAGCGTTGATCAAATAGAGGAGCTTGGCGAAAACTTCTTCCTTCGGAGGAAGACTTGCCAGTTCACCGATTGCCTTAATATCGACTGCGCGGCCTTCGACCAGACCCGCCTTGAAAGTGAACGCCGGAGTGGTCTTCGCATAGGCGGTCAACGCCTTCGCAAGCGCAACGGGATCGCCCGTGGTCCACGCCAGCGAAGTCATACCCTTTAATCCCTGCAGCACGGGCTCGGCCGGCAGCCCGACGGAAGCCTTCTCCGCCACGTTATTCTTGATTACCTTATAGGAGCCGCCCGCGCCGCGAATCGTCTTGCGGAGATTGTAATCCTGATCCACAGTGATTTTTTCGTAGCCGGTCACAAATACGTTGTGGACGGATTCGAGCGCCTTGCGCAGGTCTTCGAAATCTTTTTTCTTGTCTTCTCTGTTCTTCATGTTGAGACCCTATATCAATCCGAGCTGCGACTACTCGCGGGCCGCGGCGTCCTTCGCCGACAACTCCGCCATATCCACGGAAATGCCCGGGCCCATCGTGGAGCAGATGGTGGCGCTCTTCACGTACTTGCCCTTGGCGGCCGACGGCTTGGCCTTGAGGACGGCCGTGATCAGAGTGGAGGCGTTCTCCACCAGTTTAATTGCCGTGAAACTGATTTTGCCTACCGGAGCGTGAATGATCCCGGTCTTGTCGACGCGGAATTCCACCTTGCCGGCCTTGGTTTCGAGAATCGCCTTCGCGACATCGACGGTGACCGTCCCCGTCTTCGGGTTGGGCATCAGGCCGCGCGGGCCGAGCACCTTGCCGAGCTTACCGACAGAGCGCATCATGTCCGGCGTGGCGATGACGGCGTCGAAATCTGTCCAGCCTTCCGACTGAATCTTATTGACCATGTCTTCGCCGCCGACATAATCGGCGCCGGCTTCCGTCGCTTCACGCAGCTTGTCGCCGCTCGTGATGACCAGAACTTTTTTGGATTTTCCGAGGCCGTTGGGCATCAGGACGGTGCCGCGGACCATCTGATCGGCGTGCTTGGGATCGACACCGAGGCGCATGTGAACTTCGACGGTTTCATCGAACTTCGCAAACTTGATTTTCTGGAGGAGTGGAACAGCCTGGTCGAGCGGGTAATCGCGCGTTTCGACTTGCTTGAACGCAGCGGCGTATTTTTTGCCTGGTTTTTTTGCCATATTTCCTCGTGGTGCTGGCGGCGGCGCCTGGAGCGCACACCTCCCACTGAGCTATCCGAAGGGGTACTCAGAAATGGTAGCACGAGGGGTTGGCTGGCCGCAACCGGGGGATACCGGACAGAAGGCGGGGTATCCCCCGTCTGCCATAACCCAAACTTGCGGGCTTAATACGCCTGGCCGCGGTTATCGACGTTCGTGATTGCGAGCCTGTCGGGCGAATCGAACTCAAAAAACACTCGCCACTTGCCTACGGGGAGGCGGTACTGGCCTTTAAATTCGCCTTTAAGCGCCTTCACATCCCGTGGCACGTAAGCGCGAACGATTCCACGGCACGATGTATACGGCTTGCATCGGCACGTTCCATCCGCGCCAATTCGCGGCTGGCTGCCGACAGCCACTCGACAACACGCGTCACAACCCGAGTTGCCGCTTCAGCTCGTCGTGAGAGACGTATTCGCGAGTTTAGCCATCGCTGCCCGCAGCGCGATTGCCGTTTCTTCGTCGGCATCCTCTTCGGGAACCGCTGCCAGCCGCCGGGCGAATTCCTCGTTACTGAGTGCGGGCGCAGCTTCAAGCAGCGTCAGGAGCGCATGCACCTGGTATGGTGGCAGCGCGTCGATAATCTCGTGGAGACGTTCACTTTCGCTCATAAAGTCGCCGGGCCGCCATCTGGAGTCGCACTGCCATTGTATCGCCCTGGGTATACTGGTCGTCCTGTGAGGGGGCGAAAATGCCGTTTAGAGTTCCTGTTCGATTCTTCTGTTTTCTGACCGTTGCTGTGCTTGCGCCTTCCATTGGGTCTGCACAGATTCCGACCTTTCAGGTCATCGCGCCTGACAGCAAGGTCAACTTTCATGTAAATGCCTCGGTCGAACTGACCGGTGTGTTCGAGAAGTGGGCGGCAAGTCTGCATTTCACGACGCCCTACGTCGAAAGCGGTGTCCTCGAGATCATTGTTCAGGCGGGCAGCGTGAACACGGGCAGCTCACTGAAAGACGGAAAACTGAAGGGCGGCGACTTCTTCGCCGTGAAAGAGAATCCCGAGATCCGATTCCTCTCGAAAAAGATCGTCAATACGGCGACAGACGCCTACAGGGTGGATGGGGACTTCACCATACGGGGTCTCACGAACGAAGAAAGCCTGACGCTCAACTATCAACCCGACCACCCCGACGAAGGACACATCGTGGGCCAGATGGTGTTTGATCGCCGGCAATACGGCATGACGCATGGCATCCCTCTGATCAAGATTGCGGATCGCGTGGAGGTCGGTGTCGATCTGAAGATACACCGCACCAGCGGGCCGCGGCCTATTCAAACGAAACACTGATTCCGCGCTCTGGAACTTTGCGGACTGAGATGGAGTCCAAAGCTGTCATGATCTACCGCGTGTTCGTCGCCGCTGCCGTGTTTTTGATCACGTCGAGTCCGGCGCTGTGCCAGGCGCACGCCGAATTTGACGTGGCGTCGGTGAAGCCGGTAGACAATTCCACGCTGGGCGATTCCATTTCGATGAATATCGGCACCGTGCGGCACGAGGAAGTCACATTCGGCAACGCAACCCTGAACGACTGTATACGGTTCGCCTATGGCATGGCTTCCGACGCGCAGATTTCGGCTCCGGACTGGATCAAGTCCAAGCGATTTCTCTACGATATCGTCGCCAAGGGAAAACCCGGATCGTCGCCGGCGGAACTTCAGGCCATGATGCAGACCCTGCTGGCGGATCGATTCAAACTGGTGACCCATCGCGATCAAAAAGAGATGTCGTACTTCGCGCTGGTGGCCGCAAAAAAGGGGCTGAAGATCCACCAGATGACGGAGGTTCCCGATGGGTTCCGCGGCATCACGAACGGTGGACACATCGACAGAATCATGGCAATGCCAGGCCTGGCGTACCTGCTTTCCCGCTTCGAGACGGAACGCCCTATCATCGACGAAACCGGACTCGACGGACTGTATGAAGTCAAGCTGGACTGGACTCTGCGGCAGCTTCAAAACGCGGACGTGGACGCTCCGGGACCGTCTCTGTTCACGGCGCTCGAAGACCAGGCGGGGCTCCGGCTGGAAGCACGCAAAGGGCAGGTCGGGGTTCTTGTAGTGGATAGCGCGGAGAAGGTCCCGACCGCGAATTAGCCCGCGCGATCCGGTTACACTGAACTTGTGAACACCGGGGTTGCCAACACCGGACGCAAAGCGGCCGTCCCGTCGATCGAGCGGTTCTTCCAGTTCTCACTGCTGGGACTGGTGGCGTGCGCTTTTTGCGCGCTTGCCGACACCGGCCGTCTGGATCTGCCGTCGCTCGCCTTCCTGCTCGGAGGCGTGTTCTGGCGAGCCCTCATGGTGCTGGGCCTTGTGCGGGTGCGCATTCCGCGGCAACTGATCACGATTCTGGCGACCGCTTACCTCGTCTTTTATCCCATCGATTTTTACTTCATCTCGCACGATTTCTTCGCCGCCACGGCGCACGGCGTTTGCTTCCTGGGCGTGGCCCGGATCCTTTCGGCGGAGACGAATCGCGACTACCTCTACACGGGATCGCTGGCGTTTGTCGCGCTGATCGGCGCCGCCGCGCTTTCCACTCAGATCCGATTCTTTTTATGGCTGGCGCTGGCGATCGTATTCGGCCTCGGCGTTTTAACCAGCGCGGAAATCCGCCGCGGCTTCCAGCGGAATGCGCGCGCGATTGCTACGTCGGGCGCGCGCACTGGCCGGCGGACGGGGTGGACGCTCGCTTTTCTGGTCGGCTGCTCGGCCTGCGGAATTCTGGCGCTGACGGCCGGGCTGTTTCTGATCGTCCCGCGAACCGCGCGGGCGGCCGCGATGCTGTTTCCCAACAGTCCGCGACTTACGGGGTTCACGGATTCCATCGACCTCGGCCGTTTCGGTCCCATCGCGACAGACGATCGCCCTGTACTCCACATTCATCCTTACGGTGCGGGATTGCCCCCGGACCTCAAATGGCGAGGCTCGGCCCTCAGCGTGTTCGACGGGCAGCGCTGGTCGGAGCCGCCATTGCGGGCCGACATGGTGCAGGTTCAGGGCACTGTGGTTGTCGCCGATAACCAGCAACGGTCGCGCCGGGATGCGGCGCGGATGCTGTATCGAGTGGACGTAACCAACTCCGATACCGGCACGCTCTTCATCGCCGGTGTTCCGGAATTCATCAACCTCGGGCTCAGTACGGCTGAAGCGCCCACGCTTGTGCGAACCGCGGAAGATTCATTCCGTGAGTTTCCCGCGGTGGGTGAGTCGCTCGGCTACGAGGTCTCGGCGCAGGAGGGAGCGCCGCTCCCTTATCCCCTGTCGAATGCAGACCGCGCGCGCGATCTGAAGCTTCCGCCACAACTCGATGGACGAATTACGGAGTTGGGCCGTCAGTGGTCTGGTGCGGAACCCGGCAACTCCGACGTGATCCGAGCCACGCGTATCGAAGACCACCTCCATCGCGGGTTTACCTATTCTCTGGACACAGGGACTCAGCGTGCCCGAGATCCTTTGGCGGACTTCCTGTTCGTGACGAAACGCGGCTACTGCGAATACTTTGCGTCGGCGATGGCAGTCCTGTTGCGTACGCAGGGGATTCCGGCGCGCGTGGCGACCGGCTTTCAAAGCGGATATTACAACGACGTATCGGGCACGTGGGTTGTGCGGGGTTCCGACGCGCACGCTTGGGTGGAAGGCTGGATCGAAGGCCGCGGCTGGGTAACCTTCGATCCGACGCCGCCGGGATCGGATCGGCAAGCCACCGGCTGGATGCAAACCAGGCTGCGGCGAATGAGGATGTATCTCGATGCCGTGGATACCGCATGGCAACAGTGGGTTATGGCCTACAGCCCCGGCCAGCAAGCCGCCCTGGCTTTCGGATTCCGGAATAAGCTGCGGTCATTCGGCGGAAACGGGATGAGCTTCGGATGGATGGACGGGATGTTCGCGGGCGCGCGATTCTGGGTTCTTTCCCTGGTGGCACTGTCGGCGGCGGCGGTTTTATGGATGGTTTTCGGGCCGCGCGCGCTACGCCGCTGGAATACGGAAAAACGGATGAGAAAAATACGCAGCGGCGAGGGGAGCCCGCATGACGCGCGGTTGCTGTACGAGCGAATGCTTGAGTCCATGGCGCGCCGCGGTTTTCAGAAACCCGCGTGGTTTACTCCCATGGAGTTCGCCCGGAATCTGCCTCCAGGCGAAAGGGAGAGCGTGGATCGGTTCACGGCCGCCTATAATGAGGTTCGTTTTGGCGGAGATCCGGAAGGGGCCGCGCGCCTGAGGCAAATGCTGGAAACGATGGATGCCGTTCGGCAGCCGGTTCGGTAGCTATTTAGCGGAGTGACCGTTTACGGAGTGACCGCGATAGTCACGCCCGGCTGCGACGGATAGCCATGGGAACAGTCGCCGCCCACAAACACCTGAACCAGAACCGAGCCCGGAATGACGGTCAGCGGGATCTGCGCATTCACCTGCATCACGCCGGCCACCAGGGAGGGCGCACCGCCCGCGTAAGTCGGAGTCACGCACTGGCTGCCCATCTTTACGAACACGGGGAGCAGCGGCGCGGGCAGACAGGTAGCTCCGCAGGTTAGCGAAGCCGGCTGGCCGTCTATCGGAGCGGTTGTATTGCCGGCGCCCGTTGAATAGAGTTCAACAAAGCTTCCGACTTTTGCCGGATGGGCCGCGCCGTTGACCGATCCGTCCGTAACGTTGACCGCCGCCGCCTGTCCGGTTCCGGAAGTGTTCGCGGTAAACATCGCAGGCACGGTCGCCGCCACAGGCATGGAGGCGTTGAAAGTCTTACCCTGATAAGTCAACACGATATTCGCAGTCGTGGAGCCGGCGATTTCGTATGGCGCGACAACCGCAACAAGACCGGACGATACGTAAATCAATGGCGCCTGCGTCCCATTAAATACAACCGAAGTTCCCGCAAGCTGTGTTGGGAACAAGCCGTTGGTCCCCAGGGTGGCTTGGGTAAGCGATGAGGGTCCCAGACCCGAGCCGTACAGAATCAGAATCTCACCCGGCGAAATCGAGCCGGGCTCTAACCCCGAACCGGGCACCTCGCTCGCGGCATCCTGAACACCGACGGAACCCGGTACAACTACCAGATGCCGGATAACGTCGTTCCCCGTGTCGGCGATATAAATACTGCCGTCGGGACCGACTGACAAACCGGTCGGCTGGTTCAGCGTCGCGAGGGAAGCCTGGCTGCCAGTGTAGGCGGTGCCGGCGCTATTCAAAGTGCCATCTCCGCCGTAACCCGCCTGGCCGTTGCCGCCAATCGTCACGACACCCCCGCCGGGCAGCACCTTCATAACGCTCGAGGAGGTGCCATCGACGTAATAGAAATTACCCGAGGCGTCCAGGCCGAGGCCCTGGGGATTGACGCCGGATACAACCGTCGTAATATTGCCGCTGGTATCGACCTTTCGGACGTTGCTGTTCCCTTCGTCGCCGATATAGAGATTACCCGCCGCGTCGAAAGTCAGCGAGGAAGGATAGGCGAGCATTGCTTTGGACGCCGGACCTGCATCACCCGAATAGCCGTAAGTACCGTTTCCCGCGAAAATCGATACCGTGCCCCCGCTGGTGATTTTGTCTACAAGAGCCCGGCCATAGTCGGCAACATACAGATTGCCCATGCTGTCAAATGCCAGCGCCCCAGGGGAAGTAAACGGAGAGTTCGAGCCCGGCCCGCAGAACAGCGTTGTAGCGCTCGACACGGAACTGGTGCCGACAAATGTCGCGATATTGGGTGTCGCGTTGGTGGTGGGGTTATCGATCCTGCGAATCCGGCAGCTTGAGGTATCGGATATATAGATATTTCCTGAGCCATCGACGGCGATGCCGTGAACGTCGGTGATCTGGGCTAAGGTAGCCGACGCGCCGTCCCCGCCGGTTCCAGGCCCGCCGGTACCCGCGATGAGAGTAATATTGCCGGTACTGGCCGTCACCATGTTCACCACATAGGTGTAGGAGTTCGCGGTATAGATGTTGCTCTTCGAATCGACATAAACGACGGACGGCCGGTAAAGCTGGCCCCCGGTTGGCCCGACCGCCGGAGCCGGAGTCGGCAGAGCAATCGGCACACCCACAATAGAACTCGTGGTATTGGGCACCGGAAAAAGGCCCGAAACCTGGGGGATTCCGGCGACGGTGGAAATTGTATATTGCTGGGCGGCGACAAAGCCGGCCGCGGCGAACAACAGGCAGACAGTCTGGAGACTCTTCATTTATGATTCAATACCATTGTTCAATTTAACTGGTTCTACTTCACGGGTTCGATTTTAGTGAGACGCTCGCCTGGGGAAACCGGTTGCGGACGTCCATAAAAATGATCGGGCCGGTGACCGGCGCAGCACCACTCTCAGCGATTAAAAGCAATGATACCAGCGGACCAGCGACAATCGGGGAACCTGTGTGACAGAATCGGGGATGGGACCGGCCCAACGCCCCAAGCCATGCGGACGCCAGCCAATAAACCGTTGAAAATGACACGGCGGGACTTGCTCCGCGGCGCCGCTCTTATCCCGGTGTTGCGGGCAGCGGCGCAGACCGCGCCGGATGGATTTCGAGCGTATACAGATGCTCCCCGGATTTTCCTGCGTCCGGCGCGTCTGAAATTGCTGCGAAGGGAACGGGAACGCCGCTCGATCCGATGGGAACAGTTTGAAACGCTTTGGGACGCGGGAACGGAATTTCCCGAGTTTGGCTGGACGGCGGCGCTCCGATACCAGATCGCGGAGGATCAGTCGGCCGGCGGGCAGGCAGTGGCGTGGGCCGCGGCCAAAGCAGCTGTTACCGACACACCTCTTCCGGACGGCGTTGTGCGACAGATGGCGCTCATCGCCGACTGGTGCGGACCCCTCATGTCGGCGACCGACAAGGCGTCGATTTTCCAAAGACTTGAACGCGCAATGGTGAGCAATCCGTCCGTGATCGCCGAAGCGCGCACCAAAGCCCTAGCGGCGGTGGTCCTTTCGGAAGCCGAACCGGCCGCGGTGGAGAAAGCTTTGCGCGAAGTTTACGAGGGTTTCTGGATGGGAACCTTCATTCCCGGGCTGCACAGCGCCAAACTGCACGTCTCCAATGCCGACGCCAACGCCATGCTGGAACTGATGCACTGCTTCCGGGACAATCTCAACTTCGATTTGCGCGAGACCTTTCCGGCCTGGTTTAAGGACTATCCGCTGATCCACATCCTGGCGCATTATCCCGAACCGTTTCCCGCGGCGGAGAATGAGTACCGGATTCCGGCCGATCCTTTGATCGATAAGCGCGGTCCGGACGTCACGAAAGCGACGCTTTCCCGCGCGGCGGAACTGGCCATGGTCGCACTCGACGCCAACGCGCCGGAAACCCAGTTGCTCCAGGGATTCCTGATGAACGACCGCTTTCTGATGCGTGGCGCGCTGGGAATTGCCTATGAACTGATGTGGGCGAATCCTTATCAGCCCGGCCTGAGTTACTATCACGTGCCCCTGGTGGCTCACGATGCGGTTGGCGGTGAGTTGTATGTGCGATCGACATGGGAGGACGATGCGGCGTGGCTGGGATTTTTCGGCGGCAAGTTGCAACTGTTTGCGAACGGTGAAGTGGCAGAGGTCGATCCGAAAGCAGCTCACGATCCGATGGATCTGGAGGAGGCGACGGTGTTCTTCGCTCGTGAGTCCGACAAGTTCCGCGTGCCCGCGCATAAGGCTTCCGACGCCGGAGACGATGACGAGACCGGCAGCGGGGACGCTTTGGATGACGTCTTCATCATCGGCCTGGAGCCGGGACGGCGGTATCACGTGGAAACGGATGGCGAAGGGATGCTTGAAGCTTCGTCAGATATCGGGGGAATTATCTACCTGCCCGGCTTGCCCGCCGGAGTGGAAGTGCGGTTCGGATTGGCGCCTGCGGTCTGATCGCCGAGGCGTTAATTATCCGAAGGTTTGTCCGCATGATCCACCACAATGACCGGAGCCACCCCTTTCTGTGCTGTCAGCTTGAGCCCAAGCTGTTCCTGCATAGCGGTAAAAAGATCAGGATCGTTCGGATCGCTCTTCACTTTATCGCCCATGCCGTGAAACTGACTGGGGTCCGGTCTCCAGGAAAGAATAAAGTCAAAACCGCCGGTAAGGCCAGTCTCATCCAAAACGGGCCGATCCAGCACCAGCTTTTGCAGACCGGTCGCCAGAAACTGAACCGTGGTATCCCGGCCCGGTATTTTCGCTCCTTGAATAGGCATCGAACCGCCGGCACCGTCATCTCCCTGGGTACTCGGCTTCATTTTCACGCCGTTCTTTGCAACGGTCATCACATACACGGGCATGTCGCGGGGTTCGCGGTGGATTTTTAACTGAAACCGCTCGGCAAGAAGAGTCTGCAACATCCGCTTTGCGTTATCCGGACTCGGACTGGACGTCGCTTCCATCTTGCCGAGAACGTCGTACCTATCAGAATCAGACCATTTCGGGCCATCGACGATCTGGCGGTTATCGACATCGTACGCAAAACCAATCAGGTCATTCAGCGTGAATCCCTTTGTTGAGAATATTCCGCCGGGGGTCAGATCGACCATAATGCCCCGGAACTCCGGATTGGTTGGTTTGATTGTCGCGACTTCAAAGGCCGACGGTGACGCGGAGGGCAACGGCGGAGAAACCGGTGCCTGCCCGTACGCCCTTGACACGATGAGCACCACAATCCCTGCACCCGCGCGTGCGTAATCGGCAGACTGCATCATAATCGTTATCAGAACGCGGAGGGGTGCACTCGGCGGTCCATCTCCAACCTGCCGATAAACACGCGTAACCGGAGTTGGCAACGTGTGCGGGTCACGTCACAATGTCGCGGCGATTTCACAGATTCGCCGTATCAAAACGCCCAGCGCCAGAGACTTGAGCCCGCCGTGTAGCCAGCTCCCACCGCGGCGAACATCACGAGTCCACCTTTATGCAGACGGCCTTCGTCGTAAGCATCGCACGTCGCCAGAGGAATCGTCCCCGCCGTCGTGTTTCCGTAACGCCCGATATTGACCATCACCTTTTCAGGCGGCAGCCCAAGTCGCTCCATTGTGGCGTCAATGATGCGGCGATTGGCCTGGTGCGGAATCAGAATGTCGATATCCGCCGTGGTGAGACCGTTTCGCTCCAGCAGCGTCGTGGACATTTCATACATCTTTCGCACTGCGTATTTGAAAACCTGCTGGCCTTCCTGATGGACGTAATGCATCTTCCCCGCAACAGTCTCCGCGCTGGCGGGCACCCGGCTGCCCCCCGCCGGCATATACAGATAACGCCCGCCCGACCCGTCGATTTCGCCCAAAAAATCGATAAATCCGGCGTCCTCTCCATCTTCCGCAGGCTCCAGCAGCATCGCGCCCGCCCCGTCGCCAAAAAGGACGCAGGTCGCGCGATCCTGATAGTCGATGATGCGGCTCATCGTATCCGCGCCGATCACGAGCACCTTCTTATGAGTTCCCGCCGCAATCAGGCTGGCCGCCGTTGTGAGTCCGTAAACAAAACCGCTGCACGCGGCCACCAGATCGAAACCCCAGGCGTTGTGCGCGCCCAGATGATCCTGCACAATGCAGGCAGTCGAGGGAAACATCATGTCCGGCGTCACGGTGCAGACGATGATGGCATCGAGTTCGGTCGCGCCGATCCCGCGCCTCTCCAGCGCGTCTTTCGCGGCGAGCGTCGCCAGATCGGAAGTCGCCACATCCGGCGCAGCTATATGGCGCTCGGATATGCCGACTCGGGTCTGTATCCATTCATCGTTCGTGTCGACCAGTTTTTCGAGGTCGGCGTTGGTGAGGACGCGGGGCGGAATGTGGCGCCCGATGGATGTGATTTTCGCTCTTATGGCAGGCATCGGTTGTTTACGCGTAATCTCTTATTATGGTGGATGAGGTCAACTCGCCCGTGGACGATTCGAGCGACGGGTTCCTGCAACCGGTGAATGTAGCCAGCGCTCTGTTTTTCGAGTCGCCTGTTGAGATCTTCGCCCGCGTGCATCGTGAAATCCGGCCGCGGACGGCGATTCCGCCTATCGACGTGAGCTACAAGCGGTTTGTGGATCCAAACAGCCGCGTCCGTCTCGAAAGCGGCAAAATCACGGTCACGATTACGGATCTGCTGGATGGCGCCCCGGCGCCCGTGACCGAGGCACTGGCTCACATCCTGCTGAATAAGCTTTACCGCAAGCCCGTGGCGCGGCACCATCAGCATCGTTACCGCCTTTACCTGAACCGGCGCGATATGCGGCGCAGGATCGATTTGACGCGGCAAACGCGCGGCCGCAAAGCACATAAGGGCTCAGCCGGCGTCACGCACGATCTGGTGGCCGTCTTCGAAGATCTCAACATTCGGCATTTCGGTGGCATGATGGCGCGGCCTGAACTGGGCTGGAGCCACATCCGTTCCAGAACCCGCCTCGGACACTTCGACCCTTCGCACAACATGATCATGATCAGCCGGATTTTTGACGATCCGCGTGCCCCGCAACTGGCCCTGGAATACGTGATGTTTCACGAAATGCTGCACTTGTGTTATCCCGTGGACCATTCGGGAACCCGCCGCTGCGTGCATACGCCGGAGTTCAAGGCGCACGAAAAACAATTTCCTGAGTTCAAAGAAGCCAAAGCGCTGCTCCGCAAGCTCTGGTAAACAGGGTCTTCAGGCTCGCCGGGAAAATATGGCCCGCAAAGGGAGGAAGATCCTGGGTCCCCGTGAGGGGCCTGCCGATGGATTGGTCTCCAGATTCCTCAGGGCGAACATCGCCAGCTCAAAGCGATCGCTCGCGCCCGTCTTTTCGAACAGACGGGACAGATATGCCTTGGCCGTTCCTTCCGTAATGTTCATCCGACCCGCTATTTCCTTGTTCCTGAGTCCTTCCGTGAGCAGACCGACGAGCTGGCGTTCACGCGGCGACAACCGGACCGCTTTCGCGGCGAGCACCTTCTGGCTCATTTCGTTTTCGAGCCACAACTGACCGGCGGCAACCTGGCCGAGACACTGCGCATACACCTCAGCCGGAGCATTCTTGCGAATAATCCCCCTCACGCCGGACCGGATCGCCTCGCGAACAAACTCCGGCGAGATCCAATCCACCCAGAGGATCAACCCTGCGTCGGGCGCCGCCGTTTTCAGTTCGTCCAGGCAATGCGGAGTGACAAGGGAATCCACATCCACCAGCAGCAAATCCGGCGGTTTCCGCCTCGCTAGCCCGCCGCGGCCGGGATTCAATTCCACGCAGAGTTCCGCCGCATCCGAACATTCGAAAACTTCCATACCAGCCGGTTCCGCGATCAGGGCCCGAAACCCGGCAACCAGAACCTCATGCCGGGAACACACAGTAATCTTCTTCAGCGGCTCTGCAGACCAGGGCGCATCTTGCGGCATATCAATGTTATCGGCCACGCTCTCAGCAAACTTGAGAGCGTCTCCGGAACGTCCATGTCTCCCGAAATCCAGGAAAAAAATCTGAGAACTTTGTTTCATTCCGGCACTTCCTAGTGACGGGATTCCAAATTGGATCACTGGATAGCGCTTTTACTGGCACCACTTGCCTTCTGGGTCGTCTTCAGCGGTCTCGATGATTGTGTCATCGATCTGGCCGCCGCAATCGCGTGGGCTCGTGTTGCCTGGTCCAGGCAGGAAAGTTCTTCTGTCACGGATCGGAATACCCCGTGCGATGAGGATCTGGCGGCTGCCCCGCCCCGCCACATGGCCATCTACGTCGCGACCTGGAAAGAGCATCGCGTCATCCAGAACATGCTCGACAATAACCTCGCCCGGCTGCGATACCCGCGGGTCGATTTTTTCGTCGGAGCCTACCCCAACGACGCATCCACGCTTGCCGCGATTCGCGAGGCCATGAAGCGGCACCCGAATGTTCACCTCTCGCTTTGCCCGCACGATGGGCCGACATCAAAGGCCGACTGCCTCAACTGGATTTACCAGCGCATGATTCTGCACGAGGAGGAGCATGGTGTCCACTTCGACATGATCGTCACGCACGACGCCGAGGACATCATAGACCCCGACGCGCTGAGCTGGATCAATTACTATGCGCAATGGCACGACATGATCCAGATCCCGGTTCTCGCTTTGCCCACACCTCTGCGCGAACTGACGCACGGCGTCTATTGCGACGAATTCGCCGAGTATCAATATAAAGACATGATGGCCCGCTCCCTGATGGGGGGCTTCATCCCGTCCAACGGCGTCGGTACCGGATTCTCCCGGAACGCGCTGGAATTGCTGGCCACCGCGTATGCCAACCGCATCTTCGAGCCCGTCTGCCTCACCGAAGATTACGAAAATGGCTTCCGTGTCGCGCGGCTCGGGTTGCGCCAGAAGTTCATCCCGATTCATATCCGCCACGGCCGCGCTATCGCCACGCGTGAGTACTTCCCGCGGCGTTTCGCGAACGCGGTTCGCCAGCGCACGCGCTGGATCACCGGTATCGGACTGCAGTCATGGGAGTTTCATTCCTTCGGCGAAACCATCGGCCATGCCTACTGGTTCTGGCGCGACCGGAAGAGCCTGGTGGGCAACATTGTCGGACCGCTCACAAATCTGTTATTCCTTTATGGCGTGGTCACGCTGGTGTGGGCCATGTCGACCCACCATACCTGGGGTCTCGGCAAGGAACCCGCCTGGCTGGCGCCCGAAGCCGCCGCCGGCCTGACGCTGCAACTGGTCCATACCGGCATTCGTATCTGGTGTTGCTCACGGATCTACGGATGGCGATTCGCCGCGGGCGTGCCGTTGCGGGTCGTCACGGGAAACTGGATTAATTGTTTCGCTTCCTGCCGCGCCATCGTAACTTACGCGATGGCGAAGTGGCGTGGCGAGCCCCTGCGCTGGTCAAAGACGGAACATGCTTACCCCAACCGCGCGGCGCTGCTGACCGACCGAAAAAAACTCGGAGAAATCCTCACCGGCGGCCAGTGGATCACTCAGGAGCAACTGCACACTGCGCTCGCTTCCCGGCCATCGAGAAGACGCCTGGGCGAACACCTGCTGGCGCTGGGCTTGATTACCGAGGACGATCTCTATAGCGCCCTGGCCCTGCAGAACCATCTGCCGATAGGAAAGCCCGAGCCTTCGGTAGTGTCGCTCGCGGTGACGCGCGCGCTGCCCGCGGCGATTGCGAAAAAGTGGCGTGTACTGCCGTTCCGTATCTCGGCGGGCGAATTGTACGTGGCCGGGTCCGAAATCCCGGATGACGAAATGCAAAGTGAAATCCGGCAGTTCAGCTCGCTTGAGATCCGTTTTCGCCTGGTCACGCCGACGGACTATGAGGAACTGGCGGCCCGGTATCTGGGATAGTATCCTGAGTTGCAGACCCATCAAATAAATCAGCTGGCTGGTGGATGCGCTGCGATAGCGGCGCTCCTTCCGGCACGGCGAAAAATGCGTCTTTCGGCGCGTGTCGCTTCGCTTCGCCAGGTCTCGTGACGCTTTGAACGGGTAAGTGAAGTTCTATGGTTACCGCCTTACTCAGGCGCGCGGCTCGGTAGCGATTTCCGGGCCGCAGTGCGAAGAAGCGGTTACTCGAACTTCTGCAACTTTGCGGCGACCGGCCCGCGCCGCGGTTAAAGAAATGTTGACGGCTCGCGCCGCGGCTAAAGAATGTTGACGGCTCGCGCCGCGGCTAAAGAATGTTGACGGCTCGCGCCGCCACCAGCACTACCGCTGCCAGCGAGATCGTCGATTGAACCATCATCATGATCTTCGCCCAGCGCGACAGCACCGGAACGTCCGTCGGGGAAAACGCCGTGCTCGTATTGAACGCCAGAAAGAGATAATCCACAAAGCCGGGATTCCACGGATGCTGCCCCAGCTCTTTGCGCAACTCTTCCGTCATCGTCATCTGCGGAAAAAGAAATGCGCCGGCCAGATGCGTGTGGCGGCGATCCCTTTCATTCGGGCCTCCGCTATCGAGTCTCCAATACCAGCACGCAAATACCAGTACGTTGCTCACCCACAGTTCGCCGGCGGCTCTCAGCAGTACGCCAGGCAGATCCAGATGCTTCGGCAGACGAAGAATCAGCAAGGTCAGCGACGAGGCAAGTGCGAGCGTCGTAATTACAAGTCCTGAATAGCCGAAGATGTCATTGAGTTGATGCTTTCCGGTATGGTGGAACACCTTCGCAGGGAGCAGCATGGCCGCGATCAACGCGAGCGGCAACCAGCGCGGACCGACCGTCAGCGCATCCGGCATCAGGTAGAACAAAACGCCCACCGTCAACGCCGCTAACAGTGCGGGCCATCTGGGTTCGGGGTCGAATTGAGGTTTCGTTTTCGGCACTGGCCTTTTGGGCGCTACCACAAGTGATAATAACCGTCTCTGTGAGCCAGTTCCACTTTTACGCCGAACAGCCTGCCCAATCCCGCCGCCGTCAGAACCTCTTCTTTCGGCCCGTCGTCGGCAACTTCGCCGTCCCGCAGCAGAATGACCCGGTCAATCTCCGGAATGATATCGGAGAGATGATGAGTCACAAGGAGGATAGCGATGCCCGCCCGCGCCAGTTTGCGGACATTTCCACGGAGTTCGTGTTGGGCAAACAGATCGAGGCTTGTGGACGGCTCGTCAAGCAACAATGCGCGCGGATCGTGAACCAGTGCCCGTCCGATGAGCATGCGCCGGGCCTCGCCCGAAGACATTTCTTCGACAGGCTTATCCGCCAGATGGGCCGCTTCGAGAAACCGCAGAACGTCGGCAGCCTTGCGGCGCTGCTTTTCCGTGACATGGTGATTCGGCCAGATCCCTATACTGGAAAAGAAGCCGGAAAGCACGATCTCAAGGCCCGTGATCTCACGAGTGCATTGCGCCATCAGGTCGTTCGAGACGATCCCCAGCATGCTCCGCAGGCTGACGACATTCCAGACACTTTCCCCCATGATCGTCACGGTTGACCCGGGTTGCGCCAGCGGGTAGCATTCGCGTGTGATGGTTTTGATGAGGGTCGACTTCCCGCAGCCGTTCGGGCCCAGAATCGCCACGTGCTCCCCTGCCCCGATTGTCAGGCTGAAGTTGCGAAGCGCGACGTTTTCACCGCGCATGACAGTGACGTTGCGAAGTTCGATGAGGGGTGGCGTGCTCTCGGGACCAGTCAAGAAACCAGTATCGCCCGCCGTAGCCTATCGGGAAGATGCCGGAGATGAATTCGCGGGAGCTGCCGTCGGCGACTCCTGCGGCTGACCCGGCGCCGTTGCCGGCCGCATGCTCTGCATCAGCTTTTCGATCGGAATAGTCGGCGGCGGCGCTTCCGGAGTAACCGTACTCGTAGCGGCAGGGTCCGAAGCCGCCAGGTCCTTCCCGGTATTGGGCGCCAGGAAAGGTGTCGCGTATTTCAGCCCGGGTAAAGGCTGCCCGGCCGGTATCGGGTGAACCAACTCGGGCGTCACAATGACAATCAGTTCCGTGTTTTGTTTGGAGACGGATTTGGACTGGAAGAACTTTCCCAGGATCGGGATGTCGCCGATAAAAGGAATTTTTTCAAATGTGTCGGTCGTCCGGTTATCGAGGAGACCGCCGATTGCGAAGCTTTGCCCTTCGTTGAGTTCGACCTCCGTGTTCAGCTTGCGGGTCGTCAGCGCCGGAACGTTAAAGCCGCTGATCTGCAAACCGTTGGTAAAGTCCAGAGCGCTCACCTCAGGCGCGACCTGCAGTTGAACGGTGCCTCGCGGCGTGATCGTCGGGATGAACGTCAGCCGTATTCCGTATTCGCGAAACTGAATCGAGACAGTCGGAGCGCCTCCGGTTCCCGCGCTCACACTCGGAAACGGAAATTCTCCGCCAGCCAGAAAGCTGCCCTCCTTGCCGTCCTGGGCGAGAATATTCGGCTCGGAGAGCACTTGCAGAAGTCCCTTGACCTGCAAAGCCTCAATCGTCGCCCCGAGATTGAGATCCGGTCGGAAGAAAAAGACATTCAGGGCGTCGGCGATCGTTGAAGTGATCGGGCTGTTTCCCGCTACAGTGGGCGCGGCGGGAGGCGAGAACTGTTGCGTCGTCAAAGCGCCAACGGTTTTCGCAGCACCCGTGCTCAGGATATTCATGCCCAGCTGTGTACTGATACTCCGGTCCACGCTGGCGAACTTGACCTTCAGGAGAATCTGCGCTTCCGGGGCCGGCACGTCTACGTAGAGCAGGTTGACCGTCTTCCCCAGCGTAGAGGCAATGGAGACGGCGCGGTCGGCGCTCGTCACATCCTTTACCGTTCCACGCAGAAAGACGGTCTCATTCTCGAAACTCAGATGGACATCCTGTCCCGGCAATTCCTCGCCAATTTCACGCTGGATTGCCGCCACGCGGCTGTCGGCCAGAAACCGGCTGGGCGCGACTTTCACATCGAAGAGCCGCTTAACCCCGTTCTGCTGCCAGATGATCAGACTCGTGATTCCGGGGGCCTTGCCATTCACCAGCACCTCGTGGGGACTCACCGCCTGGCCCTCGGCTATGTCTCCAAATCCAACGGAAATTCGTTCGATGGGCTGTTCGCTTTCGACGATGGTGGACTTGCCGACTGTCAGCAGTAACTCGGTTGGAGGGCTCCCCTCGGGCGATACCTGTGGTTCGGCGGCAGCGCCGGTCAGCACGGGAACGATTCCGAGCATTATCCACGTCAATATGTATTTCGCGAGACGACGCGCGCTCATCGGGGCCGCTCCTCAACCTGGCTGAATCTGACCTGCGTGCGTGTCGCGCCGTTCAACTCTTCCACCACATAGGGAGTGGCTGCGGAAGGGGGCGATGCCGCAAGCGGAACAGAAGGTGGCGTCACACCTGGCGCAGTGGCGCCTGACGCAACAGAGTGAGCGGTCGCCGGCGTTATGCGTCGCGTTGTCGCCTCGGGAGCGGCTTCTGCTACGCGCATGTCACCGAAAAGATTCGATACCATAGCGCCCGGGGGGCTCATAACCTGAGTGTCCATGGGATTCCGCAACACCAGTTGAATCCGCGTCTCGTTGCCGGCAAGACTGAGCACCTCCGCTTGCGACGGAGTCACCAGCAACGTGACAACCTGCGCCTGCTCGGGTTTGCTTTCCTCGTCTCTCTGGAAATTCGTACCCGCGGAAAGCACCTGAATATTCTGAAGCAAGGTCCGTACCCTGGGTCCGTCCAGTGGATTCCCCCCGGGAGGTTGCCCCGTCACCAGCACATCCACGCGCATCCCCGGAACAACGAACCCGGCGACGCCCACAACCTCGTTCACCTTGACCGCACAGGCCCTCATTCCCGCCGGAATCGTTCCAGCCAGGCCCCCGCCTGAACCCGGCTGCGCGAGACGGGCTTCCGTTATCGGCTCTCCCTCGTAGATCGCGGACGCAACTCCGCGATTCCGGATGGCATCCGGTTTCGTGATCGCCCCTTTTGGCAGGGTCCCAGGCCACGGTGTCATTTTGAGGTCGATGTTGCGAATCAGAGATCCAACCTCAAGATCCCTCGCCGCTACGACAACCGGCGTGGTCTGCGGCTGCCTCGCCACGCCTGGCCGGGCGCCAACCGCCCGGTAGACCAGATAGCTGACGCAAACCGACAATACAAGGGCGCAGGTAACGATGATAAGTATTCGCCGGTTCATGGGGGAGATGTTCTCGCGGGCGGCTTGTTCGCAACGGTCATTTTGCACTTCGGTGCCCATTGGCGAAAATTGCAATCAGGCCATGAAAATCAAATAGTTAGGAAATTCATTCCCGCCGGAAGTGTGGACAACTGCTTTCAACTCCCCCGCGAAACCGTATCTCTCCGAAGACACGCGAAGCTCGCGGTGGGGAGTTGCGTGGAACCCGGCCCGCGCAGAAAAAGAAATACACCCTATATCTTCTTTGGCAGAATGCCGATATGAATTTCAGACTATGATCTACCCACAGCGCCGGCCAGATACTTCCCGACCGGGTGACTTCTCAAAATGATCCGGCTCCTTCTGTATTCTCAGGACGTCAGCCTGCAGTGCCTTCTCGCGCCAACGCTCGGCAGCGAATTTTCCATCTTCCTCGAGCGGCGCATGAACAGAATCAGGGAAATCGTGGCGCAGAAGCAGTGCGACGTGCTGATTCTCGACCTCGATTCCAGCTCGTTTCCCATTCAGCAGCAACTTGGATTTTTCGATGAGATCCGCGATTTGGGCGCTCCCGTTGTCGTCATGACGGATGACGTCGGAAGGGCCACCGCTCTGGATATGGTGCAGCGCGGTTTCTCAAACTACGTCCGCAAGCCCCCCTCGTTGCCGGAACTGAAGATCGTTGTGCGCCGCGCGCACGAGTTTGCCGTTCTGAAACATGAGCTGGAAGACGTGCGGCAGCAGTTGCCCCCCGCCGGTTGCGATCGTATGATCGGCTCCAGTCCGCGCTGCCAGATGGTCTATGATCTGGTCCGGCGGGTCTCTAGTCTGGACGCGTCCGTCCTGATCACCGGCGAGAGCGGAACCGGTAAGGAATTGATCGCCCGTTCCATTCACAACCTGGGCGAGCGAAAGGATCTTCCGTTTGTGGCGGTGTCCTGTGGCGCCATTCCCCAGACGCTGATCGAGGCGGAGTTGTTTGGCGCCGAAAAAGGAGCTTTCACAGGCTCGGCGATCCGGCGAAAAGGGTACCTCGAAGAGGCTGGCGCCGGAACCCTCTTCTTTGACGAGATCGGAGAGCTGAGCCCCCTCACGCAGGTAAAACTGCTGCGTGTCCTTCAGGAACGGGAATTCAGCCGTCTCGGCAGCAGCCAGATGGTGCCGCTACAGGCCCGCCTGCTTTTCGCGACCCATCGAAACCTGCTGGAGATGGTCGCGGAAGGCACGTTTCGCCAGGATCTCTACTACCGAATTAACGTCATGGGAATCAAAGCTCCGCCGCTGCGCGATCACACAGAGGACATTCCCCTGTTAGCCCGGCATTTTACGGAGCAATACAGGCGTCTCTACAAAAGACCGGTGACCGGGATCGCTCCCAGTGCAATGTCGCTGCTGGTTGAATATGACTGGCCGGGGAATGTTCGTGAATTGGAAAACGTCATCCAGGGTGCAATTATCCTCAGCGATAGCGATAACATCCAGCCAAAAGACCTGCCAAAGATCATGCAGCAACCCGATCTTCTGGGGCTGGGGGACTCGCTGCCGGGAAATTCCTTTGAGGAGCAGTTGCAGGATTACAAAATCAAGCTGGCGCACCGCGCCATTCAGGAATGCAACGGCAACAAGACTCTCGCCGCCCGCAGCCTCCAGATCTCCCGGACCTATCTTCATCGCCTCATCAGGGACCCGGCCGAAATTGACGCGCCGATGCCGATGTCCGCGCCGAATTGATCCTTGCTCATGCCGGCTGCCGTCAGCGGGGGTAAGGTGAGATCTTCGGCGGATTCGAATCCGGCTCCACCAGCCAAACCGTGCGGTTTTTGAAATAACGCAGCAAGTCGGCATCGTGGTTGTTCCCTTCGCGAGCCCAGACAACTCTGGAATTGTCGATATCCGCCGCGTTGTAGACCCAGTCGTCAAACGGCGCATGGCCGGGAGCATAACGTACGATCGCGAGTTGCGGCCCGGGATGCGCGGTCAGTTGTTCCAGCACCTGAGCGCGCGCGAGGCCAAGCCGCTCGGTCCCATACCACATATTCGGCCAGCGGGGAATCGCGATGTGAAGAGGTCCCGCGAACAATCGAAGCCCGGCCAGGACCAGGCACACCACCGGGATCGCGCGCACAAGCGCCAATCCCCGGGGACCCACTTGCCGCAGATGACGCATCGCCTGCAACAGCAGCGCGTAGACACCGCACGTAAACGGTGCGAGATAGTGGGGAAACAGCCACACATTCATGCTCAGACCCGCGCAGTAGGCGCCCCCCGCAATCACGAGAAAGCGCACTCGCCGGTCGTGAAGAACCCGCCGTAACATGACGAGAGGCGGCAACAGAGCAATACCGAAAAAGAAAAAGCTAATGGTGCCAACCTTCTGCGCCGTTCTTCGCAGGAACCCGCCAGGCGAACGCGCCTCCTGAAAATCGTCCATCTCCCATTTGACGTAGAAATCGCGCATCGCCTTGTAGCGATAAGCTGGTTCCGGTCTGGGCTTCTGCCAGACAAAAACGGGCGCCAACGCATACGTGGCCCGATTCACCTCGTAGGGAAGCGTGAAAGCATTCCCAAAAACCCGGTGGTTATAGTAAGCCGACATGCCCGCCGCAACGATCAGCAAAGCCACCGGAGCAGCCGCCCGGCGTAACAGGACGGCCGGCGGCACGGCAGCTTTCCTCGTCGCCCACCACGCGAGGGCACACGCCACAGGCAAACAGACGAGGAACCCCTCGTAAGGCCGACTGTTGGCAAGGATACAGACACCCAGCACCATCCAGACCCCGTCACGAATCCGCACCGACCGCATTACACGCGGCAGAGCGCCCAGCACCAGCGCCCCGCCGATTGCCGCCACCGCCCCGCCGTAATACGAATCCACCCAGTAACTGAACAGCGCCAGCCGGACCACGGCCAGCATCCCGCCAGCCAGCGCCCAACCGGAGGGCAGCCACGCCTGCAGCATCCAGCAGATCGCGGCGCACATACAACCGCAGCTCACCCAGACGCTGAACCAGGGCTGGCCCGCGATCGCCTTGCCTGCCGCGAGAACCAGACCCTGCGCCGGAAAATACATCGACATGTAGGTTGGCAGCTGAGTGATATGAAAACTTTCAAAGTAGATCCACAAAGGATGGGTGGGATTCGTGAGTCTGCCCGAAGCGAAAGTATCCGCCGCCAGCAAATTCGCAAATTCGTCGTGGACAAATGGCTGCGGAATAGGCGCGAGCGGAAGAATCGCCACCCGTATCAGCAGCGCCGCGGCGCCCACTGTGAAAACGGACAGCCCGTGTTTCCGAGACAGGCGTCCCAACGCCCGTTCCGCCTTCGAGAACCAGCTTTCCCCAAGTCCAGGCCAAAAGACGGCTACCGCGAAGGCGATCAGACTTAGCCCCGCTTCAATCACCAGCAGCGAAGGTCCGCCGGAGCCCATGTCATTTGGCGTCATCGAGCGGATCCCCGCGCAGCCGCAAGCGCTTCGGGCGCCGAGGCCGGGAACAGCAAAGGAAGATCCCGGATCGGACCCATCACATATTCGTGACCGCCGCGCGAAATCAGCCGAAGATCCTGAGCCGGCAGTCGCCGCAGCACCCCCGCCACATACTCGCTGTACTCCGTATCGTCCGAAGGCAACGGGAAGAAGACGAAGTTCCGGATCGACGTCGTGACCAGTCTGCTCTTCACGCCGGTGTCCCGATCGAACATGGCGAATACGCTCGTCCCCGCGCCAAGTCGAACTTCGGGAAACTGCACCGTCAGATATTCCGGCAGGTAGTATCCGGCCTGCCGGTAACCCAGAAAATGAGAATCGAAACCCACGATCATCGTCTCCCCCGGGGGCGCAACTCGTGGCAGCGTAGCAATGATATTCCTCAGTTCGGCCTCAAAGAGACGAACTTCGCGGTATGAAAAATAAAAAGGAGCCCAAAGAAAGATCGCGGTATTGACCGCCGCGCAGCCCGCGATCGACAGCATCTTCAAAGGTCTCCCCACCCGAAGATGCCGGTACCATTCGGCGGCCCGCAAGCCCAGCCACGCACAAATCGGCGGCATGAGAATCAACAGGTAGCCGCTGTTAACGAACTTCAGAAAGACGAACGTGAAGAACAGCAGGCCTGGCGCAATCCAGACCCGCGTGAACAAAGTCTTGCGCCGATCGCCGTGATCGCTCGTGCCCGGCCGCCATGCAGGCAGCAAAGCCGCGCAGCCAAAACAGAGAAAATAGATTCCGGCGACCACGAACGCGCGCACCACCGAATTCGCAACGGACGAATTGAAAACGCTGCCCTTCGCCGGCACCGTAAGCCAAAGCGAGACGAGCGATGAAATATACGATTTCGCCCCGCTGATGCGAATCATCGGCGCAAGCCACGCCACAACCGTCAGCACCAGAGCGCCAATCCCACCCACAGCCGGTTTCGAGCCAACGCCGCCCAGCGAAAAGAGAAATAAAGGACCGAGGAACAGCAGTGACGACGGGCGGAATCCCGCCGCCACCCCCAGCAACATAGCCGCCGGCAAAACAAATCGGCCCGCTCCGCCATAGACGCGCCAGCACAAATATCCGACGCTGGCGGAAAAGAATGCCTCGACAATGTAAGTCAGCGCCACCGTGCCATGAAACCACGCCAAAGGCGAGCAAAGAAAAATCAAGGCTGCGAATGAGGCCGCGCTCCGGCCAAACCAGTTCTCCGTCAGAACGTAGATCGCTGCGACAGCGGCGCAACTGAAGAAAATACTGATTGCCACGAGCGCAGTATTAGCGTCGTGAAAAATCAGATTGACCAGCCGCCCCAGGCCGACGTACAGAAAATACCCGGGCGGATGCGGCTGATAGGCGCCCGGATCGAAGCGCTTCAGCGCCAACGCAAAATTAACCGAATCGATGTCATAGAGATAGTGGCTCCGGAACGCGAAGCGGGTGAGCCCCGTCGCCGCCGTCAGCACCGCGACGTCCCGCAACTTGCCGGAACTCATGGCAGTCCACATCAAAGCCGCGACTTCCCATCCAGCAACACCGCCGTACGATCACGATAGATTTCCCGCCAGCCGCTTGCCTCAAGCTCCGGCAGCAGCAGGCAATCGGGCGCCAGCAGGGCATGCGTAAAGTTCCAGCGGTCGAACTCCGTGCGCCATCCCGGCCGCGCCTCGATCAGCATCAGATACCGGTCCAGCAATCCCGTGCCATAAAAATCGCTGCGTCCGTCGACCAGCACCTTGCGCTCCCCGTTGAAGCGATAGATCAGATACCCGCCAAATGTGTCTGACGCCAGAATCCTCGCATTCGCCGGCAGCGTTGCGACAACGGCCGACGCGGCCACCGGAAATTCGTCCACGGGAAATCCGGCGCTGCTTCGGATCGACAGAAAAATCAGAGTCGCGGCCACCGGCACAAGCGCGAAACCGCGAAAATGCCGCTCGATCTCATGCAGACCGTCGCCATAGCGCAGCACGCTGTCGAGCCCCCGCCGCAAAGCCGGCCGCAGGCCTGTAGCGCGCGAAAGAACCTCCGTGATGGATCCGGCCGCCAGCGGCAGCAACAGCAACACGGCCACCGGCAGAGCCCTCACCGAGCGTAAGGCAACCGCGATCAGCAACATCGACAGCAGGAAGCGTGCGGGCCGCTGAACGGCCAGCGCGGCGAAGGCGCCCGCAAAGCAGACCGCAAGCGCCAGCATGACCCGCGACGCGCCCGCCTGGTGAAAATCGAAAGACTGAAACTCGGTGATCCGGTTCAGCAACCCCGAATCCGAGAGGTAAGCGATTACATGCCGGTGCAGACGCCAGCAGTTTGGATTCACCAGCGTGCCGAGCAGAGCCGCACACGCCACCAGAAAATAATTCCGGCCATTCGCGCCTTCGGTAACCGGTGCTCCACGGCTCTCCCAAATGAGCGGTTTCAGCCATGCCCCCGCCGCATAAATCAACGCAATCGCCGGAGCGAAAAAGAAACTCGCATGAAGATTGGCCCACAGGATTGCTCCGGTCATCGCCAGCGCGACATGTCTCCACGCGAGGCGGCGCGGCATCCGTTCACACAGCCAAACCGTACCCAGCAGCAACAGCCAGCTGAAGATGTGGGGTCTGGCCAGCCAGTGAAGGGTCGTCACCGGTAACGTGAGAATAAAGAACAGACCTGCCACCAGAAGATTGGCGTCTGCCGCCCGGCTCAACCGGAACCACATCCAGACAGAAGCGCCAATCGACAAGCCATACAGCAACGCGACTCCCGCCAGCCCTGAAACACCAGACACCGCAGCCATCAGCACGTCCGCGCCCCACTCCCAGGACACCCACGGCGCGCCAGGCCTCGAAAAAGAAAACGGATCGGCGCGCGGCAGCGACCCCGTCGCAATGATCTTCTCCCCGTTCCGAATATGCCAGCCGGTATCGGAATCGCCAAACAGCGTATGCGCTCCGCCAGACACGAAAAACAGGCAACCGAGCGTCACCAGCGCAAAAGTCAGCGCCAGATCGGGAGCCAGCCACGCTGCGATCCCGCTACGCCTAACACCGGACGCCTTAGCCCCCAGGGAGACGCGGACCGGAATGGAAATGTTCAGCGTCTCTGAGACGGGCACAGGCCGACCAGAAGGCAATTGAGAGACCAACGGACGGCGATCGGCGCTCTACCGCGCCTTTCCCTGCAATACCATCGCGTTGAGAACTGCGCGGACTCGGCGTTTTCCCTGGTTGTGTCGCCGAAGGTTTACAGTCGCCGGAGCGGTTGTTAACCGTTGCTTACCATGAGCCGCGCCGCTCGTCCCGTAAGCCATTGAACGGATTGCTCTTCGCGCCGCTTTTTCAAGTGGCGCTCAGTGTGCATTAACGGGGGTCGGGAGGTCAATGACCAAATGAAAAATACTATTTTGAAGTACTACGTAAAAATGCAGGTTCTCAAAGATGCTCTGATCCGGGACGAAAGGGGCCAGGATCTGGTCGAGTACGCCCTGGTCGTTTCGCTGATCGCACTGGGGGCTACCGCAAGCATGTCCTCGCTGGCGACCAGCTTCAGTACCGCGTTCTCGAAAGTCGGCAGCAAGTTGTCAACGTACACAAGTTAGACGGGTTCGAAACAAGGGCGGAGGCGCGCGGGTGCGGGACGCCCTTTTCCGCGGGCTCGTGCTGGCCGCGGTCTCCGCTTCGCTCTTTCTGTGCCGGTTGCGGGAACCGGTTCCGAAGGAGAGGAGCGGTATTCTTTTCGTCTTCACCGAAAGCCGAAAAACAAATTCCACTATGATCGAAACTCCGGATTCCGCAATATCGAACGCTCTCTCGGTGGCACTGATCGTGCCGGATGCCGGACGGCGTGCCGCGCTCTCGGCTGTCATGGCCGGATCGCGCGCCACGATCGTCCGGGAATTTGCGGAATTTCCGCAGCGTGATATTCCCGGCGAACTTGCCCGCCTGGACCCGGATGTCGTCGTCGTGGATCTGGATGACGATATCAGGCGTGCGATCGGAGTTATCGAAGAAATCTGCGCACGCAACTCATCGGTAACGGTGATGGCGTACTCGGGCAGAAACGACGCTAACCTGTTGCGCCGGGCCATGCAGGCCGGGGCCCGCGAGTTTCTGATCGATCCGCTGCTTCCGGACACCGTGGCTGAGGCGTTGACGCGCGCGCTGGCGCGTCGTCCGCGGCAGAAGAAGGCCGCGGGAAAGATGCTTGTTTTTGTCCCGACCAAGGGCGGCGTAGGCGCCACTACTCTGGCGTCTAACTTTGCCATGGCGCTGACCAGCGAATCCGGCGCACGGGTCGTCGTCGTCGATACGGATTTCCAGCTCGGCGAAATAGCCCTCGGGCTGGGTATCGCTCCGGCTTTCTCCATCGTCGATGCCCTCAGAAATATCGACCGGCTCGATTCGGACTTTCTCTCGACGCTGCTGAGCCGGCACAGTTCCGGCCTCGCGGTGCTGGCCGCTCCCGAGGAGTATGGCTTTTTTCAGCTCCCCGGCCGCGAAGGAGCCAACCGGCTGTTCAGGGTGCTCTGCGAAGAGTTCGATTATGTCGTGGTGGACGCCGGCTATTGTCACGGAAGCATGCAGGAGGCCCTTCTTGAAGCGGCCGACAAGCTCTATCTCGTCACCGAACTGACCTTTCCCGCTCTGCGCAACGGGCACCGCCTGATCGCCTGGCTCTCGGCCAAGGGCCGCAACCGCGGCCTGGAAGTCGTTGTCAACCGGTTCAATTCCCGGCATGGAGATATCGACGAAAGCAGCGCGGCAAAAGCGCTGGGCCGTCCCGTCAACTGGAGAATCCCGAACGGTTATGCGGCGGCCCGCTCCGCGCAGGATAACGGCGTTCCGCTCGCCATGGAAAGTTCGCCGATCACGAAGGTCGTCGTCCAGATGGCGAGAGCGGCCTGCGGCAAGCCCGTTGCCGCTGAAAAAAAAACTGGCGCGGGCTTTAGCTTCTTTGGCTCGAAGAGCCTGACCGAAACGGTGGAAACCTAAGTGGAAATCCTCGATTTTGAAAAGATGAAGTCGGGTCTGCATTCGACGCTCCTCTCGCGGATCGATCTCGAAAAACTATCCTCGGTCGAAGACGGAAAAGCCCGGCGCGCCGTAGCCACCATCATTCAGGAAATTGTCGGCACGCAAAAGGTTCCGCTCAACGCTACGGAAAAAGGCAGAATCGAGAATGATCTTCTCGACGAGGTCTTCGGCCTCGGCCCGCTCGAACCCCTGCTGCGCGATCCCGGCATCTCGGACATTCTGGTCAACAGCCGCAACGTCGTGTACGTCGAACGCCGCGGAATTCTCGAAAAATCCAGCGCGAAGTTTCGCGACGATCAGCACCTTATGCAGGTCATCGACCGCATCGTGTCGCGCGTCGGCCGCCGGGTGGATGAGTCTTCGCCCATGGTCGATGCCCGCCTGCCCGATGGCTCGCGTGTGAACGCCATCATTCCGCCCCTCGCCCTCGATGGCCCCTGCATGTCCATTCGGCGTTTCGGCAGCGGACCGGTCTCGCCGGATCAACTGGTCAAACTGAAGAGCATCTCCGCTGAGATGATGCAGATTCTGGCCGCCGCCGTAAAAGCGCGCATCAGCATTCTGATTTCGGGGGGCACCGGCGCGGGCAAGACGACATTTATGAACGTCCTCTCCAGCTTCATTCCGGAGACCGAGAGGATCGTCACCATCGAAGACGCCGCCGAACTCCAACTCAAACACGAGGATGTCGTGCGTCTGGAAACCCGCCCGCCCAACGTGGAGGGCATGGGGGCCGTGCGCCAGCGGCAACTCCTGGTCAACAGTCTTCGCATGCGGCCGGACCGGATTATCATCGGCGAGGTTCGCGGTGACGAAGCCTTCGACATGCTCCAGGCCATGAATACCGGCCATGAGGGTTCCATGACCACCATCCACGCCAATACCACGCGCGACGCTCTTTCGAGGCTGGAATCCATGGTCGCGATGGCGAGCGTCAATATGCCGGAGCGCTCCGTTCGCCAGCAGATTGCCTCGGCCATCTCGATCATCGTTCAGGTGTCGCGGCTGAGCGATGGCACCCGCAAAGTGGTGGACATTTCCGAGATCACCGGTCTCGAAGAAAACATCGTCAGCATGCACCGGATCTTTGGCTTCGTCAGAAAAGGAATCGGGCCCGATGGCAGGGTTCTCGGTTCGTTCGAGCCGAGCGGTATTCGCCCGAAATTTCTCGAACGTCTGCGCGTGGCGGGCATCCTGTTGCCGGCCGAGCTTTTCGAGCGCTCCGTCGAGGTGGATTAACACCAATATGCTGCCGATCGTACTGTCAGTCTGTCTGATCGCCTTCACCGTCTCGATCCTGATCGTGGTGACGGCGGGAAACCGCGCGTCGAAGCGTGTCAGTTCGCGGCTCGCCGCGCTCGACCACGAGAACGCCGCGCCGAACGTTCACGACGCGACTGCGGAGATTCGCAAACACCAGCAACGGCTGAGCGCGATTCCCTGGCTGAATCACTGGCTGAATCGCTGGCTGGTCCGGCTGAATCTGGCTTCCGCATCTGGCTTGTTCCTTTACCAGGCCGGCGTATCCCTCACCCTCGGAACCCTGCTTCTCATCTCTGCCGCGGGCTCCGCTTTCCTCGGCTATGCGGTCTACTACCGCTCCGGCGATGCGATTCCCGCTCTGCTTGTCTCCCTCGCCTTTCTGCCGCTTCCCCTGCGTTTTGTGCAGCGGAAGCGCGTTAAGCGTCTCGCCCTGCTCGAACAGCAGTTACCCGAGGCGCTCAGCATGATCGCGAGCGCGCTCCGCGTCGGCCACAGCCTGATCGCCAGCCTCGGAGCCGTGGCCCAGGAGTCTCCCGAACCGATCGGCGGCGAGATCCGCAAGTGTTTCGAGGAGCAGAACTACGGTATCGACGTCCGCACCTCTCTGGCCAATCTGACCCGGCGGGTTCCCGTTCAGGACTTTCGCATCTTCGTTGCCGCCGTCCTGATTCAGAGAGAAAGCGGCGGCAATCTCGCCGAGGTTCTGGACAAGGTGGTTCAGACTGCCCGCGAAAGATTCCGGCTCAAGCGGCAGGTGAGCGTCCACACGGCGCAGGGCAGGATGACCGGCTGGGTGCTTTCGCTCCTTCCCCTCGTGATCGGCCTCGCCATGTACATCCTGAATCCCGACGGGATGAGCATCTTATGGAAACGCCAGACCGGCATCAAAATGCTCTACACGGCCGGCGGCATGGATCTCGTCGGCGCACTCATCATTCGAAAGATCGTCAGAATTAACGTCTGAAAGGTGATCTTATGGGGCTTCTACTTCTGGTATTCATGGCGACTTTCCTGCTGACGTCAAGCATCGGCGTTCTGATCTTTTACCGGAAGACGGCTCTGCGCAGACTGTCGCGCATGGCTTCGACGCCGGTTGACGCGGCGCTGCTCAAAAGCATCGAACCGATTTCCGGATCGAGGATCGAAAGACTCGTCAGGCCATTTGAGAAGGTGGTGCCGAGAAGCAAAGAAGACATCTCCACTCTTCAGAAACGGCTCGACCGCGCCGGCTACCGCGAGAAATCCTGCGTCAACATCTTCTACAGCTCGAAGGTGCTGGTTCCGCTCATCCTCTGTATCCTCGCCACTGTAACGCAGATTTACCGCTTCAACCCCTTCTTCGTATATTCGCTCGCGGGCGGGCTCGGCTTTCTGGTTCCGGATTTCTGGCTGAGCAAACGCATGGCGGCGCGGCAGGAGGAACTTCGCGTGGGCCTTCCCGAAGCTCTGGACCTGATCGTCATCTGCGTGGAAGCGGGCCTGAGCATGGATAAAGCGACCATGCGCGCGGCGGAGGAACTACGCATCAGCCAGCCCGCCATCGCCGACGAACTGAATCTCGTGTATCTGGAACAGCGTGCGGGACGGCCACGCTCGGAAGCCTGGAAGCATTTTGGAGAGCGAACCGGCGTCGATACCATCCGCTCGCTGGCTTCCATCCTCATCCAGGCCGACAAATTCGGCACGAGCATCGGCAAGACGCTGCGGGCACACTCGGAAACTCTCAGGAAGCGGCGGCGTCAGGACGCGGAAGAGAGGGCGGCAAAGACACCCGTGAAACTCGTCTTTCCCCTCGTCCTGTTTATCTTTCCGTCTCTGTTCGTGGTCACCCTGGGGCCCTCGATGATCACCATGATGGAGGATTTTGCGAACTATTTGAACTGACCCGGTGCGGAGTACCCGCGGTTCAAAAGAAAGGAGACAAGATTATGGAAACCACTACTGTCATTCGCATCGTGGCGGCCGTTCTGTTCGCCATCGGTTTGATTTATTTGATCCAGCGCCGCCGCAAAAAGGTTATGTAATTATGTCCACCGCCGCGAAGTCCCGTCGATGGGATTTCGCGGCGGTGCGCCGTATTTCTTCGATAGAAAGCGCCCGGCCGGGAATCGCCATCGGGTGGGTTGAAGCAGCATGCAGGCAAGAAAGACATGAAACGAACTTATTGCGTATTCAACCGAACCCGCGAATCCTTCCTGGCGCTTCGCGTCGCTTACGCCGATACGCTCGTCAGGCGTCTGAAAGGGCCCCTGGGGAAACTCAGATGGAAACCGGACGATGGCGTCTGGCTCTCTCCTTCCCGCGGCATTCACACTATCGGCATGTTGTTTTCGATCGACCTCGTCTACCTCGATGCCGACAACAGGGTGATTCACCTCGTCGAAAACCTCGGCCCGTTTCGCATCTCGCCCATTCGGATCAAGTGCGCCAGCATCCTCGAACTGGAGTCGCGCGCCATCTATTCCTCCAACACGCGCGTCGGCGACGAGCTAATCATCTGCCCTCCGGAGGAAATTGACCGGCACTGCGGGCGGAATCAAATCCGCCAGGTTGCGGTGAACCAGGGGTGAAGGCGATGCTTCAATCGCTGAATAACATCAAGCGCTGGATGCTTCACGAAAATGAGGAACCCCGCCGCGCGCCCCGCCTGATCCAGCCCGAAGTTGTCGTGCACTATTGGGACGGAGCCGCTCCCGAGGGCCGCGAAATCCGCGATATCAGTGAGCGCGGAGCGTATATTTTTACCTCCGAACGCTGGTATCCCGGCACCATCATCCGCCTCATTCTGCAGGGACACCGCCCCGGCCCCGCAAAGGACGGAGCCGGAAGAGTCGGAGCGGGCAAGGACGGTTCCCTTCCCGCGATTCCCTCCATCTGCGTTTCCGCGCGTGTCGTCAGACCCGGCGACGAAGGCGTCGCAATCGAGTTCGTCTTCGCCCACAAACGGGAACAGGAAGATTTCCGCGCATTTCTCGCGATGATTCCAAGTCAGCTGGAGCATCCTGGCCAGCCGGAACGTCCCGCCCACCCCAAATCGACCGCCCGCAGGAAAGGTCAGGCTCTGGTCGAACTCGCCCTGATCACCCCATTGGTTTTTCTGCTCGCCGTAAACGCCCTGAACTTCGGCGGTTTTATCTTCGCATGGATTACCGTCGCCAACGCGGCGCGCGCAGGAGCTCAGTACATGGTGATGTCCAGCGCGTCGCCCGGGAAACCGACCCCGGCGACATCGGCCCAGGTCACCACGCTCGTCACCAACGACGTCACCTCGCTCCTCAATCGCTCGAGTATCGTCGTGGCCACCTGCACGAACAACACGACGTCCGCGAACAGCTGCACGACTCTTTTCGATCCCGAAGCGCCATCCTACACACTCGCAACCGTGGATGTGACTTACACCTACCAGCCATTCGTACCTTTGTTTTCGTTTCCCGTCCTCGGTATCAGCGCAACCCTCCCTTCCGGCACGATCCACCGGAAAGCCGTGATGAGGATGCTGCAATGACGACGGCCACCAAAAATAAACGCCGCTCCGGACAAACGCTCGTGGAGTTCAGCCTCGTCTCGTTCATGACAGTCGCAATGCTCCTCTTCGTAGTGGAAATGGGCCGCATGCTGCTGATCTACGCGGCCGTCGCCAATGCCGCGCGCGAGGGAGTCCGGTATGCGATTACCCACGGCAGCACGCGCGCGACCGGCTCCGCGCAGAACGATGCGAGCGGACCCTCCAGCAACCCCGCGCAGGTTCTGGCCGTGATCGATAATTTCGCCGGCACCGCGCCCTTAACCACCAGCCTCCTGGTCATTAATGTCACCTACCCGGGCTCGTCCAACGCCCCCGGCCAGGCCGTCAACGTAAGCGTCGTCTATCCCTATAACCCTTTGATCACATATTTCCCCGCGACCCTGCGCCTCGGGAGTGCCTCACAGGGAATCATCCTGTTTTGAAGCGGTCCGCCAACCACCTCGGCCGAAGGGATGGACAGGCCGTCCTCCTCGTCGTGCTGTCGATGAGCGTTCTTCTCATCGGCGTGCTGGGATTCGCAATCGACGGCGGACAAATGTACGCTCAGCAGCAAATGGCGCAGGCCGCCGCCGATGCCGCCGCTCAGGCCGGCATCATGAGTATCCTCGACGGCACCAATGCCACCTCAACCTTCACCTTCGGCACCGGATCGACACCTATAGGTTCTTATACCTGCACCACCACCGACGGCCGAACGCCCTGCGTCTACTCTCGAAACAATGGGTTCGGCGGAACATCCTCGGACACGGTAACGCTGAGCTACCCCGCGAGCGTTTCCGGCGTGACTCTCTCCTCGGTCACCGTCCCCGCCTTCCAGGTCACCGTCCAGCGAACTCTCCATACCGGGCTCATCCGGTTTATCGGAGGACCAGCCACCACAACTATCTCCGCGAAGGCCATTTCAGGAATCATGGGCGTGGTTTCCCCCAACAGCGTCTTCATTCTGGATTCCGCAAAGAAGGACGCCCTGAACATCAGCGGCGCCGCAGTCCTGAATGTCAGCGGTGGCGGCGTCGCCGTCGATTCGAATAATGCCGAGGCCGCGGTGCTCAGCGGCAGCGGCCAGGTCAATGCTTCTTTGTTCACCTCCGTTGGCGGTGTCTCCATCACAGGCGGAGCAAGTTCCAATCCCGTCCCCTCGACAGGGAAGGCGTCAGTCGCCGACCCGTTTGCCTCATTGCCTGCGCCCACCGTCGGCTCCTGCGCCACACACCCCACGCTGACCACCCCTCCCAACGGGGCATCAACCCTGCTTCCGGGAACTTATTGCGGCGGAATCTCGATCGGCAACATCGCCAATGTGACATTTTCGCCGGGAACTTACATCATTAACGGCGGAGGCATCAGCTTCGGCAATTCCGGTGTCGCGACCGGCTCCGGCGTGATGTTCTACCTCACCGGGACCAACTCCACATATGGCTCGCTGACCGCCAACGGCGCTTCGTCCATTACGTTGTCGGCGCCCACCTCCGGGACCTACGAGGGCATCCTCTTCTATCAGGACAGAACAATCACCTCCAGCGTCGGCGCCTCCTTCGGGGGCAGTGCGGCGTTTGCACTGACCGGAAGCCTGTATTTCCCGACAACGTCCGTCACTTTCTCCGGCGCGGTCAACACGGCCAGCTACATGGCGATCATCGCGGATTCCTTAACGCTGACCGGTTCGGCGAGCATTTTGTACGACTCCACCGGCCAGAAAACCGGTCTCACCACAGCCAAAGGGGTCGCCCTGATGCAGTAGGGCAGATTGGTAATCTGCCGCCGCTGATCTGCGGAGAGGTAACGTGGCCCAAACCGCAGTTCCTGTTTCCTGACCGGCCCCCCCAAAAACCTCGTACCCGCGCCCACGTGCTAACATAAAACTTCCTGAAATAAAGGAATCTGCGGACTGCCTCACGGCGCCGCACGCAACCCACGACTCGGATCGACACAGCCGAAACGGACTTGCGGAATTAAGGAGATCAAAAGTTGAGACTGGATACTATCGTGGCGGCGCAGCCTCGCGCCAGCCGCGGCAAAAATGAAGCGCGCCGTACGCGCGTTGCCGGCATGATTCCCGCCGTCGTTTACGGCGCGTTCAAAGACCCCCAGGCAGTCAGCGTCAATCCCAAAGACATCCTGAAGATCATCCGCGGAAAATCCGGCCACAACGCGATTTTCGACGTGGAGATCGCCGGTGTCGAACGCACCCCGGTCATCGTCGCCGACGAGCAGTATGACCCGGTCAAGGACACCCTGATCCACATCGATCTCAAGCGGATCGATCTTACCCGCAAGCTCCGCGTCGCTATCCCGATTCATACGACGGGCGAACCCAAAGGCGTCAAACAGCAGGGTGGCGTGCTCGATGTCGTTACGCGATCCATTGAAATCGAGTGCATCCCGGACGACATTCCGAATCATTTCGAAGTCGATGTCACCGAACTGATGATCGGCTCGAACATCCGCGTCTCGGAGTTGCCTGTGCTGCCCGGCGTGCGCGTGATTACCGCCGGCGAAGCCGTCATCGCTCACGTCGTCGGCATCAAGGAAGAAGTCGTTGCCGCGCCCGCCGAAGGCGCTGTCGTACCCGCAGCTGCCGAACCCGAAGTGGCAAAGAAGGGCAAGAAGGAAGAAGAAGCTGCCGCGCCCGCTCCTGAAAAGGGCAAGAAGAAGTAGTCTTGCATGTTCCTCGTGGCCGGTCTCGGGAATCCCGGCGAACAGTACGCCGCGACGCCGCATAATCTCGGCTTTCTCGTGGTGGATGTTCTGGCGGCCCGGCATTCGATCCGCATGTCGCGTGTGGAATGCCAGGCGGTGATCGGACAGGGAGCAATCGCCGGGAAGCCTGTGGTGCTGGCGAAGCCGCAGACTTTCATGAATCTCAGCGGAGTAGCCGTAAAGCCGCTGATGCAGAAGAACGACGCGGAGCCGAAGGATCTGATCCTCGTCTACGATGAACTGGCGCTGCCCTGGGGCGCTTTACGCATCCGGCCCGATGGGTCGGCCGCCGGACATAACGGCGTGCAGGATGTGATCGACAAGATCGGAACGCAGTTGTTTCCGAGAGTGCGGCTGGGGGTGCACCCCGGCTATCGGTTGTCCGCTGGTAAGGGCGCCGATTATTTGTTGTCGCGTTTTTCGCGGCAGCAGAACGAAACGCTGGATGAGTTCATCGGCTATGCGGCCGATGCGACGGAATCCATCATTGCCGAGGGCGTCAGTATGTCCATGACCAGATTTAATCGTCACGCCCCGGGCACAACAACAGAGGATGCATGAGAATCTACGAAAACCTGTTCATCGTAAAACCCGATGCGACAGAAGAAGAGATCGACAGCCTCATCGAACAGATGTCGAAAAACATCACCACCACCGGTGGCACTGTCGATAAGGTCGAAAAGTGGGGCAAGCGCCGCCTTGCCTACAGGGTGGAAAAACAGCGCGAAGGCTATTACGTCCTGTTGACTTTCACGGCGGATTCGCAGGCCGTGCGCGAATTCGAACGCCGCATGCGCGTGCAGGATGCGGTCATCAAATTCCTGACCGTCCGCATCGATGAAACCCTGAAGCGGATTGAAAAGCGGAAGAAGGTTCGCGAGAAGCGTGCCCTGCGGCGTCCCAAGCCTGCGGCGGCGCAACCCTCTCTGGCCCAGCAGATGCTCGGTGGTGGTTCGGAAGAAGCCCATGCCGCGCCCGGTCTGCCGACTGTTCCCGCTGTCGTCCACGCCGCGCCTGGTGCGCCCGCACCCGCCGCGGCCGAACCCGCAGCCGTGTCAACCCCCGAACCCGCAGCCGCAACCACCCAGGAATAATCAGGAGATCTCATCATGGCTGAACCGACAAGAGGCGCAAGACCCATCGCCGCGAATCAACGCCCCACCGGTGGCGATAAAGCGGTTGCTGTAGGACGGAAGCAGTATTTCCGCCGTAAGAAAGTGTGCCGTTTCTGCGTCGAGAAGATCGACGATATTAATTACAAAGACGTCAAGATGTTGCAGGCATTCATCGCCGAGCGCGGCAAAATTGTTCCACGCCGCATCTCGGGTGTCTGCGCCCCGCACCAGCGCCGTCTGACCGACGCGATTTTCAAGTCGCGCAACATCGCGCTGCTGCCTTTCGCGGCGTCGGTGTAAAGAGGAGAACGAACGATGGATATCATTCTCAGAGAAGACGTCGATAAACTCGGCGCCCGCGGCCAGGTTGTCAAAGTGGCTGCGGGCTATGCCCGCAATTTCCTGTTGCCCCGCCGGCTTGCCGTCGCGGCAACGGATTCCAACAAGAAGATCGTCGAGCAGGAACGTCAGGCTCACCTCCGCAAGGAAGTGATTCTGAAGAGCGAGGCCGAAGATCTGGCCAAACTCCTCGGCGCGATCACAATTACCATCGCCCGCAAGGCCGGCGAAAACGGTCAGCTGTTCGGCTCGGTCACCGCCGGCGATATTGCCGACGCGCTCGAGGCCCAGAAGTTCAGTATCGACCGCCGGAAGATCCAGCTGGATGAAGCGATCCGCGCTTTAGGCGATTACAAAGTCGCCATCCGCCTGCAGCGCGAAGTCACAGCCGAAGTCGCAGTTTCAGTCGTCGCCGAAGCCTAAGATAGAGTAGTCCACAGCCTGTTTGTCCGGTCGACCGCTGTTAACCGGACAGACAGGCTGTTTTTCAGGATCGACCCGATGGAGACCGACCTCAGCATCCGGCTTCACGCGTACGCCGGCACGGCTCAGGCGCAAGCCGCCGTTCACTCACCCCATTGCGCCGATGCGCTCGCCTGTTCCCGCGCGGCCTCCGCCGCAGCTTCCGCCGCCATCATCTGTAGCCATACTCGCGTGTTACGCGGCGATTCCCGACCCGATTATCTCCTTCCAGGCCAGGATGAGCTGGAGGTTCTGGTCGCGGATAAGCCAACGCTCAAGCCCGCCGCCGAACCCGCCAGCCACACCGTTGCCGAGCCAACCGCGGAGCCGGATCGCCTGCGCTTACCTCTCAGACCGGGCAGCGGCAGCCTCGCCAACCTCGTTCTCGGCGCCGACGGCATCCCTGCGATAAAGAACCGACATGGCTGACGAAAACATCTCCCGCCGCAAAGTCCTCCTCGTCGGCTGGGACGCGGCCGACTGGAAAGTCATTCGCCCCCTCATGGACGCGGGCAAAATGCCCAATTTCTCCAGCCTGGCGCATACCGGGTGCACAGCTTCCATCAGCACGCTTCAGCCGTCGTTTTCACCGATGCTGTGGACTTCCATAGCCACAGGCAAGCGGCCTTTTAACCATGGCATCCACGGTTTCACCGAACCCCGCCCCGATGGGCGCGGCGTTCAGCGCGTCACCAATCTCTCGCGGAAATGCAAGGCGCTGTGGAATATCCTCGGCCAGAGTGGGAAGCGCAGCATCGTTGTCGGCTGGTGGCCCAGCTATCCCGCCGAGCCAATCTCCGGCGTCATGGTGTCGGATCAGTTTCAGCGCGTCTCGCGGGATTTCAAACTGGTGCCCGGAATGGTTCATCCGCCAGAACTCGGCGGACCCCTCGCCGCGCTTCGCCTCAATCCGGAAGATCTCCCGTTGGATCTCCTCGGGTTTTTCGTGCCGCAGGCGCTCGAAATCGATCAGGAACGCGACCGCCGCCTGTACTCGGCCGGGCGCGTCATCGCCGAATGCGCCAATATCCACATCGCCGCCACGTGGCTGATGGATCGCGAACCCTGGGACTTATGTGCCGTGTACTTCGACGCCATCGACCACTTCGGCCACGGTTTCATGAAGTTCAATCCGCCTCGCCGGAACTGGATCGCCGAAAAGGATTTTGAACTCTTTCACGGCGTTCTTCAGGCCGGATATCGACTACACGACAAGATGCTCGGCACACTGCTCGAAAAAGCGAAGGCGGCGGCAGGCGACGACTTGACCGTGATCCTGCTTTCCGATCACGGCTTCCACCCCGATCATCTGCGCCCCACCTTCATCCCGCAATATCACGCGGGTCCCGCCGTCGAGCACCGGAACAACGGCGTCTTTATCATCGCCGGGTCCGGCATCCGCCAGGGTTCCGAACTGCCTGGCGTGAGCCTGCTCGATGTCACCCCCACCGTTCTCACGCTGTTTGGCCTCCCTGTGGGCGAAGACATGGATGGCAGAATTCTCGAGGGTGCCTTCAAAATGCCGCCCGCGATTCCGCCGATTCCCACCTGGGAAAAAGTGGAGGGCGATGACGGCCGCCATCCCCCGCACCTGCATCTGGATCCCCAGGCCGCCACCGAATCGCTCGAACAACTCGTCGCCCTCGGCTATGTCGAGGAACCCGATGCCGATCACGAAAAGGCCGTGAAGCGCACCGTCGCCGATCTGCGTGTCAACCTGGCCGAGGCTTATCAGGACGCCGGACGCCACGCCGAAGCCGGCGAAATCCTTCGGGAGCTCCGCGAATCGGATCCCGACGATTGTCGAATTGCGCTGCGCCTCTTTCTCTCCCTGCAGGCTCTACGGCAAACAGGCGAGATGGCGGCAATCGCCGCAGACTGGAACGGTCGGCGCCGTGTATTGTACGATAAAGCACTTTCAGACGTGAACGAACTCCGCGGGCTCTCGCGGCAGCTCGCAAAGGATCCGGACCGGGATCTCGCCGAACCTCTTCTGAACCCGGAACAGCGCGCCGAATTGAGGCAACTCCGGCGAGTCTGCCGTTATGACCCCTCATTGGGTTCGTTTTTTCGAGTCCAGGTGTTCCGCGCCCAGCGGCGCTGGACTGAAGCTTTGGCCTGTCTCGACACCATTCCCGCCGAAGACCTCATCAGACCCGGTCTTTTCGTCGACCGCGCCGAATTGCTGGGTCGCCTGAACCGCTGGCCGGAAGCCGATCTTATTCTCCGCGAAGCACTTGCGTCCGATCCAACCAACGCCTGGGTTCGTTTTGTATTTTGCCGTTTATTGCTCCATCAAGGCGACGACACCGCCGCCGCGCATGCAGCGCTGGACGGCTTGTCCCTGCTGGAGAGCGACCCGGGGGGTCACTATCTTCTCGGGATTGCGCTCACCCGCCTGGGCCGCCACGAGGACGCGATTGGCGCGTTTACCCGCGCCCTGGTCATCAACCCGAATTTCCCCCAAGCTCACTTGTGGATCGCCCATATTTGCCGCCGCGCCCTCGCAGACCCCGGACGAGCCGCAGCCCACTCTCTGGAATTATGGAATATTCTGCACAATCAGTCGGTAATAACTGCGCAGACTCGCCCTTCCGGCCCGCCACCCCGGCCGGTAGCATTTGCCGCCTCGGCCCGGGATCTGCCACCCCTCACCGATGAAGCCGTCATCGTCTCCGGCCTGCCCCGCTCCGGTACATCTATGCTCATGCAAATGCTGGTCGCCGGAGGGCTCACCCCGCTCACCGATGGACTTCGTCAACCCGACGAAGATAACCCCCGTGGCTATTTCGAATTTGAGCCTGTCCGGCAAATGGCGGACGGCGCTGCGTGGATGGATCAAGCCCGCGGCAAGGTCATCAAAATCGTCGCCCCCATGATCCCAAATCTGCCTGAAGGTGTACCCTGCCGCGTGATTCTGATCGAACGCGATCTCAACGACATACTCGCGTCACAGCGGCAGATGATCGCCCGCCGGGGCCGTGAAGTCGATCATACTCCGGCGCGCCTGAATCGTCTGAAACAGGAATATCTCCGTCTTATCGTCTGGGCTAAAGGGTATCTCGCCGGACGCCCCGGCACCAGACTCATGTGCGTCGATCGCAACGCCGTGCTGCGGGACCCGAGAGCTGCTGCCGAGGCCATCAACCGCTTCCTCGGTGGCAGCCTCGATACCGGACGAATGGCGGCCGAAGTGAAACCTGAACTCGACCGCCAGCGTCGTGTACAAACAGCAACCTAATCTAACCGTCTTGTACGGTCGGCCACGGTTTGGCTGTTGAGTTGCGACGTAGAAAAGCACGTCAACTGGGCTGTATGCATAAGGAAAACATCAATCTTCTTGACGTATCGAACGGATCGTTGTTATATTGAGTACAAGATATGCTTAACACAAGCCCTGTCGAAACTGAAACCGATACCCCTACCAGCTACATGAGTACCCTGCCGCCCGCGCGCGAGACGAGGGAAGCCCTGGAAGACCCACTCGCATATTTGCCCTGCTCCACCATCGTGGAATATTCCAGGGGCCAGCTGATTTACGGCCGCTCGCAGCTTTCCAACAGCATTTATCTGGTCATCGACGGTAAGGTGAAGGTGTGCCGAACCGCCGACGACGGCCGTCAGGTTGTCGTCGATATTTATCAACCGGACGAATTCTTCGGAGAGTGCGGGTTTCTGGGAGAAAAGCACCGTCTCGAAGAGGCTGTCGCCCTCGATGCCACGAAAGTAATGACGTGGACGACGTCTGAAATTGAAGATCTGGTGGTGCGGCGTCCGCGGCTCGGCATCGCGCTGGTGCAGCTGCTGGTGCATCGCTCGATGGACTTCGGGACTCGTATTGAGAGCTTCTCGATCGATAACATCGGCCGCCGTCTGGTGCGCTCCCTGGTCCGGTTTTCGGAACGGCTGGGCCGCGAAGCAGCGGATGGTTCTGTCGATATGATGCCGTTCACGCACGAGCTGCTGTCGCAGTATGTGGGTACTTCGCGCGAAATCGTGACGCACTACATGAATCAGCTGCGCCGTCAGGGCTATCTGAAGTATTCACGCAAAGGCATTACGCTGAACCGCGAAGCCCTGCGCGAGTGGCTGAAGCGCGATACGTCGACTCACAGCGAATAAGCCCGTCGCCGGCGATCTATTGCGCCGGTCGCAGCAGCATAACCGTCACGTTGTCGGGGCTGCCGGCGGCATCCGCCGCCGCCATCAGTTGTTCGCACTTGGTCTGGAGCGTCGAGCCGGAATCTTTGAGAATCCGTTTGATCTCCGGTTCCGCGACAACGCCGTGCAGTCCATCTGTAGTGAGCAAAAGTATATCGCCGGGCGCTAACTCGACAGCATAGTAAAGGATACGGACCGCCGATCCGACGCCGACGGCCATGGTCAGCACGTGCCGCATTGGATGTGTGCGCAGACTCGCCTCATCGAGACCGAGACCGCGTCCCACCTCCTGCACCCAGGTCTGATCTTTTGTGACGGCCCGCAGTTCATCGTCGTGGAAAATGTAAGCGCGGCTGTCGCCCACGCTAGCGATCGCAATGTCGTTCGCCTTCGTTTCGAGAGCAGCCACGATGGTTGTTCCCATGCCCTCCAGATTCGGATCCCGGCTGGCCTCGGCAAGGACAAGGTCGTTGGCTTCTTCCACTGCGCCGAGCAGCGCGGCCGCATCGCGGTGTGGCGACCGGGCCAGAGCGCTCTCCACAATGTCCACTGCCAGTTGCGATGCCCGTGCCCCGCCGCGGGCTCCGCCCATGCCGTCGGCGAGCATGTAAAGACCGAGTTCCCGAACAATCCGGAAAGAGTCCTGATTCGATTGCCGGACGCGACCTGGGTCCGTTAGCGCGCAGACTTCAAGCATAGTTGCAATTTTTCACTATAGCGCGCAGCAAGGCCGGATCCCTATTGCGCGGCCTTCCCGGCACTCAGCAGATTCGCGAATATCCGGAACGCGCCAGGCACTCCTGCCGGCAGCTCGCGGAACCATGAGAACGACGTGTATACGTACGCGCCCTTGCCATATCGCACATAAAGCAGCGACCCCTTCAGGTCCTTATCGCCCGTATCGTGCGTCTCAAACGGCGTCTGATATTTCGCATCCCACGTATCGGCGAAATATATCCCGCGCTCCTGAACCCATCCGTCGAAGTCCGCCGGGCCAATCACGTTCGGGGAGTGCACAATCGGCGACTCGGGCTCCAGAATCTTCACCGGCGCATCCTCCTCCGTGACGCGCTCCGTGTTGCCCTGCGAGAGCACAAACGGATACGGCCCCATATGATCGAACGCTTCGGCGACGGACGGACTGATACGCCGATCGTCCAGCCGGTTATATTGCACGACCAGAGTGCCGCCGTTATTGACATACTCCAGCAAACGCCTCTGCGCGGCGCGCAGATCGGCCCGCACCGCGTAGGCTCTGAGCCCGGTCACGATGGCGTCGTAAACGCTCAGGTCGCCGCTGCTCAGCGCCTTTTCATCCAGCAGATCCACCTGGCAACCCATCTGGCCAATCGCTTCGGGCATTTTGTCTTCCGACCCCATTACGTATCCCACGCGCTTCGCCAGTAGCTTCATCCGGACAGCCGCCATCCTGCCACCCGACGTTTCGAAAATCGTTTGCGCGGGAATGTGGGCATAGTCGATCACGTTCACAGCCGTCGCAACTTCCCCACCCCCGCGGATATTTGCAACCACTTTGAAGTCCCCTGCTCCAGGCGCGGCTGGCGGCGTCACGCGAAACTTCACCTCCTCAGTGGCTCCCGCTTCCTTCAGATCGAATGCCGCCTTCGCCGGCTCCGCCTTCCAGCCTGGCGGAGCTTCAAAAGTCAGCTCACCCGTCTGATTGGCCACCATGGCGCGAACCAGCACACTGATCTCTCGCACGGTCCCGATCGCCACCACAAAATTTGAGGAAGGCAGCACGATGCTTACGGGCGGTTCCACCACCACAGGCCGCACGAACTCATCGCGCGATGGATCCGCATACCGATAGTGCAGCGGCTCAGTAACGGAAAACGGACGGCCATCCACTGTGAAATCGAACCGCGCGGTCACTTCAGGCACGGTATCGGCCCGGCCGATCAGCTTCTGATCCTGTATGTCATAGGTGTCGCCGTTGGGCGCGTCACGCAGCCAGAAAGGCTGGGACAGGGGACGATCCTTCGGGACGGTCAATTTGAGATTGACCGTCTCTTCCCGGTTGTAAGCGAGTGCCTTGTCCTTCACACCCGCCTCCGTATCGCCCCATCCGCTGACATGAACACCAGCCAACGTGAGCGGCAGATGCGAACGATTGATTGCCGTCAGCCGCACCTCGGCAGTTGCGCCCGGCACATAAGCGTAAGTATTCGCCTGCGCTTCAGCTCTGATGCCCGCGCATAACGCGATCGCATGATCGATTTCATCGAGTTTCCATTGCGCCCACTGGTGGCCATTTTTTGCCAGCTCCGAAACAAGCGACCGCGCTTCCAGCAGAGTGGAAACTGTTTTTTCCGGGGCGGTATCGTTGAAGTCCCGCCGCGCGCTCGTCAGCAACTCACCGACGCGGGCACCGCCCGGCACTCGGTTCCAACTCGTGTCGATGCCATCCATCAGGTCGTGTGTAGCCGGCGCGCCGCCGCGCATGACGAGCGCGGTGGATTGCTCTCCGAACGACATCGACTGCACCATCGCCTGACTCTTGTGTTCGCTGCGGCTTAAGACAGCGATTTCGCGGTAGGACTTGCCGAGAACCGGATCGTAGTCACCCACCGGCAGATTGACCGTCGCTTCCTGCTGCGCTGCGACGCCCCGGCCGCTTCCGCCTGAAGCGCCACGAGCACCACCGGACGCGCCCGGTGCGCCACCCGGCGGAGTAAACCGAGCCTGCATCACGCGCTTCGCCTGCCACGGCTTCACCCACTTCAACTGTTCCGGAAACTTCGAGGGATCGGCTGCGGCGTCGAAGGCTTCACGCCCCAGAATGGCGGAGACCTGATGCTGCCCGTGTCCATCCGCCGGCGTGCCGCTGAAGCATAAAAGGATCACGTCCGGCTGTTCCGTACGGATCACCCAGACAATATCGGAGAGAATTCTGTCGTGTCCCCACTTCGCCATCGTCTCCGAAACGGTTTTGGTAAACCCGAAGTCGATGGCCCGCGTAAAGTACTGCGAAGCTCCATCGAGCCGGCCCGCCGACAGAGTTTCCTGCGTTCGCAGCGCGCCCAGATACTCGCCCTGTTCGTTGCCCAGAAGATTCTGACCGCCCTCGCCGCGCGTCAGCGATAAATAGCCCGTACGAATCCTGCGCCCTCGCGCCAGGTAAGTAATAACGCCGGTGTTCTCATCGTCGGGGTGCGCGCCAATCATCAGGACGCTGCCCAGCACGGTCAACTTATCGAGCGCATAGCGTATGGCCGGCGTGCCCGACAGTTCCTGGTCTGCGCCGCGCACGGAATAAATGCCTGCGGCCAGAACGATGGCGCAGACCAGCGCCGTAGCGAATTTCTTCATCAAGCTCATATTATTCGATGGGATTTTAGCCGACGGGATTCAGGGAAGCCGGAAAGCGCAGGCGATAGCGCCTACGCTACAAAGCAGGCTAGCGGGGCAGCCATGAATCGACGACGGGATAAACCGCCTGCACGAAATCGACGGCCGTCTTGCTGGCCCTGGCGCGGCTGACGCCATTGGTGGCCGGAACGATCACGCGCACGAGAGAGGTATCGCTTCGGTGGTTCCGGATCGAATCCTCAATGAGATAGAATTTTGCCTTAAACTCATCGGCAATGACGCGACCCTGCGACTGGTACCAGTAGAGAACCACGCTCTGATCGTCGCCATTCGCGACCACGTACCTGTTGATATGAATCGACGTGCCCTCTACCGGTACGTCAATCACTCCATTTTCGCCCGCCACGGGTTCAAACCCCGCGCCCGGCAGGCAGTTCTTCGGCGAGTGGGGCGATTGCCCCGCGCGCTGGCTCTTGAAATAAGCCATGAACAGACTGGCGCCGCCTTCAGGGCCGGCATACACGCGCGTCAGCAGATCGTCCGCCCTCAGAACCGCCTCAGTTTCCTCGGGGACAACACCTTCATTTATCAGGCGCCAGCTGCCAAAAGTGGCGGGGAAACCTTTGAGCGGCAGCGGCAGCGGAGTATTTTCGCCGTGTGATGCCGAATAAAACAACACGGCCTGCACCACCAGCACCAGCGTGACGATGTGTAAATACTTACTGCGCAGGACTGAGTTCATGTCTCTTCTCCATCGTTTTCGCCACGCGCACAAGCACCTGATGGAATCCCGCAAGAATCGCGAACGCCACCATGAAGATTACCCAGCCCTCGCCTTCGTGAAAAAGACCCTCCGCCAGTGCCGGATTGTAATTCGCAAACACGCCCGTCAGTGTCACTCGGCCCGCATTGGCAAGAATCGCGATCGGGATGGTGGAGAAAAACAACACCACACGGATCCACGTCCGCTTCTCGCAAAAATAACCGTAAACCAGTGAAAGAAAAGTCAGTGTCAGCAGCGAACGGATACCGCTGCACGCTTCCACCACATCCAGTCTCTGGCTGGCCAGATCGAGGATGTTGCCCTCGCGGATGATGGGAATTCCCAAAAAAGAAATCGCCGCTTCCGCCGCTTCGCTGGCCCACATCTGCAATGGAAATGTGAGCTGATTGTAGATCACGGCAGGAATCGGCACCATGAAAAACAGGAGGAAAAGCGGAAAGGTAAAAATCCGGAGAAACTTTTTGCCGCCGAGCAGAAGAACAGCTCCGACGATCGAGATGACAAAGGAAGTGCGTGCCGTGAACAGTTCGGCCCCGAGCGTCGCCAGGTACAACTGCAGCCCCGCCCACACCATAACCGCAAGGCCCCACCAGCTGGGCTGCGGCGCTAACCCGGAAATCTGGTCGCGCTTCTGCCAGGCAATATAGCCCGCAATGACAGGCACAAAGAAGCCGTGCCCCATATCCGCATCGCCGTACCACTGCAGGGCGAGTTTGTAGAGAATCGGAGCGTAGCAGACGGCCAGAAGCACCGCGACCCATCCGATGGTTAGCCAGGAAAAAGGAGACGGAGTCTTTTCAGCAGATTCCGACCCGGTCTGTGCGGCCGTCATTTACACTATGTTAGCATTCCGCGGCAACACGCACGGGCGGTACAGTACTGGTATTCAATGGGAAACGTGCCAAAAGGCAACGAATGGCTGCGGGCTAAAACGCCAGTGTCCGCTCAATTGCGACGACCAGATCTTCCGTCTGCGGCAGGATCTTCGCTTCCAGATCGGGGTGATACCCCACCCACGTATCCATCGCCGCCACGCGTTTCACGGGCGCGTCAAGGTAAGTGAAAAGCTCATCCGCGATGCGCGCGGCAATCTCCGCGCCAAAACCGAAACTCAGCACATCTTCATGCGCCACAATCACCCGGCTGGTCTTGCGGACACTCGCGGCGATCGTCTCCCAGTCGTACGGTGACAACGAACGGAGATCGATCACTTCGATCGTCTTGCCCGGCTCGCGTTTTTCCATCTCCTGCGCCGCCAATTCGGCCTTATGCACCAGCGCGCCGTAAGTGACGATGGTCAGTGAATTCCCCGGCCTGACGACCTTCGCCTTACCAAACGGAATCGTGAAATCCGGTCCCGGATGAGGTGACCGGTTATACATCTCGCGATACAGTTTCTTGTGCTCCAGGAACAGCACGGGATCGTCACAGCGAATTGCTGTGCGCAGCAAACCGCAGGCATCTTCCGCATTCGACGGAAACACCACACGCAGCCCCGGAATGTGCGTAAACGTTACCTCGCCCGACTGGCTGTGATAAATCGAACCGCCTCCAAGATAGCCGCCAATCGGAACCCGCAGCACCATCGGTGCCGAAAATTGCCCGTTCGAACGCCATCGAAGTGACGCCAGTTCGTCCCGCAACTGCATCATGGCCGGCCAGATGTAGTCGAAGAACTGAATCTCGGCCACGGGCTTCATCCCCACCATCGCCATGCCGCTGGCGCGTCCCACAATCGACGCTTCCGCGATGGGAGTATTGAAGCAACGTGCACTGCCGAACTCCGCCTGCAGGCCGGAGGTCAGCTTGAAAACGCCGCCTTTGCCCTTGACTTCGTTTAAGTGGCCTTCCCTGCTGCAATCGGCTACATCTTCGCCAAACACCACGACTCGGTCGTTGCGGCGCATCTCTTCGCGCAGGGTCAGATTGATCAGGTCGCCCATAATCCGGGGCTCGCCTTCGGGCTGCGCGGCTACCTCGAAATCGGACGAAGCCGGATCCACGGTCTCCGAATAAAGATGGCGCATCGCCGTTTCCAGACTGGGCGGCGCCGCCTTGAGCGCGCGGTGAGCATCTTCCACAATCGCGTGGTCTATCTCCCGTTTCATCCGCTCCAGCGCTGTCGTCTCAATGATTCCCTGCTCGACAAGGAACGCCGGGAAAGTTCGCAGCGGATCGCGCGCCGCTTCTTCCTCGCGCTCATGCTTCGTCTTGTAGTCGCGCTCATCCTCGCTGAAGGAGTGCGAGTAGGGCCGAGTGCAGTGCGCGTGGACCAGCGCGGGGCCATGCCCTTCGCGGCAATAAACCGCCGCCGTCGTCATCGCCCGATACGAAGAGATGAAGTCCGAACCATCGACTTCTATCGTCAGCAGATCCGGGAATCCGGCCATCAACTTTGAAATCGAGCCGCCCGGCGTCTGGCTTTCCACCGGCACGGAAATCGCGAAGCCATTGTCCTGAATCAGGAACAGAACCGGGGCGCGCAACAGGCATGCCTGATTGATCGATTCCCAGAACTCGCCTTCGCTCGTAGCGCCCTCGCCCGATGAAGCGAGCACCACGCGCTGTTCACCGGGATGGAGATAGCGGAACGATTCGGCACATCCGACCGCCGGGAGAAACTGGGTACCCGTCGCAGAAGATGGGGAGACGATATTCCGCTTCGGATCCGTCCAGTGGGATGGCATCTGGCGACCGGCGGAAGACGGATCGTCGGCGGCGCCCACGGCCTGGAGGAGCATGTCATACGGCGTCATACCCAGCGTCAGCGCCAGCGCGCGGTCGCGGTAATAAGGGAAAAACCAGTCGTGGCCTGCACGCAAGGCCATGCCCGCCGCGGCCTGAATCGCCTCATGTCCGGCGCAACTGATCTGAAAATAGATCTTATTCTGCCGTTTGAGCAGAATTTCCCGGTCGTCAAGCCGCCGCGAAGTGTACATCAGGCGAAATGCCTGAATCAGGGCCTCGGGATCGAGACCTGCCGCTCGCGCCACGCCGAGCCGTTCGGAAGTAAGGGGCGCACTGAACGCCGTCGTCATCTATGAAACCCTCATCAATATAGCAAAGTCGGGAGGGTTCGGCGAGACCACCCGGAAATGAATTTCCCCAGCCCAGGCAATGGCATACAGCCCGGCGTAGCTCAAACGTCAGATAGATTCAGCCGGCCTTATAGTGCGGTGCTCGATCCACTTCTTGAGGGAGCTATCGCTCTCCCGGAAGCGCCCGGCGGTGCGGAGGCTTTCGACGCTGATGTCTTCGTCGAGGTCGGGCCAATGGATACCGTGTCCCCGGCCGATCAATCGCCAGTTGGAACGTTCGGCTCCGGATGCGCTACGCTGTTGTCAGAGACTCCCCATGAACGACAATAAACAGGCAATCCGGGAACCTGGCTTGAAACCGGCCGTAGTGCATCCGGGGCCTGTCTCGATCGAGGATCTCTGTTGCGGTTCGTGGATCCGGCTCCCGACGACGAGACTGAACGCTTCGTCGCGGCTATTTATGCCGACCGTCGCGAAGCGGCCGCGAGTCCATCACCCGAATGAGCCGGATCGTTGCCGACACCGACGTCGCCTCTTACATTTTCAACTGGCACTCCTCGGCACAACGATATGTAGACATCCTGCAGGGTTCCGAGTTGGTGCTCTCTTTCATGTCCGTCGCGGAACTACGCATGGGCGCGATATCGGCGGGCTGGGGTTCCCGGCGTCGCGAGCTTCTCGAGCAATTTATCGGACGGTTCGGCGCGACGTACGCTGACGATGCGCTGTGTACTTCGTGGGCGACCTTGCGCGCGAACGCCCGTGCGTCGGGCCTGGGCGTGGCCCGTCACACTCTTTCCCGCGTGATCGATGGCCAGACAGGCATATCGCCCGAAATGGCAATCCGTCTGGAAAAGGCCGGCTGGTCGAACGCGACCATCGGCTGCGGGTGCAGGCGGCCCACGATCTGGCGCAGGACGCCATGCGGACGATATTAAAGTCGGCCGTTACGAACCACAACTTGCGCTGTAATCGGCTGAGCGCCTCGCGCGTTGAAAAAGTGGCAAGTTTTGACATGTCCTTCAAGCAGGCGATCAGCCGACGTCGGTGTGCAGTGGATGTCAGCCCGCCTGAATGTCAACGTACTCTTCGGGCACTACCCCTCGCCTGATCTGAGCGCCCAGCGCGATCTACTCTTGCCTTGTGAGCTTTATCTGGAGAGATCGAGCGAGAGAGCGTCATTTTTGGACTCCTGACAGCGCGAGTGCTGTAGGGGATGGACAGCGAGGCCAAAGCGGAAGATCTCGAAAGGTATCCCGCTTTCCGTGTTTGGGCGGCTTGGGACGCTATTGACGCCGATGACCGATGACCGATGAAGTGAATCGCCCGAAGCAAAAAAACGTGCTACCCGTATCTTTTGCGACTCAATCCGCAATAGGGTAATGAGGGATATGCCGGAAAAGACGGACGAAGCCTTACTCGATTTGGCTGGCCGGGACGAAACCGCATTCATGAAGTTGTTTGAGCGACATCGGGAAGTGATTTTTCGCGTCGCGTTCCGCCTGACTAACTCAACTGCGGCTGCGGAAGATATAACGCAGGAGTGTTTTCTCGGGCTTCTCAATGCCAATGGGCGTTTCGATCCGGCCAAAGGCTCGCTGCGCACGTATCTCTATGGCGCGGTCCGAAATCACGCCCGGAGATATCACGGGCTGCGCGACGGGGAGGTTGACCTTGAGGATACGGGGATCGACGAAGCGGCGGAGCCGTCCCAGGTGTTTCTGCGGCAGGAGCAATCGGAGGTGATTCAGCAAGCCATTTCCACCCTCCCGCTACCGCAACGCGAAGCGCTGATTCTTTTTCAATACGAGGAGCTGCCGCTCGAAGAGGTAGCCGCTATTTTGGGTATCGATATGGGAGCCGTGAAATCCCGCTTGCACAGAGCACGGGCGAGGCTCAGACGAATTCTTACACCGTACTTTGAAGGGAGCAACGCGCGATGATACCGTCCGACGAAGATCTCAACTGTCTGCTGACGGCATGGACGGTGCCACCATCTCCGGGCTCCCTGGGGCGGCGACTACGACGAGCGTACCGAGACCGGACTGGTTCCCGGTCCAGGCGTTGGTTCGGGAACGGAGTGTGGACTCGGTGGTTTTCCGGGTTATCGCCCGCTGCAGGGATGTTCGCGGGTATCACCGCGGGCGCCCTTATTATTCTTCTGGTGGTGGCGGAAGCTTTCCCGCAATCGCTTGCAGGACTTTCAGGCACGACATTTCCGTTCACTGTGGATTACGAGGAGATCGAGCACAAAGCCGACGGCTCGTCGATTCGCGAATTGTTCACGTGGGCTCCCACCGGAGGGGGACTTATTCTGTCAAGCGAGTTTCCCGGCGATCCGTTGAGGACCGCGCAACAGAGAATTCTGGACCCGCTGAACTTGGTGCTGTATTGGATTGCGACACCCGTACGGGAACGAGCAGTGGCCCGCGCGGAGGCCAGAATAGAGGTATTAAAGGCACAGAATCCGGTACTATTTGCGAAGCGTATGGCCGAAACACAGCGGACCTGTATTCCCGGGGATCCAGTGCCTGTCCTTGGCAGGGAAACAATCCTGAACTACGTGACCATCGAGATTCAACAGGAATGGATTGAAGAAGGTAAGCCGGTCAGGTTTACTCACTGGTCGGCCCCGGACCTGCACTGCGTCGCTTTGAAATCCACGACAGAGAAAACGTTTCACGGAGAATTTCGATTGGCTTTTGAACGGCGCGCGCTCAAAGTAACGATGAACGCGCCCGCGACTCACGCGAATCCGGAAAGATAACGAGGGCTTACAGACAGAGACCAGGGAATCGGAAGCTCAGATCTTAGCCAAACGAATAGAGGCCCCCAATGTTAAATCGAATTCCGTTTAAGTTGACTCCCCTGAAGAATGCGCTTCTGACGATTGCGGGAAGCTCGGCACTTGCGATTCCTGTCGCGATCTGCGTATCAATCGTCCCGCAGACGGCGATGATCCGCGCACAGTCACCGGCTGCCGAGGTACCGAAATGGGAAGCTACGTCCGTCAAGCGCTGCAACAACAATGAGGCCGGCGGAGAGCAGGGTCCGCCGCCGCTTACTGCTTCGTCAGAGAGGATCCGGCTCTCCTGCTTTGAGCTTGCTTACCTCATCCAGGATGCTTACGTTGTTTATGCCGGAGGCCGATTCAACGGCAACAACTATCCTGTGATTATTGAGCAGGTTCCTGGCTGGAGCAACTCGGAGCGTTATACCGTTGAAGCAAAGGCGGAGGGATCTCCCGGTCAGGCCATGATGATGGGGCCTATGCTCCAGGCGCTGCTGGCGGACCGTTTCGCATTGAAGATTCACTCAGAGACCAGAGGTGAACCGGCCTATATTCTGACTCTGGCAAAGGGTGGTTTCAAGTTGCAGCCGTTTCAGGGAGGCTGCACCCCTGTCAATCCTGTCTTCCCGGACACGGCGCCCCCAAAAAACCGCTGTCCAACACCGCCCGTGATGAACCTCGATACTTTTGCCTGGTTACTTGAAAGGCCGCAGCTCAGGTTGCTCGACGCGCCGGTGATCAATAACACCGGCATCACCGGATATTTTCAGTTCAGCTGGGAGCCTTTCCGCTCACTGAACCCTCTTCCCTTTGCGGTACCCCGAGATCAGGTGATCGCGTCGGTCTTCAGCCTGGTGCAGGATTTGGGGCTGAAGCTGGAAAGGACGAAAGCACCGCGCCCGCATCTGGTGGTGGACCATGTGGAGCGGCCGTCGGAGAACTGACTGTGCAATGCAGGCTCGAAGGCTGCCCATCGCACACAGGCGTCGTCAGCCGGGCCTACTGGAGTTTCCCGAACAACCGGACGTCGAATTCAAACGCGAGCAGGTTACCCACTTCGATTTCGCCAAAGCGAGCGTGGGCCGGGTTGATCAGGTAGTTCGATTCTCCTTGAATCACAACCGACGGCACACGAAGGACCACAGAGCGCGCTTCTCGCGGCCAGCGAGTTCCAAAAGCAGCCGCGTCGCGGGAATCCCGCAGCCATAATTCGGGAACTGGTTAACGGAACTCAGGCGAACCAGAACTTCGAGCGCGGCCAACGCCTCACTCGCAGCGGCGTAAACAACACGGTCACCGCGTTCGTGCCATCGACCGGCCGAATCAATCTGCCGGTTCCATCAAAGGCAGCGGCCGGCAAAGTCTCGACGCAGGAATCAGGCAGGAAAGCCGCATTCCAGGTCGAGGAGCACGCCCAGCACCCTCTCCGCGCCCACCGATGTCCGGGTCGCTTCACGAGGCGAGAGATTCCCTAATTCGGCGTTAGGTGTGTTCAGCCGCTGATGGCCCTCTCCGCCTTTCCGAATACTTCAACGGCTCGGAGGGTCAGACGATCGGTAGATTCAATCGATGTGCCCTCCACCTGAGTAAGGTCGAGACTTACCACCACCGGGATCGTCCGACCGTCGGGTAGCTGAAGAGTGCCGTCGATTTGAGTGTTCGTCGCGATCCCCTTATGATTCTATCCCCTGAAAGGAGCACCCGGCGTTCCTGTGGCGCCGGTCAAACCTCATGAAACCTGTTGCACCGTTGAAATCCGCGGGCGGCGAACGAGCACATTTGTGCAGATCACGGGCAGCTTTCGCCCCGTTTTTCGGCAATGAAATGTCGCCATCGCCAATTATTAATTATTGATTACGGAGCCGCGCATTGTGTTAACATCTAACGGCTGTATTCAATCTTTGTCAGGAGAAGGTGTATGCGTAAAGGTCTTGCAACGTTAGTACTTCTGGTACTTTGCTCTCTGCTTGCGGCTCAGCAGATGCTCAACAACGACTCGATCATCAAACTGGTAAAAGCCGGCCTGTCGGAAGATCTGATTATCAGCACTATCAACGCGCAGCCTGGAACGTATGATGCCTCCACCGACGGGCTCATCGCACTGAAGGGTGCGGGCGTGAGCGACAAAGTGGTTGCGGCGCTGGTTGGCAAAGCGGCGGGCAGCGCGGCAGGTACCTCTTCCCCGTCGCTTTCAGCCCCGATCATGGCATCGAACAGTGACGACCCAATGGCGCCGCACGACCCCGGAGTTTACCTCCTGGTCACAACTCCGGACGGCAAGAAGAAGATGCTGTTCATCGACCGCGTAGGCGCTGGACGCGAGAAATCGCATCGGACCCTCATTAGCGCCTCCATGAAGGCGGAAATACCCGGGCCTCGCGCGGCCGCCCGAACCACCGATGCGAACCCCGTCTTCTATATGTACTTCCCTCCGACCAGCAACATCGGCGATGAGCGATCCATTTCGAGTCCCACACAATTCTCTCTGCTCGCACTAGATGACAAGAAAGACCACAGAGAAACAGCCATCGCAAAGGTGGGCTTCATGGGAAGCATCAGCGTCGGCAACGACGAGAAGAAAACGTCTTTGTTCGGCGCCGAAAGGATACGGCCGGGCGCCTACAAGGTTACCGTGTCGCAGACGCTCAAGGCTGCCGAATACGCATTCATCGCCACCACAACGGTGGCCGGCTCGGCGCAGGGCGCTACCGTCGTTATTTACGATTTCGGCGTCGACGGCCGATAGCTTCCCCGCCCCGGAAGTCATCGCCTGACCGGGGCTGGTTATCAGCCCCGGTTTCGGTTCCTCTTACCCTTCTTCTGCTTCTGCTGTTGCGGCCCCTTCGCCCGCACCGGTTCCACGACCGAAAACTGCAGCTTGCGCTCCAGTGGGTCCACCCGATCCAGCAGCACGCGGACCGGATCGCCAATCGAAAACGTTCTTCGCGTCCGCTGCCCGATAATCTTCCGCACGTTTTCGTGATACACGAACCGGTCGCCGGGCAGCGACTCAATCGGCACCAGACCCTCCACAAACCATTCAGCCAGTTCCACGAAGGCCCCGTATTTCGCCGTGCTGATGATGAGCGCGTCGAACTCCTCGCCCACACGCTCTTCCATGAACTTCGCTTTCTTCCACTCGACAAGTTCGCGTTCTGCCTCAGCGGCGCGGCGTTCGGTCAGCGAGCAATCGTCCGCAATCGACTTCAATTCCGCTTCATTCGAATACACACCGCCATCGAGCGAAGCTTTCAAAAGCCGATGAATAATCAGATACGGATACCGCCGGATCGGCGACGTGAAGTGCGTATAGTGCGTGGCCGCCAGCGCGAAGTGTCCGGTATTTTCCGCGCTGTACCGCGCCTGTTTCAGCGACCGCAGCATCAGATAACTCAGGATTCGCTCTTCCGGCTTCCCCTCGATCTTCGCCACCAGCCGCTGATACGCTTTTGACGGCACCTTGATCTCACCGGGCAGCATCACGTCTTTGTAAGCCTTGCGTCCTTCGGATTTCTTCTCGTGATAACGGAGCCGCGACACAGGCACTGACCCGACACCGAGCGAATAGCCGAACTGCGCGGCGATATCTTCAAATTCCGCGACCCTTTTTGGATCCGGCGAATCGTGAACCCGGTAGATCGACGGATGCCCCGTCGCTTCCAGATGCGCCGCAACCGCTTCGTTCGCGGCCAGCATGAACTCTTCGATAATCCGGTTCGCGATATTGCGCGGGCTGCGCGTCACTCCCGTCATCTCGCCTTCCGCGCCAAACTCAATCAGCGGCTCGGGCAAATCGAAATCGATCGAGCCCCGGCGGTAGCGCTTGCGCATCAGCAGTTCCGCCAGTTCGCGCATCGTCGCGAAACGCTCCAGCAGCGGCTTGTACCGTTCGCGCAACTCGGTATCGCCTTCGAGCAGCTTGTGAACGTTCGTATATGTCATCCGTTCCGCGCTGCGAATCACACCCCGGCAGAACTCGAACGAAACCGGATCGCCCTGATGATCGAACTCGATCAGCGCGGAGAGCACCAACCGGTCCACCTGTGGCTTCAGCGAACAGATGTTGGTGGAAAGCTCGAACGGCAGCATGGGAACTGCACGGTCCGGAAAATACACGCTGGTCCCGCGCATCTGCGCTTCGATGTCGATGGCCGTGCCCGGCTTCACGTAGTGGCTCACATCGGCGATATGCACGTGTAACGCGAAGTGCCCGTTCGGCAGCTTGTCCACCAACACAGCGTCATCAAAATCCCGCGCCGTCTCGCCGTCGATCGTCACAATCGGGAGATCGCGGAAATCCCGGCGTCCCCGAATTTCGGCCTCTGTAATCGCTTCGGGAACATGCTCCGCGGCTTCCACGACTTCGGCAGGAAACCGGTTCGGCAGATGATGTTTCAGGATGATGATTTCGACGTCGATACCGAAATCGTCGGGCCGCCCCAGCACTTCGATCACGCGCCCTGTCGGACGCCCGCCGTCTTCGCCGTAATCCAGAACTTCGGCGTTGACCACCATCCCATCGAGCTCGGCTGCATCGGCAACCTGGATTGTCTTCGCTCCGATGCGGTCAATCTGCGTCGCCGGCGGCGGAATCTCCATGCCGTCGGGAATTTCGATCCAGTCGCGCAAACGCTGATCGAACGGAGCGACAAGCATCCCGCGCCGCGTGACGCGAAATTCGCCGACAACGGTGGGATGCGCCCGGCGGATCACGCGGACGACCTCGCCTTCAGCACGGCCTTCTCTGCCACGGAACGTAATGCGCACAACAGCGCGATCCCCCTGCATCGCGCCGTGGATGGAATCGCGCCCCAGATAAATGTCGCCCGCCACGCCCGGCACGGGAGCATCCGGAATCAGGAATCCGAAGCCATCGCGGTGAACACTGACCCGCCCCGCGATAAGGTCTTTGCTGCTGCCCGGAACCTCATAATGCCCGGCGCGAACTTCGAGCAACTGGCCGCGAGCCACCAGCTTATCGAGCGCCGTTTCCAGCGCAATGCGCTGTTCGCCACGAACCCGCAGGTCGCGGAACAGCGTTTTCAGGCTGGCACGGCCATGAGGCTGTTTCCGGATGTGACCAAGCAACTCGGCGGGCGTCATTATAGTATTCACATGATAGCGACTCCGCGGATTCTCCTGTCACAGAATCGCGCCCCCGCGCATTGATCTGTTATGCGGATACAGAATAAGAAGTGGTGTAATAAGGAGAGAATGATGCGTACCCTACTGTTGCTTTTACCTGCTCTGATTCTTTCAGGCCAGACGACGCCCGCCCCGAAGGCCGCGGCTACGGTCAAGACAGCGTCCATGACGAAGGCTCCGGCCGCGCCGTCCAGGGACTACAAAGAGTCAGGCTCGCCCACAGCCACCGTCGAGATCGACGCTTACACCGACTACGAATGCCCCCATTGTGCGCGCTTCTTTAAAGACTTCATGCCGCAATTCTCGGCGGATTACATCCAGACCGGCAAAATAAAATTCGTGCATCGGGATTTCCCCCTGCCGATGCATCCGCACGCGCAGCTTGCGGCCCGGTTCGCCGACGCGGCCGGCGAGGTCAGCCCGTCGCTCTACGACGTGGTGGTCGATCAGATTTTCAAAACGCAGAACACATGGTCGGTCAATGCTCCGGATGGCAGGGGCACCGGCGATATCGACGCGGAAGTCGCCAAGGTTGTGCCGCCCGGCGCGATGCAAAAGATACGCGAACTGGTCAAGAGCGATCCGCGCATCGATGCCAGCGTGTCCAAAGATGTCGGCATGGCGATGAACCTGGATCACGTCCCCTCCACCCCGACCATCGTGGTGATTTCGAAGGGCAAGCGCGAGGTAATCTCGTCGATCATGGAACTGCCCTACAACAGTTTCAAAAAGTATCTGGATGAGAAGATCGCCGGTCAGTAGATGAAACGCGGGCTTCTGATCGCCGGGCGTCTGATCCTGGGCGCTATTTTCGTTTACGCTGCGTGGGCCAAGCTGCGCTTGCCGTGGATCGACTTCGCCGGGGCGCTGAACGCGTTTGAGATCCTGCCGGAATCCGCGCTGGAGCCGATCGCGAGAACGCTGCCGTGGTGTGAACTGGCGCTGGGAGCCGCGCTGATTTCCGGCATCTGGCAGCGCTGGTTTGGACTGATTGCGAGCCTCCTGCTGGCGTTTTTCTTCAGTGTGATGCTGCGGTCTTATCTGGTTGGTCTCAAGATCGATTGCGGGTGTTTCGGTCCGGGCGAGGCGCTGGGACCGAAGACCCTGGCCCGGGACTTTTCCATGCTGGTGCTCGCGATTGTGGTTACTGTGGCGTCGTTTCGCGTCAGGCGCAGGCCGCCGCCAACAACTGCGGAACCGGTAATCGCATAGAATACGAAATGAATATGCGCAGAATACTTACCGTCCTCACTCCCCTCGCGCTCGCCGCCACCCTTCTTGCCCAGGCACCCTCCGCCGCAAAGGCCCCGGCTGCCCCGAAAGCGCCTTCGATCACTCCCCGGCCAGCGGGCGAGTTCGTGATCCACATGACCGATGGATCGCAAAAGCTACTGAGTTCCTATCGCGGCAAACTGGTCGTGATGGCGTTCATGTTTACGACTTGTGAGCATTGCCAGCACACGGCGGGCATACTGGCCAAGATACAGACCGAGTATGCGGCTAAAGGCGTGCAGGTCCTGGGGGTCACGATTGATCCCGGAGCCGAACGAGGTATTCCGGGCTTTCTGAAGATCACCGGCGCGAATTTTCCCGTAGGATTCTCGGACCAGCCGCAGGCCCTGAAATTCCTTCATGCACCGACCGACGGCTGGTATGTCCCGATGCTGGCCTTTATCGATCGAGCAGGAACCGTGCGTTCGCAGTATGTGGTGCTCGATCCCGGCGACGATGCCTCGAAGTTCCTCGAAGGGCAGGAAGTGAACATCCGCAAAGAGCTGGATAAGTATCTGGGCACCACCGCGCACACCGCCACCCCTAAACAGGCGCCAAAGTCTTAGTGCTTTGATGCAGACTACGGTCCTCGGCATCTCTTTCCGCAACCCGGTTCTCGCTGCATCGGGCACGTTTGGTTACGGAGTTGAGTTCGGGAAGCAGGTCGATCTCAATAAGATCGGCGGCATTGTCGTCAAGGGGCTTTCCCGCGAACCGATCGACGGCAACGCTGCGCCCCGGCTTTGGGAAGCTCGGGCGGGAATGATCAATTCGGTGGGGCTTCAGAACATCGGGGCTCGGACTTTTGTCGCGCAGAAGCTGCCGGAACTGCGGCAGTATTCGACACCCATCATCGCCAACGTCTTCGGATACGCGGCGGAAGATTATCTGGAGGTCGTGAGGATATTGAACGATGCTGAGGGCGTTGCGGCCTATGAGCTCAACGTATCCTGCCCCAACACCAAACATGGCGGTCTGGCGTTCGGGGTGGACGAAGCGGCGTTGTCGGATCTGGTCTCGCGCGTCAAAGCGGCATCCACGCGTCCCGTTATCGTGAAGCTTTCACCGAACGTTGCCGCCATCGAACCCTTTGCTCTGTCGTCCGAGCGCAACGGCGCCGACGCGATCTCGCTCGTCAACACATTCATCTCGCTGGCCATCGACGCAAAGACGCGTACGCCGCGCATCGGGGCTGGGTATGGCGGTCTTTCCGGACCTGCCATCAAGCCCATCGCGCTGCGCATGGTGCATCAGGCCGCGCGCGCCGTGAAGATCCCGGTCATCGGCATCGGCGGCATTGCGACCGGCGACGATGCGGCTGAATTTCTTCTCGCGGGAGCGAGCCTCGTCGAAGTGGGAACCGCGAATTTCTGGGATCCCGCCGCGCCGGTTCGCATCGCGGGTGAACTGGAGGCGCTGCTGCCAGGCCTCGGCGTTACGCATCCTTCGGAGCTGGTTGGAAAACTGAACTGGCTATGATGGTCTTTACCGGACCATGAAGTCTTCTCCTGCCTCTCTCTGCATCCTTGCCGCACTCAGCCTGACCGCCTGTTCGAAGCATGCGCCGCCTGTTCCGTTAACGCACGAGGTTGCCCCTGAAACGTTCCATGTCAATCTCGATACGACGAAAGGACCCGTGCTTGTCGAGGTGACGCGAGCCTGGGCGCCGCTCGGCGTTGACCGCTTCTATAACCTGATCAAAGCGAAGTTCTACGATGGCGCACGATTCTTCCGCGTGGTGCCGGGCTTCGTCGTGCAGTTCGGCATGGCGGGCGATCCCGAGGCCTACGCCGCATGGGACACGCCGATTCAGGACGATCCGGTTCTGGTGAGCAACCACCGTGGAACTTTGACATTTGCCCAAACATCCGCCCCCAATACGCGCGGAACGCAGTTATTCATCAATCTGGGAAACAATCAGCGTCTGGACGCCCAGCATTTCTCCGCGTTCGGCAAGGTGCTTGACGGTATGGAACACGTGGACCAGATTTACTCCGGAGACGGCCAGAATCCGCAGCAGGATCAGATCACTGCGCAGGGGAACGCCTATCTCATTAAAGCGTTCCCACACCTGGATTACATCAGGACCGCGCGCATCGTGCAATAAATTGAGATATGCGGTTCGCCCGTTTCGCACTGTGCCTTACCGCGCTTCCGCTTTACGCCGCTCCGACTTTCTACAAAGACGTGCTGCCCATCCTGCAGGACCACTGCCAGGGATGCCATCGCACCGGAGAAATCGGACCGATGCCGCTCGTCACGTATCAGGACGCGCGCCGGTGGAGCGCTGAAATCATGCGTAAGACTGCGGCAAAGGAAATGCCGCCGTGGTTTGCCGATCCGAAAATCGGGCATTTCCTGAACGATCCCTCGCTGACGCCCGCGCAGATTGCGACACTCGCCGACTGGCCACATGCCGGAACTCCCGCCGGGAATCCCGCCGAGGCTCCACCACCCCGCAAATGGGCCGCCGGGTTCGTCATTCCGCAACCCGACCTGATCGTCACTATGCCAAAGCCGGTCGCGATTCCCGCGCGTGGCGATGTCGCATACACGTATGAGATCGTGCACACAAACTTTACGGAAGACCGCTGGGTGTGCATGTCGGAGATTCGTCCGTCCAGCCGTGCGAATGTGCATCATGCCGTGGTTTACATTCGGCCGCCGGGTTCAAAATGGCTGGCGCAATCGCCGATCGGCATGCCGTTCACGGCCGCGAGCATGGCCGACTCCATGACGACCAGCGATATTCTGCTCGTCTACGCGCCCGGCAGTTCGCCCGACGAGTGGCCGGAAGGGATGGCGAAACTGATTCCGCGCGGCTCCGATCTCGTTTTCCAGATGCACTACACAGCCAACGGGAAAGCAGCGACCGACCAGACCGGCATCGGGATGATTTTTTCGAAGCAACCGCCGGCAAAACGAGTCATGACGCTCCAGCTGACGAACAGCCACTTTCGAATTCCGCCAGGCGATCCGTCGTATCGCGTGGAGGCTCGCGGCACGATTCCGAATGACGCGCTGCTGCTCAGCTTTTTTCCGCATCTGCATTTGCGCGGCAAGGAATTCGAATACAACATCGTGCATTCGCCCACGGATATTGAGCCGCTGCTCAGAGTCAATTACAACTTCTTCTGGCAGTTGTCTTACCGGCTGGCCGAGCCGCGTTTTCTGAAAGCCGGGACGGAGTTGCAGGCCGTCGCGATCTTCGATAATTCAAAGAAGAACCCGCACAATCCCGATCCCGATGCCGAGGTCGTCTGGGGCGATCAGACGTGGAACGAGATGATGGTCGGCTTCTTCGATATTGCCGTGGCGCCGGATGTGAGCAAAACACAGTTTTTCCAGCGTTGAGGGTGCTCAGATTTCGAGAATGACCGGCATGATCAGGGGGCGGCGCTGGGCTTCGCGGCTGATGAAGCGCTTCAGGTCGGCGCGGACCTTTTCCTTGATGACGCCGCCGTCGGATTTTTCTTCGTCGCTGGAACCTTCGAGGGTCCGGTCCATCGCGTCGCGGGCGCGGGCCATGAATTCGGGATCGTGATCGAGGCCAAAGCCCCGGCTTACCAGTTCGGTGGATTCGATTTTTCCCGTGTGTTTATTGATCGCGATGATCGGAATCACGATGCCGTCTTCCGCGATTACCTTGCGATCCTTAATCACCATGTCGCCGACGACTTCGCCGACGGCGCCGGAATCGATGCAGACGCGGCCGACGGTGACCCGGCCGGCTTTGCGCGCGCCGCGATTGTCGAATTCCAGGAGGTCGCCGGTTTCAAGGACGAAGGTTTCTTTGAGGCCGAGAGTGCGCAGGTGCTCGGCGAGCCGCGCGTGCTTCGCGAGTTGGCGGTATTCGCCATGCACGGGAACGAAATACTTCGGCCGCACCAGGTTCAGCACCAGCCGCAATTCTTCCATGGAGCCGTGACCGGAAACGTGCAGCGGCGGATTCATGCTGCCGTAGATCACGTCCGCGCCACGGCGCGAAAGATGATCGATCATGCGGAAAATGGTTTTCTCGTTGCCCGGAATGATGCGCGAACTCAGCACCACCATATCGCCGGGATCGACCGAGATGTGCTTGTGATTGTCGACCGCGACTCGCGAAAGGGCCGACATCGGTTCGCCCTGCGTGCCGGAAATCAGCACGGTTACTTTGGAGGGCTTGGTGTTGGCGACATCCTGCGGGCGGATCAGCACGCCATCGGGAATGGAGAGAAGCCCGTGGCGATGCGCGATCTCCGTAACCGAATTCATGCTGCGGCCGACAAGTGCGACTTTGCGGCCGTTTTCGTGCGAGAGATTCAGAATGAGTTGCAGACGGTGAATCGACGAACTGAAGCACGAGACGAAGAGCTTGCTTTCGGCGCGATGGAAGACGTCTTCGAGGCGCGGACGGACGGCGCGTTCGGAATCGGAATAGCCGGGACGGTCGGCGTTGGTGGAATCGGAGAGCAGGAGCAGGACGCCGCGCTTACCGTATTCGGCGAGCGTGTGCAGATCGAAGAGATCGTTGTCGATGGGGGTGGGGTCGACTTTGAAATCGCCCGTATGAATCACGACGCCGAGGGGAGTAGTGATGGCGAGGGCGACAGCGCTGACGATCGAGTGAGTGACGTGGATGAGCTCGACTTTGAACGGCCCTATTTCGACGATGTCTTTCGGCTTTTGCGGACGGAGATCGACTTTGGTGACGTCGTATTCTTCGAGACGCCGTTCGACGAGCGAGAGCGTGAAGGGCGTGCCGTAGACAGGCACGTTGAATTCGGCGAGGAAAAAAGCCACGGCGCCGATATGATCTTCATGGCCGTGGGTCAGCAGGAGCGCGCGGACGTGCTGACGGTTTTCCTTCAGGTAAGTGAGATCGGGGGTGACGATATCGACGCCGAGGAGTTCGTCTTCGGGGAACATCATGCCGCAATCGACCACCACGATGTCATCGCCGTAGCGAATGCACATCATGTTCATACCGAATTCGCCGAGGCCGCCGAGGGCTACAATCTGAAGTTTTTTATCTGACATTTTTCCGATCTGGAGCGTTTAAAGGAGCAAATCCGATTCTAGCGCGACCATTGGCCACCAGTTTGCATCGAAAAAAACACATGTCCGAAACTCATCAACTGCACGAACTGATTCAGAGGCGCTGGAGTCCGCGCTCCTTCAACGGGAAAGAGGTGGAAACGTGGAAGCTGCGGAGCCTGTTTGAGGCCGCGGGCTGGGCTGCATCGTGCTTCGGTGAAGAGCCCTGGCGCTTCCTGGTGGCGTCGCGGGCGGACCGGGAGCAGTTCGACCGGCTGCTGGGGCTGCTGATGGAGAAGAACCAGGAATGGGCGAAGCATGCAGGGGTGCTGGCGATTTCGACCGGGAAGAAGACCTTCAGCCATAACGGAGCGCCGAATCGGTTTGGGATTCACGATGTGGGGACGGCGTTCGGCCAGCTGAGCCTCCAGGCGGTGGCGATGGGGCTTCATGTACACGGGATGGGCGGTTTCGACGCGGCGCGGACACGGACTGAATTCGCGATCCCGGACGATTTCGAGGTGGGGGCGGCGTTCGCGATCGGCTATTTGGATGGTGACGGGGTGCCTCCCGCCGGGCGGAAGCGGAAACCGCTCTCGGAGATCGTTTTCAGCAGGGGCTGGGGGGAACCGGCGGCGCTCTAGGTTTGGCCGCTACGGCGGACAGGAAGCCCGCGACGCGTTCGGAAGCGGGTTCGCCGAGTGGGAACGGCGGGGGCAGCTAGCCGTGGCTTGTGGAGGGGTTCTGAAGCGATTTGCCAGGGCGTGGGATTTGCCAGGGCGTGATCGGACGCACGCAAACAAAAAGCCCACCTCTTGCGAGATGGGCCTTACGCACTCTGTTTTATCAGAGCTTTCGATTGGGAGAATTTTCGACGGTCAACAACCGGCAAAAACTTTAGTGATTGGATATTACGGCTTCGCACGATGCTTCGTCAAGCCGAAAAAAACAAGTTGATTCTCCACAACGTAAACCCATGAGTTCCAGCGTGTTGCGAAAGCTGTGGATTTTCGGTTGAAATCGCGCCCGGATCGTGCATTGGCCGCTCGCGGGCAGCCAAAAAGCCTGCAATTGCTACCAGACAGAAGACTTAGGATCGGCCGGACAGGTGCAACGATATCATTTCGTCGTTCTCCGAAGCCGATCCGGAATGCTTCCGGGCATATTTAAGGCCACCGAAAGCCAGCCCCGAAACGAGGCAGAATGCGATCAGCACTCCGCACAGTTTCATGATATTCAGGAACAAGTTAGCGGGATTATTCTTGAGCGTGGGCGGGGGTTCCGCGATGGTGATCGCGGCCTCATATCTTACCTGTGCGAGAAGGCGTTCGGCCTCATCCGGACTGGTGGGGTGCAACGCGATCGCAACAAGCGGACCTGTACGTTTGGCTACAGTTCCCGGGATGGCCTCAAACATCGGGTACTGCTTCTGTGCCATTTCGATGGCCGGAAAATTGAAGACTACGACGGTAGTGACAGCTGGGTGCTTACCTGTGGTCTTTGTTGGTCCAGGTGGCGCATAATCGGCGAGCTCGGCTTCGGAGCTGAAGTGGAATGCGGCAGTGGAGGAAGGGATCACGGACGCGTACCGCGTGAGGCTCTCGGGCCCCAGGATATAGCGTTCGGAATTCGCGATGGCACCATGCGGCATGAAGCCCCGAAGCGTTGGAAGCGGCGAATTCGAATAGTTTGGCGCGGTCAGGAAAATGTGAGCCAACTGCTCTTTATCGGGCTTCAGACCGTGGAAAATCAGCAGGAGATTGCCGACCGCGATGTATTGAGCGCTCTTCGGGCCGTCGGGGGTTTCGGCGCCAATACCGTCCACGTCGAACGGGTGAGCATCCGGCGGGAGAACGCCAATCCAGGCGGCGAAAGCGCCCGTGGAGTCGCTGAAACGGTAAGCCGTGATGGAGAGGGTTTTGGCGGTCGCCGGGTCGTTGTAGGGCGCGGTTTCCGATTCCTGCAGCCCGTATTCATTCCAGACTTTAACGTCCGGCGCGGGGGCGGCAACCGTATCGCCGCGCTTCAACGGCCCAATTGTATCCGGCAAAATGGCGGAGAAAGCCAGAGCGGGAAAAAGCAGGAGGAACGCGGGACGCCGGATAAATTGAAGCATACAGTTGTTGGACGCGCGCAAACGCCTGATAGATCCCGTCATTCTTTTATGCCCTTTACGCCCCGTGGCATTTCTTATATTTTTTGCCGCTGCCGCACGGGCAGGGATCGTTACGGCCCACTTTGGGACCGCCATTGGAGACGGTTTTGGCCGCAGTACCTTCATCCGCCGCGCCGAACTGCAGGTCTTTCATTTCCTGTTCATGCTTCTTCTGAATACCGCGCGTCATGTCCTGCACGGCGCTCTGGGCGGAGCGGCGGCGATCTTCGGCCGCAGCCTGGGATTCCTGAATGCGGCGCTGTTCCTGGTCTGCTTCGATGGCCTCCGGCGCGTCTTCTTCGTCGTCGCTGTTCGGGAACGGCAACGTGGGATTGGTCATCTCGAAGCGCAGGAAATAGAGATAGCGGACCGTTTCGTCTTCGATGCGGTCCATCATGTCCTGGAATAACTCGAACGATTCCTTCTTATATTCGACGAGCGGATCTTTCTGGCCGTAGCCGCGCAGGCCGATCCCTTCCTTGAGGTGATCCATCGAGAGCAGGTGGTCTTTCCACTGATCGTCGATGATATGCAGCATGATGTTGCGCTCCGCTTCGCGCATGAGGCTGGAGCCGACGAGATCTTCCTTCGCGTCGTACATGGAGCCGGCGCGCTGCGTGAGATGGTCCTCAATCTGATCGGGCGTCATGCCGCCCACTTCGGCCGGGTTCACGCGCAGCCCAAGTCGGCTGAGCAATTCAGTCTGGAGCGAGGTCAGATCCCACTCGGTGGTGCGCACGCCAGGGGGGCACGCCTGTTCCACGGCGGCGGCAATCACGCCGCGCGTCATTTCCATCACGCGCATCTTCTGATCCACGCCTTCGAGCAACCCGCGGCGCAGCGCGTAGACGGCCGTGCGCTGCTTGTTCATCACATCGTCGTATTCGAGCAGGTGCTTTCGCGAATCGAAATTCTGCGCTTCCACGGCTTCCTGCGCCGACGCGATGCGCTTTGTGATCAGGTTCGATTCGATCGGCACATCCTCTTCCATGCCGAGCTTAAGCATGAGATTCTGCATGCGATCGCCGCCGAAAATGCGAAGCAGGTCGTCCTGAAGCGAGAGGAAGAAGCGGGCGCTGCCGGGGTCGCCCTGGCGTCCGGCGCGGCCACGAAGCTGGTTATCGATGCGGCGGGAATCGTGCCGTTCGGTGCCGGTGATGTGCAGGCCGCCGAGCGCGGTCACGGCATCGTGTTCGATCTGGCACTGCACTTTTACTTCGGCGAGCGTTCGCTCCCAATCGGCTTTGAACTCTTCGCGATCCGGATCCTTGCCCTGTTTGCGCATGACGTCGCGCGCCATGGAATCCGGATTTCCTCCCAGCAGAATATCGGTACCGCGTCCGGCCATGTTGGTGGAAACGGTGACGCCCCCACGGCGGCCGGCCTGGGAGACAATGTGCGCTTCGCGTTCGTGATTCTTGGCGTTCAGGACTTCATGCTTTACGCCCATCTTCGTCAGAAGATTAGAAAGATGTTCCGATTTTTCCACCGAAATCGTACCCACCAGCACCGGCTGCCCGCGCTCGTTAAACTCTTTGATCTCCTTCGCGGCATTGCGAAACTTTTCTTCGGCGGTGCGAAACACGACGTCCTGAAATACCTTGCGGATCATCGGCTTGTTCGTCGGAATCACCGTCACATCGAGCTTATAGATGTTCTGGAATTCGGCCGCTTCGGTTTCCGCCGTTCCCGTCATGCCTGAGAGTTTGGTGTAGAGGCGGAAATAATTCTGGAAGCTGATGGTAGCGAGCGTCTGGGTTTCGCGCTCGATTTTGACTCCTTCTTTCGCTTCCACGGCCTGGTGCAGACCGTCCGACCAGCGGCGCCCGGCCATCAGGCGTCCGGTGAATTCGTCGACGATAATGACTTCGCCGTCCTTCACAACGTAGTCCTTATCCTTCTGGAAAATGACGTGGGCCTTCAGGGATTGCTGGATGTGGTGGTTCCACTCGACGTTCGCCGGCTCATACATGTTGCCGATGCCCAGGAGCTTTTCCACCTTGAGAACGCCTTCTTCCGTGAGGGCGGAACTGCGGTGCTTTTCGTCGACGGTATAGTCGCCGGTGGTGTATTTTTCGCCGGGTTCCTTGCCTTCGATGACTTCACCGCGAATCAGATGGGGAATAATCTTGTTGGACTTATAGTACTTGTCGGTGGATTCCTCGCTGGGCCCGGAAATGATGAGCGGGGTACGGGCTTCGTCGATCAGGATGGAATCGACTTCATCGACAATGGCGAAGTTATGGCCGCGCTGCGCGCAGTTGGCGAGCTGAAACTTCATGTTGTCGCGCAGGTAGTCGAAGCCGAATTCGTTGTTGGTCCCGTATGTGATGTCGGAGCCGTAGGAGACTTTGCGCTCGCGGTCGTCAAGATCGTGAACGATGATGCCCACGGTGAGGCCGAGAAACTTGTGGAGACGGCCCATCCATTCGGCGTCGCGTTTGGCGAGGTAGTCGTTGACAGTGACGACATGGACGCCTTTGCCGGAAAGCGCGTTCAGATAGGTGGGCGCGGTTGCCACCAGGGTTTTGCCTTCTCCGGTCTTCATTTCCGCAATCTGGCCCTTGTGCAGAACCATGCCGCCGATCATCTGGACGTCGAAATGCCGCATGTTCAAAACGCGGACGCCGGCCTCGCGGACTACGGCGAAGGCTTCAGGGAGGATGTCATCGAGAGTGGCGCCGCGGCCCAGCCGTTCTTTGAAATCAATCGTTTTGGCTGCCAGATCGATATCGGAAAGCCGCTGCATCGCAGGTTCCAGATCACTGATGGCCGCAACAAGCGGCTGCATTGTCTTGAGCTCGCGCTCGTTGCGTGTGCCGAAGACTTTGGCCAGTACTGTATCGAGGATCTCAATCGGCATATAAGGGGATGCTTTCATTTTAGCGCGAGTGGAACGCGCAGGCTGGAAGCAGAAGCGGATCGATCAGCAGGATGGTGAAAAAGGCAATATGGTCACGAACAGGACAATGAAGGCCGGGCTTGGGGCGCCCGCCGCGCAGCCAACCCCTCCCGGCGCGGACAAAATACTAACCCGCGGCCTTGTCTGACTTTTCTTTAAATTCGATGCGATCGCCGCTGGCTGCCTGGGGAGGTTTTTTCATGGGAACGCTGTTGTCCGGACCTTCTCGTTTCCGGTCGCAATCGATACAGACCGGCTTCCCCTGAAAGAACAGGGAAGTTGGGCTGCCGCATTGAGCACAAGGTTCCATAAACTAGATCATACTTCTTCAGCGATCGGGATACCAGTGGTCGTTTTTCCGGTAGTGGGTCAGTTTGAAATTGCCGCTTTCGCCGCGCGGGTCGCTTTCGGTTCGACGGCCTGAAGCAATCCGATTACTTCATCCACACTCCATACGTGATCTGCGATGCCAGATTTAACGGCTGGTGTCGTCTTCAACGTCTGGTGAACACGTCCGAAGTTGTACCACATGAAATAGAGTCCGACCGCTGCCGCGTGGTTCTCAACCTTCTTTGAAAAAGCATTCGTCAATCGCGTGAAGCGGCGCATCGACATACGCATAGTGAGGTTCTGGCGCTCCACGTATGACGTGTTGATGTGATCGGGATCAGGGCGGCCTGTAATCGCGTGCGCTTCGCAGGACGTGCAGATAGCGGGGCTGTAACGCTTCTCGCCGTTCGGGTCGATCCCGTAGACCTTCACCAATTGCGCGTAGTCGATATCATTCCCGAACGCGGTGTAGACCGCATTGATGTAAACCTTCAGGCCATCGCTGGTCAACTGAATCCGATTCTTCAGGCGCGGCGCAAGGTCTTCCATGAAGTCGCGGGCTGCGTTCGCGTCACGAGCGCCCAACATGAAGCACGGCACCAGTTTGGTATCGGCGTCGATGGCCGTCCATGTCCACACGTCACCGGCATAACCGCCGTCGTCGAAATGATGTGGCTTGACATTCTTTGCTTTCGCCCCGACGAACTGCCAGATCTCATCAACCTGAATCCGCTGGCACGGGAGGTTCTTCATGTTCTCGTCCATGTACTTCGTGCAGACGTAGCCGAGTTCCACTAAGAGTTTAACGACCGTGTTCTTGCTGACACCTGTCATGCGGACGGTCGAGCGAATCGAACAGCCTTCGATAAGGCACCGAACTACGGCGCTGCGGGATTCAGTGTTGAGGCGGTTCATACTGACCATTATGCTTGAATTGACAAGCACAGTCAAGCATAATGGTCAGTTTAGATTAAACAGCTTTAAACTTTACGAAGAGAGCTCTTCGTTTGCTTTGAACTGCCCGTATCTTGAAGATTATGCATAATTTCAGGTTCCAGCTTGGGAATATAGTCCTCCGGCATCACCACCGTCCGCCGCGCCACTCCGTCTTGCAGACGCAGGAGCCTTCCGAGTTTTGCCCGTTCCGGGAGCGAGTCTACCATTAAGCTGTCCATCAGATTTTTTCGCCTTATCTATAGTATCGGATAGAAATTCAATTTTAGGTTGTGGCCCGGATATTGGCTTGTATGCCGTCTCACCGAGCGAGTCGATAAAGTTCTGCTCGTCAGTGTTCGCAGATCGAACCCGCGAGAAGAGTTTTGCCGCTTCCCTCTGGTCGATAACAAACCCATGGTTTGAATAACCACTGATTAGAAACTCTAGCGCCTGGGGTGCTTTTAGATTCTTCGCAATCTCATTGAGGCGCTGTCCATATTGTTGTGCAATGGATGACGCTCGACCCGCTTCGCCCACATGCATTGGATCGATCTGCCTGTATATCGGCGAGAGCAAACCTATCGTCAGAGTGGCCGCGAGATCTGCCGCTGTTCGCAACGAAATGCGACCACCAGAATTTGTTTGCAACTCCATGAAGAACTCTTCAAATGCGTTGAACGCCTTCCCTTGCAGGGCAGTCAGCGCCGCAGCTACAGTCTGTCCGGACTGCATCTCCATCAGGTCATCACGCTTCGACATCTGCACGTCTAGCGGCCCCAATTCTCCGCCAGCAGTGAAGATTAGCTCATGCGCTCCGACTGTTATCAGCGTTCCGGCACTTTTGCACCACCCCGAAACCATACAAAAAAACTGTTCGTAGTGCTCTTGCAAGCAGCGGGACATACGGTATGCCGCGTCCGGGTCCCCGCCTTCAGTAACAAGAACTAAGAGAACATTTTTCGCCCGCGATGGTCTGGTTCGGCACTTTGCATGAAAACCGACGTCAAATGGCCGCAGAATCGGGCCGTTGTAAAGGAGAACGTCTGCTTCCAGTGATTGCGCCACCTTAGCGCATATCTCCCGTTTGTTCCTTGCGAGTTGCTCGGGCGTTATTCCGAGCGGCTTGGCTTTGTCGTCCATCTGGCTTTAGCTGCCTTCCTGGCAATCATACTACGCTTTGCGGGGCTCAATGCTGCGGCGCGCGCCGCACCACCCTTAGCGCCGCCAAGTTTGCCGAGTGCGACCGCAGCCGGATTCTTGCCAGCGTCCTTGTCCGGTAGTGGCGATCCATCCCACTGTTCGCCGATGGCCTGCTCGACTGCTCGGAGGGCCGATCTGGTGAAGTCATGGTCCTTGCTTGAGCGCGTTGGCATACGGTCCAGTATTACACCCACTCAGTTCAGGTGGCAAGGGGTGGGTTGACTTCTTGCTAAATTTTGCTTCACAATGGTTGTGAAGCAAAATACCAAAGCCCAAAAAGAATCATACACTTCCGATAGGTGGCAATTTAACTGTAGAATCTGACGGCGGCTGCCGATGAGTACGGATAGCAGACCATCCCTGCTAAAGTTGACGGGATGGAGTCGAAGCGGAACGTTAAGTGCTTGCAGTTAATCGTGACACACAAAGGAACAGAGCGTGCGTGAGGTCGAAATCCCCTATGAGGGGGAGACAGTCAAGGCACTCGAACTTGATTTTTCTACGGAGTCGGACCATTGGGGCGAATACACCACTGAGCAATCAGTGCGAATCAAAATGCGTAGCGTCGTATCGCGCATCTACAGGCTAACTGAAAAGGTTCGCCCGGACGGTAGTCCGATCCATGTTCTCCAGGGGTCCGTGGTAATCGATACGGCAATGCCGGAACCGGATGCGACTCCAGTGCACACGGAGATTCCTGTTCAGAATTCGCAAAGGTAGAATACATGCCAGCTCCCATAGTCGCGGTCGCAGCCTTCTGTTTCACCTCCGCTGTCTGCTCAGAAAAGAAGCGCGGCGCTTATGCGGGTGGCGGATTCTTCAAATCAGACGGGTGTGGGTTTTTTATTGAAGATGCCCCGTTGCAACAGTTCACAGTCGGAGAAATACCTATGAGCCAGTTTATTCAGTCCAGCCTTCGGGCAATTCCGTGTGTCACGTCGGTTTCCGTCAAGAACGGCAATGGCCGCACTGCGGTAGATGTAACAGTCGATAATTTTGAATGGGAGAGCCTGGAGCCGATCTATGATACGGAGATTGATCTGTCACGCATGTTTCGTGGACAGCGATTAGACTTCAGGGTGATCGATGAATCCCATGCCAGGGAAGCCGCCCACGTCGGCTGACCACCTCGCCAAAGCAGAAGACAATAAGCAATTCGGCCTTGGCATGATACGCACTCACCATGTATCTGCTGGATGGGCATTAACGGCCATGTTTTATTCCGCCGTCCACTTTGCTGCGGCCTATCTCTGTACGATTGGCGTGATACCAGAAAACCATGGGGATCGCACAGACGAAATACTTGCCCGCCCAGAACTCAATAATATTTACAAAAACTATCGTCATCTTTCGGACCGCAGTTTCAATGCACGGTATAAGTTCAACGTCTACGGAAAGCACGATGTCGATCAGGCGATTCCATCACTCGAGCGAATTGAGCAACACATTAGGTCTTTGCTTGTAACAACAGGGAAAGTATCCGGCTCGATTGATGCGGGCAACCCCGTAAAGACACGCTTTGCCGGTTCCGGATAATTTTCAAACTGACCCACTACCGTTTTTCCAGTTCCCGCGATCTCAGCGCGACACGGCTTCGGAGAGACGCAGATCCATCCGTACGAACGGTGTCTGGACGCCGTATCTGGCGATTCCAATGTGCGGTCGGCCGTCCGTGCGGGTCACGCTGACATCATGCGGCTGAACCGGCAGATCCAGTTGCTTCGCGCGCGAGAGAATACTCTGGATCAGCGCGGCATCCGAAAGTCCAGCCTGGGTTGGCCCCGCCGCGAGCGCGTTCATATACCGATCCAGCCGGAAGTTATCGATGTAGACCTGCGCGGCCGCGACGAGCAGCACCACAAGGATGCCGAGCACTGCAAAGCCGGCGATCAGACGCCAAAGGGGAAGTCTCAGCTGCCGGAGCCGGGAATCGGGCGAGGCGATAGTCCCGGTCACCGGTCGTAATCCGTCTCATTGTTTTCGCCGGATTTGCTCTCGGCGAAGAGTTCGTCCCAGATATCTCCCTGGTCGGTCCATTCGGGCGTCACGGTGCCGGATATCTGCAGTTCGTCCACATTCAGTTTTCCGTGCCCGTAAGCGCAGATGTATTCGATCTGCGGGCGGCCCAGTTGCAGCATGTAGCCCCAGGAGCCGGTTTCGATGGGCATGCGGAGCCGGCGCAGACAGGTCCGGCAGCGATAGCGCTGATCCCAGATGGCCAGATAAAACAGGCCGTAAGCGAAGAGGAACCAGACGCCGACCAGCGTCGTGTAAGCCAGATCGTAACTGAACTGGTAGGAATTGAACTGAAACATTGGCGTATACGGCCGCCAGAAAAGGTTGAGGAACCACAGGCTGCACGCCGCGCCCATCGCAGCCCCGGCCAGCTTCAGGAGCAGAAAGCCCCAGTAGCGAAGGTGAGACTGAATCTCCACGAGCATGTTCTTTCCAAACATGAAACGCCCTCTGCTAACAATATACGGCAGAAGATGCCGCCGCGGATCGGCTTTCGCGTAAATATTCCGCGGACGGCGCAAACGTTATACTTGGCTTACCCGATACAGGTTTCACCCCGACGTGCGATTCGAATGCCAATCCGGTTGCACAAAGTGCTGCGAACAGCAGGGCTTCGTCTATCTGACCGAGGAAGATATTACACGCCTCGCGTCGTTTGTAAAAATCAGTCCGGCGGTCTTCGAAAAACGTTATGTCTATCGCACGAAAAATCTGCGGCGGCTGCGGGTTCCGCGCCATGTGCAGTGCATATTTCTGAAGCCGGATGGTTGCTCTGTTCACGTGGCGAAGCCGCTGCAATGCCGTACTTTTCCTTTCTGGCCGGAACTGGTCGACGATAAACGCGCGTGGCTGAAGACGGGCCAGTGGTGTCCGGGAATCGGCAAGGGGCCGCTCGTGCAGATTCAGACCGCGCGCGCCATCGCGCAAACCATGCGGGATGGGAATCCGCTGCATTACTGATGAGCACGATGCCAAAGATGCCGAAACCGATCCGGCCCTTCTGGATGACCGTGGGGATCGGTTGGGTACTCCTCGGAATCGCCGCGTTCGTTTACGCGCGGCTGATGAAGGTGCCCGCCGCTATCGCGGTGCCGCTGGCGCTGGCGTTTCTTGCGGAATATCCGTTTTATGTGCTGCCGGGGTGCGCCGCGGTGCGCGAGCGTCTTGTCGCCGGGGGCAAAGCGCGTGCCGGTGGAATTTTTGCAGCCAGTGCGATTGCGCCGTGGCTGATTTACGCGATTCCGACCGGCCATTTCAGCTGGCCGGCGCTGGTGGTGCTGACCAGCATCGCAGTGCTGACGAATTTCTGGTACATCGCGTTCCCCGCGCATCCGGCTGCGGATCTTCTTTATCTCTGCCTGTTCGCCGCTGTTCTTCTTCTGAAGGTATTCACGCGCGTCTATCCCGCTCCGTGGCCGAAGATCGAGATGTCGGTGCTGGGGCACGTGATGCTGATTCGTGTGATGGCGTTTTCGTTCGTCGCGATTCGCGGCGGCGTGGGCGCGGACTACCGTTTCATGCCGACGCGGCGCGAATGGCTCGACGGTCTGCGCTGGTTCGCGATTCTGCTGGCGCCGACCGGGGCTGTCTACTGGGCACTGGGGCTGGTCGCGCCGCGAATGCCGCATCCGATGAATATCGGGCTCGTCATCGGCACCTTCTTTGGGATTATGTGGCTGACGGCGATTTCCGAAGAGTTCATTTTTCGCGGGCTGCTGCAACCGTGGATTGAGAAATGGACGTCGAGTCCGATCACGGCGCTGGTGCTGACTTCGCTGCTGTTCGGGAGTATTCATCTGAGCTTCCATTTTCATGGCGGGTTTCCGAACTGGCGATTTTCAATTGCGGCGGCGACGCTGGGTTTGTTCTGCGGTCTGGCGCGGCGGCGGACCGGCGGGATACAGGCGGGCATGGTGGCGCATGCGCTAACTGTCGCTGTGTGGAAGATGTTTTTGCAGTAGGGCGAGAATATTTTACTCAACGTGAGATTATCGGAGGCTGGCCCTCGCCGGAGCTGCCCAGGGATTCACGATCGCCGCGCCGATTCCGTCGAAATCCTTCGTATTGCGCGTAACGATGGTCAGACCGTACGCAAGCGCGGTTGCAGCAATCAATGAATCGACGGTGGGCAGAATCCGCCCGTTGCGCGATCCGTGAGCGACAAGTGATGCCCACCGCATGGCAACTTTACGGTCCACCGGCAGGACGCGACCGGAAAACCATGCTTCCAGGTCTTGCGTGAGCCATTGCTCAAGTTGCGCGCGCCGCTTACCCTCAGCAAGCAGTTCAATTCCCTTTTGAATCTCCGCCAGCGTAATGACGCTCACATGCTGCAATTGGCGGTCTGTGGTCTCCAGCCAGCGCCTGACGCCGGCGTCGGGACCTCCCGGCCGATTGTATTCAGACAGAACATTGGTGTCGATGAGGAACCCGATCATTCAAGATCAATCGTGCGCGGCTGGTCTTTGGATCGCTCCAGGTCGAGATTGGCGCCCGCGAACGGAGAACTCAGGAGGAGGTCGGAAAGATTACCGAATGGCTTGGGCGCCGGGCGTGGCTCCGCGGAAGCGAGGTCGTGTTCCAGAACTTCCAGAGCATATTGCTCGGCCGAAACACCTCGCGCCGTGGCCCTGGCTTTAAGGGCCCGTACGTCCTGGTCGGGAAGTTCGATAGTCAGGTTCATCGCGGCGTCTCCTTACAGGTATAGGTTAACCCGGCGGCCAGTGTATGCGAAAACGAGCAATCGCTGTCCACTTCATATTTTTGGGTATTATGTTAGCGATGAGAGTGCTGGTAATCGCGGCTTTACTCCTGATCCCGGCTGCTTTGTGCGCACAGTCAACCGACATTCCCGTGCCGCCGGACTCAGTTGAGCAGGCGAGAATCATCGCAGCATTCAGAAAAAGCGCAATGCGCTATCAGGGGCATCTGCCTGAATTCGTATGCACGCAGGTAACGACGCGAAGTGTAGACTCCACGGGCACCGGAGATCATCTTAAGCAACAGGACGTCTTCGAGGAACGAGTCGTGTTCTCGAACGGGCAGGAGAACTACACGCTCCTGAGCTTCAATGGCAAACCGACGAAGAAGACGCACCGAAACATCGGTGGAATCTATGAAAATGGCCTGTTGCGCGGGGTCCTCGTTCCCGCATACCTCTTCGGCGCGCGAGCTCCGGTGAGTCTGGAGTGGAGCCGATGGGATTCGGTCGCGGGCAATGCAGCGCACGTCATTGCGTTTCGTGTGGCGCCATCGTTCTTAAGTAATCCCGGTGGCAAGACGTCGTACCTTCTGGGCTTCCACGGATTTGTGTGGGTGAGTGGGTCGGTGCGGAAAGAATCGCCGATGCTGGCCTCACCATGTTCGATGCCATCCGGAAAGAACTCGGCCTCAGGCTCGAACGGCGAAACCTGCCGCTGCCGGTCGTCGTGATCGACCACGCAGAGCGATTCTCTGCAAAGTAGCACGCCCTCCTTTACTTTTCATTGAAAAGTACTTTACTTTACGCCGGCGAGCGGCGTATGATGAACACATGCGTGAGCGTAAACCGGAACTCAACAAATTGAGCAGTTATGTCGTGGTGTTCCTGTCAGTCATCGCGCTGCTGTGCGTACTGAGCGGATACACGGAGCCTCCCCGGGCGGATGAAGGCACGGGCGCGCATATTTTTCAGCTGGCAATCGTACTGCTGGCGCCGACGATCCTGCTTTTCCTCGCGACGGCGGATTGGAGCCATCCGTTACGCAGCGCGCGGCTGCTGGCATTTTCAGCCGCCGTTTTGGTTCTTGCGTTCGGAGCGTTGTATTACCTTGAGCACGTCCGGGATCCACATTATTACGGTCAACACGCGGAACTGGTTCCTCATCGGGCGGACGTATTGGTGGCACAGATTCTGTGGACAACCGAGTCGTCCGCTAAGGGCGAAACCCGATCCTGCGTTTAGTAACAGGCGGTAGCGCCTTCATGACCTTCAACTCGTGCGCGATGCGGTCAATGTCCCCGACGAGAATTTCTATCACCGATGCCGTCCTTTCGTGGCCGAGTTCCAGTTTTTCGATCCGCGTGCCGAGATCCCTGCCCGACGCGATCATCTGCCGCAGGCGCACCGGGCTGATTGCGGCAACGGCTGTTTGGCTGCCTTGATCGTGCCAACAGGTTTAACGGGTTTTCCCATGGTCGTTGAATGGCGTGGTTTATCTCAAGCCCAACCCCAATCAGCCACCATCACTCCGATTCCGATAAAGCGCGGGACGGATCGCATCGTACATCCGCGACGGCTCCGGCACATTGGCGAGAAACTCCGTAATCCGTGGCACCCAGCGTTCCGGCTCGCGCACCAGACCGGGATAATCCACTACCAGAACTTCAAACTGTGCGGACCTTTTCAGCCCCTCCAGAATCCGTTCGCGATGGCGGCTGAGCGCCCGGACGATTCGTTCCGGATCCGCTCCGGTGACCTCCGCTCCGCGATGCAGCAGCATTTTCCGCTGCGAAGCCGCGATCTCCCCGACCGGCCGATCCATAAAAATCACCCGGTACCGATTGGTCGCAGGCAGCGCCGGAAGGAGCATCGAAATGACCTTGATAGTTCGCCCCTCCGCCTTACGAAGCATTCCGGGATCGCGACCGACCTTCCGGATTTCTTCCCACTCGAAGTAGCCATCCGGATTATCTGCGTCAGGTTGGCGTTCGGCATCCGTCATGACAGGCACGCCCGCCGCGAACAGCATCTGCATCATCAGCGAGGTCCCCGAACGCGGCAAACCGGAAACGATATTCAGCGTCATTCCCGGTTCGCTCATCGCCGGGCGGAGGCCATTCGTATCCACACGCTCGCGCCGGGTGTCCGCGCGGTCGATCGCCCGATGACGCGCCTCCTGCCGGATCGTCTCGATACGGCGCTCCCGTTCATGACTTTGCCGCAACGCTTCGCGGGCGGCCGTCCTGTGAAAGGCGGCCTTGTCCGGATCGGGAAGAATCGCCGCGAGCCAGCGATGCGCCGCCCGCAACGGCGGCTGAAAAGACAAAGCCGTTTGAAACGCCTGAATTGCGCGAGGCATTTCTCCCGTGCGCGCGAGACAGACTCCCAGCCAGTAATGCGACTGGGGCGCATCGTGTTTGAACGCGATCGATGTCAGCAGGGAATCGATCGCGGACTGAAAATGTCTTCGGCGCAGACGCGCAACACCCATTCCCCGATGCGCCGGCGGGCTATGCGGGTCGAGCGCAAGCGCGCTTTTAAATGCGCGCCGGGCGTCGTTCCAGCGGCGCAGCTTCAGATACGCGAAACCGATATTCAGAGGCAATTCGGGAATATCGGATCCCGCTCTCTCGGCCGCACTAAAATGTTCGAGCGCCTGCCGGACGTCTCCCCGTTCCAATGCGATATTGCCAAGCACAAACTGCCCGCCCGGGGTTTCGGCGTTGTCGGCGATGGCACGTTCCGCCGTTGCCGCGGCTTCTTCGAAAAGTCCCAGCCGGCGCTGGCAGTCGGCCAGGCTGAGGGCGAAATCGCCGCGTCGGGGAGCTTCATTGCAGATGGTTTCGAGCAAAGGCAACGCTTCGGCGAAGCGCCACGTGCTCATATAAACGCGGGCCAGATTCCACTGGCGCTCGCGATTGCATTCCGCCGCGGCCCGCGCCCGGTCCGCCGTGGGCTCATCGATATAACCGAGCGCGACGAACTGCGCCAGCAGCAGATCCGCGTCCTCTTCGGAAATCGCGGCCTCGTGCGCAGGCATTCCGCTCTCGCCCTCAACCTGCTCCCAACTCGGAATTCGCGCCAGTTCGGGAGGCGATTCGAACGCTTCGGTGAGCACACGGCCGGGCATATCTTCACCCGCCGGCAAACCGTAGATCGCCAGAACTGTCGGTGCAATATCCAGCAGATTGACTCCATAGATCCGCTCGTCGCGGCGAATGCCCGCACCCTGCATGGCAAGAATCCCGAGCCGCCGGTGCTGCTCACAGGGACCTGCCGGAATGTGCGGGATGTGACGAGGCCGCAGACGGTCGCTGTGGAATCCGTGATCGGAGAGCACCACGACGTTCGTGTCCGGACCTGCGAGTTCCAGCAGCCGCGCCAGGAAAAGATCCATCAGCCGGTAGCCGCTGCTGACCACGTCGCGGTACAGCTCAAATTGCTCCGCCGGTATCCAGTCCGGCTTTGGTGGATGGAAGTTCATGAACGAATGGCTGAAGTGATCGATTCCGATGTAATAGACCGCCATGAAATCCCACGGCTCGTGTGCCATGATGTGCGTGGCGGCCGCATGCGTAGTGAAGCATTCCGCGAGGACCTTGCAGAGTATGGGCAAAAGGTTGGGCTTACTCAGATCGATTCCCGCAGCCTGCGGGACGAAATGCCGGACGATGGCCGAGTCGATTTCGGATGGACGGACCCGCAGGCCGCTCAACGTTTCGCGCAGCCGCTCGGGATGTACCGTTCCGGGCATCAGCGGACCGGAACCAGGTTCGTCACGCAACCCGCGCGCATACGCGTCGGACACGCACACGCCCCGGATCGGCTCGGCCGGATGGCTGCCGAACCAGCCCACGACGTTCGTTCGGAGCCCTTCCTGCGAGAGGATATTCCACAGAGCTTTGGCCGTACGGGACGTGCTGGTCACCGGCCGAACAATGCCGGTCGGACTCACTTCCGTGAAGCCGAGAATGCCATGCGCGTCCGCCCGCTTCCCGGTGGCGATGGAATTCCACAGCATCGGAGACAGAACCGGCTCAAGCGTCGCCAGATCGGCCATGACCCCGCCTTCGAGAACCCGCAAGAGAACCGGCATCTGACCGGCGTCCAGCAGCGGGCCGATTACTTTCCAATCCGCAGCGTCCCACCCTACCAGGAGAGTTTTTCGTATTGAACCGTACATCTCAGCTTGGACCGGGAGAAGTCATCTGATTTATACTTTACTATTTGTAAGTTAAAGAACGTACAAGTCGCTCGGTGCGATGGATATCGGCTGAATGAAAAGCCGGACCAATTGATCGACCATGGAGGGAAGTGTGTTTCATCGAATTTGTTGCAGCCTGATCGTTCTGTTTTCGGTTGGCGCCAGCCAGCCGGGCCTGATCGCGCAGAACGTAACCATGCAGCGCAACGATCTGTCCCGAACCGGGGTCAACCCGGCGGAGACAACGCTGAAGGTTTCGAACGTCAACGCGAATTCTTTTGGAAAGCTGTTTTCCCTGCCGGTTGACGGTCAGGTTTACGCGCAGCCGCTGTATCTGGCGAACGTGACTATACCGAATCAGGGCGTGCATAACGTGGTGTACATCGTGACGGAACACGACAGCGTTTATGCCTTCGATGCGGATAATGCTCACCAGACTGCGCCCTTGTGGCACGTGAGTCTGGGGACGTCGATACTTTGCGCGAACATCCCCTACTGCATTCAGGATGTTGTTCCGGAAATGGGGGTGACTTCCACGCCGGTAATCGACTCGGTCAGCATGACCATCTATGTGGTGGCGGAGACAATCGCGTCGGCGAATAACCTGAGTACGCCGAAATTCGCGCTTCACGCACTGAACGCGACCAGCGGCGTGGAAAAATTCAACGGTCCCGCGGTCATTTCGGGCAGCGCGGCGGGCAACGGCTCGGACAGCGTCAACGGAAAAATAACTTTCAATCCGTACTACCAGCTGCAGCGCCCGGCGTTGCTGTTGCTGAACGGAACGATTTACATCGCGTTTGGCTCTCACGAAGATGTCGGGACCTGGCACGGGTGGGTTTTCGGCTACGACGCGAAATCTCTCCGTCAGGTCGCGAGCCGCTGTCTTTCTCCCGATGGAAGCGCCGGTGGCGTCGGTGTCTGGCAGGGCGGCGTCGGCCCCGCTGCGGACGCCAACGGCAATATTTACATTGAAACGGGCAACGGCGATCTGACCGCGGGCACTGCCGGCGGGACGAGCTACGGTCAAAGCGTCGTCAAGCTGAGTTCCCCGCAGGGATTGCTTCCGGTTGACTTCTTCTCTCCGTCCAATTTTGACGAAACCAATCCGGAAGATAACGATCTCGGTTCGGGCGGGCCGTTGCTGATCCCCGGCACATCACTCATTCTGGCTGGCGGCAAGACGGGTACGGTTTATGTTGTTGACACCAACAATATGGGCGGATACAACACCACGGGGGGAGGCTACGGCGGCACCGGGGATAAGATCCCTCAGGAATGGCAGGCAAGCAACAACCTCATGTTCGCGGGCCGTATTTTCTATAACTCGACACTTTATCTCTGGCCGGAAGGCGATGTGCTCAGGGCTTATGCATATACCGGTGGAACCGCACCGTTCAATACGAGTCCGGCAACCAGCAACGTATCCGTTGCTTCGGGGTATAAGAACGAGCCGGCTATTTCGCTTTCCGCCAACGGCACCGCTCAGGGAACCGCCATTCTATGGGCGGCTTATTCACAGAGCGGGGCGGCCGATGGACATAACTATCCGGGAATTTTCCAGGCGTTTGACGCCTCTACCCTGCAGGAAATCTGGGGGTCGGAAATGAATCCGTCGCGCGACTACTCGGGAAGCTGGTCGAAGTGGTCGCCTCCCACCATCGCCAACGGCAAGGTCTATCTGGCCACTTTCGACGGTCTCGTGAATGTTTACGGACCGCTGGGACCCCAATGAAAAAGCTATTATCTAAATCGCGTTCCATCGAAAAGCGCCTGATCGGCTACGGGACGATGTCGATGGCCATTGCCGCCGCGATTGCGCCCAACGCGGGTGCCGGTGTGGTCTACTGGGCCACCGATGCGGCGACCACGCCAGTTGGCGGCGGCATCTACTTTAACGTTATTACCGGCTCTACCAGTACCGTGTCGTCGAGCGCGCTCTCTCCCGGACCGACGGCAGGTGAATTCGTCCTCCAGAACGAAGTGAGCTCAAATCTCTTCAAGGCGTTTATCAAAGGGGCGTCACATAACAAATTCGCTGTTGTCGACACGCCGAGTAGTTCACCCAACCTTCCAACGTCTGCCGCCCGCCTGGCCGTTAACACGAAAATCGGGCCCGGTCTTCAATTCGGAAACCCCGGCACAAGCAACGCAGTGCGGAATAATATATTCTCTTCGCTGGCCAGCAATTTCTCCGCTGTCGGGCAGTGGAACGCACGGGGAACCGACTATCTCGGCCTGACTTTTGACATCGGTTCGCAGACCGATTACGGATGGGCGCAAATCACGATCAATCCGGATTACACCGTTACGCTCGACGGCGTGGCGTACGACGACTCCGGAAACCCGATCCTGGCTGGAGAGGCTCCCGAGCCGAATTCGCTACTGCTAATGGCGCTCGGCGCGACGGGACTTGCCGCATACCGCCGCAAACACCGGGTGGACGCGCTGCGATAGCTGCGCCCTTCCCTTTGTAACCGTCAATTCCGGCGGAATTCCGCAACATAGACATCGCCGAGTTCCTGCAGCGTGCTGCCCCACGCCGCAAATTCAGGACGCTGCGAAAACCATTTGCGCCAGTCGCGCACGTGTCTTTCAGGGCCGTATATCGCCCATTTGCCTGTCGCTGTCAGTTCCGCGCCCTGAAGCAGCGCTTCCGCATATCGCACGCCTGCCACGCTATCCTTCGGGCTGTCGAACGGAAACAGATACGGCTTCCCTGCGATCGGATAACCGTCCAGATGTGCATAGAGAAAGCCGGGCAGTGGATAGTCCGGCGTCCACGCGGGCGGTCTCGCTTCGATAAACGGACTGGGCACAATCACGGGCGTCGAAGCATCCGGCGCAAAGCGATTCACCTCCTGCGCGGCTGTACGCCAGTCGGAGACATCATGACGATACAGCACCGTTCCCCAGTGGCCCTGGAAAGCGAGAGCAGCAACCGCCATGCCCGCAGCTGCGATTCGCCACTTGTCCGGAGGCATCCAGTACGCGGCGGCCGCCGTCGCCGCCAGCGCCGCGCCTGGCAGCATGATCGATAAGTAGCGGCCCACGTACACACTGTTCCCTGTCACATGCGAGTAGAGGTAAAGACTTACCGGCTGGCACAGCCACCAGCTCAATATCAGGACCCACGCCGTCGCCGCGATTTTGAATCGCGGCCAGGTAAATCGCGCCAGAAGGCACGCCGCCGCGCCGCAGAGCAGCGGGACGTTCCAATGCAGTTCGTGTTCGAATTCATGCAGAGTGGGCGGCAGGACGAAGACATGCGAGCCCGCGCCATGTTCCAGTTGAAGTGCGCGGATCGCCGTCGGCAGCAGCAGGACCGTGCCTGCCGCCAGGACAGCGATCCACTGCGGCCAGCGGGTTCCGGACGCCTCGCCACGCGCCAGCCGCGTTACCGCGTAGATTCCGATCACCAGATAAAACGGCCAGTAAAGAAGATGCACCCGCCAGACGAGGACGGCAAACAACAGGAACAGCCCCGCATCCCTCCAGCGCGCGAAATCCAGCCACTGAGTCAGGAAATACAGGCACGCCGCGGACGCCACGATTCCCAGCGCATAAGGCCGGGCGTCGATCGCGAAGTAATCGACACCGCGAATCGAAAGCGCCGCGAACACCGCGAACCACGCGGCGCGCGGATGAATCAGTCTCGCGGCCAGCAGACCGATCATCCAAAGCGCAAGCCCCATCGCGATCATCGACGGAATGCGGAACGAAACCTCGGACGGCCCGGAAATCGCCAGAGCGGCCTGCGCCAGCCAGTAATAGATGGATTGCGGAACCTGCGGCGCAATATCGAACGAAGCGTGCCCCGGATGCCGGACGACAAACGCCGTCACCAGTTCGTCTACCCAAAAGCTGGAAGGCAGCGGCGTCACCCAGAGCCGCGCGATACAAACCGCCAGCAGCGTGACGACCGGCCATCGGCCAGCCTCAAAAAGGTTTTGCAGACGGTCGAAAAAGCCGCGATCAGAGGTATTTATACTCAATGGTCCGGCCAAACAGTATATAATTCCATACGGACTATGCCTCAACCATCCTACTTCCTGCTGCTGGCGGCCGTCGCCCTGCCGCTCACCGTGTCCGCTCAGATCGTGGACGATTACAATCCGCCGAAAGCCGCGTGCTGCCTCGCTTCCGCGGCCATGAATCTCACCAACGGGCTACAGGACTGGAACGCGCTCGGCCGCTATCACGCCGACGACGAAAAGCTCAAAGCGGAACCGGCCGACCCGGGCCGCGTCGTCTTCCTGGGCGATTCCATTACCGACATCTGGAGACTCGGAACTTTTTTCGCGGGAAAGCCATACGTCAATCGCGGCATCAGCGGACAGGTGACGTCGCAGATGCTCGTGCGCATGTACCCGGACGTGATCGACCTGAAACCCGCAGCGATGATTCTGCTGGCCGGAACCAACGATATCGCGCGCAATAACGGACCCACGACGCTGGCCATGATCGAGGAAAACGTCATGGCGATCACGGAACTTGCGAAGGCGCACGGGATTAAGGTGATTCTGTGCTCGGTGACTCCCATCGCCGATTACGGCCGCCAGAAGATGAGCGAAGGCCGCCCGCCCTCCGACATTCTCAAGGTGAACACATGGATGAAGGAATATGCAGGTAAGGTGGGCGCGATCTATGCCGATTATTTCAGCGCGCTGGTGGACGACAAAGGTATGATGAAACCCGGCATTTCCATGGATGGCCTGCATCCGAACGAGGCGGGTTTCAAACTGATGGCGCCGGTGGCGCAGGCGGCGATCGACGAGGCGCTGAAGAAGTAGGATTGCGTTGTAACCAAAGAGTAAAGGACCGCGCCATAGTAAGGTCCGGCCATAGTCGGTTTGGAAATTTCCACACAGGGGTATTCATGAATTACACAAGAAGAGACTTCGGAAAGTTTGCGATGGCCAGCGTGCCGGCAGCGGCTGCTCTGTCGATTCCCGGCATGATGCAGGCCGCGCAGAGTTCTAAGTTCGATGGCGTCCAGATCGGCACTATCACTTATAGTTTCCGCAACCCGAACGGGGTTCCGCCAGCCGACATGCCGGCGACAATGCAGAAGATCGGCCTCAGCGAAGTTGAGCTGATGTCCGGCGATTGCGAATCGATTGCCGGGATTCCCCAGAATCCGAATGCCGGCCGGGGCGGCGGTGGATTTGGCGGCGGCCGTGGCGGTTCAGGCCGAGGCCCGGGTGGCGGCCCTGGCGGCGGTGGATTTGGCGGCGGCAGAGGCGGCGGCGGTAACGGAGCCAGCGGTGCGGCAGTCGCGCTCGCGCCCAACGGCTGCGCAGTGAATACTCCTTCGGGACGCGATTCCGCGGCGAAAGCTGCGGCGGCAAGCGGCGCTCCCGCGCCGGCGGGTCGTGGTGGTGGCGGACGTGGAGCCGGAACGCCGACTCCGGAGATGGAAGCCTACCAGAAGTCGGTGGCCGACTGGAAGATGGCTGCCAACGCGTCTACCTGGAAGGGCGTCAAACAGAAGTTCAACGACGCCGGTGTGGATGTTCAGATCCTGTGCTACAACATGAACATCAACACGACGAAGGACGATGAGATTGAGTACGCGTTCCAGATGGCGCGCGATCTCGGTGTTCGCGCCATCTCGTGCAGCACCACGATGGCGATGGCGAAACGCGTGGTGCCGTTTGCCGAGAAGCATAAGATCATGTGGGCGGGACACGGCCACTTCAACATTTACGATCCGGAAGAGTTTGCGAAGCCGGAAACGTTCAGAGAACTGATCGCGTTGGGTAAGTACATCGGCGTGAATCTCGATATCGGCCACTTCACACAAGCGGGTTACGATCCGATGACGTTCATCCCGGAAATCCATGCGCGTATCACGAACATCCATCTGAAGGACAGCATGAAGCCGGATAAGTGCGGCACCGCGGGTCCCACGCAGGTCTGGGGCCAGGGACAGACGCCGATCAAAGACGTGCTGCTGATGATGAAGAAAAACAAGTACACGTTCCCGGCCAACATCGAGCTGGAGTATCGCATTCCGCAGGGTTCGGATTCCGCAACGGAAGTTGCGAAGTGCCTTGCGTTTGCGAAGAACTGCTTCGCGTAAGCCGACGAAACACAAATGCCAAATAGAAAGGGGCAAGCGTAATGCTTGCCCCTTTTCTTTTTCCGATGGCTTGCGCTCAGTTCAGCTGCGCGGCCAGATTGATGGCGATCGGCTCGGCTTTAGCCTTCGGCAAGCCCAGAATTCCCGCCAGATAATGTAACTTCGCAAAGCAATAGAGCGGCTTATCGCCGTACATGCCGGAGAACCCGCCCATGTTGGCGAGGTATTCGGGATCCTTCTGCATTTCGGCCTTCATATCCAGCATCATGAACGCGGCTTTCTGCGTGGAATCCGCGTCGATAATGAACATCTGATACTTCTGGCCTTTCACCTCGTACTGAGCCAGCGACCCGCCTGGCAGAGCTTTCATATCCAGGATGTGGTCGGGCACTACCGACGCGCTGACTTTCCCTTTGTCGGGAAAAAGACTGGTGTGATCCGGAACCGGCGTTGGCGCGGCCGCGGGCGTCGCGGCAGGCTCCGGCGCGGAACTGCACCCGAGCATCCCCATCCCGAGAAAAGCAATCAGTACGTATTTCATAAGGCCTCGCCCGTTTCCCGATCCCCATACATCGAATCGTAGTACTTGCGATACTCACCGCTACGGCAGCGGCGCACCCACTCCGCATTGTCCCGATACCAACGGATCGTCTGCGCCAGGCCATCGGCAAACGAAATTTCGGGACGCCAGCCCAGTTCGCGTGTCGTCTTCGTAAAATCAACGGCATAACGGCGATCGTGCCCCGGGCGGTCCGTAACTCTTGTCATCATCGACTCGGGCTTGCCCAGAATCTTCAGCAGCGTGCGAAGGACTTCGATATTCGGCAGCGGACTCCCCCCGCCGATGTGATACGTTTCGCCGGCGCGCCCATGCTCCAGCACCATCCGCAACGCGCGGCAATTGTCGGTAACGTGAACCCAGTCGCGCACCTGCATACCGTCGCCGTAAACCGGAATCGGCTGGTCTTCGAGCACATTCGAGATCGCCAGCGGCAGCAGTTTTTCCGGAAACTGGTACGGCCCGTAATTATTACTGGTGCGGGTAATCAGCGTATTGACGCCGTGCGTGCGGGCAGCCGCGCGGACGAACAACTCGGCCGACGCCTTGCTCGCGGCGTAGGGACTGCTCGCCTGCAGCGGGTCGTCTTCTTTGAACCAACCATCCAGTGGCATATCGCCGCCCACTTCATCCGTGGAAATATGCAGGAAGCGCTTCACGTTGCGGCGGCGCGAAACTTCGAGCATCACCTGAGTCCCCAGAACATTGGTGCGGACGAATTCTTCCGCGCCCACAATGCTGCGATCCACATGCGATTCGGCTGCAAAGTGAACCACCGCGTCGCACTCTTCCGGCATCGCTTCCAATACAGCCTGCGCATCGCAAACGTCGCCGACAACGAGCGAGTAGCCGGGATCTTTCGCGGCTTCGGTGAGGTTATCCAGATTGCCCGCGTAGGTCAGCTTGTCGAAATTGATAATGCGCGCGGTTCCCGCCATCTGGCGGATGAATTCCGAACCGATAAACCCGGCGCCCCCGGTGACGAAAATCGTCATTTAGCGCGGGCGCTCTTTCGCGCGGGCGTTCGCGCAGGCGTGGGCGTGGGAACCGCGATTGCAGCATCGGCCAACTCAGGCGATGCAGCTGCGGCCGCCAGCACCGCGACAACGTCGGAATCTGCCGTCGTCGCCATTGCCCCCAAGCCATCGGTCGCCGCGCCGGCTGCCCCGGCCGCGGCTGCTTTTTCGAGCGCCTGCTGGATCAGCGCCGCTTTCCGCGCGTCAATCTTGGGCGGCGGAGCCTGCTCGTGGCGGAAATCGTGATCGCCGTGACACGTGCGGCAGCGAACCTTCGCGGGTTCGTCGTTGAGCAGCGAGACCACGAGGTGGTTCATCACGCGCTTGCACTTCACGCAAAAATCGTCGATATCGTCGCCGAGACGGGAACGCATTCAATCTCTCTTTCGCTACGCCTGCGCCTGCGGGGCCGCGTCGGGAGGCGCCACAGGGGGTGCACCGGAAAGCGGCGCGGGAAGTGACGTTTGCGGCGGCGGCTCCGGCACAAACCAGCGGGCTTCTTCAAACCCGACGTATTTGCAGATGCGCAACCGGCCCTCCGCCGACTCCAGCAGATCGCCGACATTCAGCGACTGCTCCGTATTGCGCATCAGAGCCCACGCGGCGTATTCGTTGTCAGCGTCGATCTCCGACGCCGCTTCGTAATCCTTCGGTTTGGCTGTGGCCGCGCCCGAAACGTGCGGGGCGCTCCGGAACTGCTGTCGCGGCGCGTCCTTCATGCGGTGAATCCGGAAGACTGGCATAAAACATTTATTGTATGATGCGGCAGGCGCGGGTGGCAAAGGATTTTAATGTGAAAAGGACCGGCAGGATGAAGATCGCAATCAGCATCGAGGCCGAATTATTACAGGAAGCGGACAAGATCGCCCGGCAGATGGGCCTGACCCGAAGCCAGATCTTCGCGACGGCAGTCGACGATTTCGTGAAGCGGCAAGGGAACGAACGGATGCTGCTTCAGTTGAATGCAGTCTATGCAGGCGGGATGAAACCGGCGGAAAAGCGGCTGCTGAATGGCATGAAGGCAAAGTTCGTCCTTCGATAAATCCGTCGCAGAACGACTGGAGCATGCGCTCAACGCGGGCGTCCATTTCTTCTTCCTCGATGAATTCGCCGCGCGCAATCTGGTCAATCCCCACCTCGACTTGTTGTTTGCGGACCGGCAGCAATTCCTTCCCTTCCTCAAGCGCGGCCAACGCCAAACTGCGGGAAACCGTTGGAAATCCCTCCAGGAACTCCTCAAGAGTGTCCCCACCCTCGAGATATTCAAACAGCGTTTGCACCGGCATGCGGGTTCCTGCAAACACCGTGCATTGCATCGGGATCTCTCATAATCGCCCGGGCCACGTCTTATTGTCTCTCAACCGGGCATACGCCGTAACCGGAGCGCACCTCCCACCATTCGCCGACACGCCGCCGCAATTCACCGGCACTTCCAGCCACTCGCCGATTCACTATTGAATCCACACCGGAGTCACCGTTAGAATTGACCATATGTTCCGCTACCTCTCGCTGATGTTCAAGAACTCCCTGCGGAACCGCCGGCGCAGCGCGCTCACCATGCTGAGCATCGGAATGTCGCTCTGTCTGCTCGGCGTTCTCGGCGCGCTCTATCGCGGGCTCTACCTCGCGCCTCCCACCCCGGGGCAGGAACTTCGCCTCGTCACGCATCACAAAGTTTCCATCACCCAGTCGCTGCCCGCCAGTTACGAAGATAAAATCCGCCAGGTGCCCGGCGTGCGCGAAGCCATGGTCTGGCAGTGGTTCGGCGGCACCTATAAAGACGCTCGGGATCAAAGCAACTTCTTCGCCCGCTTTGCCGTGGAGCCCGACAAATTCTTCCGCGTTCGGCCGGAAATCGCAATGCCGGAGGAACAGCAGCAGGCTTTCCTGCATTTGCGTACCGGCGCGATCGCCAGTTCCGATTTAGCCGACCGCATGCACTGGAAACTCGGCGAGAAGATTTTCCTCACCGGCGACATCTTCAACGTGAATCCCGAACTCACCCTGGTCGGCATCCTCACCGATCCCAACACCACCGAAACGCTTTTCTTCAGCGAAAAATATTTGAGCGAAATGCTCGGCCCCGGCAGTCCACAGCAGGATCAGGTCGGTTCATTTCAGGTGCAGGTGGAAAGTGCCGGACAAGTCGCCTCGGTCGCGAAGGCCATCGACGATCTTTTCGCGAACTCCACCGCGCCAACGAAATCCGAATCGGAGCAGGCATTCACGCTGCAATTCGTCGCCTTCCTCGGCAACGTGAAGGCGTTTCTCATGATCATCTGCTGCGCGGTAACGTTCACGATTCTGCTGGTTTCCGCCAACACGATGGCCATGTCGGTGCGCGAGCGCATCAAAGAAGTCGGCATCCTCAAAACGCTCGGCTACACTCCCGGCACAATTCTGTTTCTGATCCTTGGAGAAGCCGGCGTGCTCGCGCTGCTCGGCGGCGTTGTGGGTCTGGCGTTGGCTTTCGGCCTTACCGACGCGGTTCGCCACGGCCCAAGTTTCATTCAGGCGATGAAGACGCTTTCTATCACGCCGGACGTTGCCGGTGCGCTGCTGGTAACCGCTTTCGTCATCGGCATCGTGAGCTCGTTCGTGCCCGCGTTCAACGCCTCGCGTACTCCAATACTCGATTCGCTCAGGAATTCCGGTTAAATATATGGCGATCCCACTGGCATACAATCTGCGCAATCTGACGGTTCGCAAAACCACTACGTTCATGACGGCGCTCGGCATCGCACTCACGGTCGCGGTTCTTGTCGCGGTGCTGGCGTTGGTGAGCGGCCTGAAATCAGCGTTCCAGGCCTCCGGCAATCCGCTGAACATCCTGGTGATGCGCAAAGGTTCCAACGCGGAATTGAGCGGCGGCATGACGCGCGAAGCGTTTGAAGCCCTGAAGGCGAAGCCCGGCATTGCGCGCGGAGCCGACGGCCTGCCTGAGGCTTCGCTCGAACTGGTGACCGTCATCAATCTCCCCAGCGACACTCACCCCGATGGCATGAATATCACGTTGCGTGGACTCACGCAAACCGGCCTCGATATTCGGGAGAAGACAAAGATCGCGCAGGGCCGCTGGTTCCGTCCGGGCCAGCGTGAAGTGGTTGCGGGCAAGTCCATTGCGAGCCGTTATCCCGGAGCAGCGCTCGGCAGGAAGCTGCATTTCGGGCGCGGCGATTGGGAGGTGGTTGGCGTGATGGATTCCGATTCCAGCGCTACCAACAGCGAAATCTACGCCGATCTGAATCAAATGGCCGGCGATTTCAATCGGCAGGATTCGCCCAGTTCCGCGCTGATTCGCGCCACCGACGCGGCTTCCGCACAGGCGCTCGTTAATTCCATCAACGACGATCAGCGCCTGAATTCGAACGCGCGCACTGAGCTCGACTACATGGATTCGCAGACCAGTTCCGCCGCGCCCGTGCAATATCTCGGCATCTTCGTCGCGATCATTATGGCGGTCGGTTCCAGCTTCGCGGCCATGAACACGATGTACGCCGCGGTCGCGCGCCGGGCGAAAGAAGTGGGGACGCTGCGAGTCCTCGGCTTCTCGCGCGGCAGCATTCTTGTGAGCTTCTTTCTCGAATCCGTGCTTTTGTCGCTGCTCGGTGGGGTGATCGGCTGCATCATCGTACTGCCCCTCAACAGTGTCACTACCGGCATGATGAGCTTCACCAGCTTCAGCGAAATCGATTTCAACTTCCGCGTGGGCCCCGCGGTGATGGCGGTGGGGCTTGGATTCGCGCTCATCATGGGCGCAATCGGCGGAGTGTTCCCTGCCCGCATGGCGGCAAAAAAAGAAATACTCGTAGCTCTGAGAGATATCTGAAACTGAAATGGAACCTGAACTGAAAAGTCTGCGGATCGACCGCAGCAAAAAAAGATCATCGGAGCCGTCGCGCGGCGTGGGTGGCTGGATTTTTGGCGGCATCGCGCTGATCGTACTGTTTGCCGGCGGATTCTATGCCTACGGCATGCTGACCAAAGCGACCGACGTGGATGTGGTCCGCATACACGCGGTATCGGCGAGCGACGCGACGCGTGCGGGCGATGTGATCCTGAACGCGACCGGCTATATAGTCGCCGCCCACACCATCGAACTGGGCTCGAAAGTAATGGGCAAAGTCTCATGGATCGGCGTGGACAAGGGGGACAAGGTGGCGCAGGGGCAGGAACTGGTGCGCCTCGAAGACGACGAATACCGGGCGCAGGTGGAGCAGGCAAAGGGAGGCCTGGCGAATCTGGAGGCCAGCCTGGCGCGGGCGACAAACGGTTCGCGGCCGGAGGAAATCGCCAAGGCGAAAGCCGACCTCGATAACGCCCGCGCCAGCGAGCAGAACGCGAAAGTCACGCTCGACCGCACGAAGACGCTGGTAGACGAGAAGGTGATGTCGCGGCAAAATCTGGACGACGCGCAGGCGAAGTTCGACGGCGCCGCCTCGCAGGTATTGTCGTTCCAGCGGACCTACGATCTCGTGAAACTGGGTCCGCGCAAGGAAGATATCGATGGGGCGCGCGGTCTGGTGGAACAGGCGAAAGGCCAACTCGCGCTGGCCGAAACCCAGCTCGCCGATACCATCATTCGCGCTCCCGTCAGCGGCACAATCCTCGAACGCAACGTGGAACTCGGCGAGTTCGTGACGACAGGGATGGCCGGCGATAAAGGCGCGAAAGGCTACGTCGTTTCGCTTGCCGATCTCAACGATCTCAAGGTTGAGCTCGACATCAACCAGAACGATTTCGCGAAGCTGAGCCCCACGCAGAAAGGCATCGTGACGACGGATGCATTTCCCGATCGCAAGTACGACGGCATCATCGACGAAGTCTCGCCTGAAGCCAACCGGCAGAAGGCGACAGTGCAGGTGAAGGTGAAAATTCTTCATGCCGACCAGTATTTGCGGCCCGAGATGAACGCAAGCGTGGCTTTTCTCTCCGACGCGAAACCCGCGTCCAAAACGGATGCGGCGGCCAAGCCATCGATTGTGGTGCCCTCGTCGGCGGTGCATAGCGGGTCGGTATTCGTGATCGCCGACGGGCGCGCGGTGGGGCGAACGGTGAAAACGGGCGCGACCAGTCCGCTGTCTGGCGGCCGTCAGGGCGTAGTAATTTCAGATGGCTTGATCGGCGGCGAAGATCTGATTGTCAATCCGCCGGCGGACTTGAAAGACGGCGACAGGGTGAAACAAAAATGAGTGAACCGGTAATCCAGACACGCGATCTGACAAAGGAATTCGTCCGCGACCAGTTTCATGTCGTGGCGCTGAAGGACGCGAACATCGAGATTCAAAAGGGTGAGTTTGTCGCGCTGATGGGCCCGTCCGGATCCGGCAAATCGACGCTGCTGCATCTGATCGCCGCGATGGACCGCCCGACCGATGGCGAGATCCTGGTGCTGGGGGAAAACCTGCGCGCGCTGAGCGACCGCGAAATTGCGCACTGGCGCAACGTCCACATCGGCTTCGTGTTCCAGGGCTTCAACCTGATCCCGGTTCTGACAGCTATCGAAAATGTCGAGCTACCGCTCAAGCTGACCTCCCTCAATAAGAAGGAGCGCATGGAGCACGCGACCACCGCGCTGCAACTGGTGGGCCTCGGCGATCGCCTGAAGCATCTGCCGCGGCAGCTATCGGGCGGTCAGGAGCAGCGCGTGGCGATTGCAAGGGCGATCGTCACCGATCCCGACCTGATTCTGGCGGATGAACCCACGGGCAATCTGGATGCGACGTCGGCGACCGAAGTTCTGTCCCTGCTCAGCCGGCTGAATAAGGAGTTCGGCAAGACAATCGTGATGGTGACTCACGATCCGCACGCCGCGCGTTTCGCGACGAAGATTCGCCATCTGGAAAAGGGCGCGCTGCTGCCCGATGGCCAGGTGCCCGCCGACTACGTCGCGTAGCGCACCTTTAGTGCTACCCACAAAGCCTAACCGACGACATCTTGAATTGACTGCCTTCCCGGAGCAATCTAAGTAGAAGCCTGGTCCATGGAAAGCGTCCTGCGATGGGAAAACGCGGTGCGGTGGATGGAAGCGCTGCTCCCCGTCCTGCTCGATGGCGTGGCGTTGGTTCTCTATTACTGGGTTGCCGTTCTACTCCCCCTGTCGTTCTTCCGCCGAATGCATCCGCTGATTGCAACCATGTTGAAGACGTCGTCCATCGTCATCGGCGGCGTGTGCTGGTGGCAGTCCGTGATCGTAACTTATCGGATGCTGGGGTGGCTTTGCGTTGTGGTCGGGTTGGCGCTCGTGGGTCTCGGCGTAGTGCCGATGGCGCTGGCGATAACCGCGGCAAGGGGTGAATGGTCCGAGTTCGGGAGTCTGCTGGCCACGGCGGCTCTTACGCTGATTCCCCGATACATTGCGAAATCGATGACCAGGCGCGCGACAAAGGCTCAATTCGCAGGCCGGGCGAAAACCTACTACGCAGACGACTGCAACACCTAACTTCCCGCTCAACGCCCGACCAAACACAGCCGATACGGCTACTTGGAACGGAATCGACGAGGGAGAACCCGGCTGTTTGCGTTCGCGGGGCTTTGGGCGCTCGGTGTATTACCCCTGTTCGGCACATCGGGAGCTGTGATCGTATCGAGGGAGACTATTGTTGCTGCGATCGACAGCAAAGAAGTCAACCGTCAGTATCTGAGTGACGGGACGCAGGTGGATGAGGAGCGGACTTCATGTAAGGTCCGCCATACGGGTCCTTATTATGTGCTGACGGCCGGTATTTCACGCGCAGCTGACGGGTTCAACGCATTGCAGGCGGCCGGCAGTTTGTATCGCGAGGGCGATAGCCTGGATGATTTTGCCGCACGTCTGGCGGAAGGGCTCCCGGCGAGGCTGACGGCAATCCTTGAGACGGTGCGCGCGGCGAACCATAGCGCGTTCGATCAGTCCTTTCGGGATCAGGACGTGGTGGAGATGAGTTTGCTTGGAATCGATTATGGCCGACCGCGAGTTGTGATCGTCGCGTTCCGCGCGTCGCTTTCCGGAGCGGGGCGAGTGATAGTCGCGGCGCATCGGATGACTTGTCCCGGAGACTGCCTGCTTGGAATTCACGATGAGGCGGAAACGTTCATTCGCGTTCATCCGGAGGCGGTGGGAGACGCGACGACAGACCGCGCGCTCCAACTGATTCACATGGAGTATGCAAGTCATCCGGAGGTAGTCGGCGGAGCGGAGACAGTCGTGCGGGTGACGAGCGAGGGCGCGGTGATGGAGCAGGATGGCGCCTGTGTTGAGCCGGGAAGGGTCCCTCAACTGGAAGCCGAGCTCGATCGGACGATTGCCTCCGTGGAGAATGTTGTGGTCGACGAGGATGTGGCGCAGTATTCGAAACGCGGAGGAGAAACGCGGTCGGGCGAGATCCACGCGGTGGTGCGGGTGATTGGCGGCAACGAGGACTACGCATGGAGAGGACGGCCTTCCGGGCATTTGCCGGAGCCCTGGTGCGGCGGCGAACTGGCGACCATGATGAGGGTGACGCGGGACGTGCTTCGGCAGGGGCAAGGGACTTTATCGGCTGAGTCAGGATCGGTGGTGATGACATTTCACGCGGCGGAGACGGATCGGCACTGGCAACTGGTGATCGGTTCCCGCACGTATCCGCTGGCTTTTGACGGGAGCGCATGGTTTTCGCAAGCCACCGGGGAGCTGGTCCGTATCCACTGGGAGGCGACGGATCTGCATTTGCCCGCCAGCGCGGGGATTATGCGGATCGAATGGGATGAGACATTCTCGACGAGCGATATTGCGGGGCGTCTATTCCTGACGCCAAGCGCCGCGACCTATCGCGTCAGTTACGCGTGGAAGGCTGAACGCACCGACTGGACGGAGACGCGGTTCTCCGATTTCCGGCGGTTCGGTGCGACCGAGAGCGTACAGTTTGAGCAGGCGGCTTTGCGCTAGCTCAACGCGTCGCGGCAAAAGCCGAGTTTCCTGTGGAGCGACAGGAACGCGACTGTCGTCGCGTGTCCCGCAATCCGTGCGTACCCTTACGGCATCCACTTTCACGTCAGATAAGGTGTAGGGAGGGCCAGAAGTCGCTGGCCGCTCGATCCCTATATGTCCGATGTCGACGTCTTCGTAATCGGTGGTGGTCCGGCAGGCCTGGCGGCGGCGATTGCGGCCCGGCGCGAAGGCCTGCGCGTGGTCGTCGCGGACGGAGACCGGCCGCCGATCGCATTGGCCCGATATTTTCCGACGCTGCGCGAGCGTTTACCGGTGGGATCGGAAGCAGGCAGGGAGCGCGGAGCGGTGACGGGAAACGTCACGCTGCGCGCGGTGGCGCGGGGTAACGTGGCGCTGATTGGCGATGCCTCGGATTCGGTGGACGCTATCGCGGGCGAAGGTATCTGCCTGAGTTTCCGGCAGACGGAAGTTCTGGCGAAGGCGCTCGAGGTGCATGTCGCGTGAGGATCCACAGCATAGTTCCCGCACTTGTGGTTTTTTCGATACCGGCGTTAGCCGCGCGGAATACAGCCTGGAGCTCGTGCCGCAGCAGACGAGGATCCAGTTCACGATCTCCGATACTCTCCACACAGTGCAGGGGAGTTTTCATCTGAAGCGCGGCACGATCGATTTCAATACGGATACGGGCCACGCTTCGGGCCAGGTGGTGGTGGACGTGACGAGCGGCGAGAGCGGAAGCGACGCGCGCGATTCGAGGATGCAGGCGAACGTTCTCGAATCGAAGAAATATCCGGAGGCGGTTTTTGTGCCGGATCACGTTGACGGCACGTTTCTGGCGCCGGGGAATTCCAGCCTGAAGGTGCATGGTCTGTTTACGATTCATGGCGCTGCGCACGAGATGACGATGAATGTCCAGACGGCGAGTACGGATGCCCGGAGCCAGGCGAGGATGACGTTTGAGATTCCGTATGTGGCGTGGGGAATGAAGGATCCGAGCAATTTTCTGCTGAAGGTCGGCAAGTCGATTCAGATGACGATCAACACCTCCGGGGCGCTGCAGCAGCGTTGAGCGATATAATCACGCTGAAATGAAATTCGGCGTCAATACAATGATTTGGTCGGGCGAATACGACCGACAGGTTCAGGGGCTGCTGCCTCTGATTAAAGAGAAGGGCTTCGACGGGATTGAGTTTCCGCTGTTCCGCCTGGATGGGTTCAACGCAGCGACGGTTCGTAAAGATACCGAAGCGGCGGGGCTGGAATGCACGGTCGCTTCCGCGTTCATACAGGGGCTGAGCCCGATCAGTGACGATGCCGCCACTCGCGCGAAGGCGCTGCAACATCTAAAAGATCTGATCCGCGCGGCGGCGGAGGCAGGGGCGAAGATTTTCTGCGGACCGATGTATAGTCCCGTGGGATATCTGCCGGGTCGGCGGCGCACGGCTGACGAATGGAAGCGGGCGGTGGAAGGTTTACAGTCGCTCGGCGATACGCTCGCGGCTCACAAGGTGACGCTGGCGATTGAACCGCTCAATCGATTCGAGACTTACTTCCTCAACACGGCCGCCGATGCGGCGCAGCTTTGCGATGAGGTGGGGCATCCGAATATCGGAATTCTCTTCGATACTTTTCACGCGAATATCGAGGAGAAGAATATCGCCGCCGGCATTCGCACGGTGAGCCGGCATCTGCGGCATGTACACACGTGCGAGAACGACCGCGGAATTCCGGGCAGCGGACATGTCGAGTGGCCGCAGGTTTTCGAGGCGCTGCGCGAAGTGAAGTATGACGGCTGGCTGACGATTGAGAGCTTCGGGTTCAATATCGGCGATATCAGCGCGGCGGCGGCGATCTGGCGGGATATCGAGAAGACGCCGGAGTCGATTGCGTTCGACGGGCTGCGATTCCTGAAGGAAAACATTGTACGGCGCGGTTGAGGCGGGCGGAACGAAGTTCATCTGCGGGGTCGGCACGGCGCCGGACGATTTGCGGACAGTTCGCATTCCTACCGGGACGCCCGCGGTTACGATTGACGCAGTCATTTCATTTTTGCGTGGCGCGGGAAAACTGAGCGCTGTGGGGATCGGGTCCTTCGGTCCGATTTGCACGGATGTGAGGTTGCCGGAGTGGGGACATATTACGTCGACGCCGAAAGTGGCGTGGCGTAACAGCGATCTGGCGGGGCGGATTCGGGCAGCGCTTGGCGTGCCGGTTGGGTTCGATACCGATGTGAATGCGGCTGCACTGGCGGAGGCGCGTTGGGGCGCGTCGCGCGACGTGACGGATTCGCTTTACCTGACTGTGGGGACCGGGATTGGCGGCGGCGCGATTGCGGGCGGGCGTGTTGTGCATGGGATGTCGCATCCGGAGATGGGGCATGTTCGCGTGCCGCATGACCGGAGCGTGGATCCGTTCGAGGGGTGCTGTCCGTATCACGGGGATTGTCTGGAGGGGTTGGCGTCGGGGCCGGCGATTTTAGCGCGGTGGGGGAAGGCTGCGGAGGAGTTGCCTGTGGGGCATCCAGCTTGGGCTTTGGAGGCTCACTATTTGGCTCTCGCGGTGGTTAACTTCGCTTGTACGCTGGCCCCTGCGCGCGTGATTTTGGGTGGTGGGGTGATGCGGCAGACGCAGTTGTTTGGGTTGATTCGGGCGGAGGCGGAGCGGCTGGTGGGTGGGTATTTCGCGTTGCCGGAAATCGTGGGGCCGGTTTTGGGGGATCGGGCCGGGGTTTGCGGGGGGTTGGTACTGGCGGAAACTGCGGGAATGGCCACGGATTCACCCGATGAGAAAAGTGAAGGAACGAAACCAATTTTTGGTTAAGTGGTTTGGTTGCAATGGCCGGAGTGGGGATTTCGACGGGGCGCGGAAGCTTGGCGCACCGCTCCTTTACAGTCGCGGCTCGGTGTGGGTGTTCGCGCGGTGTGGGGTGTTCGCGCGGGGTGGACACACTTCGGCCGTGGCCGTGGCGTCTGTCAATATTCGGTTTTCAAAGACCTGACGTCGTTGCGGCGGGGGGTCAGTTTCTTAATCTGCCGTTTCCCGCCGCTTATGAATTGAGCGGTATCTATATGACCAGCAGCCATGCGGTTAGTTAATGTTGATGCCCGCGCGGCATAGTGCTAATTTCGATGACTCCCGCCCTCTGGTATCGAACTCTACGTCTTTCGCTTG